>Ga0335072_10000889_pt1 | contig 52255 bp, 43 predicted proteins | sample Lox_Sample_21_FD_206725 | JGI IMG/M metagenome (GOLD analysis project Ga0335072, IMG submission 206725) | Soil microbial communities from Loxahatchee National Wildlife Refuge, Florida, United States - Lox_Sample_2.1 | ecosystem: Environmental > Terrestrial > Soil > Wetlands | place: USA...
ATGCAAAAGACCGGTTGCGGACGATCTTGGAAGGCGGGACGTCCAGAATTGCAGAATCCGATTTCTGGAGTCATTGCATTACGAGCCTCGCGGCATGGCAGCTCGGCTTGCACTGGAAGAGGCGATCAATTCCCTTGTTCGAGACGTTGCCGGTAGATGAATTGTGCTTAGTCCAGTGGCTGGCAAAGCAGGGAGAGTTCCTCAAGCAAGTAGGGCTGGACAGTTCTACAGAAGCTCTTGAACAGAACATCCTAAGTTCTTGTTTCGTAAAACTGAACTCCATCGGAACTCCCGGAAGGGCAGGAATAACGTTGCTGGTCAGCGAAGAGATCATGGAGAAGCGGATCAGCTCGGCGCTCGAGAAGAAGTGGCCCGCCCCGGTAAACACTCTGGCCGCTGAGAACTTAGTGGGAACGATCTGCCGGAGATTCCCTGCGTTTGCGAAACAGTTGGTTTCGCGGCATGCGAGTCGGTCGGCGGTGGAAATCCTAGACGAATACGATGTACAGGACCTGTTCCATGCCTTACTGAAGCTTCACTTCGAGGATGTTCGTTCTGAAGAATGGACGCCCAGTTATGGTGGATCCTCAACGCGCATGGATTTCCTACTCAAGAGGGAGCAGATTGTCGTCGAAGTCAAAATGACACGGAAGGGTCTACAACAAAAAGAGGTCTTGCGAGAATTAACCGAGGATATCGAACGGTACCGAAAACATCCAGATTGCAAGAGTCTCATTTGTTTCGTCTACGACCCGGGCAGGTTCTGTGAAAACAGTGTGGGATTGGAGGATGACCTTACGGGAACGCGCGGCGCCTTGCGCGTGGTGGTACATGTTGCTCCTAAGGCGTAGACTCGGTCGGAGCTCGTTGCTCGTTCACAAGTTGGCGCGGATCGGTAGCCTGCAGCCGCCCATGTAGCATGCGGAGCTATTCACATCGTCTGAAAGCAAATCCATTCGGTTAAGGTTGCACTCGATCAGCTCACATTGCTGCTTTCATTTCTGCATTTCTCCGCTCCACATAGCGATCGAGCTCCAATCTGTCAACGACGCGACGCTTGCCCAGAATGAAGGACGGAATCTTTCCTTCCCGCAATAGAGTCTCGATCTGCCACGTTGTTGCGCTGAGGTACTTGGCGGCGTCTTGGATACGGAGCAGACGTGGAAAGACGAGGGCAGGCAAGGGCAACGGCGAGTCGTTGTCGGTCCGGTGGATGATTGGCTTGTTCTTTGAACGCATGGCCTACCCCAGCCTCAGCGCGGTTATTGATTTCTGTCGTTCTCGCTAGGCGACAAACTCGAAGTGCTTTGGGTGGCTCCAGTAGCGCGCAACTCGGCCTGGGCTTTCGTGACGGTCCGCGTCGCATAGTCCTGGGGATCATGCTTGTCGCTCGCGCGATAGGCCGCGATTTGGCGGATGACTTCGTCGAGCGCTTCTCCGCGCGCCAGCGCTCGCTTCGCGAAGGCCCAGTCGTATTCGGACTGACTTAGGGACCGTGGAGTGGATGTGTGTTTGGCGCGTTCGTGATAGTTGTGGCGCGGTGAATCCTGAAAATCGAAATGCAGCTTGAAATCCCGGAGATGGTAGGTCTCTGATGATTCTTGGCGTGCCTCAACGTAGAAGTCTGTTTCGTACTTCTTGTTGGCGAATCCAGGCAAGCGCAAAACACGAGTGGCATCGGTCGCCGCGGGGTCTCCGCCAAAGTCGCGAGCCATCGCGTGCAGCAATCCCTCTGCCTCCTCCATGCTCATGTCTTCGACCTTCCAGACGATCTGAAATTTGCCGGGCGAAGTTGTGAGGACATAGTTCGGCTTTGGGAGCACGGTTGAGTCTTCGACGGATTTAAGGGCGTTCTGACCGCCATGATCCAAGTCGAGATAGACATGCCGGATGGATTCGATGTCGTCCTTGGTTCTGGTGGAAGCGTTCAGATGGAGCGGGTTCATGCCAATGTAGATGTCCGATCCGGTTGCATTCTTGTAGCGCAGCCAGGCCTGAAACTCCGGGCTCGATGCCTTGTCCGCGCTGGTGATGCGCTGAATCGTTTCTGCGAAGTCGCGGTTGAGGAGCAGCAGCGCGATTCGGTCAGTCCGCGCGAAGTTGTCGAGAATGTATTGCGACGGAGACAGGTTGGGGCTGTCAGCCTCATTCATAAGGACTCCTTGTGGCTGTCGAAGATGAACCCGAAGTTGTATTCGTCGCGGTCCGGGTCGTAGCCGTGGATTTCAACGACCTCAGAAACGAAGCGCCGGCCGGGACGGCGTTCGAGGTGCACGACGACGTTCACCGAATCTCCGACATTCGTCTTGATGGCCCTGTAAGGAAGGTCCACGCCACTCTGGAGCACACAACTCGTGAAGCGGGCCAATGCCTGCCTGGCCGAAGTCGCATGGGCGGTGGACAGACTCCCGGCGTGTCCGGTATTGAGAAGCTGAAGGAGGTCAAAGGCCTCGCTTCCTCGAATTTCTCCCAAGATCAGACGGTCGGGCCGGTGACGAAGCGACGCTTTGAGCAGGTCTCGGATGGTAATGGCAGGCAAACCGTTCTGGGACTGACGCGCCTCAAAGCGAACCAGATTCTCCTGGCACAGGTGAATCTCGGCTGTGTCTTCGATCAGGAGAATCCGCTCATCCGGAGGGATGAATTTACAGAGGACATTTACTAGCGAAGTTTTTCCCGCACCCGTAGACCCGGCAATCAATATGTTCTTGCGAGCAAGCACATAGCTTTCGAGTTGGTTGGCGAGCCAGCGTTCGAGGGTTCCTGCCTGGATGAGCTCCTCGATGCCGAAGTGGCGGGAATTGAACTTTCGAATTGTGAGGGTCACACCGTTCACGCTGCAGGGCGGAATCACCGCCGCGACACGGCTGCCGTCGGGGAGACGGGAATCGAGGATGGGCTTTTCTTCCGAGATGTCATCGCCCAGTCGGCGGGCGATATTCTTGACGGCAACCATGAGGGACTTCTCGCCGAGGCTGACACCCTTCACAGGTTCGACGAATCCCGCCTTCTCAATAAAGATGTGCTCCGGTCCATTGACCATGACCTCGCTGATGGAGTCATCGAGGATGAGATGCTCGATGGGCTTCAAGAACGGCAGGATGGTTTCGAATCCATTCATCAGAGTTCTCCGTCTGCGAGCTGGCAGAAGTAGGACTTGTTCACATCGTTGTAGTAAGGCTTCAGGTAGCAGAACATGGGCGGCATGGGGTTCGTGCCGTCATAAGGGATGGTGACTGACTGCGCGTTCCGTAGTTCCATGAAGATCTTTGTGTCGAAACGGAGGTCGTGGTGCGGACTGTAGGTTTTCGACGCGGTGATGTTGGCTTTGTGGGAAAGGGCTTTGCCGGTCAGGACGCTGACGTTGGCGTCGTGACCACTTTCGGAGAGGTTATAGCTGGCCTTCAAACGATCTTCCCGGCCACACAACTCGCTTGCGATGCGTGCCGAGAAATCGTCAGAGAGGGATAAGAAAATCTTCGTCCGGAAAGTCTGGAGTAGCGTGCGCCACGATTCACCGGGGAGGGCAGACTTGAGCGAGCTGAGGCTTTGCGTGGCGATGATCGGGATGCATCTGGGCTGTCGCGACAGGCTGAAGAACTTCTCATCGCCAGTCGGTTCACTTTCGCCCACCGTTGCAAAGTGCTGGTACTCATCACAGAGAAACAGGACCTGGCGAAAATAGCTCTCGGGATTCTTCTCCATCATGGGCACGCGATTCAGTACTGCGCGTTCGAAATCGAGTTTCAGCATTACACCGAGAGCCTTTGCAAGGCCGGCATTCATCGCTACAGGGAAGTTCAGACTGCAGACCTTTCCCTGCTCAATGAGCCACGCCAGCGAGGGGAGCGGTTTCCCGAACTTGAAGTCGGCGTTGGCCTGAGGGTCATAGCACTCGGCCGGAGGGCAGAACGTGCGCTTCACAATCGGGTTATCGTCGAAAAGAGAAAGAAAGACGGAAATACCCTCGACGATGGAAGTCCTCAGTTTTGGCTCGATTCTCGACCAGTCATTCACAAACCAGCGCTCCACGGCTTCGAGCTGTGCTTTTTTCTCGGTGGAAATGGGGCTCTTACGGGAAGCATTTTCCGCTTCCCACTGGACCTCCTTCGCCTTCAATACGGCGGCTAGACCCGGTGTCAGCGGAGCGCGGAACCGGTTGGACTCTTTGTCGAGACGGAAGCCGAACGGGTCCAGGTCGTGCGGATACTTCAAATATTCTTCCTCCAGGAGCAAGACGGAGTCGGCCTCGGTGAGGCGCCGCCGTGCCTCCTGGATTCTGGTTTCGAGCAGACGTGGGTTGATCGCGCACTCATACACATCGAAAAGGGTTACGTAATCGAAGGCAACTTTGTGCAGCAGGATGATGAACTTTACAAGGTTGGTGTAGGCCTGCTGCCAGAAGGGCTCTTTGCCCCGGCCGAACAGGTTGTTGAGCAGAGAGGCGATGTTGTAGGCGAGGGCGTAGGCGTCAAGGTCGTTGTGCAGGGGATTGTAGCGGTATTCGGAATCGAGGCTGATTTCGATATAGTCATCGGCGCGACCGTGACGCCCGAGAATTTCGCGGACCTTGGAGCAGAAGTCGCCTTTGACTTCGAGAACAAGGCCACCAATGCGCCGGTCGGGTTCGCCGGCACGGTAGGCAAGAATCTGCTCGGCGAAGGGATACATGGCGGACGCGGTCTTTCCCGAACCGACTGCGCCCACAATCGCAATGCCGGTGAATAATCCGCGTTCGGGGATGCTGAGCCAGCCGGGAGTTTCCGAGGGCACCTGTTTCCGGGGGTGGTGGATTTCGCCAATGACAAGGAACAGCTCTTCTCTTTTTCGAGCGTCGGGATAGAGGGGCAAGTGACCCGCCCGGATCTTCTTCTCCGTTTTGAGCGCAAAAATGTACGCCCCGGACAGCACTACGGCGAATACGATGTACGGGGTGGTGTAGAGGAAGACAGTGTAGGAGTATTTCAGAAAGAGAAAAGCGTAGTGTGCCCGCAAGTCCATTACCCGCAAGAACAGATTCGAGTCCGGGAATGGCGCACGAAAGTACAGCACCATTCCCGTTGCTCCCGCGAGGAGGCACGCGCAGAAGTGCCGCGCCTGGAGAATCTGACGGATCATGCACGCGCCGCCTTTGCCGCAGAAGGAGCATCCTTCTTGTCGGCCGGTGTCTGCTGTTGCTTGCGCCAGCGGCGGAATTCCACATCGCGCCAGATGACCATCTTGAGCGCAGAATTGACGACGTGGTCTGGCGTGCTCTGGATGAACGCGGCGTATTTTTCGACCGCGGTAGCAACGGGTTCCTGCAGTTCGTATTCGCGTTTCACCATTTCCGGTGGCTTGTTGATGATCGACATGGTTTCTCCTTTTCCTCGGTCTTTAACACGGGCAAACCACGAAGGAACAGAGCAGTGCCGTGTTCCCTGGGCTGGAGCGACCGCCACGGTGTCGGTGGCAGCCGAGCGGGGTCGCTCCAGCCCAGTCCGTGGTTTTGCCCGTGTTCAAAATCAACCGTCGCGCCGTGCGCAACCTTAGTGCTCTGCACAACTTCCGTTCACCGCGGAGGTGAACGGAACAGTGAACCGGAAGGTGAACCGCCTCGATCATCCTCCGTTCACCCGCTTTCGGATTTGTTCGTCGAGGGGGGACCGTCCATTGCCCACGAGGTACGTCTCGAAATAAACGGCCCGGCCGGGATGCAATTGTGAAAACTCAACCCGAAGCTCCCGCTCCGAGATTCCTCCAGCGATCCACGCCCGGTAGAGAGCGTCGAAGCGTTCCCCATGAAACCGTTGCCGGGCCTCGTTCAAGAATTCAAAATCCGCCGCTACCGGCACCACATATTCGTGGTTTTCCCATTTGCGGCGAATCTGGAAATAGCGCAGGAGCTCACTCGATACGTCGGACTCAAGCGGCCGTTGGATCGTGGATCGGAAGCGCTCTTCCGCGCGGCGAAAAGGATCCGTGCGCGGGGCCACGTAAAGCAGCCGAAACCGCTCAAGATGCCGGAAGAGTCCCTGGTACGCGGCGAGGTGCGCGACAAAACCGCACAACGTGCCGCAACCCGAATCGACGTAGGCGAAAGTGACCACAGGCGAGGTGCCTGAGACGGGAGCTCCAAGAAACAGGGGAAACTTATCCACGAAATAGCGGACCGTGGGTTTGCTTCCTATGCCCTCGTACACCTTGGCCGGAAGAACATCTCGTGGAACGGCCAACGATTCACAGAACAGAGCGATCTTTTCCGTTTCGGTTTCGAGAAAATCGAAATCCGGATTCTCCAGAAGAAAGTCCATCTGCACCAGGCGCGTACGGATGTATGCAAACGAGTGCCGCCGGCGGTTGCGGATATTGTCCTTATCAATGGGCCCATAGATGAGGCGCGAGAAGAGATGAAAGACACACCCCGCTCTCAAATAGTCCCGAACGTTGGCATGGCCGTGTTTCAGGAGTTTTTGCGCAAACGACATGGAACGCTTCCCGCGACTCACATCCGCGAACGCGTTGAACTGTCGCATGGTGAAGTAGCCCGAATGGGTCGCGACGATGTACAGAAAGCGCGCCTCAATTTCGGTGTAGCCGAGAGCGACAATCCGTTCGACTTGGTCTGTGGGCATTTTCACAGGGACAAAATCTCCGCCGTCAGCTCACGCTGGTCGAGCACACGCCGCAGATGCGCAATGTCATTGACATGGGCGTAGATGGAAAACCCGGCCTTGACCTTCTCAGCGAGGTTGCGGCCACGGTAGTGGCTGGTGGCGAGTTCCAGGTCCACACGGCCGCGCTCGCCATCGGGCCCGTCGTACTCGATGCGAAGGTCCGGGAGCGGGATCTTTCCGCGCACCAGCTGAAGGCCGTGACGTTCGGCGACATTTCGGCGGCTTTCCGGCAAATTCCGTTGGGGACCGAGTTTTGCGAGGTCGTGGTAGACGCGTTTTTTCAACTCGTAGTCGAGGACAACGCGGAGATTCCGTCCGCCAGATCGACTGATTTTCTGTGCCGCCTTCTGGTAAAGACGATAGAGGTTGGCGTCGTGGTCGGTTTCCCGTGGTTTGGCAAAGCCGGAATACAGGACCTGGCCCTGCCCCCCGAACCGAAGCTCTTGGAGCAGGCGGTAGCCTGGCTTCGTGAGAGCCACGAGCTGCCGGGAGCCTTCCTCCTCGTGAGGAACGGACTTCATCTGGACGAGTCCTTGCCGAACCAGGTTTTCGACATCTGGTTTAAGGCGGCTTCTGTCTGCGTGGTAGACAAAGTCGCGCAGGTCCTCTACGGCCACGGCGCGAAACTTTCCGATTTCCACCATCGTTGCGATCTCGGACAATCTCAGCCTGTAGGTGTGGTTGCGAACCTCGTAGATGGTTCTGGTTTCCGGCGAACGGCCCGGGAGAGGATCGGCCTGCGAGCCCGAACTGGGAAGGCGTTCTTCGTGGGTATGCTCGCGAAGCTCGGTTGCGGACGACGCTCGGGGAATCGTGCGCTCCGTGCTTTCTGAAGACTCTCGTCCACGGGTGAACTCCTCGGGTTCGTAGCCACGTGCCATTTCAGTCCGTCTCCTCGTCAAGCCGCGGCGCCGGGACTTCGGTCTCCCCCAGGTGGAGCTGCTTATCGAGATGGAAGAGTTTGCGGCCGGTGTCCTTGAGGAAGAACTTGCGAATCAGCGTCAGGGCCGCCGCAAAGAGATTCAGGAAGAGGACTGCGACATAGAGCAGGACGATGCGCCCATATTCGTGAAACAGCACAAGCTTGTACGGAACAAAGAACCGCAATTCGCTCATGAGCCAAAAGCCCAGCGCGAGCAGCAGGGCGATGGTGAGGAACAGGGCGTTCGCAATCATGCCGCCTCCCATTCCAACAAAAGGGTCCGGGTTTTGCTTGGTTCTTCCACGTCACGAGGGAGCGGGCGGAAAGCCGTAAAGCACCGGAGGCCCTCCAGAAGCGCGCCTGGGGCGTCGAGGAAGAAAATCGATGGGAAGGGCTGTGGCGTATGTAGGGAGGAAAACAAACGAGTGAAGACCGGTGTGGCGCTCGGAGGTTGGGCCGAGGATGCGAGGCGTCCGCCCGCGACCGGTCTCGGGGTGCTCGTGTTCATTTGAACGCCTGGTCCTCGCGGAAGTAGGAGATCGTGAGGCCCAGCGGATTGATAGGTATCAGCTCATTCGGAACGCGCGTCTGGAAGATGAACACGAAGTTCGCCGTATAAAGATCGCGCTTTAACTCGCTGTGATCCGCGGGCGAGTAGTACACGAGATAAAAATCGACGCGGGCACGGTAGGGAGGAGTCTGCAACTCTTCGAGCGCGACTTTCTTCACGTCCACATCGATCTCCGGGGCAGAAGTGTTGGTGAGGAATTTCCGGATGATGTCGTCCTTGCGGTAGGCATCAAGGATGCCGTTCGCGAGCTTGCCGTCGAGAAAATAGAGCGACTTCGCGAAATCGTCCTGAATGGTGTAGCGGTTGCGCCGGTAATAGAGCTTGGTAAACTGCGACAGGAAATATTTGGCTTCCGCATCCTGCGGCTTGTACTCGAAATTGTGGTAGTTGATGGCCTCGGCGCGGCCGAGATCGTCGATGCGGATCACCAGCGGCCGGAAATTTTCAAAGGTGCGAATGGTACGAAGGTCGATCAAGGCGAGAGCCACAGCAAGGAGAGAGACCAGGACCAGCGCGATCTTAAGGTAAGTGTTCGTCACCATCGGGTCACCGTAGGATTCGAGGTAGAGGCGCTTGGCGTCGTGGAACGTGGCGTCGCGGTCCATCACATCACCCGATTGAGAATCGCGCTTGGCGCGTCCAGGAGACCGGCGGAGGAACCGCCGGCGGTGCCGCTGAAGATGTGGTTCGTCAGCGACGGGACCTTGAGAAGGACGTAGATGGACGCGAGAAAGGTAATACAGAGGACCGGGAACCAGCCAATGAGCTGGACGGTCGAGATCGTACCCGTCCCCTGCAACGTCAGCACACCGATGATCAGGTTCCCAATGATGTAGACGACCGCCGCGGCAATCACCTCATAAAACGCGTACTGCAAAAAGCAGCGCAGCCAGCCCCAAAACAACCATTCGAGTTTCGGAACGATGAAAAATGGGACAAATACGGGCCCCACGAGCACGCAAACCGCCGTGGCAATGAACCCGTAGGCGATTACGACAATCGCAATGGCCTGGGCCGCAGCCAGGAGAATAATCACAACCGCATACATGATGGTGCCGAGGAGATCGGTTACGCCGGGGGCGTCGATGCGGGCTTCGAAGTCGCCGATACGATCCACAATCGTCTGCAACTCGGTCTGATTAATCCTGTTCGCAAGGAATTGCGCTTCGTCGGTGACAAGGTTGTGAAAGCTCACGCCGATGCCGGGAATGGGCGCGCTGTAGTAGTTGACCATGGCGAAGCCGAAGGCAATCGTCAGCAGAAGACTGGCGAAGTTGTCGAACTGGAAGGTGAATTTGCCACTGGCCGCGGAAAGGGCGGACTTGATGCCGAACCACGCAATGAGAATGGTGGCGAACATGCGGAAGAGGTTCTGCCCCATGGCGTCGAAGAAGCCGAGGTTCTGCGTCAGAAGATTGTTGATCGCCTGATACATAAACTGCAGGAAATCGGTCTGCATGGTCTCGGCTCCTTCGCGCCCTTGGATGGAGGGCAGCTCACGGCATACGGAAGTTCTGCAACGAACTGCTCATCGTGCCGGTGAGTTGGGTGAGATTGACACCCAGGCTCGACTGCCGGCTGATATCGGCGTTGATGGCGTCGGTGGTTGTTTCGCGCTGCTGTTTCGAAGCGATGGTCTGCTGCTCGAGAAGCGAAGCGAGCAGCTTGTTCGAGTCCTGAATCGACCGCAGCGTCAGGACGTTGGTCGCGTTGATCTTGTTGAGGACCGAGACCTCACTGTTGAGGCTGGAGTCGTCGGAAAACGAATCCTGTTCGAGGTTGTTCAGGTGGCTTTCGAGCGCTACGGCGTTGCCGCGGATCGCGCCGATGGTCGAGAGCGCGTTGATGTTGGCCCCATCTGCCAGTTCCACCGAGGCGTACTGGGATTTCACGCGGGCCTGTTCGAAGGCAGGCATTCCATTGAGCGTGAGCGGGTTGTACTGGGTGAGCTGCGTGGTGGCACGAAGGTATCCATCGATGGTGTTCAAGTCGGCGTTGACGCCGCCCAGCCATCCCGAAGTGTTGCCGTAGGTGTTGGTGGCGGTGACATTGCGCCAGTTCGAAAATAGCGCGCGGTAACGCGCCGGCATGTTGTGGATGTTGCGCGACATCTGTAGCGCGAGGTTGTAGGCAGTAACAATCTGCGTGTAAGTCTTTTGCAGCTGCGCCAGGTGCTGCTGCAGCTGAAGGTAACGCAGGACGGCATTGTGGTAGTTCGTCGGATCATAGACGATGCCGCTCCCGAGCTGTGCGGAAGCGGTGCCAACGCATACGACGGTGACAAGCAATGCGGCCAAGAGTTTTTTTCGCACGATGATTTGTTCCTTTCTTCTCTCAGAGATTTGAGGGCAGGGTGTGACTGGCGTAGTCGGGCAGCGCGAGGTCGCCCGACAGATAGACTTTGATCCGGTGCCCCTCGCGGATGGTGATGGTCGGCGGTATGTTCAGGAAACGGTCGAGGATTTGCGCCGAGGATTGCGCGGTGCTCTGGGCAAATCCCTGACGCATGAGGTCGGTGCCGGAGGCCGTCAAGGCACCCGAGGTGCCACCCTCCGCCACGGCGCCGATCGCGCCAATGGCGAGCGACGTGCCGAAGATGCGGAGATAGTGATTGTTGACTTGGTCGCGCAGGCCGGCGTCGCCAATCTGGTTGAGCCCCTGGAAATGGTCGAGGCTGACCGAGTAGCCGTCGGGCATGATCAGCCGGTGGAAGGAAACCGCCAGACGGGTTTGCCCGAGGCTCTCGACTTTGTGGGTTTCGCCCAGAAGTTTCGAGCCTGCGGGTAGGAGAAGATGCTGGCGGTCATGGGAGTAGACATCGTTCGAGAGCAGGCACTCGACAGGCCCGGCAAACTGGCCATCGAGGCGATTGATCAGAACGGTTTCGAGAATGGTTCCTTCAAACAGGAAGTAGGTTTTGCCTGTCGCCGCGGCCGGTGCGCCACCCGGCGCGGCGGCAGAACTTTTCAATTCCTCCTTTCGTTCGCTTTCCGCAGCGGAATCTTTGTGCTGTGCGGGAGCGGGAACGGCACCCGCCACTTGGGGTTGAAGAGGCGCGAGGAGCGCCGCGAGCTGCGAGGAATTGAATTCAGGCACCGCGGCCGAAGCCGCGTTCCGCTCGGTTTCGTGGTGCTCGGGCGGTTGAGGAGGTTTGCGGTACGTGAGAGCCACGTTGGACGCGAAGAGCGCGAGATATGCGCGCTTCTTCCGCTCGGCTTGTATCGCGTCTTCCGGCCGTTCCTCCGACGAATTCCCAGCAGGGCCTGCACTGCCAGAAGGCTGCAGATCGGCGTTGGTCGCACCCAAAGCTCGGGTCTGTTGGGTCAACGCATTCTGCGCGATGGTCTGTTCGCGCTGCAGTTCCTGGATGCGGTTCTGCAATTCGACGATCTTGGCCTCGTTCACTTCGAGAGGCGCTTGCACAGCGGGTGCAGTTGGGACCGTGGGCGCTGATGTGGCGGGCTTTTTTCCTCCGGTGAGCCACATGATGGCCACCATGACCACGGCGAGTCCGGCGAGCAGCCAGGACTGCACGTTCTTGGGAAGCAGTCCAGGAGGTTTAGGCGTTTTGTCTTGAATGGGCGATGGCGAGGTCATGGGTCCCTCCGTCACTTCGCCGCCGTTTGGCGCGTGAAGTTCAACTTCTTCTTGCCCACGGCGAGATAGCCGGAGTCCACGATCTTCGGGACGATGTACACGCCGTTTTCGAGCTGAAACGGAACGAGATTCGGTTTTCCGTCTTTGATCTCGTAGAGCACTGGCTTCTCCCGCGCTGCGCACCGGATGAACGTAAAGTTTTCGTCGTGATACATGGCCGTCAGAAGGAACGGTTCGCGCGAGAGCTTCGGATCGAACGTGTAATCAAACTGGAGCTTCGTGGCGTAGGCGGAGCGGAATTGATTGATCTCCTCGGTTGCGTGAGCCTGCGCGGCATGTACCTGGTCCGCTGCTTGGGTGCGCACCGTCTCCATTTCTTTCTTGTAGGCGTCGGCATCGGCGGCGCGCACGTATGCCCGCAGCATGCCGTTGGAGGCCGATCCTTCCTTCGGTTCGACAAAAAGTTTCAAGTCAGGCTGGGCATTGGGTTCGCTGCTGATCTCCGTCAGCAGGAACGAGTAAACATGGCCGCTCGCGGTGATGAGGTTGAGGTTGCTGCGGATGCCTGCCTGAGCGGGGTGCACATAGCACAGATTGTGCGAGCCGTTGATAATCCAGAACTCGCGGTCGCCGGTGGTGAAGTCGAGAATCTCTTCGTCGTCGGGCAACACGATCAGCGTCGAGAAGCGGAGCTTGGCACGAACCGGAACAACGTCTTCCTTCGCGTACTTCACAATGCGGGCATCGTCCTCGGCGGCGAAGATGGGGCCCTCAGGCCCGACAGCGAGGCCGGCCAGTAAAACGCAGCCTGCCAGTAGGTGTCGGCATCCAACGTGAAAAGAAAAAGACTTCATCGGCATTCTCCTTATTAGGAATTGGTTGTTACGGATTCCGGTCCTCAAACCACTGGGCCAACAACTGCGCGGCGAACACGATTCCGGTGACGAGGACCGCAAACACCAGCGGAACGAGTGCAACGCCCAAGCCGAATTGTTCCCGGGGCGCCGCAAGGCCGGGGATCATGCTTGCCCTCCGGCCAGAACATCGAGACCCTTCTCGAAGCCGTAGCGGTCGAACGCTTCCTTGCGCTTCTGGTTGTCGTAGGGATCGTTGGTGTACAGCCAGTAGCTGCGGCGATCGACGTTGAGATTGGCGACCTTGGCGAGGTCGGGAGTCTTGATGAGAAATTGCCGCTTGGGGATGAGCGTGGAGATCCATTCGACTTCCGTGTCATTCAAGTGGAACTGACGGCGGTACAGATCCTGATCCATGTCGGGATTGGCGAGGAAAATCTTCGTGGCGCAGCTCTCGACAATAATGTCGAGGAGTTCCGAACGCTTCAGCTCATCGAGCGATTGCGTGGAGAGGATCATGGCGGCGTTGTGTTTCCGCCAGGTCTTGAGAGCCTCGGTGACGTACTGGCGAATGCTGGGATTGCGGAGGAATACCCAAGCCTCGTCGATGAAGAAGGTCTTGAACGTTGCCGAGATTTCGCGGTTGGCGATGACCTCGTTGGCCCGGTGCAGGATATAGAAAAGCAGCGGTTCGAGCAGTTCCGGGTACCGGCTCATCTGCTGAAAGTCGAAACACTGGAACCGGGAAAACGAAACGGTGTCTTCGGCGTTGTCGAAGAGAAAGCCGAATTGACCGCCGTGCGTCCATTTGGCGAGCGCGTCGGACAGTCCCCGAGGCAAAGTGTTGGCGAGGACGTCCAGGGTGCGGAGGCCCGGATCAAGGGAGTACAAGTTCTCGATCTGTTCATAGAGCGCGCGTTCGGTCGGGGGATCGAGCGCGGCGGCCTTGCTACCCAAAAGGACTTTCACGAACAGGGCCAGGAAATCGAGATTCGCCTTGGTCGACGGCAAACAGAACGGATTGATGGTGAAGCCGGTGGATTCCAGGCCGACTCTCAGATAGGAACCACCGAAAAGCCGCGTGAGGCTTTCGAAGCTGCCAGCGAGATCGAAGATGAACGTGAAAGGATCGTATTTCTGGAGATTGGTGATCAGGAAATTTAGTAGAAAACTTTTTCCACTGCCGGTACGACCAAGAATCATGGTGTGCGCGGTATCGCGATAATGGAGATTCAGGAAGTACGGCGTTCCGTGGTTGGTTTCCAGTACGGCGAGGTATTCGGTCCGCAGTTGGTGATTGCGCGTCTCGCCAGAATGGAGCGTGAACAAAAAGGAGAGATCGGCGTAATTCGTGTTCAAAAGATAGAGGTAGCGAAGATTGAAGGCGTGGTTCCCGGGAACGGCCGCGAGAAAGGCATTCAGCAGGTTGTAACGCTCTTCATAGAGCTGCGCGTCATGGACACTGAACACTTTGTAGAATTCGGCCGCCGCGCGTTCGACTACAGCAAGGTCGCGGTCGTAAATCACCACGGTCAGAGAAAAGAGTCCGAAGTAGTTGCCGCGCAGCTCGATCTCCTCGATGCCCTTCCCGAGTTCCCGGACCTGCGACTCCTTGGCGTCGTCGAGCAGGGTGTCCTGCGTCGGTGCGTCGTTCAAATTGACCTGGCTCACAAAGGACCGCTTGGTGTTGTGGAAGTGCCGGCGTTTTGCCTGAATCTCCCGCCGTGTCTTTCCTGAGTCCTCTTTCTTCCACTCCGTCACGACGTGGTAGTTGGCGCGAACATTCAGAAGGCTTTTCAGTAACAGAGGGAATGTATGCGCAGAAGGCTCCTTCAGGGTCAGCACCTTCACGTAGTGATCGCCCACGCGGAGATGCCCGCGGTGGCATTCGAGATGGGACTCGGCCAGGTAGTAGTCGAGAAAGGTGTCGTGTTTGAGTTTGGCCAACTCAATCTTGGCCAAATCAAAGTTCAAGGTCCGCTTCAACACTGCGAACGCTTCCTGCTTCCCAAGTACTCGCACATGGACGAAGTCGCTCACATGCACGCGAAAGTTCTCCACCTTTTGGCACAGGGCTGCTTCTGCCCGCGTCAGGTCTTGCCCGCCGAGCCGCACGCTCGCGGCGGAGGAAAGAAGCGCCTGAAGGTCGTCCAGTGACCTGCGGGGATGCTCGGGAAACTCGAGGATCGTCGAAGACAGCGAGCGACGCGCGGTGAGAGCGGGGCAAAGCACCACAAAGTAGATGGCGAGGGAAAACAGCTCATCCGCCTTTTCGGCGAAGTACGCCATTCGCTCGCGGATGGCGGCATCGACAACCGGTTTCCCGCAGAAACTGTGGGGAATGGATTGGCGGTCGCGCTTGAACAGCAGTTGATACACTCGGTAGTTCTCGTCAAAGAGACGGAGGGCGGATTCGAGCCGCTTGGTCAGCCCGTCCAGGGTAGGCGTGTCGAGGCATTCGTAATCTACGCCGTGCACTTCCAGCACAATTCCCACGTCGCCCGATTTGGTAAGAAACACCTGGGGCCCAAGGAAGCCGAAGAGATTGACCATGGCATTCAGCGAACCGGCTTCGTCGTAGTTCTGGAAGACCCGTCTGAGGTTCAACACGGTGCGCTCCTGCTGACCGCAATGGGAGTCAGCTTCATGGGGTCGTACTCGCGGCGGAGCTTCGCCGCGCGAAGCAACAGGCGCAGGATTTGCGGATCTGTAGCAGTGGCCCAGCGAGCCACAAAATACAGAAGCAGGAACATGAAAATGCCGCCCAGAAGGCTGCCAAGCAGATTGAAGGTCCCGGCACCCAGGCACATGGCAAAGAAAAAGAGCTTCCGCTCTGCGCCGAGGATCGTGAGCGGCCGGGAGAGCGATCGCTGAACCGGATTGATGCGCCGTTCGTGGGCCATGCGCGTTCCCCTACTTCGAGTCGGTTTCACGGGAAGAGCCAAGCCAGGAAGTTGACGGCGGCGATAGCCATGCCGACGCCAAAAAGAACTCCAGCGAGAACACGTTTCGAACCGCCTTCACCAAAGGCGAAGGTGAGACCGGACACCACAATCGCTACGAGTGAGAGCCCGCGAGCGATCGTGCTGGTGAATGCCTGCTGCAGGACGTTGACGGCGTTTTCCCACGGAGAGTTGGTTTGGGCCAGCGTGGGAGCCGCAAGCACCAAGCCAAGGAAGGACATCAGAACGATGCGCGTGTTGACGTAGCTCTTGAGAAAACGACGGCACAGTCTCTTCATGAACGACCTCGCTGTTGTTTGATTGAACTGTCGGGGAAATTCATGCCATCCGTATCGGTACTCTTAGTCACGGTGAAACAGCAGCGGTGAAGGCCCGGGATCCGGGGTTATCTGCTCTGTTTCGCCACATGACTCATTCGGCGTGAACTCCCCTCTATCAATCCTTTCTGCGAAGAGACGGAAAAATGTGTCGCAAGAGAAAATGAAAAGGCCGATCGGGACGGGGTTCAGCCGTTGCCCGCTAGGCGGCGAAGCTTTGCCAGAAGGCGCTTCATGCGTTGGCGGACGGCGTTTGACGTGATCTCGTTCGACTCCGCGATCTCTTCGCCGGTGTTTCCATCGAGCTTTATCTGGATGAGGAGATCGAGTTCAGCGTTGCCGAGAAGGCTTCTAGAAACACAATGGTGCAAAAAATGCCGGAGAAGCGCATGACGCTCCATGGACTCGTCGTCCATGAGGTAAACTGCGGGTTTCAACTCGTCTTTTCGTCCCGGCCCGTGGACGATCCCTTCTCTCCCAGCCCATTCGAAGAGTTGCCGTTTGACGGACCGGGAGATTGCGTAAACAACGTGCGAGCGCCGCGCCTGCAGTTGCTCCGAACGCAACACCTCTAGGAACACGCTGATGGCCTGCTGGATGATATCGGCTCGCGCGAGATGGGTTTGCTGTTTGGCAATGCGCCGCACGGTGCCGTGCAGCACAGGAACAAAAGCAACGATCATGAGGGTTTCCACGAATTGTGGGTGGATGGCACGCGCGGCAATTAGGTCGCGGTAGAGATCGTCGGCAGAGGAGTCCGCTTGATTGGCCTTCAGGTGGGAGAGGAGATGAAACGGTGAGGAAAAAGCGCGCAATCCGTTGGACGTAGTTCCGGCCAGGGTTTCGTACTCTGGAGTTGTCGTCGCGAGTTCTCTCAATAGTTCCTTTTCGATCCGGCATAGCAGACAACGGCATGTAGGTCCCGCAGTCATGGCCGCTTCCGTTCTCTTCAGGCCGCACACGAATTCTTGCGGGGAGAGCGGGGACAGGCCCTCGGCCCTGAAGGGCAGTTAGGCGTCGCGTCGGTCGCGGGAACGAAACTGGCGCTCATTTCCGCTCGGCGGGAGTCGCCGGCGGTGGAAGCGTATGCTCCACATTGCGGAGGGGCACGGCGAGAAAGTTTTGAAATTGGCAGGAATTGAAGACAAACAAAAAGCCCTCCGGATGAAGCCGGAGGGCTCGGGAATTCGGCTAATTTCAAAACGGGGCGTCTTCCGAAGCCGGCTCGGGTGCCGCAGTCTGTGCAGGCGCTTCCGCTTCCGCCCGGCTCAACCGCCGGACGGAATTCGCGCGCACGCTCCAGAAGATGGCGAACTTCGACGCCTTCGCTTTCTTGGACTTTCCGTTCTCGCGCTCGTACTTCGAGCTGACGAGTTGTCCGTCAACGAGGACATGATCGCCCTTGTGAAGCGTGTCCGCGATGGACTCGCCGAGGCGGTTGAAGGCGACGACGCGGTGCCACTCGGTTTTCGACTGCCACTCGTCGTTCGAGTCCTTCCACGACTGCTGCGTGGCGACGGACAGCACGGTGAAATTCGCGCCGTTGCCGCGGACTTGTCGCTTTTCCGGGTCCTTGCCGAGGAAGCCGATGAGTTGGACGTGATTGAGATACATGACTTGATTCTCCTTTTTCTGCCCCGTTTTCCTGGGGCACCCGGAAGCGAGGGCTTCTGCTCCCAAGGCAAGCGGCTGCATTCTGGGAGGGACCCAACGATTCACCGGGAGGAACCGAGAAAGCAGAAGACGCGAAGTCGCCGGGCGCAGGAATTAGCCCGAAGCAGTGCCCTGGAAAATGGCGGCGAGGAAAGAGAAGTAGCTACTGACTCAGAACGAGTCGTGCGAGCGGCGACGGTACCGAGGAACAATTTCGCAGGAGGACAGCTTCACAGATGCTCCTTCCGCTGAAGCAGGGCAAGAACGACGAGAGGGACTAGGAGTAAAGCGGTAGTGGGAAGGTTAGCGCTTGGACGCACGGGACGCCGATGCCGTCGCTGCTTGTTTGCTGAATGCTCCTTGTAGATTCACTTCGGCGCTGAGGACACGCCAGGGCGAAAACCATAATAAGAATCGGCTCTGCAATCGAGATCCCAAAGACTGCGGATCCGAGGTTGGCCGAAGAACACATTCATACCTCGACACCACGATTGCCACACGTATTCGTCGATGTATCCCGCTTTGTAGAAGAAATATTCCTCAGCACAAAGATTGAAGTAACTGAAAACACATTCCCGCTCAATCTCAGACAATTCTCCTTCCCTTGGCCCCATTAGGATCTTGTTTAATTCGTCGTTCAGCTTGTCATATCGGCCGTTGAACTCGACGAATAGCTCCTTGAACAGCTTCGCCTCGTCAAGATGCTGACGGTAGATAAAATAGAAGAAACCAGTCAACGCTCCAAGACCGGACAGCAATAGTCCCGGGGGATGCCCGGCTGCGAAATAGAACCAGGAAGCAAGAATCGCAGCGGACCCGAACAGGAAGATGTACGGGTACCATCGCTTGCTGTGAAGTCTGAGGGCCATCTTCTGATCACTCCACTTAAGAATTACAGAAACAAGTCGATATCCTCACTCGGCGTCGATTGCCAAGTTAGATGGCATCTGGGCATTCTTCCGCGCGTTACAGCTGCGGTGGGAGAGCTGCGCATTGTCCGCTTTCGTTTTTCCACCTTTGCTGTAGGGGATGATGTGATCTACAGTGCTGTCATCGAGTGAATGGATTTCATTGTTACAGAGCCGACATGTCGGGGATTTGTCAAAGAGGTCCTTTCTGAAAGAAAAGTCGAAGAACCGAGGCTCAATAATGGTTCCCTGGATGATCGGGTCGACAAGGGAACGAAATTTGGTCCACCGGAGTTTTGTCTGAACCGTACTGCCGGTGCGTTTGGAGATCGCATCCTGCATCTCTGCATCCGTCAACATCGTGAACAGAAATAACTCCCGTATTTGTTCTGCTGCCTGCTGGACTTTATTACTTGGTTGGTTGATCAGGGCTGAGGCCTGTATATCCAGAGCCATTACAGAGAATTTTGTGTCCCATGCTCCCTTGTTGCTCCGAGGATTTATTTCGTAGAGTCGTGCCGACTTCTCCCCAAAAACGGCATAGATATTCTGCATCGTTTGCTTGAACAAGCTAGCGTGTGCTTTTAGCTCTGCTGGATCTTTCGGGGCATATTGGCCGATGTAGTCATTAAGGAATCTCTTGAGGTTGCCGGTGTAATTGGCTAACCGGTTTGCGAACGCAAAGAAGCGTAGAATCGTCTCTCGTTCCTTGAATCGTCCCTCTGGTACAACGCCGCCTTTAGCCTTCCTCCAGGATGTCTCTCTTTCCAACTCTGCGAGGAGATCATTGAATGAATGGCCCCCGGTATACGCAGTTCCTTAGCTCTTGCTCATTCAACGTCATCGAGCCGCGGTTTAGCCGCTCAAAGACCTCGTATCGCAAATCTGTATTCGCTCCAGCATCGATCACAATGCTGCGTATCGGGGTGTCTAGAATTTTCTCTTGCTGGTTCTTCGTGAGGTCTTTAAAGAATTTGTGATTGAGACTAGCCATCCGATGCAGTTTGCGTAACGGAAATTTATTCGACACGAACTCTACAAGAGTCGTGAGACGCTGCTGCCCGTCGATTACTTCCAGCCGACCCTCGCTCACTTTTCCGAAGTAAATGGGAGGTATCGGTATCTCCAGTAATAGTGATTCGATCAGCCTCGACGGCAGTTCGGGACGAGTGCTCCAAACGTATTCCCGCTGGAACTTAGGCTGAAGATCCAATTGTCCTCGATCGAGCTTGTCTCTGAGTGCAGAAATCGTCCAATCTGAACTCTGACTCGTAACGGGTCGATCGTCCGGTTTAACGATCGGCACTTCATCCTCGACTTCGGGCTCCAATTCGTCTTCCGTGGTCTTCAGTTCTGGCCCGCTCGGAGACGCAGCTGAGTTAGTTTCGTGCTCGCCCTCTACTGTGACTGGAACTAAGCCTTTCTCGCTTTGGTGCGAATTGCCTTTGCTACCCTCCTTGGCGAGTACAAATCGAACCAATTCGTCGATCCCAGCGTCGTCAAAGGTAGGCTCCGAATCCAAACCGAGGTTAGCCAGCGCAGTCTTCACGTCCGAAAGAACATTTGCACCTCGGCGAGAGGCTCCGAACCATTTCAAGACGCCTCGCACCGTTTGTCTTCTTGGCGTCTCGCCAGCCTTCAATCTCTCAGCTGTTTCCACTAGCTTCTTCGGGATTTCGTCCATAGGGCTTTACCTCTCTCAAGCATAGAAATTACCGACGCTCTTCGATTTGCTGCCGAATATCTGTAGTCCACTCTTGATCAAGCACGAAACGAATCAATCGCAATTCGCCATCTCGCATCCAGTACGCCAAAAGGTTGGCCATGAGATCCGCTTTCAAGTCCAACGCCGCCCGATCCGATAGAATCCCCTGCTTTGCGTACTGCAAGAACAACTCCTGAGGAAGATCGAACGAAAACAAATCAGCGTCGGTTTGCGCATCCCGCAAATACCAGGTTTCGTCGTTGGGACCGCGATAAATCCGTACGAAATATCGTTCCCGCAATACTTGGTCTCGCATCTGTGGGCTCGGTACCAAAAAGATTGGGAAGCGACCACCCAACGTTGCCATTAGTGAATAGCGAATCTGGCGGCACCGCTCGAGAAATTCGGCAATGCCAACTAGCTGTGCGCCAATCTCTTCAAGATCGGGCAAATCTTGCTGCTGATTTCTAATTGCCAAGCGGACTGAGCGGCGTAACTCGGTCATGTCGAGTTCAATGTTGCGACTCCCGGCCTGATTCTCACCGGCGGCCCTAACATTGCGGAGCGCCTCAATTGTTGGTTGCAGAAAGCGCGAGGCCGCTAGCGGAATGAGATACACATCTTGAGCGAAAGCGAATCTCTGCGCTTCCACGGTGTACGCCGTCGCCGAAAAGATTGCGTATTGATAGTGGTATCGTTCTTTTGGAATTTCCCCGCCCGCAACCATCCAGAACTCGCTTACATCCTTCAGAACTCCGACAGCCTCTCGCACAATTGAAAGTCCGACACGAGTACCTTGATCGAAGCACTTTGCCTCGACCAGCAGCCGTTGAGGATGACTAAAAGGCGGAGGTGCCTGGAAGTCTGAAATCGCATCAATCTGGTGGTTCGACCCTCTGCCTCTGACCTTAAGCCCGGCTGGTCCATCATCGAGTGTTGGATCATCGGCGGGTGCCAAAACTGTGCGGTATCCAGTGCTCTCCAGAAGTTGAAGAAGGGCCTCTTCTAGGAGCATTCCGCGAATATTTGTGAGTCGTGCCATGTCTGGGTGAGCCGACTCCTCAAGACCTTGAGTTCGAACTAAAACCCCCTGGGATTCTGTCTCTCTTGCAGGTAGCCGCGCACGTGACAGATGTCTTGCCAAGTCTGAGGATCAACGCGATGAGAATTCTGTGCCCGCACGCGGCAAATCTCGCGCCAACAACAATTCCGAGTTAGCGCGTCTGGTGGTAGCGAACCGCGGACCATATCGGCCAAAAAGTCCTCTGCTGAATAGTGACTGCAACGATCATCCTGCCGTCGTTCCTCGCGGTGGCCGTGCGGTGGGCCGGCCTCGGCGATTGCGGTATCGACTCCTTGGTTGAGAATTCGTTGCAGCGCGTCTGTATAGAGTTTCACAGCCCGGTCGTTTGATGCCAACAAGAACAAGTCGCTGCGGCTCTCCACTAATGAGTGCAATACATCTTTGTCCGCGCCTGGAATTCGGAATACGAGCTGGCCAAAGGTCAGGAACTCCCCAGGCTCCTTGAGGAATTGCCGGATCATTTCTCGAATCATCTGCGTTGCAAGCCGGTCCCAGTCCATACTTTCCTCTACTGGCGGTCTCGCTATCGCCAGCGTGGCCGCCGTTGATAGCCTTTCGCTAGCTTTGCCTCGACGAGTCGCTTTTCATGAGTGATAGCTTCTAAGGCCGTTTTGAACCTGCGAGTCTTCGATTGCATGTAGCTGGCCGGAACTGGCTTGCGCCCGCGCAGTACTGCAGGTCCCCAGTGGGTTGTAACGGACCGCTTGTGTCGAATGACCTTCCATATTTTCCAACTCACTCCGCTGCGGTTTTTCGGGTTGCGTCCCATAAAAAAGAAGACTTTCATGATTCAACTCCTGAATTGCAGGCCGGCCCACGAATACGTGCCGTCCTCGTGGCGATGGAAGCGCTCCCGCGGGACGTTGATCTTGCCGCGAATCGATTGCAGTTTTCCAGGAACTTTCCTTTTGAGTCTCTTTTCCAAATCTTTGTATGGAACCGCGAATGGAAAGCCTGCGGGAACCGTCTCATCATCGATAATGGTCTTGAATTTCCTCCCGAATCCATTTGCGTCTTTCGTTGGATTGACCGGAACCGGAGCTGGCTCATCGTTTTCTTGAGCCTTTTCACGGGCCTTTTCCGTTTCCAGGAAGGCATATTCTTCGGCCGCTACGGCCCAGGCCGCCTGGATTCGGGAATCGGTCCAAAGAGCATCGGTCCACACTACGACGTCGACGGGGCCGCCGCTCCTCTTGTTTTCAAGCCACCATTCAGCTTTTTCTCTCAGCCACCATTCAAAGGCTTCGGTGAATTCAGCGGCATAAGCAATTGGGCCGCATCGCCATTGATTGCCAACCTTCCATTGTTCGTCCCAGCGGCGCTTGTAGACCGGCTGCTCGATTCGTCTGATGTGCTCGTTGTCCCGAATTGCCTCGAGACGGGCTGCCCACAATCGTTTGCGGTTGTCTGGCCAAGAGGCCGGGATCAATTTGAGGGCATCTTGGTATTGGCCTTGAGCTCTTCCCCACAGAGTGAATGGGCGGTGCTCGCGCTCAAGAGGTCGCGGCTCTTGTTCCGCTTGAGTAGCGGCGTGCTGTCTGGGTAGTAGTCCGTAGGCGACATACGCCAACCAATCCATCTCTTCCTGGAGAGCAATCATGTACTTACGTATTTCTTCGCGAGCAGCTTGTACTGTTTGGAAGGTACGCTGTAGTTCCTCGAGACTTTCGAATGGCTCGCGACATATAGAATCTGGCGCCTGATAACCCGGTAAGCTTTGATTCCAATCTTGGTATGCCTCCGCCAATTTCTCGAACACCTTGCGGAGAGCGAGTTTGGGAAGGCACTCGGCCTGACGCGAACAGGCGCTCGAAAGTGTGCGGAGCTGCGTTGCCGGATGATCGCTGATGCCGTCGAAGCCTTTGGATATGGCGTTCGGAACGGGCAAGTCGGCTATCTTCCCCGCTGCGAACTCGAATCGGTCTCTTTCCTCGTCTTCGCCCGCACCTTTGTTGAAGCACACCTGCTTGAGCCAAAATAGAGCAACAGAAGAATTCAACAAAGCGGTGGCCAGGGAAAATGAATCGGGAGTAGATGCTTTTAGAAGAATAATCGGAGCAGTCTGCGTGAAGAGCGTTCCGCAAGGATTTGTCTTGCAATGGAAGTGTGTTGATATTTCAGGGTATGCAATCGACATAGGAGCTGTGATCTTGTCCAACGACATTTGGTGATAGCGAAACCATGGCTCGCGCGCTTGGTCGTATGTCTTGCCTCCAAAAGTCGCCCGACCACCCAATTCTGGCTTGAATGCGCGGAGATACCTAAAGAGTCCAGATGTCTTGTCCTCGACAGCAAGTTTCCAGCCTTCGTCGTACGGCCTGAGAACGTAGGAAAAGCCCAGTAAGTGCCAGTTGCGAATCAGATCGCCGATTACTACAGGCGCGACATGCTTTGGCTGAATTTGGTTCCTTCTCGCAGTGTCACCTGAGACAAAGAACACGTCGTCTTTGTGAGTGTCGAACATACTGCCGAACGCCTTAGCGAAGCGGGAAAGGGGCTCATCGAATCGTTCGATGATCGCGAGAGTTGGGCCACTGGTCGCGTCCATACGCCACGGCCACTTCGCCATTTCCGTTCGGGTTCTGTCAGCCACGACGACACGTGAGTTGGTGAAACCGGGGTCATCGTGACAACTCGACAGCGTAGCCCAGAGAGGGCTCTCTTCGGGTGGTGTCCGCAGATCGCCACCACCTGGAAGTATCGCGGCCACGCGAATCGACGAAGTAGGTCGCGGTGGCGAGTTCGCGCCAAAAACAATGCAAGTAGGGGTTCCATGTCCGGGGAAGAGAAGCCCAGAACAATCAACGACCTTCTGGAGCTCGACCGTAGGAAAGAATGTCTCGACAAGCGGAGCACCGAAGTCTCTTTTCGCAAACGCATTTGAAACAATGAAGCCAAGCTCCCCGCCGGGAGACAAAAGTCCAAAACCGAGATCAAAGAACGGGCAAAGAAGTTGATAGGTCCGACGGCAAACTCTCGGCCAACGCTCTCGCCACAGCTCTCTCTTGTGTGGATTGCGAGCTGTAACGAAAGGGGGATTGCCGACGATTATGTCGAATCCCCCGCGTTTCCCGGTTGCTCTTGTGGCGAAGATTTGAGGAAAGTCGACGTTCCAGACAAAATTAATCGGGCTGTCGAAGTCCGCCCCTTCGAGCTTACGCAGCTTGATGTAGAACTGATTGTCGTATTGGCGACTCGCGAGTTTTTCGAGCTCGCTCCGATCCTTCTCGATTTTGGTGAGGGCTTCGGCGAGCCGCTCCTTCTCGTGCCTAATTCGCCTCCGTTTGTCGGACGAGGAACTGGTCTCGTCGTGGAATAACGTATCAAGGCCGGATTCATTTGTGTCCAGTGCCTTTAGTTCATCCTTAATAATGCGCTCGCTTAGGTCCAGGCGCGCACGAAGGATCTCGACCCGCAGCCGCCGCTTCTTCTCACCGCGCTTTGCTCGATGCAATTCATCACCGAGTCTCGCGATTTTCTTAAATTCCTCAGAGTGTCGGCTGGCCTTCTCTGGCAGGATGAGAACCGGAACACCGCTAATGTGGTCGTGGAGAGAGTCTCCACGGTGGAAATTCATTTCCAGGTTAGGAAGCTGGGAAATACCATCGATAGCACGATTGAATTGGCCCTTCTCTGATTCAAACGGGTCAAGGCCGAGGTCGTAATCGACGACCAAGCTAAGCCAAAGACGCAGTCGGCAGATCTCAATTGCTTGTTGTTGAATGTCGACGCCGAAGAGGCAGTTTTGAACGATATCTGCCTTCGTATTCTGAAGCCATCCGTATCCTTCGCCACGGGTGGGATCGACGTACCCCTTGACCGCCGTTTCGAGTACCCTGCGAAGATTAACGAGTTCATGTAAGAGGCCCACCGGAAAAGCACCCGAACCTACCGAAGGATCGCAGCATTTCAGTGGTCTCACGAATTCTAGAATTAGGCTTGCCTGATCTGGCGTAATCGTTTTTCGGAGTAGTGCTTTTTCTTCTTCGTCGAGACCGTCAGATGTGTCCATCGCGAGGAGCGTGCGAAGACGCGGTTCCCACCCGCCTCTCCCTAAACGGTTGAGCAAGTATTGGTAGAGCACTTCTTGGCAGATGAAATGAACGACAATGCGCGGCGTGTAATAGGAACCTGTCGCTTTTCGCTTGTCGGGCGCCACTGCATCGGGGTCAGCCTGTTCGGCATGCAAGACGATGGACTCGAAGACCTTACCAAGCATCTCAGGGTCGACGGCGACTTCCTGGTTAAGAGGCGTATCTTCCGTGACGGTAAAGTTGAACGCTTCTAGCAGCTCTTGAAAGACAAACTGGAACGTCCGATTGCTAACTTTTAGCGGCGGATTTGTTTCCCTGGCTTCACTGGGCTGAAAGAACTCATCGTCGTCAAAAAGACCGCCATTCAGGAATGGCAGCCCGGAAAGGCGGCCTCCACTTGAGCCAGGAGCGGTACTCAACGTCCAGAAGACCTTTTCCAAAAAGTCTTTGTAGTAGGAATACGCTTCCGGCTTTGCCTTGTGTTTCTCGAATTCTAGCGATAGATACTTCTTTTCCTGATTCAGCCAGCCGCGATTTTGAAGAAAGTAGAGGAATATAAGTCGCTCCAACAAAAGCTGAGCGTGCGTGTATGCCTCCGCAGACGTGAACTTCTGAAACTCCTGCAAGTCCGATTGAATTCGTTCGAGGCTTTCGTCGAACCGCTTAAAGAAATCGTTTGTCAGGCGGTCTTTGTCGAATGCCCTTGCCCAGTCAGCTAGCCATTCGTCGCTTTTTGCTGGACCTTCTGGCCAAACCAACGCCGGTAAGTTGAACTCACATACGGTGCGATTAGAGGAATCATCGGGTTCCCAGCCGAAGGTCGAGAGTCTGGAACCCTGAGCATCTCCGAACTTTGGGCGGAAGTATGCGAATTTGTAATGCGTCCAACCATAGGTGCAAATGAATAAGAGATGTTCACGTTGCCAAGACTTTTGGCTCGGGTCTTTCCGCCTCGAGGTCACAAGGCCGCGCAGCACCTTCCTCAAGGCACCAGCCATTCCTCTTCCAGTAAGAAAAGCATCCTTGTTCTTAAACTCGAGAAAGAAGACGCCCCAAGGCTGGTTCGCTTCGAGGCGGCGCAGTTGCCAGGCCCTCGCGTCAACTACATTCTTCTCGAGACCCGTTGCCTGTAATTCATCTGCCGACCACGAATACGCCAATTCTTCTAGGGAATCCCCCCGATCTACGGGCCAGTTTAATGTTTCGTAGAGAAGAGTTCTTAGAAAGGATTTCTGATCAGTGCAACGGGCAATTGCGCTCTTGACGCGGTCAGAAAGGGGCATTCCTGCGACACCTCAGGGCACTCGACGGACACGGGCGCTAGGAAAGCTCCATCCAGGCCTTTAGCTTTGCCTTCACACCAAGAGGCGCATCCATCTGCTTAAAGTATGTATTCGCGACGTGCTTCTCGACTTCGATTCTTATCGCGGAAAGTGTCTTGTCCGGCAACACATGTTGCCGAGGCGTGGATGGGGCGCTGCGGATAATCCTGACGATCTCGCTGGGTTCGTCGGCAATCTTTTTCGAACCTAGATCGTAAAGATACCATTTGGCATAGCCGGCTTCCTCGGTCCACGCCTCAGCCTCCGCAAGAGCCTCCTCGCGTTTCGCCGCCGGAGGAGCCGGGAGTGCAAAGCAGAAGAAGACCGCTCGTGCACCCGGCGCAGGATGCTTTTTCCCACTGAAAACCTTGCCTGGGAAAGCCGCTAGCCGCTCCGCCAGGCCAGGATTATCCAGAAGGAGCTTCTGGTATTCGAGATGCATTGCCTCGACGGGTGTCGTCGTTCCCTCGTAGGCGTGATTGAATTCTCGAAGAGCCTCGAAGTCGTCCTTCGGCGTCAGCAGCTTCTTACCTTCAATCCCAAACGTCTTCGATATGCGCAAGGTCTTGTGTGAAACCCTCTTGTAGAGACGGAGCAAGTTATCGAGTTCTTCGGGGGGCAAAAAATTCCAATACGCCACCCTGCCACGGATTTCCTTCTGATCGGGGTGGTCGCTTACAATTCGCTTTTCCACCTCTGGATTCAAACGCCGGTCAACGCGCCCGATACGCTGCATCAAACGCACCGGATTCCAGTGAATGTCGTAGTTTATTAGCCTCGTCGCATCCTGGAGATTCAAGCCTTCGGAAAGAACATCTGTGGAAATAAGAATACGTGTCTCAGATAGCTTTTCGCTCTCTAGGTCCACGCTGGACGAGCCATTGTAGTACGGAGCGAACTGCTTGATTATGTCGCCACGATTTCGTTTCACTGCGCTATCGATCTCGTCAATACCTGTGATTTTAGCTGCCGCGAGTTCGTGGGCTAAGTACCTGGCAGTGGTCATATATTCAGTGAAGATCAACACTTTGTGAGACGTTAGAACTTGATCTTGCTTAAGGAGCTTGATTAGCGCATTTAGCTTGTCATCGTGTTTCGCTTTGAATTTTCTCAGTTCATTCAGAAACTCAGCAATTTGATCGAGGTCTAGGTAACATTCATCGAGGATTTCGTCGACTTTGTATTCGTTCCGATCCAAATACTGGACCTCTTCAAGCATTTCATCGGTTATCACATCCTCGTCATTCTCTTCCTCGTCTCCGAAAAGCAATCGCTGGCTCTCGCGCACGTAGCCAATTAATTCGCCGTGTTGTGACATCCAGCGATCCAGGAGACGTTTTTCGTGTTCGGTTTCCGCATGTTTCGTTACCCACGTGAGTATTCTTAGCAATATCGTTTCGCACGAGCTTTCAAAAGCTCTGGCGGAACTCTCAAATCGCTTCAAGAACTGCACGCGAATTAAGCTGACGACCTCTTTCTGTCGGCCTTCTTCGAGTGGCCTAATCTCCGTGTTCGGTCCCTTGTAGTAAGCGAGGGGGTAGTAAATTGCGAGCGAAAATAGCGGCTTCTCTTTATTGAACGCTTTCTCTATTAGCTCAAGAAGGCGACCATAGGTCTTCTTGATGGAATACTCTGCGACTTGGGGATCCTCACGAGTTGGGAAAATTGCTAAGTTGCCCTTGTATTGTTCCTGGCTTTTTTTAACGTATGCGCGGCTTCGCTGGACTACTAGCGCCTGAAATAGAGAATCGCTCGCCAGGACTTGGTCCGCTTCGACCTGGTTCGTGACCATGGACTCTTGCCCCGCTTCCTTCTCCAGCACCATTTTTTCAAGTGCATTTTCCATCTTCCGGAAATGGCCGGGCAATGAATGGATACCGAGGGGCGCTTCTTTGAAGTAATCAGGCGCGCGTCGAGAAAAGAGCTCGATCATGTGTTGCAAATCAATTAGCCGATTATTGATGGGCGTCGCTGTCAGTAAATAGATTTCTTTGTTCTCAGCAACGTCGAACATCCGCCAATAACGAGATTTTTCCTTTAAGCCTGGGTTCCGAAAATGATGCGCCTCGTCGATCACGATGGCATCTGCGGTTTCTTTCAGCCGAGCGATTCGTCGATTGAAGTCTCCGCTTCGAAGTAGATCCGTATGATTGAAGATTGCCAAGTTACTGAAATCGCCCCCGATGTGGGGAAGATGTGTGCGTATTTCCTTTTCCCAGACTGGCAGCCGCGCCGCTTTTGGAACAAAAAGAGCAACCCGCTTTCGCTCAAGGTCAACCAGGCGTTCGATCAACATCAGTCCCGCAAAAGTCTTACCCAAGCCGACGCCATCGCAGAGAAACGCGCCCTTGTACCGCCGGGCTATTTTGACCAGCGCAGCGTATCCTTCGCGCTGATACTGGTCCAAGACCGGGTAGATACGAGACTGGGATTGTTCCCATTCATCGACAGTCAGTTCATGCCCTTTAAAGAATTCCTGAAGAGATTTCGCATAGACATCGAACGGTGAATTCTCTCGCGTATGACGTTCGATCGCGCGGAGCATCTCAGCTGTTACATCTTCTGCTGCGTTCCAATGCTGTTCATACCATTCCTGCAAAACGGCAACGGGCTGGCCGGTTATCTGAACGTTGAGCTCGATATTTTCGTGGAGCCCCGGATACGTGAAATTGGAAGACCCGACTAGGGCACTTGAGCCTACGACTTCTAATCTCGCATGCGTGATGTAGGCCTTGGCGTGAAACTTGTCCTTTCGGTAGATTCGGCACTGGATTTTGCCTGATTGAATTCCTTCGACGATCGCGGGTACGCCCGTCAAAAAATCGTTCTGGGTTTTCTCCGTTTCTATGCTTTGATCGAGCTTTTGTGAAGCTTTAGCCAAACCCTTCTCAAAAGCATTTTTCGTCCGGAGTGAAACTTCGTCGCCCATCAGAATGCGTATTTTGTCGACCCGTTGCCATTCGGCTCCTAGAGAAACCAATGACCCAATTTCGAAGTATCCAGTAGCGATATCGATGCCCTTCGAAATCTGGCACCAATCGTGGAGATAGCGAACGACTTTCCAATCCTCCTCGCTATTGTCGACGATGAATAGCTCACTGCCAGTCTGGCTGACACGTTTAGGCATATTCGACGGAAGCCTCGTTTCAAACAGTGAATTGTATTTCTTTTGGCTGTGTCTGGCCACTTCCTGAAGATCTGCGAGCGCCAGTTGCGCGCACTTTTCCAATAACTTGGGCCTGTGTCATTGCGAGGAGCCTTACCGGCATCGCCGCCGCGGGGGAGCCCGGAAGTTAAACCGCGCTTGCCACACGTGTGTTTGGAGTGCCACCTGCAGGTCCCGAATCCAAAATTTAAAGAGATGCCTAATGCCGCACTAGGAGGTCGCAACCTGTTGATCCCGTCACCGCGGGTAGTCCTAGACACGCACCATAAGCCAACTACGACTGAACCTCTGTCTCTAGGCTAAAATCGAATCTGCAATTTTTCTCGCCAAGCGCGCATTCCCTGACAAGAGAGCGGCCGTCGCCTTTAGGTACAGAGCTTTGTGATCCGCCTCCCTTTTCACGTTTGGTAAGCTGATTAGTCGCAATGCCCCAGGCTCATACTTAACCAGCCCGTCCGGATAACGGCGTCCGATGCGACGAAGTTGACGGCGGGCCTCAGAAGACAGTAACGCCAGCGCCAACCGATACCAGTCTCGTCGATTCCGACTCACGAAGCGCACAACATACAGCGTATTTGTAGCCTTCACAGTTCGCGTCTCATTGATGCATAACCAAGGTCCGTGTTGGCTCATGCCGCTCAGAAAAGCATCCGGTAAGGAAGGCATCGGCGTCCGGTACCACGGTTTCCGGATCGACACTTTGTACGCCTGCCGATTGCACCCACCTTTTTGCGCATCCAAATTCAGGTAATGCCTCACCCTGGAATGTCTCGTCAATGCCACTGACGGTCTGAAGAGCCATACGCGCTCGCCTGATGCCTTGAGCTCATTCCAATCGCTCTGCATTAGTGTCGCGGATCGGAGTTGCCGGGCCTTCGAGACAACAGGCAAAAATGCTTGTACTGGAAGTCGAAGGGACGCACGCTTTTTCTCATTCATTAGAAAGAAACCAGCATCCCCTGTGACTCCGCCCAGACCAATCTCGGCAACAGATCCGAGCTTGACGCCAATGTCGCTCCCTGATGTCTGTTCAGTTGGACATTTGCGCCCGGCAACGCGGTTGGCTTCAGATAACCCCTCCGTCAGTCCAGCGCGTGTCTCGAAAGACCTTCGCGCCACGAGACCAGGACCTTCGCCATAGCCTCGTGCAACAGCAACAAGAGTTCCGTCCTGAACATCATCGAAGAGAGGTCTGACGCATCGGTACAGTTCTAGTCGTTGAAAGGCCTCGGCTACACCCTGCCCTATTCCAGAGCAGTAGTTCGCAAATTGGGCGGCTGAAGGCAGAATGAAAGCAAGACTGCCTCCGCGTCGCAACAAAGGGAGACAAGCCAAGACGAAGGCATACCAAAGGTTCGCTCCTTTGCCTATTGCCCGGCCGCTAAGATCCAGAACACCCGCCGCAGTCTCTTGAAGACTGGACGGCAGCTGAGCGATGGAAACGAAAGGTGGATTTCCAACAATCCGGTCAAAACGTCGATCCGTTCCTTTTGCCCATTCCAAAAAGTCAACACCTCGAAAGGTCATTGCTAGAGAGTCGGCAGGCGCACGTTTCCGGTCCAGGTCAATAGCGACAATTCTCTCGATTCCCACTCCCGATCTTGCTATCGCCTCAACGAACGCACCTTTGCCATGAGACGGCTCGAGCCAAGTTGCACCTTTGGGATTCCCCAACGTGCGCACTACTGCCTCCGCCAAGTCTGCCGGCGTAGACACTTTGCACGATTTGGGTACGACGGCCGTCATACTAGAAGCCAAAACCTCTATTTGAGATAAAATGCATCGGCAAGCGTTCGATTTTCACCTTTGGTGTCTGTAATTACGTCAACGCACTTTTGGTAGAACGGCCGCAGGACGAGAGCCTCTTGTTTGCGAACTAGCCCACGCCAGTAACTATCGGAACGGAATTTCGCAGAGTCCTGATCTGGGAACTCGTGTAAGGCCATATCTATGAGCAGGGCCAGTGACATTGGCCAGAAAAAGATTCGCGGTTCGGATAGCCAAGGATGCATCTTTTCAAGTTGGGCCGTCCGACACCCAACGCTCGCCATATAAGGCACCATTTCGCCGCAGTATTGAAGGTGACACTGCGGATGTTGTTGGATTCGCCCCGCCACGCCCGCGCCGGCAACAGCCACATCGAAGTGAAACTTCCGTAGGATGGTGAGTTTCGCCTCGGAACTCTTGGGTCTTATTCGGCATACGGAGAGGCAATAAGTAATATTTGTGAACGCGTTATCCAGCACCTGGATCAGAACTGACACCGTCAACCGTGCGTTTGCGTCGGGCTTTCCTTTTTTGCCGCTCGCGTTTTTTTTCGGATGCATCAGCGCGTGCCAAGTGTCAAAGTGCGAGTTAAACTCGAAGCCCGACTTACTACTCTTGTTTCGAAAATAGTACGTCTCAGCCGCCGACGCAACTTGAGGGTGTTTCTCTTTAATGAAAGGATTGCGCCGCAGGTAATCGAGAACTGAAAGCTCGCTTCCCGTCAAGTCATTGGGAGAAGGATAGAAGTCAGACAGGTCCATCATTCTCCCCGCATTACGCGAAGATCTTCGAAATATAGCTCGCGCGTATGCCTCGGGTGCAGCTCCGTGCATCTGAGATGCATTGCGCGCCGCTCGCTGCTCACTTCGTCTAGGTAGGCAACAGTTTCGGGAAAGTCCTCCTTACAGTAGTAGCAAGAACTGAAATGCTCTTTCTTGATTCCCGGAAGCCGTCTCCCAACGTGCCATGACAGGTCTCCAGCTTCAGGCTTACATCGCGCGTACAAGCGCTGCTGCAGCTCGCTTGACCACCAGCGGTTGCTGTCCGGTCTGGCGAAAACGCCCTGATATTTTGCCTTCTGAAAGATATCTTGGACTCTTTGGAACCCGGCTTCGTTTACGCCGAGCAGTGTTGCAGACCAAAGGCTGTCGAGAAGGAAGCCGGGACGGTCCATAATGTGCTCGACCCAGCAAAAGATGCGAGAAGCAACGCTTGGATCTTGCGGTCTTCGCTTCAAGTCATCGGTCAGCGCCTCGAACAACCTTTTCTCATCCTGACTCGGTGGCTTAAGGAGATTGATCAGCTTCTTAATGTCTCGGCCCGTCTTTTTGATACGGGCGAAGCCCCGGGAAATCCCTCGGATGCGGTCGAAGTACTCACTGAAATTCTGAAAAGGAAATAGCGCATCGTATGCGTTCTGAGTTCTCAGGTCTATTGCCTTGAGGTTGTCCGCGTTTGTTACGCCAATCACTGGGCAAGAGGGCCACTTTTCCTTAATCGCTTCCGCAATCGTAGACCCCTTCAGGAAAACGGGGTGGCTGCCTTTTGCTTTGTCTAAAACATGGTCAATGATCACAAGCCGGGGAGAAGCTCCACCCAGGAGATCTTTCAGCTCCGAGGCGAGTTCCTTGTCTCGAACATTTATAAACCGTGCCAGAAGGTCGGTAGCCGTCGACTGACGGGAAGGATTGTCATCGATCCAGATTATTCTGCTTTGCGGGCTCATGGCATCACGATCTCCACATCAGCTTTCCAGCCTTTCCGTGGACGAAGAAAGCGGACCCTGCCGCCGCGATACGAAAGTATTTCGTTCACGATACTCAGTCCTAAGCCGCTTCCCGTGCCAACAACGTATTGATCCTCCGGATTCAGTCTTGCCTTCAGTCCGCGATATAGACGGCTGTCAGGGTCCGCAGCGAACGGTTCAAAAACCTTCTCGAAATTCTCCTCGGCGAGTCCAATCCCTGTGTCAAGTACATGCATGAGAACGTTCGAACCGTCGCGCTCTGCGGAAACGACCACCCGCTTTTCACCGCCTGCGGCAATGACCGACTTGATGGCATTGGAGAAGACGTTTAGGAGCACAGCATACAATTCCGCCTCCAGCATCGGGCCCACCTTGACCGATCCCGGAACCCCGTCGCAGTCAATCGCAATGCTGTAGCTCCGCGTAATCAGGTCAAAGCAACGTAACGCCTGTTCGATTCGCGGTCGCAGGGTCAATTCGGCCGGTTTCGCATCTCGGCTGTCGACCGAAATCAGTGATGTCATGGAAAGGAGCTCAATGAAGCGACGCTTGTTGTCTGCGAACTCTACTCTGACTTCGGCCAGACGCGCGGCTTCCGGGCCGTGCAATTTCTTTCTCACTTGCTCCAGGGAGATGCTGACTTGATCTAACCAGCTTAGGAGCGCTTTAACCTCATGTGAAAAGATCAACAGCAGTGTCGATGTTGATGCGACGAGCTGAAGATGTCGGAGTTCCTCGCGGTTTGAGGCTTCGTGCTTCGAAATAGCGCGAGTTGCCGTCTTAAGTGAGCGGAGAACCTGTTGTCTTTCTTGAGCTGGCAACTGCGTTGCGAGGTTTCGAACCTCACTCTCCACCACCCGGACCGCCGTGGATACGACCTCTTTGGAGTCAACTGGACGCGATAGTTGCGATTCCAGTTCTCTGCGTGCTGAAACGGCCTCCTCTTTGACGACGAGAGCTCTGGCGTACTCGCGGTACATTGCCGTCCAATCAATCGCAAACCTGACGACCTCACGGAGCGTACCGATTGCGTCTTCGCCAACGAAGCCTTCTCGACTGGCCTTCGGATCGAATCCCTGCGCGCGTTCGCCAATCTCGACATCTCCAATGTAGCTTTTGCTGGACAGCAGAGAGAGGAGAGCCCGCTGTGGATTCACCCCGCGCAGTCTCGCCGCAAACGGTTGTAGCAGTTCTGACAAAGCCGACTTTCGCAGCCCGCGATCTCGGTCAATATTCAGCCAGTCGTTTCCAGGTTCGCCGTATGGATACACCCGAAAACCTCTTTGCCGCACGTACACCCCGCCCCAATTGTCGAGAATGTCTCGCAAGCTTCCCTTTGAGATCACCTCTTGGTCCCTCATCTCAGCGCGGTCCACGGGCATAATTCCTACCGTGGCCGAAACGCTGGCAAGGTTTGGGAATTTTTCAGGATGGGTAATCGTTTTCTTACCGATTTTCAACGCCGTCAGCGCGCACTCTACTTCGCCGGAACTATTCACTCGTACTGTTAGCTCGCCCCAGCCAGCCGACAACAGCCGCTCACGAAGATTTGTAATGGTTTCGTTGAAGCCCGGTGCATCCAGAGAAATGTTGAAACCAGGATCTTCCTCAAAGCCCTGACGCTTTCGGCCTCGATTCGCAGCAAGAACCGCAAGCTGCCGCTTTAGGTAGTCGTACCCTCGTTTGCTCCACTCATCGGTGCGGCTTCCCGAAATTACAAGAGTAGTCCCGGACGTACCATCGTTAACGACATTGCGGGTGCCCTCACAAGTGATCGTACCGATCTCATCACCCGGCTTGAATTTGGACCAATCGATATCAACTTCAGTCTTCTCGCAGTGGCCACGGTCCACACGAGCCGTGGTAACGAGGCGCAACTGCGTCCCTAGTCTCCGGCAGCTGAAGCGGCCAATTCCTTTCGAACCGGTCCGCGGCCTGCCGTATCTATTGGAGAGACCTTCGCTTGCTTTGTGCGTCGTAGCAATACGCATCCAATAGTCTTTCACGTCATCGAAGGTCATCCCCGACCCGTTGTCGCTGACTTGTACGCAGGGTCCTCGCCGCGCGTCGGGCACAATCTTTACCTCGACTTGCGTTGCATCGGCGTCATACGCATTCTTTACGAGTTCCACCAGAGCGATATGTGCGCTCTCAACAAGCTTTTCTCCGAGCTCGGAAAGTAGTGCGTTGTCAACTGTAAAGACGAGTTCTGGCATCGACGCCTGCTCTCACCTCGCAGTGCAATTGCTGGCATTACCAATATGAATACGATAGTAGCGATCGCCGGCGCTCGCCGCCATCTAGAACCTTCCGGTAGTATACGCAGAAGCTAACACAATCTCCGCCGCTGCTTTGCACTAGACGGCCACATTCGCAGTCCACTTCCCACCCAATACCCTCGGCCTTTTGGGGGTGCGGATTGAGCGTCTAGATTCCAACCAGGAGGGCCCCATTATGAGGTCCTCCGGGCAGACTGCAACGCGTTCCGCGCTTCGTTCAATTCCTGCAGCCGTGTTTCCAGTTCGGCGGCACAGATTGCAGCGAGTTCGTGGGTCCTTGCGTTCTGGATTGCGACCGAGGCGGAGATGGCGAGGTTTTTGGCAAGGCGAAGATGTTCGGCAGTAAATGAACCCGGCGCTCGGCTAGTGAGTGACAACACGCCAATGATGTTGGAAGCTGCTACTAACGGAATGCCCAGCCAGGACCGAGTCCGTTCAAAGGGTGGTGTATCCCTCCATTCGTTTTCTCTTGCCGTATCGGCGACAGCCAAAGATTTGTGCTCAAACAGGACTTTCCGAAGAATCGGGGCATCTGAGGCACTCAGTACGCAAATCGGGCTACCGGGTGGCATTCGAGGTGCTTCACGCGCTACGAACATGTGCTCCGGATCGTCTATGAATAAGACGCTTGCCTTATCGAAGGGGACCAGTTCCGCTATGCATTGCAGGAGGGTGTCGAGCACCGAGTCCATCGACAAGTTCTGACTGAGCGCCAATGTCGCCTTTCGCAAGGCGTCGGCTTCGGACCTAGCCGCCTCAGCTGCGTCCAGATGTTCGGAGATCTGTTGCTCCGCTTGTTTGCGCGCTGTTATGTCCATGGCCGTTCCTACCAGCCACCGGGTATTCCCGACCCCTGGGGCAAGAGAGCCTTTTACCCATATCCAGCGAATTGTGCCGTTGGCGTGCACGAACTGGAACTCTTCGTCGAAGTGGCCTGAGACCACGGCTTCTTGCAGCCTGGACAAAACACGTATGCGGTCTTGCGGGTATATCAGCTCTTCGTAGGAAGATGGTTCTCGATAGAGCGACTCAATACTTCGGCCGGTGATCGCCGTGTATGCTTTGTTCACATAGACAACTTGTTTGGTCTCGGCATTCATCCGCCAGATAATTTCTTGAATGTTGTCCGCCACGTACCGGAAACGCTCTTCGCTTTCTCGGAGAGCTTTCTCAGCACGGGTCTGTTCTGTCACGTCGCGGACAATGAAAATGTGCCTGCCGGGGAAGTGATGTGCTGCACCGGAGAAGTCGACCACCACATGGGCGGCGTAACCAGCTAGCAGCTGGGTGCGGCCCCTAGTGGAGCCACTTTGAAGAAACTCATTCCATTTTTGTACGAACACTTCGGGGCTCTTGAAGAAGACCCTCACGCTTTTTCCGATCAGGTTGGTTCTCGTGATTCCCAGAATAGACGCCCCTGCGGGATTTACATCCAGGCAGTTTGCTTCGTTGTCCAAAATGAAGATTCCGTCGAGGACGTTTCGAAAAATCGACGCAAATTCACAATCGGTATCGCGGAAGGCTTGATCCGTACTGCGATGCTCGCTTCGGACGCGCCAGAGAGAAAGCGTGGCGAGGAATAGTGCCAACGTAAGACCTGCAAAGAGAAACGGGAGAAGAGTTGGCGCAAAACGGGGACGGTAGACGTCAATTGCCAACGTGAATGACACAACGCCAAGAGAAGCTGCGAGTGCTGCCGTGCATATTCGTCCACCCAGGCGCTCCAAACCATAGCCTGAACGGATCAGTTTGAGTGCGCTTTGGAAGAACGCCACCTAAGATACCTTCCGTTCTGAGATTGCCAATTATGTTCTATGTCTACCAGTTATGGGTGGCCAAACCAGCCAGTGTCTGTAATGAAGGACAACCCGTAAGTGCCCGAATATTCAGTGCTACCATTGTCTTGCGGTGCCCAAAGGCGACTCCAATGTCCCATCTAGGCGCACTGCTAGAGAGCCGCTGAGAGAGAAAGTGTTCTCGTACTACACAAAGAAGGAACGTCAGCTACTGGAACAAGCTGCGGAACGTGAATCCCGCAGTCTAAGCAGCTTTGTTGCGTTGGCTGCGATCGAACGAGCGCGGCGGATTCTCGGCAGGAGCTAAGCGCCTCCCCAAATCGCAATTGAGAGGGTGTTTTACTAATGGTAGCATTATCTAGTGTTGCGCACGGACTGACCTCCTGGAACCAAATTGAGCGACACTGCCGCAGCTCGGTTTACGACTCTGCCTTTAACGACGAGGCATGATCCGAATGCCGCTCTTGCTCCGCGCTCCAGCATCGAACCAAACGACGACGAACATTTGATCGCCCAGATAGGTTCGGGCGACCGTGAGGCTCTCTCGCAACTCTTCAGGCGATTTGCCAGACCGGTTCGAGTAGTCGGGCGGCGAATCCTCCGGGACGATGGCGAGGCGGATGATCTCGTCCAGGACGTGTTCCTCTATATCCATCGAAAGTCGAACCTTTTTGACAATACAAAGAGCAGTGCTCGATCTTGGATTTTCCAGGTTGCCTACACACAAGCATTTCTGCGTCGCCGCCGATTGAAGTCTCAAGGGTTCTATGTGTCCGGAATTGCGGACACCCTGCGCGAAGTTGAACCATATACAAATTCAGGTGCAGACTATGACCAGACCGTCGAAGGACTGTTTGGAAGAAACGGTTGGCGCGCAATTCTGGAATCGCTGACGGAGGAGCAGGTAGAGACTCTGAGGTTGCATTTTTTTGAAGGGTACACGTTCGCAGAAATTGCCGAGAAACTCGGCCAGTCCTACTCCAACGTTCGCAACCACCATTACAGAGGTCTTGAGAAGCTCCGCAAACATTTGGCCGAAAGTTCTTTGAATAGGCGATGACCGTTGTGCTACAAGCTGAAATCCGATGGGAAGTCGAGGCATCTTGTGAATGGGTCCGCATGAGAAATTTCTGGAGTTGTGTGCGTCGGCCACTGCTGGAGAGTTAACCGCCGACGAACAAGCAACGCTAAACGAGCACCTGGCGACGTGCCCGGAATGCCGGCAAGCGATGAAAGAGTATGAGGTTGCCTCACGGGTTGGCATTGCGGCCTTCGCCTCGGACATAGCCCCTCAGGAAAAAGAAGTGGATGGCGCTTGGTCTGTGGAAGACGCTGAGAGGACGTTCCTAAGGCGGTTGGAGGCCCAAGAACAATCTTCCAAAGCAAGTGAAGAGCACGCCGAGTCGAAGAAGCGCGGCCAGCGGTTTGGTTACCGGCCATCAAGGGTCCGTTGGCGTGAAGTGTGGATGTCTCTCGCCGCGGTAGTGCTTCTTGCGTTTGCTCTAGCCGTTACAGCGTATCGCAGCGGAATCAAGCGAGGGACAGATAGTGCTCGAACTACCAACGAACAAGGGAAAGATTTGGCGTCTCTCGAAGAGCAGGTAAGTGATGCGGGACATGAGCGCGTCCAATTGCTTGCAAAATTGGCTGAGCAAGACAAAACCATTGCGAACCTGCGAGGCGAGTTATCGCAACAACAGAACGTGATCGGTGAATTGAGGACCGCGAACGGCACAGCCCCGCATTCCGCTAGCACTGAACAATCAGCACCGGCCCCCGAGAAGAAAAACGCGCAGCGTGACCAGCAGTTGGCGGCTGCAGAGGCCAAGTCACAGGAACTGCAGAAGACAATCGATGCTTTGACGGGACAACGAGATGAAGTGACAGCTCGCTCGGCCGTTCTTGAAGCGAAAGTCAACGAGTTGACGGGAGTACTGCGTGACCGTGAGCGTGAAATCGATCAGAAGCAAGAGCAGGTCGCCAAACAGCAAGACCTGCTCGATCATGATCGCGACATACGGGAGCTAATGGGAGCCCGGGACCTGTACATTGCTGAGATTCACGATGTCGACGGCACCGGGGAAACGAACAAAACCTATGGCAGGGTCTTCTATACCAGAGGGAAGCGACTCGTCTTTTACGCTTACGACCTGGACGCTCAGCCGGGAGTTCGAAACGCAAGCACGTTTCAGGCGTGGGGCCGACGGGGACCGGACAAGCAACAAGCGCGCAGTTTGGGCATCTTCTACGAGGACAATCTGAGTAAGAAGCGGTGGGTGCTGAAAGCGGATGATCCCAAAACATTACAAGACATCGATGGCGTGTTTGTAACGGTCGAACCAAACGGTGGAAGCTCACATCCGAGCGGCAAGCAACTGCTCTTTGCATATCTACGTGTGAACCCGAACCATCCCTAGGCAACGCGTAGCCGCCCAGTGTTCATCGATTCTGTCGCGTCACGCGTGTGTCCGAAGCTTTTGTTGCCGGGCAAAGCTGGATGTGCCTACCCCAAAAGGAAATTGCACTGGCTGGAGATGTCCGGTTTTCCGGACAACAAACAATTGAGACAAAAAGAAGGGTCATTCGCATAGACCTTTTTAGTGAGGAGGAAACCTCACTTCCGGGAGGGTCCTTTGCGAGTGCGTGTGATTTGCCATGCTCTATTTTTCATCGTCTTTTCGTTCTTTGTGTGTGTCTGCAGGTCCTCCTCACAATCGCCCGGCGGCATGATCAATGGGATTGTGACAGATTCCAGTGGCGGCGCGATCGCTGGGGCAGAAGTCCTGGTCGTGAATGACCTCACACATGTCCAATATCCCGCAAAAACTGGCACCGAAGGAATCTACGTCGTCTCGAATGTTCCTCCCGGTGTCTACCTGATTCAGGTTTCGAAACTCGGCTTCAAGACGATCATCAAGCCGGACATCACCATACACGTGCAAGATGCGCTCTCCATCAACTTCACGCTTCCCTTGGGGGCGATCTCCGAAACCATCACGATCCAGGGCGGTGCACCGCTCGTAAACACGGAATCTGGTTCTGTCAGCACGGTCATCGACAGGCGGTTAGTCGAAAATCTGCCGATGAATGGCGAGAGCTTCAATACTCTTATCCAATTGACGCCGGGCGTAGTGATTGCCCCTGCCAGCACGAACTCTCCGGGTCAGTACAGCGTCGCAGGGCAAAGAACGAGCGCGAACAACTTGACGGTGGATGGGGTCTCCGCAAACTTCGGCGTCCAACCGGGCATTACGGCGGGAGGTTCATCCGGCCTCGGCCAGGCCCAGGCCTTCAGTGCGCTAGGCGGCACAAGCAGTCTCGTCTCAGCAGATGACTTGCAAGAATTTCGAATCGAGACCTCTTCGTTCGCCCCGGAATTTGGTCGGCAGCCGGGCGGACAGGTCATGCTGACGACACGGGCGGGAACAAACGACTGGCACGGAGGGGCTTTTGAGTATTTTCGGAACACGGTGATGGACGCGAATGATTGGTTTGCGAATAGTACAGGTTTGCCGCGAGCCGCCGAGCATCACAACGATTTTGGCGGGTTTTTGGGCGGGCCGGTCTGGAAGGGGAAAACGTTCTTCTTCTTTTCTTACGAAGGTGCTCGGCTTCGATTGCCAACGACGCTGATTGACCAAGTTCCTTCGCTATCGGCTAGACAGAGTGCGCCCGCTGCGCTGGCGCCTTTCCTGGATGCGTATCCACTTCCAAACGGCCCGGTGTCGCCCGGTGGCTATACGGCGCAATACGCCGGGGGGTTCTCTAATTCAGGGACGCTGAATGCTACGAGCATCCGTGTCGATCATTATTTCAACTCGCATTATTCGATTTTTGGACGCTACAACAATGCCCCGTCGCAACTCGTGAATCTCGGCAGTCCAGGGGAGTTGGATACACTACCCGTAAACACACAGACCCTGACCGTTGGAGCGAACATGGATTGGGGCGGGAGATTTTCCAATTCGTTGCGAGGGAATTATTCGACGCAGACCTCGAATGTCGAGTCCTCGCTCCACGCTATGGGAGGTGCGACACTCCCATCGGCGAGCCTCTATCTCGGGGACCTAGCGCCAGCGACAAACGAATTCAACTTCCAAACTCTCGATACCTATTATTTCGCCGCAGGGAACATCGGACACAATCGAACCAGACAGTTGAATTTCACGGATGATCTCTCGTGGACGATTGCCAGTCACAAACTGAAATTCGGGGCCGACGTCCGCTACCTGTATCTGGACATCGCCCCAGCAAAGGGAGTGATCGGCTATTCCGTGGATAGCGTTCAGGACTTTCTGGCTACGGGCCAAGCGGATCTGTACGCAACCACGACTCTTCCGGCGGGAATCCTGGGAAAGGCATTTTCCTTTTATGCCCAGGACACCTGGAACCCGAATCCGAGGCTGACTTTATCGTACGGATTACGGTGGGATATTAGCCCCGCACCCTCTGCGCGGGGCAACACCATACTCGTCGCGTGGCAAAACTTGAACAATCCCGCAGCGATCAGTCCAGCGGCTCCCGGAACTGCGTTGTGGAATACGCAGTACGGGAATGTCGCCCCTCGCGTTGGGGTGGCGTATCGCCTGGATGAAAAAGGAGACCTCGTTCTACGCGCCGGCGCGGGAACGTTCTATGACCTAGGCCTTGGTCCTGCTTCCATCGTGCCTTCGTACTGGCCGAACTCGGCGTTCACGTTCTATTCGGGCGTGTCGGTGCCGGTGAGCAACGCTTCGTCTTACTTACCGGCGATCTCCTTGGCCCCGCCTTATTCCGATCAAGTTTACGCATTCCGACCGAACTTGCAGCTTCCACGGTCGTATCAATGGAACGTCGCCGTCGAAAAAGAGTTTGCGGGGAAGCAGGCGCTAAGCATTACCTACTTAGGCCAAGCAGGCCGGGACTTGTTGCGCAAGGCGGCGATCTTCCAGCCGAATCCCAACTTCAGCGGATTGTTTTACCTTACAGAAAACGATGCCCGGTCCAATTACAACGCTTTGCAGGTGCAATTCCGGCGTCCTCTCTCGTCGAGCGTTCAAGCTCTATTGAGCTACAGCTTTTCGCATTCTCTCGACAACGCCTCGAATGACTTTGTTGCCGGCCCGTCGAACACGGTAATATCGGCGGCAAACGATTATGCGTCGTCCGACTTCGACGCACGGCATAGTTTCTCAGGCGCCATGATCTGGGAACTTCCCTCGGCTAAACAGGTTCCCGTCGTTTCACAACTCACAAAGGGGTGGTCGCTTTCCACGATGATTGTGGCCCGTTCGGGGTTCCCCTTTAATGCCGAAGTCTATCTGGGAGCGTCGGTGCTGCAAGAACAATTCACCCGGCCCGACTTAGTTCCCGGCCAACCCCTTTGGATTCTCAACGCACATGCCCCTGCTGGAAAGACCCTGAATCCCAACGCTTTCGTGGTCCCAACGTCAGTTCGTCAGGGCACGGAAGGAAGAAACGACATCCTGGGTTTCGGTTCCACGCAAGTGGATGTGTCGATGGCTCGGCTGTTTTCGTTGGGCGACAGACTCGCGCTGCGGTTCCGAGCCGATGCATTCAATGTGCTGAACCATCCGAATTTCACAAACCCCGGGGCGTACATACAGTACGGACCACTGGAGTACCAATCGACGGAAATGTTGAACCAGGGTTTAGGCGGACTGAATCCCCTCTTCCAGGGTGGCGGACCGCGCTCGCTGCAGTTGTCGCTCAAGCTGACGTTTTAGCCCAAAAACTCGAAGAAGGCGGACGCTAACGCAACGTTTCAATAGCACCTTGCTGGAGATATGCGTGCGGGTAGGACAAATTCTCGGCATAGCGGGTTCGTGGCTTGCGCTCTGCTGTCTCGTAAACAAGACAGCGGCTCAGTCCATTCAGGGAGCGGGATTCGACCCGAATCCAGTGAATCTGTCTAGCGGAGAAATCCAGGGACCAAGACCCGTGACGGCGATGGACCTATTGAGGTTGCGAGACCCCAAGGGAGCGAGCATCTCGCCAAACGGTAAACATATCGCGTTCGTTGTGGGACAGGCCGTCTACGAAACCAATTCTTACCGATCCGGTCTTTTTATTGTTGCGACGGATGGGAACCATTCCGTTCGATGTTTCGGCAACGCCGGAATGCCGCATTGGGATGAGATCAATCAATGGATTCCGGAAGCTCCACAATGGTCTCCTGACGCCAAATCAATCTGGTACCGAGCACGGATGAGCCGGAATGAGCGCTGGCAGGTGTGGGGCTGGGAGGCTGGGTCGGGCCAAAGACACCGACTGACCAATGTTCCCGGCGATGTCGAGAGCTATCGGTATGTCGCCGAAGAACATGCCCTGTTACTCACCGTTGTCAAAGCATCAGCAGAAGACAAAGAGGCCAGTTCGAAGGGCATTCTCTTTGAAGGACAGATCCGGCCGTATCAAACCATTCCGGTCCTAACGCAGTTGGAACTGTCACGAGAACGAAAACGTGAGTACTGGATTCACGACCTAGGGACAGGCCGAGAACGCACTGCCACACCACAAGAAAGACGAGTCTGGGGAAGTGACGGTTCATCGGCGCTGAATAACCTTCCTGCTGACGAGCGGCAAGCAATCGCGAAATATCACGTGGTGGGGCGCAAAGAGGCTCCGGACGGGAAAAACGTCGCATACGTATATCTGGTAGACGATCCTTCGCTATCTGCTACTTGGTCGCGCAGGCTTCTGGTGTGGTCGAAAGACACACACGTGTTGAAGGAAGTGACGACCGACGCATATTTTGTAGAGATCCTGGGCTGGGGATCGCAGGCAACCGAGCTTTACTTCACAGAACGCGACGGACGCGGCCATTCTCCGGAACTCTGGAAGGTGTCAGCCGATGGTTCGAGCCCTCAGCTCCTGTTCAAGTCGCCCGAGGGGAGTTACGTCTCGTCATTCTCCTTCGACAAGAGTGGTCGTTACTTTGCGTGCTTAGCCGAAAACAACGCTTCGCCTGCTAGGATTGCTTTGCTGGATGTGGGCGGGCAACACTTTCGGACGCTGGTCGAATTGAACGTAGATTTTGATCGTCTTCAGCGAAACCCAGCTGAGCGTATTGGCGGAACGAACCGCTACGGGGACAAGTGGTACGGATACCTCGTAAAACCATTCGATTACCAGCCGGGGAACCGATACCCCCTCGTCATCACCACGTATCGCGCCGGGGACTATTTCCTGAGAGGCGGGTCGGGGGATGAGAATCCGATCCAAGTTTATGCCGCGAACGGCCTTGCTGTTCTTAGCTTTGACGTAGGCTCGATACGGAACGTTCGGCGTGGCCATTTTGACGAAAAACTGCAGGATTGGGCCTCGCCGACCGCGTCGCTCGAAGACGCGATCCGTCAGTTGAGTGAGCGAGGAATTGTTGATCCTGAACGTGTGGGAATTGCCGGGTTCAGCCACGGAGAGGAGATCGCGGGATACGCGGTCACGCACACCAGTGTTTTCCGTGCGGCAGTGGGTGCAGCTTTCTATGATCCATGCTTCTACTTTCTGGGAGGGTCTGACTGGTGGAGCGTCTTCGATAGGTGGGGGCTGGGTGGTTGGCCGCAAGGCCAATCGAAATCCAAATGGCAGCAACTGGCAATGTGGATGAATGCGGACCGCATCCACACCCCGATCTTGGAAAATGCTTCCGACACCGAATATCTGATTTACCTGCCGGTGTACCGCTCGCTTGCAGACCTGGGCAAACCTGTCGAACTCTACATTTATCCGGAGGAGTTGCACGTGCGCAATCAGCCGCGCCACCGGTTCGAAATCTATGAGCGAAATCTGGATTGGTTTATGTTCTGGCTGAAGGCACAAGAGCGCCCGGGCGCGGAAAAGCAAGAGCAGTACTTGAGATGGCGTAAAATGCGCGATCAGATTCCCAACTCGAGGCCCGAGGATTCATCCGAGCTGAACTAAGAGAAGGGAATCCCGAGACGCTGGTCAGGCCAGCGCCTCGGGAACGCGATTCACTCTTCCGTAGTGGAATACGCCGGCGCTGTCATTTGGTGCGGATTTGACAGGTCCGCGCCGGCGACCGACTTGGTCAGAGCGTTGTCGAGGCAGACCGCAGAGGTTGCGTCAGCAATCCTCACGATCTGTGGTTTCGCATACGTCACGGCAGTTACCTCCTTTCTTCAAACGGTGTTTTATCGGGCAGAAAGGTGCCGGGGCGCCGGATCCCAAGCGCCCCGGCATTTTGGTTTCACTCGTCGTCAGCGGCGTACGCTGGCGCTGTCTGCTCGTGCGGATTCGAAAGGTCCGCGCCGGAGACGGACTTGATCAGGGCGTTGTCGAGACAAATCGCTGAAGTTGCGTCGGCGATTTTGGCTATCTCGGGTTTCGAGTACGTCATGGTGTTCCTCCTTTCTATGTCGATCTTCCTGGCCGGGAAGCTCTTCAAATACGCAAGGCATAGGCAGGTGCGGTACCGCCCGCAAGCGGTGGGGCGTCGGTTTGCTCGGGGACGGCCGTGAGTTCGCGCAACCAGCGTTCGATGGCGAGAGTCCGGAGTAAAGGAAGGATGGGAATCTCCTGGCCTTGCTCCGCTCGGTCCACAAAAAGCGAAAGAGAGGTCAGATCCACCATGCCGATCTCCTGGACTCGAAGCGGTTCTTCCTTAAGGACTCTCCAGTGAGCCGCGAGCACTTTGACGAGACCGCGGCTAACGTACGCCTTTCTCTTTCGGTCGAGAATTTCCTGAGGGACAGTCCCAACGAGCGCGCGTCGCATTAAGGAGCGGCGCTGGCCCGGCCGCACGAGTTGCTCACGCGGGATGGAGGAACAGAAGGCCACAAGGTCGCGGTCGAGGAAGGGATACCGCCATTCGTAGGCAGCCGGTGCGGGCGCGGAAACACAGGAAATCTGACGAGCCAGAACCTGAAGGGCGGCAGCATTTGCCTGCAGGCTGGGCAGTGGGCCAATGAAGCGAAAACGTTGCGGCTGGAAGCCCAGATGCTCCTGGTTGCAGGCGCGGAATTCCGCTGTGAGCCACTGCGACTCCTGCGCGACAGATGATTCCCGATGTGGAGGCAGGAACGAGGCGAGGGTATTTCGCCACAGACCTAAAAGGGGCTTCTTCTTCGCGAGTGCCCACCGGAACGACTGGCGGGTGAATTTGATTCCTCGGAGCCTCGCCGCCAGGTCCGCCAGCTCCGGGAGCGGCGTCGGGACTCCGCCAAGCAATTCATCGCCCCCGAGTCCCGAGAGCACGACGCGATAGCCGTTCGCGGCAACGATTCGGTCAAAGGTTTCTGCTGCGGAGCTTCGGGCATACGGCGCCATGGGCAATGCCTGGAAGCCGTGCGAAATGTGATCGTCAGAAAGGCATTGCTGGGGACCGATGTCGATATGGTGACCCTTTCGTCCGCGCTTCTCTTCAACCTTAGTGGCGTACGGCAATTCATCCCAGTTAGGTTCGGCGGAATCGAAGTAGGTGACCGTGTCGATTTTCTCGAGAGCGGGCACATCCGAAAGCTGATCGGCGACGCAAACGATCGACGAGGAGTCCATTCCTCCGCTGAGCTCAGCGAGGATTCGACCGTTGGAATCTGCGCGGCGTCGGACAGCGTTGCGAAACGTAAATAGAAAATGTTCTTCATACTCCCGGTCGTTGCGGTAACGGACAGGCCGTGAGGAGTCGAGCGTCCAATATCTCTGTGTTGAGATTCTCCCCGGCGTGACGCGGACAAAGGAAGCCGGTGGAACGCTAAAGATTTCTCGGTACGGCGTCAACCCAGTTTCTGGATAGAAGGAGAGCCATCCGGCGAGATACTCCTTGGATAACGGAGGGATGTGCTTTTCCAGGAGCACAAGTGGTTCGAGAACTGTTGACCACGCGACGGAGGTTCCGTAAAAGCGATAGAAAAGCGTCTTGGTCCCGATGAAATCCTTTGCCAGAATCAGCTCGCGTTCGGATTCTCGGACGACGCTCAGCGCCCAATCTCCCAGAATTCGAGGCAGGAGTTTTGTTCCTTGTTGTTCATAGGCCAGCTGGACGATCTCCGCATCGGCGCGAGTGCCTGCACGCCCGGAAGCAATGCTCATTAGTTCATCGCGGTTATCTAGCCTTCCGTTCCAAAAGATTTGGATGTCTCTCCGGTCGCTGTATGACGCCCGATTCGTGGTATCGGTACTCTGAATCGTGGCGAGCGCTCCACAATGGAGAACACTGGTCATAAAACGCGCGAAAGGCCTGAGGAGGGAATGACTGCGTGCAATCAGGCCCGGATCGACTGGTTTCCCGTCAAAATTCCACATGCCAAATTGCACACCCATCGCCACGCCTCACTTACTTGCTTTCAGAGACGATCTAAAACCCCGTACAACTCCACCGTTGACTCACTGTCGTTGATGACTCTGCGGTCGATCTCCGCCCATGCGTGCGCCTGGAAAGGAAGCCGCTGCGCGCCGATCACCAGCGTCGCTGGGATTCCCAGTTTCCTCAAAAGGCAAACCAAGGTGGCGGAGCGTTGGAGGCATTGCACCTCCTTGAAGTACAGCGTGCACGCCATGTTGAGAGCTCTGCACGCTTGGTCGGCACCGAAAGTGGAGCGCGCTGGCCGGACCGCGCACTCCCGAACTCGACGGTGCAATCTCGAAAAATCACGTTTGGCCAGAACGGATTCGAACGAGAGAAGCAGCAAGTAGGCTCGCAGTGTCAGTAGCATCATGAACACACCGATATCGGTTTCGTCGTTATTCGCCACATCCTGCGCGTGAGGCTCGCGAGATAGGCTCGTTGTGACGCGGTTGGCGTTCCCTGAGCGGTACGCGACGAGCAAAGTGTCGTGGCATAGGCGAACAGCGCGGCCAGAGGCGTATGGCTGACAGTGGCTTCGAGTTCTGGCGAAGGGATCAAGCTTTGCCAGGGTTCGAAATAGGCATGACGAAACTGTTCTTCCGAGAGAGTGTGTGACAAACAACTCCGGCGAAATTGCTGCAAGAGATATTCGAACGAGAAGAACGGGCAGCCCACAAACGTCTCGGCCCAATCCAGAAAAACGCATGTCGTGGCTGAACAAAAGATGTTTTGCGGGTTGAGGTCCATATGCCCAACGCCTTCGGGCAACGAAAGCCTTTCTAGCGCAACCAAAGCGCCCTCAATAGTTCCCCGCAACTCCCGAAGTTCGTAATCGCCGAGCCAGTCGGTTGTTTGCTCTTTTGAATTCGATGTGCAATTCCCGATGAATTCAAAGAAGGGCTCCACTAACGAAACCAGGCGACTCGGCCGGAGGTCACGAGCTCCGGCTTGGCGAACACTCTCGGAAGTAGATAGGGCATGGATTTGAAGGTGCGCAAGGCTTCGAGCCGCCTGCTCCCACCGGGAAATGTCTGCGCATTCCGAGAGGGACTGCCCTGAAGCTTGGTCTGCGAGCCATGCGTTCCATTCCGTGTTATTGGCGAGGATTCTCGGAACATGCGCTGGGCAGGCACGCCCCAGCGCAAGGGTAATCGGAAACTCGCGAAGATTAGGTTCCCCAACGGCCTTGAACCAGACCGGACCGTCGTCGGTCTCAAACCGGATAAGGCTGAATGTTGAACTGGCATTGAATTGCTCGAAGGAACCGGTCAGATGGCGGGAGTATGGGTGCAGCGAGTCCTCAACCCAGCTGGTAACCGCCCGAAACCAACGCGGTTCGAGGAAGGGTTGGGAGTCGTCGTTGGTCTTGGCGTCTAAGCCCGATACGAACGTGTTTACGGCTGCGAAGTCGTTCTCACTCGAAAAGGAGTGTGGAAGGAGAGCGGCGATGCTTTTCCAACATGCAGATTCCGGGATGCACGCGGACGAACCAACAACTGCTGTGGCATGGTAGAAGACCTCTCCGAGCTCGGATTGGCGCTTGGGAGAAATCTCGTACAGCGAGACTACACGCAGCTCCAATTCCCGCTCCACTGCGCGATTGATGTTGGCTGCGATCCTTTGCCGGGCGGGGATTACGATCCGGGGCAAGGAGAATTTCCCGCCCTCAGCATTGAGGAAGATTTCACTGCCATCGTGTCGCACAATGAGCACCTTCCATGGTTCGGCGGCGGTGTTCATAGGCCACCACCCGCGAACGATTGTCCCGTTGCACGTTCGCTCAACAAATGCTGCTGGCGGAGAATGGAAAGGAACTCGTCAACGTCGGCCGCGACAATCTCTTCCGGAGCACTGAATTCACAGCTGACCAGACGGACCAAAGATGAGCGAGTCTGCTCGGTTTGCAAAAGTTCGATGATTCGCGTCCCCACCGGATTCAGACTGAAGATTTCCCCTTGCTCGATATCGAGCAGAACGCCGCCATCTTGGGACTTCGTGAGCCGGACCGATGGAGGAATCGAGAACATGGTGCTTGCCAGATGGGAGGACTCTGGCACTGCCGGTTGTTCGAAGCCACTGTCGTGATGGATTGTTCGGAAATCCACTGCAAGTTCACACAGGCGTTGAGTGGCATGAACATGGAACCGCGTGCTAGCTGCGTATGTATGTTCGTGATCGCACTGGCTATGAATGCAGCGTGCATGTCCTCTAGGCTGTCTACAGTGAGGCTGGAAGCGCCCTTCGAAGAATGGCTGCGACCTCCCCCACGACTTCCACTTCTGCCGGACTTCTGGGGAGCAACGGCCTGTCAAATCCATCGGAGAATGGACGCAACACTAATTTCTTACCTTCGTGCATACATGCCGTACAGACGAAGCGCCCGTTCCGTTGCACCAGGACATACAGGGGTTGCGCCCAAAGGGGAGCCTGAGGGATCGTTCTGATGCGTTTCTTTCGTCGGTCAACAATAAGCACCGCAGCATCGGCGAGATAAGGGTGGAAGTGTTGGCCTGCATCGGTCATCAAGAACATATCTCTGATCGAAAGGTGATCCATTTTGAGGTGTTCAGCGATGGTGTGCCCGAAGAAATAGGGAAATTCCGCCAGAACAGGGCTGCCGGGAAGGGAAGCCGCTCGTGTTGTATTAGCCGCGCCAGGTTGGCCTTGCGTAAGAAACTCGTCAGGGAGAGGCTCCTTCCCGGCTTCGGCCAGTGGTACTCCGGCCAGAGCCATAAACTCCCAGGCGCTCAGCGAGTACAACGCGCACAGGGAAATCATCTTGTGGGTGTCTCGTGGCGCAACAATTTGGGACTCATAATCGGAAAGAGCGCCTGGAGAGCAAAAGTAATCCTTGCTCTCAAGAATGCGTGCAATCAAGGCTGTGCTTGCCGACGCTTCGCGGAAGGTCAGGCCGGAGCGCCGGCGCGCGAGAATCAGCAGTTTGTTCAACGACAATGCGGGCGCGTTCTCTGCAAGGGGTTCGGGCGTCCAAAACTGATGAAGATTGTCTGGAACTCCGGGAGGGGGACGGTAGCTGGTTGGCCGGAGTTCGAAGTCCACAACACCTAAAATGCGCGCTTCTCGACCCAACCGGAACTCCACCTGGGCAAATGGTAACTGTGTCGGGTACAGGACGACGCGATTCTTGTCGACAAAATGGAGTCGAGAACAAGTCAACCCTTTGGTATGTTCGACAAGGAAGAGCGCCCCGTTGCGGCCGGCCGGAATGTCGGTCGGCGAGGAGTGCCCAAGTCCGGTAATACGGACAATACTTCCTGGAAGAAGGTCCGGAAATGCGAAGGCATCAAGGGCCCCAATCTTGGCATAGAAAGCCTCAGATTTAACTGAGTCCCGCGCGGATCGAAGGTGGACCCGTTCGCCTAAGGGCCGGAGGGGACCGGACAGGTGGCCTATACCAGTCTCTTCGAAGCGCATCATCCATGTCCGCGAATCATATAGAGCCGGGTCAAGAAGAGTCGTGTAGCGGGCAGGCAGTATCGCCTGCAGCCGGGTGATGTCGTGAAGCATCAATCCGAACACGGTGAGCCAGTCAGCCATCCGATAGTCACTAAGCTGGCTAAGAGCGAAGATCTGATGAATGCTGGGGCTGAACGCCTTCCGCTGGAGAAGATGGAACAGGTTCGGCGGGATGTGGAACCGTCTGTCCCGGGGAAACGAGAGGCGCGAACGACGTGCAAGTTCCGCTAGGTGCAAACCTCGCGTAGCCAGTATCGAGCGTATCCGATTAGAGAGTGCCTCCGAAGGCTCACCGAGACCGAGCGGCATGGTCTTGCAAGTGCAATACAACCCTCAGGTTTTGCAGGATAAAACTTTGAGCTGGCTGTATTCCGGGACACGCGCGCTGTCCGGAATCCGAGACGCAAATACATCACCCCCCAAATGGCCTACCTTCTGTGGTAATGGTTTTATAGAATAGACGCTCATACTAGTAACGAATAAGGTAGCTATTCTCAGACGAAAAATGGACTCCGGCGCGCCAAGCCTGCGGGCGGGCATACAGCTGAAAAAGATGCGGGAGCAGTGTGGTTTGACGCTCCGCGAAGTGGAAAGCCGCAGCAAGCAACTGGCAGCTAAGTACGAGAATGCTGAGTTCGTCGTTTCCCGCGGATGGCTGAACAACGTTGAGAACGGAACCTACACACCGAGTTTTTTCAAGCTTTATGCTCTGGCAGTAATTTACGATGTACACCCGTCGAGCCTATTGCGTCTCTTCGGTTGCAATTGGAGCGATTTCGGCCGCGACCGATCGATGTTCTCGAGTCCCAAGACTCGCTTGGCTCCAGAACCGGAAGACACGGAAGAAACTCTTGCCGTCCCGTTGCAGTCGCATGGAAACGTCCCTCTGGATAAAACGAACCTGCTGTCACGCCTGGCGGAGATTTGGGGCGAGCTGCCTATTCGCATGATTCAGCACCTGGACCTCAAGAATAGCGTATATGGATTTGTGGGCATGTCCGACAACCGGATGTTTCCACTGATTCGGCCCGGCTCGATCGTGCAGATTGATCAGAATCAGAAAAGAGTGCTGGCGCGAGGGTGGAAAGACGAGGATGACAGGCCGATCTATTTTGTGGAAATCAGGGGCGG
>Ga0335072_10000890_pt1 | contig 52178 bp, 47 predicted proteins | sample Lox_Sample_21_FD_206725 | JGI IMG/M metagenome (GOLD analysis project Ga0335072, IMG submission 206725) | Soil microbial communities from Loxahatchee National Wildlife Refuge, Florida, United States - Lox_Sample_2.1 | ecosystem: Environmental > Terrestrial > Soil > Wetlands | place: USA...
GAGCGGGCCTGCGGCGAGCGCGTCGCCGCCGAGCTGCGCGCGCTCGGCATGGAGGTCAGCGAGGACCGCGCGGGGGAGGCGATCGGCGCCGACTGCGGCAACCTGCTCGCGCGCCTGCCCGGGGGCCCGTCGAGCGGCGGCCGCTCGGTGCTGCTGTGCGCGCACCTCGACACCGTGCCGCTGGCGGCGCCGGTCGAGCCGGTGCTCGTGGACGGCTTCTGGGAGAACGCCAACGACGGGATCCTCGGGGCCGACAACAAGGCCGCCGTGGCGGTGCTGCTGGCGCTCGCGCGGCACGTGCACGAGCACGGCTCGCCGGTGGACGTGGAGCTGCTGTTCACGGTCGCCGAGGAGATCTCGCTCGAGGGCTCGCGCGCGTTCGACGCCTCGCAGCTGCGCAGCCAGTTCGGCTACGTGTTCGACCACGCCTCCCCGATCGGCGAGATCGTGCTGCGCTCGCCCAGCCACTTCCGCATCACCGCCGCCTTCCACGGCGCCGCCGCGCACGCCGGCATCCGTCCCGAGCAGGGGCGCAGCGCGATCCTCGCCGCCGCCCGCGCGGTCAGCTCGCTGCCGCACGGGCGCCTCGACGAGGACCGCACCGTCAACGTCGGCACGATCGCGGGGGGCAGCGCCATCAACGTGGTGCCCGAGCACTGCACGCTGGTGGCCGAGGTGCGCGCGATCCCAGGCGCGGGACGCGAGGAGCAGGGGCGCGCCGAGGAGCTCGTGGCCGAGGTGGTCGACCGCGTGCACGACGCCGCCAACCTGCCCGACTGCGACTGCGACGTGAACGTCAGCGTGGAGCGCACCTTCGCGGGCTTTCGCCTGTCGCCGGCGGCGCCGGCCGTGCGCGTGGCCGAGGCCGCGCTGCGCGCCTGCGGGCACGAGCCGGTGGGTATCGCCAGCGGCGGCGCCTCCGACGCCAACGCGCTGATCGCCCAGGGCTTTCCGACCGTGAACGTCGCCAACGGCACCGAGCGCAACCACGAGCCCGGCGAGCGCGTCAGCGTGGTCGCGCTCGAGCAGATGCTCGCCGTGGCGCTCGCGCTGCTGGAGCAGGCGGCGGCGGTGCCCGACGGCCGGGCCGTGTAGCTTGCAGCGCCCATGCTGAAGCTGCGCCGCGCCACCGTCGTCGAGACCTACAGCGTCGAGTCAACCGCCCGCGTCGCCGCGGGCGAGCAGCGTCTGCTGGTGGAGCTGCAGGAAGCCGTTGCCGTCGCCGAGGCCCCGCGGCGGGAGGCGATCGCCGACGTGGCGCTGGTGGGGCGCGCGGAGGTGGGCGACGAGCTGATCGTCAACACGCAGGCGCTCGACCTCGGCCTCGGCTCGGGCGGCTTCGACGTGGTGCACGTCAACCTCACGCGCGGCCTCGACGGCGACGGCCCGGCTCGCGCCAACGTGATGAAGCTGAACTACACGAGCCTGCAGCACACGGTCGAGCCGATCGAGCGGGAGGAGCTGCGGCTGCCGCTGGAGCGCCCCGTGGCGGTGCTGGCGCTGCACGGGCAGCTCGCCGGCGTGGCGTGGGCGTTCGCGCAGCTCGCGCCGCAGGCCAAGCTCGGCTACGTGCAGGGCGAGGGCGGCGCGCTGCCCGGCGGGCACTCGCGCACGGTGCGCACGCTGCGCGAGCGGGGCCTGCTGGCGGGCCACATCACCGCCGGCGCGGCCTACGGCGGCGAGGCCGAGGCGATCAGCGTGGCGGGCGCGCTGCACCACGGCCTCGGCGTGCTCGGCTGGGACGCGGCGGTGTGCGGGCCGGGGCCCGGCATCGTCGGCTCGAGCTCCTCGCTCGGGCACGGCGGCATGGCCGCGCTCGACTCCGCGCACGTGGCGCTCGCGCTGGGCTGCCCCACGCTGCTGGTCGCGCGCATGTCCTCGAGCGACGAGCGCGAGCGCCACCGCGGCATCTCCCACCACTCGCTGACCGTGCTCGACCTGCTGCTCGAGCCGGTCACGGTGGCGCTGCCGGCGGGCATGCGCTCGCCCGTCGGCGCCGACCTGCGCGCCGGGCTCGGCGCGGTGTTCGCGGCGGCCGGCAACAGGACCCAACCGCCGGAGCCGCGCGGGCGCCCGGCGGTGGCGGTCAAGCTCGACGGCCCGCTGGCGGGGCGCTCCTCGCGCATCGCCCGCCACGACTGGCGGCGCGCGAGCGTGGACCTGCCGGCGTACGCGGCGAGCGGCCTGCCGGCGGAGACGATGGGCCGCGGCATCGTGGACGACCCGCTGTTCTTCGCCGCCGCGCTGGCCGGCGGCAGCGTGCTCGCCGACCTGGCGGCCGCCGGCGAGGGCGAGTAGCGGGCGAGCGGCGCCGGTGAGCAGCTCCTTCGAGCCGCTCGGCGGCGAGACCGTCTACAGCGGGCGCCTGGTGGACGTGCGCATCGAGCGCTTCCGCCACGCCGACGGCGCCGAGGTCAGCCGCGAGATCGTGCGCCACCGCGGCGCGGTGGCGATCGTGGCGCACGACGAGCGGCAGGTGTGGCTGGTGCGCCAGCCGCGCGAGGCGGTCGGCGAGCCCGACCTGCTGGAGATCCCGGCGGGGCGCCTGGACCGCGAGGGCGAGCAGCCGCTGCAGGCGGCGCAGCGCGAGCTCGCCGAGGAGATCGGGCGCGGCGCGCAGCGCTGGGAGCCGATCGTGACCTACTACACCGGCGCGGGGTTCACCGACGAGCGCGTGCACCTGTTCGCAGCCACCGGCCTGCATCCGGCGCAGGCCCACAGCGGCGAGGACGAGCGCATCGAGGTCGTGCCGTGGCCGCTGTCGCAGCTGCAGCAGGCGATCGCGGAGTGCCGCGACGCCAAGACGCTGATCGGCCTGTACTGGCTGGCCGCGCAGCTGAACGCCTGATTGCACCGCCAAGGAGCGCGCTCGCGGGCAGCGAAGCTGGGCGGATGACGCTCGCCCGGACGCCCTCGCCGACGGCACCGCCGCTCGCCCCGTCGCCGCCCGTCCCGTCGTCGCCTGCCTCGCCGCTGCCCGCCCCGTCGCCGGCGGTGCCGTCCCCGCCGGCCGGCGGCGGCATCGAGGCGCCGATGCTCGACTTCCTGGCCTACCTCGAGCTCGAGCGGGGGCTCTCGCGCAACACGCTGGAGGCGTATCGCGGCGACCTGCTGCAGCTCGGAGAGTTCCTCGCGGCGCGGGGGATCGACGTGACAGTCGCCGGCCACGGCGATCTCGCGGCCTTCCTGGCGGGGCTCGACGTGGCCGCGGCGACGCTCGCGCGCAAGCTCGCCTGCGTGCGCTCCTTCTACCGCTACCTGCGCCGCGAGGGCGCGATCGTGCACGACCCGGCGGCGGAGCTGCGCGGCCCGCGCCGCTCGCAGCGGCTGCCGCGCGTGCTCACGCGCGAGCAGGTGGCGCGCCTGCTGGAGCAGCCGCGCGGGGCGGCGCCGCTGGCGCAGCGCGACCGCGCGCTGCTGGAGCTGATGTACGCGTGCGGGCTGCGCGTGTCGGAGGCGGTCGGCCTCGAGCTGTCGGACGTGGACGAAGAGCAGGGCATGCTGCGCGCGCGCGGCAAGGGCTCCAAGGAACGCCTCGTGCCGGTGGGGCGCCAGGCGCTCGCCGCGCTGCGCGTGTACCGCAACGACGGCCGTGCGGAGCTGATCGTGGCCGGCGCACGCGCCGCCGCGGCCGGCAGGCCGGCCGCCGCCCGCGGCCCAGCGGCCGCACGCAGCCCGGCCTCCGCACGCAGCCCAGCCTCCGCACGCAGCCCAGCCTCCGCACGCAGCCCAGCCTCCGCACGCGGCCCAGCGGCCGCCTTGCCGGCGGCTGCCCAGACGCGCCTGTTCCTCAACAGCCGCGGCAGGCCGCTGACGCGCCAGGGGATGTACAAGATCGTGCAGGGCCACGCGCGACGCGCGGGCCTGGAGGAGCGCATGAGCCCGCACACGCTGCGCCACAGCTTCGCCACCCACCTGCTGGCGGGCGGCTGCGACCTGCGCTCGCTGCAGGAGATGCTGGGCCATGCGGACCTGGCGACCACGCAGCTGTACACGCACCTGTCGGCGCAGCGCCTGAAGCAGGCGTACTTCGACGCGCACCCGCGCGCCCTGCTCGCGCGCTGAGGCGCGTCGAGCTCGCCGGCACGCTCACACGCGGCGTACACATGAGCTGCGCCGAGCCGGACGGTGGCGCCGAGCCGGACGGTGGCGGCGGGCGGCGGGGACGCGGGCGGCGGGGGCGCGGGCGCGGGGGCCATAAGCTAGGCGGCGCGATGCCGGAGCTGCCGGAGGTGGAAACGATCAGGCGCCAGCTGGCGCCGCTGGTGGAGGGGCGGCGGCTGCTGCGCATGGAGGTGGCGGACTGGCGCTGGTCGCGACCGCTGGCGCCGCAGGAGCTCGAGCGGGCGTTGACGGGCAGGCGCATCGAGCGGCTGGGCAGGCGCGGAAAGTACCTGCTGTGGAGCTTCGACGGCGACGTGCACCTGGCGCAGCACCTGCGCATGACCGGCGCGGTGCTGGCGGACCCCGAGCCCGAGCCGGCGCACGTGCGCGTGCGCATGGCGCTCGGCGCGCGCCGCGGCGCGGGCGCGGGCGAGGCGCGCAGGGTGCGCCTGGCGATCGACGACCCGCGCCGCTTCGGCACGGGCGAGCTGCTGCTGGGGACGGATGCGCTGCGCGCTTTCCTGGACGCGCGCCTGGGCCTCGAGCCCTTCGACGAGGAGTTCACGGCCGAGCACCTGCGCGCGCTGGCGGGCGGGCGCACGACGCCGGTGAAGGCGTTCCTGCTGGACCAGCGCAAGGTGGCGGGAGTGGGCAACATCTACGCCGACGAGGCGCTGTTCCGCGCGCGCGTGCACCCGCGCAGGCCGGCGGGACGACTGACGCTGGCGCAATGGCGGCGCCTGCGCGAGGGGGTGCTGGAGGCGCTCGAGGCGGGCATCGACGCGCGCGGCGCGAGCATCGACGACTTCCGTCACATCGACGGCGTGCGCGGCTCCTTCCAGGACCGCTTCCTGGTGCACCTGCGCGCGGGCGAGCCGTGCGTGCGCTGCGGCGGCACGGTGACCAAGACGGTGGTGGCGGGCCGCGGCACGTACGTGTGCGAGCGCTGCCAGCGCCCGCCGCGCGTGCTCAGGCCGCGAGGAGCTCGTCCAGGCGGCCGCTCTGGGCGGCGGCCTGCACCTCGCTGAAGCCGCCGAGCAGCTCGCCGGCGACGATCACCTGGGGGAAGGTCATCATGCCGGTGCGCTGGACGAGCGCCAGGCGCCCGGCCGGGTCGCGCGCCAGGTTGACCTCCTCGAACTGCACGCCGCGCGAGCTCAACAGACCCTTGACGCGCGCGCAGAAAGAGCACGGGTCCGTGGTGTAGACCGTCACCTTGCTCATTACTTCAGAAAGTATAGCGGCGGATTCGCGGGGCGCGGGCGGGGCGGGCGGCGGATGGAGACGCCGGTGGCGGCCCCTGGCGGGGCCGCCACCGGCTGGCTGGGAGGGAGGAGGGAGAGGCTTGCGCTAGGCGCCGCTGGGGTGCGGCTCGACGCCGGGCGCGTCGCGGCGCTCGTGCCTGAGGGCGGCGAGCGGCGATGCGGGGTTGCGCAGGGCGCCGCCGATGGAGAGCACGGCGAAGCCGATGCCGCTGAGCAGCAGCGCGATGCCGACGACGATGCCGAACAGGCCGGTCTGGCTGGCCATGTAGCTGGTGTTGAGCGCGGTGGACAGCGCGGTCTCCTCGATCCACACGTTGCGCGCGGGGTTTTCCTCGGGCTTGCCGTTGGCTGCCTTCAGCGCGTTGGATTCTTCGTTGGTGCCTTCGCCGTTGGCGCTGGCGTAGCGCGGCATTTCCGAGTAGAGCTTGCCGCCGGTGGCCTCCAGCGCGTGGATTTTCATGTACTGCGCGAAGCAGCGCGCGGTGGTGCCGTCTTCGATCTTCTGGTTGGCGACCGAGCAGCTCGGGATCGCCAGCGTGGCGGTGTCCAGCCCCGCCTTCTTGGCCTCAGCGGTGATCGCCGCGGGCGTCATGTCCGGGGTGCCGGTGATCTTCTGTTCGGCGAGGCTGGTGTGCACGGTGTGCTGGCCGCCGGCGCCGAGCACGATCGCGCCCACGCCGAACCCCACCAGCACCACCGCTGCGATCAGGCCGCCGATCTCGAAAATTGCCCTCCGCATGTCTTCCTCCTTCACTGGTTTGAACGTTGCTGCCCAGTGTGCGCTTCGAAAGGCCCTGCGACATCAGGGAATGCGGCAGACCCGCTCCGCGGTTTTCCGCACATGCAGCCCGTGGAGCGCCCCGGCGGCGGCTGCTCGAGGCGGCCGCACGACACGACCCGGCCGGGGGCGCGGCCCGCTCAGCCGAAGCGGCGCTGCAGCTTTTTGGCGGCGGCTTCGCCGGTTTCGACGGCGCCGTCGAGGAAGCCGATTTCGACGGAGGTGTGCTCGCCGGCGAACAGGTAGGGCCCGTCGGGCGCCTGCGCGAGCTGCTGGTAGCCGGCGGCCTGCCCCACGCGGTAGTAGGAGTAGGCGCCCCTGACCCACGGGTCGAGCGCCCAGTGGTCCTCGTAGGCGCGACCGGTGAAGAGCGCGGAGGTGCCGGGGAAGAGATGGTCGATCTCGCGCAGCGCCCAGGCGGCGTCGCGGCGCGGCGCGGGCCCGTGGGCGGCGCCGGTGAGCTTGGCGAGGCCGGCGCGGCCGCCGGGGAAGGCGACGTACAGCGCGGGCGCGGCGTCGGGCCCGAGCGGCACGCAGTCGTCCCAGCCGCAGGCGAGGCGCTGCCATTCGCCGTAGATCGCGCCGCTGTAGCCGAGCGCGGGCCAGCTCTTGCGGGTGAGTTCGAGGTGCACCTTGGCGTTGGTGCCCATCCCCATCGTCTCGATCACCCCGAGCTTCGCCGGCGAGAGGCCCGAGGCGCTGAGGTCGACCTCGCGCAGCGTGCTGAAGGGGAGCGCCAGCACCACGCGGTCGGCCACCGCTTCGACGGTGGCGCCGCCCACGTCGAAGACCAGCGTGACGGTTTCGTCGGAGCCGGCGCGCAGCGCCACGAGCGCGTGTTCGTACTGGACGGCCTGCGGCGGCAGCTGCGCGATCATGCCGCTCACCAGCTGGTCGTTGCCGCCGAGGACGTGGTAGCGCTCGTCGTCGCCGCCCAGCGGCACCACCGAGCTGCGCGGGTTGCCGGTGAGCAGTTCGATCAGGTCGAGCGCGGACTGGTCGGAGGGGTCGCCGCCGTTTTCGGTGACGGCGTTGGCCTGCATCAGCTTGCCGAAGCGGCTGTGCGCGCCGATCGGCGTGCTGTCGAGCCATTCCGGCACCGACATCGCGTCCAGGCGAGCGCGGCCGTCTTCGCGGCGCGCTTCGTGCCCGGCGGCCTTGAAGGCGGCGTAGCCGAACGCCTGCCAGTCGGCGTCGGCTTCGGCGAGCGCGTAGAGCGCGCCGTCGATGAAGAACGCTTCGTCGCCTTCGGGCAGGTTGCCGCCGTTGACCACCTCTTCGCGCAGGCCGAGCTGCGCGGCGAGGTTGCGCACGGCGGTCTGGCCGGTGTTGATGAGCTGCCCTCCGTGCTCGGTGATGAGCCCGCCGGCGAAGAACCCGCGCAGCGTCCAGCAGCGCCCGCCGGCGCGTTCGCCGTTGGCCTCGTACACGGTGCACGCCAGCGGCGCGTGCGCGGTGGCGGTGTAGAGCACGTGCGCGCAGCGAAGCCCCGCGAGGCCCGCGCCCACGATCGCGATCCGCGGCTGCGCGCCGCGCCGGCGCAGCGCTCGCGCGAGGCCGGCGGCGGGGTGCGCGGCGAGCGCGCCGGCGGCGAGCGCACCGGCCCCGGCGATCGCCTCGCGGCGGGTGTGCAGGGCCTGGCGCCGCCGGCGCTGCTGTGCGAGATCCGCCGCGAGCTCCGGCGCCGGCACGCCCGTGCGCTCGCTGTGCGCGTGCAGCGCGAACATCCGCCGCGCCGCCGCCGTGCCCGCGCCGCGCGCCCTGCGCGTGCTCCTCATCGGGCAAGCATAGACACGCGCTGCTCGTGCGGGCAGGCGCAGGCGAGCGCTGCCGGCGCCGGGCGAGTCCGCCTCCGGGCCGCCGCTCGCACGGCGCGCCGGGCCGGCCTTCAGCGCACCACGTAGCGCGTCGGCACGAGGCGCTGCGTGAGCTTCGGCGGGCGCACGTAGGCGCGCTGCTGGCGCGCCGGCAGCCGCGGCGGCTTGGGCTGCTTGGGGTGCTCGTAGGGCACCACCGAGAGCAGGTGGCCGATCAGGTTCAGCCGCGCGGTGCGCTTGTCGTCGGCCTCCACCACGTTCCAGGGGCTGCAGTCCACGTCGGTGTAGGCGAACATGCGGTCCTTGGCCTCCGCATAGTCGACCCAGCGGGCGCGGGCCTGCAGGTCGGTGGGGCTGAACTTCCAGCGCTTGCGGGGGTCGTGCAGGCGCTTCTCGAAGCGGCGCTCCTGCTCGGCGTCGGACACCGACAGCCAGTACTTCACCAGCATGACCCCGTCGTTGATCAGCGCCTGCTCGAACAGCGGGCAGAAGCGCAGGAACTCTTCATACTGCTCCTGCGTGCAGTAGCCCATCACGTGCTCCACGCCGGCGCGGTTGTACCAGCTGCGGTTGAACAGCGCGATCTCCCCGCCGGCCGGCAGGTGCTCGACGTAGCGCTGGAAGTACCACTGCGAGCGCGTGCGCTCGTCGGGGGTGGGCACCGACACCACACGGCAGGTGCGGGGGTTCAGATAGGCCATGATGCGCTTGATCACGCCGTCCTTGCCGGCCGTGTCGCGGCCCTCGAACAGCACCACCAGCCGCCGCCCGTCCTTCACCACCCACTCCTGCAGGTACACCAGCTCGGTCTGCAGGCGCAGCAGCTCCCTTTCGTACTGCTTGTGGCTGAGCTCCCTGGGCTTCTCCGCGCTCACCTGCGCGCCAACTTAGATGATGCGCCGCGATCGCGCTCGCCGGCGAGCGGGGAGGGCCGCCGGCGGCATGCGCCGCAGCGCGCCGCCGCGCGGCGAGGGCGCCGGCGCGCTGCGCCACGCCGGCGAGCGGGCGAGGCGTCGGGCGCGTGCATCACCATGGACGGGTGTCGAGCAGGACGGTGAAGACCGAGGCGGTGGTGCTGCGCTCGATCCGCTACGGCGAGGCCGATCGCATCCTGCACCTGTACACGCCCCACCGCGGGCGCGTGGGCGCGATCGCGAAGGGCGTGCGCCGCGCGCGCAGCCGCTTCGGCGGGCGTCTGGAGCCGTTCTTCCGCGTGCACGCGGAGCTGCACGAAGGGCGCGGCGAGCTGCTCACGGTGACCGGCGCGCAGACGATCGACGCGCACGCGCGCCTGCGCGCCAGCGCCCGCGCGCTCGACGCGGCGGCGCGCGCGTGCGACGCGGTGGGGCGCCTGTTCGAGACCTCCGAGCCGCATCCCGGCGTGTTCAACCTGCTGTGCCGCCAGCTGTCGCTGCTCGACGAGCGCGCCGGCGAGGCCGGCCGCGCGGGGGCGCTGGCGTTCCGGCTGAAGCTGCTGGTGGCGGCGGGGCTCGCGCCGCAGCTCGGCTCCTGCGCCAACTGCGGCGAGCACCAGCACCTGGTGGGCTTCTCCGGCGCCGCCGGCGGCGTGGTGTGCGCCGCCTGCGAGGCCGGCTCCTTCCCGCTGTGCGAGGACGCCCACCGCTTCATGACCGGCGCGCTCGCCGGTGCGCTGGCCGACGCTCCCCGCGCCGAGGAGGCCGCGCTCGGCCAGGTGGAGCGCGCGATCGCGGCCACGCTCGAGCACCACGCGCACGTGCGCCTCGCGCCCGCCTCCGCGCGCGCCGGCTGAAGCGCGCGACGGCGGCCACGCTCAGGCGCCACGCGCACGTGCGCGTCGAGCCCGCGTCCGCGCATGCCGGCTGGAGCGCGCGAGCGCGGCGGGCCGTACGCGCCTGTATGGTCCGCCCTGTGGATGAGGGGCTGCCGATCGCCTACCAGATGCTCGAGGACGGGGTGCCTGTGCTGTCCAGCGACGGCCAGCAGGTGGGCACCGTGGGCGCCGTGCTCAGCGCCCCCGAGAAGGACGTGTTCCACGGGCTGCTGGTGAAGACGCCGCAGCACGGCATCCGCTTCGTGGAGGCCGACTCGATCGCCTCCATCCACGAGCGCGGGGTGGACCTGCGCATCGACGCCGCCGCCGCCCGCGAGCTGCCCCCGCCCGAGCACAGCGCGCCCGTGTACGACGAGGACCCGGCGGAGCAGACGAAGTGGAGCCACCTCGTGCGCAAGCTCACGTTGCGCAAAGACTGGGATCGCGAGCGCTGAGCTGCGGGCGCGCCGCGCAGGGGCGCGGCGCGCGGGCGAAGCTCGGGAGACGGCCGCACGCGGTGGCACAATCGAAGATGTGAACCTCGCGAGCCAAGAGCGCGTCGTCGCCTCTCCTGCGCCCACCGGCGCCGCCGGCCCCGTCACCGTCGCCGAGAGCTTCGCCGCCCGTGTCGCCGAGCAGGAGGAGATGCTGCTCTCGCCGCTGGCGGAGCGCTCCTACCCCGCGCGCCGCGCGCGCGCCGAGCCGGACTGCTCGCTGCGCACCCCCTTCCAGCGCGACCGCGACCGCATCGTGCACAGTAAGGCCTTCCGCCGCCTCACGCACAAGACGCAGGTGTTCGTGGCGCCGCGCGGCGACCACTACCGCACCCGCCTCACGCACACGCTCGAGGTCACCAGCATCTCCCGCACCGTCGCGCGCGCGCTGCGCCTCAACGAGGACCTCACCGAGGCGATCGGGCTCGGGCACGACCTCGGCCACCCGCCCTTCGGGCACATCGGCGAGGAGGTGCTGGACGGCTGCCTCAAAGAGCGCTTCGGCTTGGACTTCCGCCACTACCAGCACTCGCTGCGCATCGTCGAGCGCCTCGAGCCGGCGCCGAGCGGCGACAGCCGGTTGGCGGGCGCCGGGCTCAACCTGACCGAGCAGGTGCGCGACGGCATCGCCCGGCACTCCAGCCGCACCGAGCCGCCGGCCACGCTCGAGGGCCGCATCGTGCGCGTGATCGACCGCGTCGCCTACATCAACCACGACATCGACGACGCGCTGCGCGCGGGGCTGCTGAGCGAGCACGAGCTGCCCGCCGAGCCGATCGCGATCCTCGGCGACACCGGCTCGCAGCGCATCGACGCGCTCGTGCACGACATGGTCGAGCACTCCCGCGGCGAGGGCGACATCGTGCAGGGCGCCGAGGCGGGGCGCGCGATGTCCGAGCTGCGCGACTTCATGTTCGAGCAGGTCTACCTCGGCCCCGAGGTGCGCGCCGAGCACGCCAAGATCGCCGCGGTGGTGCGACGGCTGTTCGAGCACTACGTAGAACACCCCGACGCGCTTCCCCCCGCCGGCCCGGCCGGAGGCGGCGAGCTGCGCCTGGCCGAGCGCGTCAGCGACTACCTCGCCGGCATGACCGACCGCTACGCCATCCGCCTCTACAGCGAGCTGCAGGTCCCGCAGGCGTTCGTGGGCTGAGCCGCCACGTCCCGGCTCGAGCGGCCGCGGGCGGCGGGGCGACCGGGCGGCCGGGGTCCGGCCGAGCGGCCGCGGGTGGCCGGTGGCGGGGCGGCGGGGCGGCCGCGGTCCGGCCCGAGCGGCCGAGGCTCGGTGGGCGCGCGCGCGGCACCGTTCGCCGTAGGGATACGCTGCGTCCATGGCGCTGTACACCAACGACTCCCGTGACCGCGTGCGCGACGCCGCCGACTTCCTGGAGCTCGTCTCGGCGCGCACGGAGCTGCGCAGGGCGGGGCCGGCGCGCTACGAGGGCCTGTGCCCATTCCACGAGGAGCGAACGCCTTCATTTGGAATAGATCCCGCGCAGAAGGTCTACTACTGCTTCGGCTGCCAGGCAGCCGGCGACGTGTTCACGTTCGTGCAGGAGACCGAGGGGCTGGACTTCAAGGGCGCGCTCGAGCTGCTCGCCGAGCGCTACGGCGTGGAGCTCCAGCGCGAGGCCGAGGACCCGCGCGAGGCCGAGCGCCGCCGCCGCCGCGAGCGGCTGCTGGGGCTGCTCGAGCGCACCGTCGGCTACTACCAGCGCTGCCTGTGGGAGTCCGACGAGGCCGCGCACGCGCGCCGGTACCTCGCCGGCCGCGGGCTCGGCGAGGAGATCCTCAGGGAGTTCCGCGTGGGCTACGCGCCCAGCGCCTGGGACCGCGTGCTCACCGCCTCCCGCCGCGCCGGCTTCTCCGAGGCGGAGCTGTACGCCACCGGCCTCGCGCAGCGCTCGCGCGAGAACGGCAGCCCCTACGACCGCTTCCGCGCGCGCATCATGTTCCCGCTCGCCGACGTGCGCGGCCGCGTGCTCGGCTTCGGCGCGCGCGCCATGCGCGAGGAGCAGCGCCCCAAGTACCTCAACACCTCCGACAACGACCTCTACCACAAGGGCCTGCACCTGTACGGCTCAGACCTCGCCCGCCCGCACGCCACGCGCGCCGGCGAGGTGATCCTGTGCGAGGGCTACACCGACGTCATCGCGCTGCACCAGGCCGGCATGCGCAACGCCGTCGGGCTGATGGGCACCGCGCTCACCGCCGAGCAGCTCGGCGAGCTCGCGCGCATGGCGCACACCGTGCTGCTCGCGCTCGACTCCGACAGCGCCGGCCAGGAGGCGATGCTGCGCGCCGCCGCCGTCGCCGCCAAGCGCAAGCTCGAGCTGCGCGTCGTGCCGCTCCCCGCCGGCAAGGACCCCGCCGAGCTGATCCACGAGCGCGGCGCCGAGGCCATGCGGGCGGCCGTCGCCGACTCCGTGCCGTTCGTGCGCTTCCGCGTGCTCGCGCTGCTCGACGGCAGCGACCTCTCGAGCCCCGAGGGGCGCGACCGCGCCGTCGAGCAGCTGCGCCCCGTGTTCGCCACGCTGCCGCCCAGCGCCATGCGCATGGAGCTCGCCCGCATCGTCTCCGAGCGCCTGTCGCTGCCCGAGAGCGTCGCCGAGCGGCTGCTCGCGCAGGCGCCCCGCGCCGGCGGCCAGGCCGGCGCCGCCGCTCGCCGCCGCGACGCCAGCGACGGCCGCGATGGCGAGCGCGCCGCTCGCGGTCACGGCGACGGCCCGCCGCCGCGCTCCGCCGCCCGCCACGGCGCCGGCGAGCTCGGCGGGCGCGAAGACTCCGAGCGCGCCTTCCTCGCCCTCTGCATCGCCTCGCCCGAGGAGGGCCACGCCGCGCTGCAGGCGCTCGACCTCGACGAGCACTTCTCCGGCGCGCTGCTGCGCCGCGCCGCCGCGCACCTGCGCGACGGCGGCCTGCGCCAGCCCATGTCCAGCGACGACGCCGAGCTCACGCCGCTGCTCGCCGAGCTCGTCGTCGAGGCCGGCCGCGAGCAGGCGCGCCCCGCCATGCTCGAGGTGCAGCGCCTGCAGCTCGAGCTCGCCGGCGTCGACCGCCAGATCCAGCGCGCCCGCGCGCGCGAGAGCGGCGACGTCAACGAGCTCGCCGGCCGCCGCGCGCGCGTCAAGCGCGAGTTCGACCGCGCCTACGGGCGCGTGCTCGAAGAGACCGGCAGCAGGGACGCCTAGGCGAGGGCCGCCCTCCGCTGCACACGCTGCCGCCAGGAGGCCGTCATACGGCGGCGCCGGCGAGGACACGCCACGGACACGTGCCCGGCACCGAAAGGTCACGATTTGCACGGGCTTTCCACATTCCGGGCGCGAGAATCACGGCATGGATCGCGCGCCGCTGGAGCGGATGCTGGGGCAGGGGCTGTCGCTCGCCGAGATCGGCAGGCGGCTCGGGCGGCACCCCTCGACGGTCGGCTACTGGGTCCAGCAGTACGGACTGCAGGCCGTCAATCGGAGCAAGCACGCGGCGCGGGGAGGGCTCGAGCGCGACCGGCTCGGCGCCCTCGTCGAGACTGGGATGTCGATTGCTGAGATCGCCGAGGAGCTGGGTCGCAGCAAGGCCGCGGTTCGTCACTGGCTGGCGAAGTACGCGCTCAAGACGCGCGGCGGCACGCGCAGGCGCTCCAGAGAGGCCATAGCGGAGGGCCGCGCAGCCCGCGACGCCGGCCTGGCGGAGGCCGTGGTCGAGTGCCCCCGCCACGGCCGTTGCGCGCACATACGAGACAGCCGCGGCTACCTCCGCTGCAGGCGCTGCCGCCAGGAGGCCGTCATACGGCGGCGCCGGCGGGTGAAGGAGATCCTCATCCGAGAGGCCGGCGGTCGGTGCCGCCTATGCGGCTATGACCGCTGCGTGGCCGCGCTCGAGTTCCATCATCTCGACCCCGCGGCGAAGGAGTTCGGCATCGCGCAGAGGGGCGCGCGGAGCATCGATCGTCTCCGCATCGAGGTCCGCAAGTGCGTGTTGTTGTGCTCTAATTGCCACGCGGAGGTCGAGAGCGGCGCAAGCTCCCTCTCCGGGGTAGCTCAACTGAATAGTCCGGGGTAGCTCAATCGGCAGAGCAAGATCCTGTTAAGATCGAGGTTGTGGGTTCGAGTCCCACCCCCGGAGTGTTTTTTGCAACAACCGCGGCTCTAGTCCGTCGCGGAGCATCTTGGCGACGGCCTCGGTCAGCGTGGCGCTGATCGAGAGCCGGTCGCTCGCCTTGTCGTAGACCACGCGCAGGTCGAAGGCTCGAACAACGCTTGCGGTGATCGTCGCTCCTGCCCACCGTCGAGTCGCGTTCAGGCGTGGGTTGGTCGCGGTAGGGCAGGGCGCCCGGCGCGCGTTGAGAGGGTCGGCGATGGCAGACACGCCGCGTTCCTTGGTTGAAGCGCTCGAACTGGTCTATGACCTTTATAGGACGCCGGTCGTCAGTTCGCCCTCGGGCGTGGACGAGTCGGCGTCAGCTTGCGCGTACACGACGGAGACACCGAGCTTGCGCAGCTCTCGTTCAAAGAGCTCGCCGAGACGCGAGCACGGGATAGCCGCGAGGTCGAGTAGAGCACGACGCCATCGAAGCGCCGGTTGCGGCGATCACGCGCCTCGGCAATAAGCTCCGACCAGCCGGGCCGGTCGTCATCGGCACCCGCTGTTCATCGGTGAACTCGCAAACGACCGATCCGCCGAGCTCCGCAGTGCGCTTGCGTCCCGCCTCGAACTCGCTCGGGAAGCTGAGCAGGGTCCTGCTTGTCACGGAGGCTGATCCTCGCGTATCGCGTCGATCCTTCCTTGGGGTGCTCGGCAGCGCGCAGCCTACTACGGGCCTGCCAGCTTGCGGCGGCGGCGTTTCAGCAGTGCGTTCGCGTTGTAGTTGACCCGGGGGGCAGACACTGTGGCCGCAGGGATGGCGCTGTCCCGGCGTGCGTGGTGAACGCGAATTGTCTGGCGATCCAGTTGGGGACGGTAACGGTGACCGTGATCTCGGCGCCGGGCGCGAGTCGTCGTCCCGTGAACAGGCTGGCGAGCGAAAGCTCGGATGCGTGCCTGGCCGACTCGCGCGGTCGGCAGCCGGCCGTGGCGCAGCGCACTCGTGCAAAAGGACAGCCGTCGCCGATGCAGCGCACTTCGATGCTCGCGCCGGCCGGCAGCCGTCGCAGCAGCAGCTTGGCAACCCTGGTGTAGCGGCGCGTGTATCTGAATTCCCACGTGATCGTGCTTTGCACAACGCCACCCACGATCCGCGAGACGCCCGAGGCCGCGCTCGCCGACCGCGCCCCGTTGCTGGCCGTCACGAGCGCTCGCAGCCGGCGCCCCAGATCCGCCCTCGTGACGGAGTAGCCCGCCTCGGCCGCGCCGGGAATGCTCACACACCCGCCGCCGGCCACTGAACATCTCTGCCACTGGTAGGAAAACGACTCCGGCGAGCCCGACCAGACACCCGGCGAGGACGCCAGCCTACGCCCCACGATCGCCGAACCACTCAGCACGGGAGCCGCCGAGCTAAACGGGGCAAAGACGGTTGCGTTCGCGACATCCGGTGCTACTTCCGTCCCGCTCTGGGTGCCGATGGTGAGACGCTGCGTGATGCTCGCGTCGATGCCGTCCCGGTCGCTCACGGTCACCGTCGGTTCGAACGTTCCGTTCTGGGTCGGCGTACCGCTGACCAGCCCTTCGGCATCGATCGCGAGGCCGGTTGGCAGCCCGCTCGCGCGCCAGGCGTAGGGCCCCTGACCGCCGCCGGCGCTCATCTGCGCTGCGTATGGGCTGCCCTGCGTCCCCGCCGGCAGCGCCGCCGTCGACACGGCGAGATTCGCGATCACGACCAAACTCGCCGCGGCGCCCGCGCGGCGCCCGACGGTGTCCACCGTCGCTCCCCCGGGAAGCCCCACGAGCGTCGGCGTCGGATTCGGTTCCCGGGTGCCGCTGTTCGTCGTGATCCCGAGCTGGCCGTTGTAATTGCCGCCGAACGCGTACAGCTGGCCGGTCGACGTCACAGCAAGACCGTCACCGCTTCCCGACGCGACCTGCACGACGCCGCCCGTCGCACCGGGAAGGGAAACGAGCGCAGGCGTCGGATTCGGTTCACTGGTCCCATTGTGGATCGTGCTCCCGAGCTCGCCGATCTCGTTGAGCCCGAACGCGTATAGCTGACCGGTTGATGTCACAGCAAGGCTCTCCTGGTCACCCGTCGCGACCTGCACGACGCCGCCCGTCGCCCCGGGAAGGGAAACGAGCGCAGGCGTCTGATTCGGGTCTTCGGTGCCGCTGTTCGTCGTGATCCCGAGCTGGCCGTAGTCGTTGAGCCCGAATGCGTACAGCTGGCCGGTCGACGTCACAGCGAGACTGTCGTCGTTACCCGCCGCGACTTGCACCACGCCGCCCGTCACCCCGGGAAGCGAAACGAGCGCAGGCGTCGGATTCGGTTCGCCGGTGCCACTGTGTTTCGAGATTCCGAGCTCGCCGAAGCCATTTTCGCCAAACGCGTACAGCTGACCGCTCGACGTCACAGCAAGACTGTGATTGTCACCGGCGGCGACCTGCACCACGCCGCCCGTCGCCCCGGGAAGCGAAACGAGTGTAGGAGTCGGATTCGGTTCAATGGTGTGAGTGTTCGTCGTGTTCCCGAGCTGGCCGTAGATATTGCCGCCAAACGCGTATAGCTGACCGGTCGATGTCACCGCGAGACTTTGACTTGGGCTTGCCGCTACCTGCACCACGCCGCCCGTCGCCCCGGGAAGCCAAACGGGCGTAGGCGTCGGATTGGGTTCATTGGTGTGAGTGTTCGTCGTGTTCCCGAGTTGGCCGTAGTTGTTGAGCCCGAACGCGTACAGCTGGCCGGGCGAGGCTCCCGGCCCGAACGCTGGCGACGGTGCCACACCCAACGTCACCCCGACCGATACGACCACCAGCAGCCGAGCCGCACGGCCGCGAAACACCCCGGCCGCCCTCCGGACCATCACGCGCGGCTTGCAAGCGAGACCACAGGGCGCTGGTGTCGGCAACCAGCCACCCATCAGGCGGAACCAGAGCTGCGTTGTTCCTTTTCCGGCTCCCGCCGTTCGTTCGATCGCGTTTCAGGCGCGTGCGTTTCGGGCGATGGTGTTGCGGCTGGTTCGATCGGAGTCGACGTGTGTTGCGTGCGACGCTGTTCGGGCGCGGGTACCGGCGGCAGCTCGATGGCTTCGAGATTGGGCACCGCGATGCCGAGCTCACCGACGGCGTGCACCGCGGAGACCAGTCGATCCGATGCTCGGTCGAAGGCGGCTCGTCGCGCGTCGAAGGGGCCGCGAGACAACGGCAGCTCATCCAGTGCGGCCGTCCGCCCGTCGTGCGCCTCCGATTGCAGCGCAACGCGGAGGGTGTGCGTCGCGGCGCTGTACCGGGCGCTCGCGACGATGGCAGCAATGGCCGCGGCGCCCTGGTCGTCGATCTCGACGAGCCGCAGCAGCGCTGACTTCCTGGCGTGCAACGAGCTGGCATCGAGCCGTGGGCGCAGCTCAGCTGCGCTCGCCGAGCGAGTCGCGAGCGCTGCGTCTATTCGTGCGGCCAAGCCCGCGGGCACGCCCGGGAATTCCACCGACGCTCCGTGGACGGCAGCGGTGCTGGCGATTTCTCCGCAGTCGGCGAGCGTCCGCGCGACAGGCTGACGGGACGGCGAGGCATTGCACCCGGCAGCGAGTTCGCCGGCGGAGGTCGCGATCACATACAGCACGAAGCCAGAGCTCCATAGGTAGCGGCGCGCTGGTCCGGCGTTGGTGCTCGTCACGGTCGATTTGCTTGGATCCCCCAACGTGTGCAGGAGCACGGACGGGACGGCCGCAGCCCGCTCGGATCTCGGTAGCGTGCCAATCGTGACGCGCGTCCCACCATCGCTCAGTGACAGCGTGTCAGTCATGAAAGTCCGCGATTCGGACGGGGCGCGACGCCACCGCGAACGCGCGGAGACAGTCAGGTCTCCGGCGGTATACCTCGCCGCGTGCGCTTGACTGGAGCCCCCGAAGACGATCAGCGCAAGCGCGCCGGCAACTCCGATGGCGCCCACGCACGCGATCAGAACCCCACGGGACACAGCGAGCGTCCGGCCACCGCTAGGCGCGCCCGATTCTGCTGGCGCTCGATCGATCGTCGCCAGCGCGGCTGCAGCCGCCTGGGCGACCATCCGACTGTCGTCATCCGCCATCGCTTCTAGCCGCTGTCGAGCGGCGAACGATTGACCGGGAGCCCCCGTATGCAGGCGCTTCGCGAGCTCGGCCACGGCGCTTGCACGGGCCGAGGGAATCGTGTTTTTCGTCAACGCGACCAGGTCCGGCTCGAGGTCAGCGGCTGTGATGGGCGGCTGATACACGCTGCGAGCTATGCGCAGCGATCCCTCGAGCGTGCTCATCTTGCGCGGTGTCTGTGCGTTGGTAAGAACCTTTACTCGGTCATATACGTAGTCGTAGAGATCGTCGACCGAAATCCATTTGTCCCCGTCACGGTCGGCTTCGCCGGTCTCAAGGCCCTCGACGATGGTCCTGGTGAAGATCGATGGGACCGCACTTCCGGAAAGCTCGTCTCCCTCGTAGGCGTACTCCAACTCGCTGGACGCCGTGATGATCGCTCTGCCCCGTCCGTCCAGGTGTCCCTCGACGTCGACCGCCCCTCCCGCTCGGCGGCGCATCCCAAATGGGAACGATCCGCTGAAACAGCAGTCGAGGAGAAGCACGATGCTTTTCGATCGGCAGTCGGTCATCTGTTCGCTGAGCCAGCTTGACGGTATGCCGGTCGCGGTGAGAAGCCCCAATTCAGTGTCAGTCGCGGCAAGGTACAGTTCGCGGCCGTTCTTGATGCCGTGGCACGAGAAGTGCAACAGGAGTAGATCCTCGGGCATCCGATCGGCAAAGAACGTCGCAATACGTCGGCGCAGCGTCCCCTCGGTCTCGTCTGAACTCACAACGACGTCGAAATCGCCGATGGCGGGGTTGCCGAGAGCCCGTGCGAGCGCCGTCGCATCCGCCGCCGGCGCACGCAACCTCCTGAGCTTAGTCTCCCGGTAGTTGGAGACGGCGACGATCAGGGCGTGACGGCTACCTTTTTCGCTCATCTGCCCCGGTGGTGTGCCGGCTTACAAAAAGGTCCACGAGTTGACGCCGCTCGCGCAACGAGGCGTCGATTGTGAGCGTGTCACCGTCGATGGTCACCATCACGCGGGGGGTGCTTCGATGCGAAGAGATCCATCGAGCCACGACGGAAACGACCTGGCCGACGACATCTTTCGTCGCCGTCACAATCAATGTGCCGAGAACGATCTCCCCGGCGCCGCGGGCACCCTCTGGAGCAGCCACTTCCTGTCGCTCCACAGATCTCACGTCAAGTTCCAGGAGCTCATCGCGAAGCTCATGCACCGCGATGTCGAGTTCTTCACTGTCAGATCCGAGGTCGAGACCAACCTCGAGCATGAATTCGCCAGCCCCCATATCTCGCGTAGAATAAGGCAACGATCGCAAGCTGTCTAGCCAGTTGCATGCGGATATTCGGACTTCTTCGAATAAACTAAAGTACTAGCGCTGCGGCGCGGTTTGATGCCATAGGACGTCGTGCGCGCAAGGTGCGTCGATCCTTGACGCTCTCCAATTGGCGTGGCGTGCGGTAGCCTGGCGTCATGACCGTCAAGGACACCCCGGATATTCTTTAGATGCTGGACCGCGCCGTGATGCGCTGCGGCCATCTGCGGTCTCACGGCCGAGAGCCGCAAGCCAAACCGGCTCCGGGCGCCTGGGACGACCTTTGATTTGGGCGCAGGGACCGCAGGAGCTTCCGAAAACCCCATAGCAAAGCCAATCTGAACCGTTTGCCCCGACCGGTTCAGAACGGCGACAGGCACCGGAGGGGTAGTCTTGGCGCAGGGTTGTGCGAGCGTGCAAAATCGGTCCCCCGGAGTAGCCCTCGCCACACGACTGAGCTAAACGCTCAACCGCGGCGCTCTTCGTAACGTTCGCGCTCCTTGCGCCAGAGCCGTTCTTCTGCGCTTGCCGCGAGCGGCGCTAGTGGTTCGGATAGTGGCATGCGCGGCTGGCTCTTCACCCGGCGGCCAGCCGCTCCAGGAGCGATGCGGCGCGCGCGCCGGGATCGTTGCTCTGGGCCCATCGCGCCAGCTCCCGCGAGCGCGCTCGTATGCGTGGCTGCGCCAGCGCGCGCTCCACCGCCAGCCGCAGCACGCGCGGCGTGAGGAAGCGCCGCGGCACCCGTATGCCGGCGCCGGCCCAGTCCAGGCGCGCGGCGTTCTCGTTCATGTCGCCGGCCGCCGGGCACGCCACCACCGCGCAGCCGCAGGCGAGCGCGCGCACCAGCGTGCCGTGGCCGGCGTGGCACACCACCACGTCGCAGTGCGGCATCGTGCGCGCGTAGGACACCCAGTCGACCACGCGCGCGTTGTCCGGCACCGGCAGCGCGCGCGGCGGCAGGCGGCGGTTGTAGGTGGCGAGCACGCGCACCGGCGCGTCGGCGAGGCCGCGCAGGGCGGCGCGCAGCAGGCGGTGCTCGGCGTCCTGCGCGGTGGAAGGGGCCACCAGCACCAGCGGCGCGTCCTCTGCCACGCCGCTTGCTCCCCCTCCCGGCGGCAGCTCGACCTCGCGCGCGGGGGGCTCCCACATCAGCGGTCCCACGACGTGCGTGTTCTCGTGCGCGCCCCGCTTGCTCGCGCCCCGCGCGCTCGCGTGCGTCCCGCTCGCGGGCTGAGGGCGCGGGTACTCGAGCTGCGGGAAGGTGGCCACCAGCGCGAGCTGGGGGCTGATGCCGCCGTGCACGTAGCCGAGCGGCGGCAGGCCGAGCCGCGCTCTGGTCTGGTTGAGCTCAAGGCGCCCGCGCTCGAGGCCGCGCAGCACGAAGCGGTGGCCGGCTCGCCAGAGCGCGCGCCCGGCGCCGGTGCGGGCGAGTCGCGCGCCGAACGAGTAGATCGGGAACTCCGGCAGGCCGTGCGGGTGCACGTGCGGGACCAGCGTGGCGCGCGGAACGCCGGCGAGCTCGGCGGCGAGCGCGGGCGCGAGCGTGAGGATGTCGGCGACGGCCACGTCGGGCGCGAGCTCGCGCACCAGCGGCAGCGTGTCGGCGGTGGCGTGCACCACCGCCTCGTAGAAGTCGAGCGGCTCCGGACCTGTGGGAAACACGCTGTACTCGGGCGCCGGCGCGAACGCCATCCCCTCCGCCTGCACGTGGCGCTGCCAGCGCCGCCAGGTCTGCAGCGTCACCTCGTGGCCGCGCTCGCCGAGCGCGCGCCCGAGCGCGATCATCGGGAACGCGTGCCCGGGGTCGCCGAACGCGCCCAGCAGCACGCGCATCGGCGTCAGGCGGCCAGCTCGGCGATCAGGCGCAGCTGCTCGAGGCGCTCCGGGGCGGCGAAGGCGGTGGGCGTGATGCCGAGCGTGCCCACGCCGGCGTCGCGGTACACGGCCAGGCGCTCGCGCACCACGTCCTCGGGCCCGCAGATCGAGACCGTGTCGATCAGCTCGTCGGGGATCGCCGCCATCGCCTCCTCGCGCTTGCCCTCCAGGTACAGGTCCTGGATCGTCCTGGCGGCGTCGGTGAAGCCGTAGCGCTGCACCACCTGGTTGTAGAAGTTCTGCTTGCGCGAGCCCATGCCGCCAACGTACAGCGCGATGAAGGGGCGCATCGCGTCACGGCCCTTCTCCAGGTCGTCGGTGACGAACACGTTGACGGTCGGCGCGATGTCGAAGTCCTCGAGCGATTTGCCGGAGCGCTCGGCGCCTTCCTGCAGCAGCGGGCGCAGCTCGGACACGTGCTCGGGGCTGAACAGCGTGGGGATCCAGCCGTCCGCGATCTCGCCCGCCAGCGCCGTGTTCTTCGGCCCGATCGCCGCCAGGTAGATGGGGATGCGCTGCTGCACGGGGGAGATCGTCAGCTTCAGCGCCTTGCCGGGGCCGTCCGGCAGCGGCAGCTCGAGCGTCTCGCCGTGGAACTCCACGCGTTCGCGCGCCAGCGCCATCCGCACCACCGCCACGTACTCGCGCGTGCGCTGCAGCTGCCTGGCGAAGCGCTGGCCGTGCCAGCCCTCGGCCACCTGCGGCCCGGAGGAGCCGATGCCGAGCAGCATGCGCCCGTTGGAGAGCTGGTCGATCGTGGCGGCCGTCATCGCTGTCATCGCCGGCGAGCGTCCCGGCATCTGGAAGATGCCCGCACCGAGGCGGATCTTGGTGGTCTGCCCGGCGAGCCAGCCGAGCACCGTGGCGGTGTCCGAGCCGTAGGCCTCGGCCGCCCACACCGAGTCATAGCCCAGACGCTCCGCCTCCTGGACGATCTTCAACTGGTCCTCTGAGCTGAGGCCCAGACCCCAGTAGCCGATGTGCACGCCGAGCTTCATGTGCAAGTTTCCTTTCAGCGGGAGGGAGTTCGTTGCGGGGCCCGAGTGCGTCTCATACGCTGGGCGCGCAACCGCCTCGCCCTGGCCGTGCGGCCAAGGCGGCGGTGCAGAGCCTATGCGAAACCGCCGCCGCCACACCTCGTCGAGCCCCGTGGAGCGCCTGCGCACGGCGATCGACTGCATGCCGGTGGCCACGCGCGAGGCGATGCTGGCCGGCCTGCGCGCCAACGAGCGCATCATCGTCGGCGCCTACGTGGACGGCCGGGGCGGCGTGTGCCCGATGCTGGCGGCGCACCGCGCCGGCGCGCGCACCGACTTCCTCTCCTTCGCGCGCTCCTGGGACCGCTTCGCGCGCGCCGTCGGCGGCAAGCCGCGGGCCGCCTCCGAGCGCGAGCTGCGCGTCCTCGTGCGCCAGCTCGAAGCGAGCTTGCAGAGCGCCAGCGGCCTGGAGCTGGACGTGGCGATCGCCGAGCACCGGCGGCTCGTCAGCCGCAACCGGCGCCCGCGCCTCATCCGTGGCGCGCTTCCCGACGCCGCCGACCCGCGGGGCGAGATCCTCGCGCGCCGTCAGCACCGCCCGTCGCTGCGGCGGCTCATGGCCGTCGCTCGTTAGAGCCGGCGCGTCCGCGGGGTGCGAGCCGGGGCGTCCGCGCGCTGCGCCGGTCGTCTCGGGTGGCCGGGAGCGTGGCCGCTACGGCCCGGTGCTGCCCGGCGAGTCGCCCGGCCGGATGAACATGATCTCCGGCACCAGGCAGGCGGGGGAGACCTTCAGCAGGAAGCGCACCGACTCAGCGATGTCCTGAGGCTGGATCATCTCCTCGGCCGGCACCTGCCCCTTGACGAAGTCGGTCATGGGGGTGTCCACGAAGGCGGGGCAGAGCGCGGTGGAGCGGATGCCGCCGGTGGACAGCTCGCGGTTCATCGAGTCGGTCCAGCCGACCACTGCGTGCTTGGTGGCGGCGTACACCGACAGCCACGCCTCGCCGTGCTTGCCGGCGATCGAGGCCGTGTTCACCACCAGCGCGCGTTTGTGCATCGCGCCGGCCTCGCGCAGCATGTCCATGCATTCGCGGTAGAAGAGCACGATCGAGCGGAAGTTGATGTCGATCTGCATGTCCAGGCGCTTGGTCAGGATCTCGCCGGCGGGCGCGCCGGAGCCCACGCCGGCGTTGTTGACCAGCACGTCGAGGCGGCCGTAGCGGTCGCGGTGGGAGTCCACCACCTTCTTGATCTCCGCCTCCTCGGCCAGGTTGGCCGCCACCGCGTGCACGTCGTAGCCGTCGTCCGCGAGCCCCTTCGCCGCCTCCTCGAGCTTCTCCGCCCGGCGCGCTGCCATCGTGATCGCAAAGCCTTCCTCGCCGAGCACCCTCGCGATCGCCAGGCCGATCCCGCTCGACGCTCCCGTCACGATCGCTGCACGCTCTACCGCCATTTTCCGTCCTCTCCTCGTGTGGACCCCGATGCAAGCCGCCCGTAACCCGAAGCGGCGCGCGGGAGCATGCCAGATGGCGCGCGCCCGCGTCCTCGAAGCGTGGTCCGCGCGCTCGGCCGCCGGCGGGCCGGATCGAGCGAGGCGCCCCGCGCTTGAGCGGTGCGCGGTCAAGGATCCTCGCCGAGCGCCGATGATGGGAGTGCGGCGAACTTCAGCGAGGAGCCAAGCACGATGAGCTGCGATCACAGAGGAGCGCTCGGAGCGGCCGCGGCCGCGATCCGCTCATGGGCGCAAGAGGAGGGCTACGAGCTGGCCGAGGCGCGCAGGCCCTTTGAGGACTTCGCCGGCGACGGCGCGCCCGAGGTGTCGGTGCGCCGCACGGGTTCGATGGCCGAGCACGTCGGCGCCGGCTCCGAGCAAGCCGCCGTCGAGTCCTCCAGCCCCAGCTCCGCTGGTAGCGTCTGATCCGCGTTCCGGCGCCGGTGCCGGTGCGCGGCGGGCCCGTAGCTCAGCTGGTTAGAGCTGCCGACTCATAATCGGTAGGCCGCAGGTTCGAGTCCTGCCGGGCCCATGACGAACCACCTGCAAGCGGGGCATTGAGCGCGCCGTCACCCCTGCCGCCGGCCGCCGGCGGCGGCGGGGCTGCGCCGGCGCCGTCGCGGCGGGCGTGCACGCGCGCCGGTGCGGTGCTCGACCGCCGGGCGCTGGCCGCCGTCGGCGAGCTCCTGGCGCAGCCCCAGCCGGCGCGCGAGCTGGCGCATGTGCTGCTGGTCGGCGGTGCTCACGAGGGTGATGCCGACGCCGCTGCGTCCGGCGCGGCCGGTCCGGCCGATGCGATGCACGTAGGCCTCGTGGTCGCCGGGCGGGTCGAAGTTGATCACGTGTGAGACGCCGTCGACGTCGATTCCGCGAGCGGCGACGTCGGTGGCGACGAGCGTGTCGACGTGGCCGGCCTGAAAGCGCGACAGCGCCTGCTCGCGCTGGCGCTGGGACTTGTTGCCGTGGATGGCGATCGCCTCGACGCCATGGGAGCCCAGCCGTTTGACGAGGCGATCGGCGCCGCGCTTGGTGCGCACGAACACGAGGGCCAGCTCGCGCTCGCGAGCGAGCTCGTCGACGAGCGCCTGCACCCGGTCCGGCTCGCGTACCGGCACGAACCTGTGCTCGATGGCGCTGTTGCGCCGGTGCGGCTCGCTGTGCTCGTGGGAGACGGCGCGGCGCGTGTAGTGCGCTGCCTGCCTGCCGGCGACGCCGTCGAGCGTGGCCGAGAAGAACAGCGTCTGGCGGGCCTCGGGGCAGGCCTTGACGATGCGGTCGATGGCCGGGCGAAAGCCCATGTCGAGCATCCGGTCGGCCTCGTCGAGGACGAGGATCCTGATCGCCTCGAGGGTGAAGGCGCGGCGGTGCAGGAGGTCCTCCAGGCGGCCGGGGGTGGCCACGAGGATGTGCGCGTTCGCGGCGCGGGCCGCCTGCGCGGCGACGCCGACGCCGCCGTAGACGGCGCTTGCGCGGAGGCCGCGCGCGGCGGCCAGGTCGCCGATCTCGGCGAGGATCTGGACGGCGAGCTCGCGGGTGGGCGCTAGCACCAGCGCGGCCGGCGCGGCCTCGCCTGGGTCGAGCAGCTCGACGAGCGGGACGCCGAACGCGAGCGTCTTGCCCGACCCGGTGGGCGACTTGACGAGCACGTCGCGGCCGGCGAGGACGTCGCCGAGCACGAGGCGCTGCACGGGGAAGGGCGTGGTGAGACCTCGGCGGGCGAGAGCGCCGGAGACCGAGCTCGATACGCCGAGCTCGGCGAAGGACTGCGTTGACATGGGTTGATTGCTCCTCTGGCGGCGCTTGTGCCGCGTGCGGTTCAGAAGGCTCTGGCTGACCCGAACCGCGCTCTGCGGGACTCAAGCGAGCTGCCTCACGGCCGAACGTCGGCCGCTGCCGGGAGACGCTAGCAGAGATCCTCCGCGGCGCCGCGCGGTCACCGTCCGCCTGCGGCCCACGGATCCCCCGCCGGCGACTCTGTGGCCTTGTCCCTCGCGTGCCTTCACCCTGCCCCGCTACACTTGCTTATGCGGATGCATACGAGCGCCCGGCGCGGGGTTGCGCGCGAGAGCTTGCAAGGCGGGATCCGCGTCCACCAGTCGCCGGCCGGAGTCCTCGACCCGGAAGGCCTACCCTAGGAAGGCTATGCCCGGGCCTCAACAGCTGCGCCAGCAGGAGCAGCGCGAAGCGAAGCTGAGAGACATTCAGGAGCAGGTCTCCAGCGGCAAGCTGGTGATCAGGCAGATGACCGCCGCGGAGCGCAAGCGCTACCCGCCGAGGGCCGCTGCTCCGCCGCGAGGGCAGGGGAAGCGTCGCTGATCGCGCGCGGCGGCGGCGCGGTGCGCCTCAACCGGGCTGGTCGGCGATCTGACGGGCGAGCGTGACGAGCAGCGGCCAGTGCACCTCGGGGTGCTGCTCGACGAAGCCCTTGAAGTTCCATTCGGCCATGGCGCCGACGCGCACTGGCGTGTCGGCGCGCACGGTGGCGGTGCGGGCGATGCCGGGCAGCACCAGCGCGATCTCGCCGAAGTGGTCGCCTGGGCCGAGCTTGCGCACCTCGCGGCCGTGGGCGATCACCGAGACGGTGCCCTCGAGCACGACGAAGAAGGCGATGGCGGCGCTGCCCTCCGTGACGAGGTCTTCGCCGGGGGAGACCCGACGCTCGCTCATCTCTCCGGCGAGGCGCTTGATGGCGCGGTCCTTCAGCGGCGCGAGGAAGCGGACCTTGCGCAGAGCGTCGACTTCGACCGCCATGTGGCGGAAATCTACTGCTGCTGGCGCTCGGGCGTCGGCGGCGTGGGCTCGAGCGCGCGCGCGGCGACGCCGAGCACGGGGTCGTGCGGCGCCTGGCCCTCCTGCGCCTCGCCGGCCAGGCGCATGGCTTCGACCAGCGCGTCCTGGCGACGGAGCGTGCCGCGTTCGATCAGCGGCTGCAGCACGCCGCGCAGCGCGATCGCGGCGCCCACCCAGCGCGGCGCCCACAGGCGCGCGGCGCGCCGTTCGATGCCGCGCTCGATGGCGTCGACGGCGCGCGCGAGCGGGATCGGGTCGCGCAGGAAGGCGGGCGTGGTCTCGTTGAGCTTCCTGGCGGCGTCCTCGGCGTAGCTGGCGCGCACGAGGTCGGTGTCGATGAAGCCGAAGTAGGCGCAGCCGACGCGCGCGCCGCTGGGCGCGGTCTCCATGCGCAGCGCATCGCTGAGCGCCTCGACGCCGGCCTTGGTGGTGGTGTACGGGCCCATCAGCGGCGCGTGCGCGACGGCGCTGAGCGAGGCGATGTTGAGCAGGTAGCCACGGCTTTTGACGATCTGCTCGATGACGGCGCGGTCGGTGCGCCACACGCCGAGCAGGTTGACGGCGAGCGTGCGCTCGACCTGCTCGACGGGCGCGGCGGCGAGCGTGCCGACGAAGGCGAGGCCGGCGTTGGCGATGGCGACGTCGATGCCGCCGAAGCGCTCGACGGTGTGCTGCACGGCGCGCTGCACCGCCTCGAAGTCGGTGACGTCGGCCTCCACCCAGGTGGCGCGCTCCCCGCCGAGGCGCTCGGCCAGCTCCTGCAGGCGCCCCGGCTCGAGCCCCACCAGGGCGACGTTGGCGCCCTTGGCGTGCAGGCGCTCGGCGGTGGCGGCGCCGATGCCGCGCGCGGCGCCCGTGATTAGCACGGTGCGCCCGCGCACGTGGTATGGGGGTTGGCTCGATCGGCTCATGCGCTGGCGGCGGCGCGGCTCAGGTGACGCGCAGCCCCGTCTGCAGCCGTGCGGGGGCGGGCGCGTCGGCGGGGCGCTCGGGCGGCTCGGCGGCGCGCTGGGCGCCCTCGAGGCCGCGGCGGCGCGGGCGCCACACGCGCAGGTACTGGGCGCCTGCGTAGGAGCCGAGCACGAGCGCGAGCGCGATCGCCTGCCCGGCGAAGGTCTGCCAGTTGTTGAAGAGGCTGAACCAGGTGCCCATCCAGCCGGGCAGGTGCAGCCAGCCGATTTCGCCCGTGCCGATCCAGCCGGCGAGCTGCATCTCGTTGACCTCCTCGCCTACGGACACGAGCAGCACGAACAGCAGCATCACGCCGGTGATGATCAGCAGCCGCCGGTAGGGCAGGCGCTGGTGCAGGGTGAAGGTGAGCAGGCCGGCGGCGGCGGTGAAGAGCAGGCCGATGACGATGCCCTCGAGCACGACGCTCGCGCCGTACAGCTCGCGCAGGTTCTGCAGGAAGATGACGACCTCGAAGCACTCGCGGTAGACGGAGGTGAAGCCGAGCAGCGCGAGCCCCATCAGCATGCGGCGTTTGTTGGCGTCCGGATCGCTTGAGAGCAGGCTGCGGCGGCGCTTGTGGTGGCTCGAGATCCAGCCGGTCCAGTAGACCTTGTGGAAGAACCAGTTCATCACGACCAGCAGCACGATCAGCGAGGGCAGCCCGGTGGCGGCCTGCACGGTGAGCTCGCCACCGTGGAACTGGCCGATGAACCACACCACGAGGAACCAGGTGGCGACGCCGGTGGCGAGCGCGCAGGCGCCGCCGGCGGCGACGGGGCGGCGGTAGACGCGGTTGCCACCGAGGAAGCTGGCCATCACGGCGGCCAGCACGAGGATCGTCTCGAGGCCCTCGCGGAAGACGAGGATGGCGCTGTTGACGACGACGGTGGTGTGGCTGAGGCGGTGTCCGGGCGGCAGCGCGGTGGGGTCGGCGGTGCCGCCTTTGGCGTGCCAGCCGAGCACCACCACGGTGACCGCGACGGCGAGCGCGAGCGCGGTCCACACGTAGAAGCTGACGCGCTCGCCGGCGCGCCGGCGGGCGAGCTGCGGAGCGGTCTGCTGGCTGCCTGCGGTCAAATCCCGACTTCCTCGCTCGGCATTACGTTGGGGACGCTATCACAACCGCTTAGGGTGCCCTAACACGACCGTTTTCAAATGGGGATCGCGCGTGGCACGCGGCGCGGGCGGCGGATCGCCACAGCGACTGTGTACCCGTCGGCGGGGGAGAAATGCGTGCGCGGGCGCGGCGGGCGACGATCTAGCGTGCGGCGCCGGCTGCGCGGTCTTGCGCCGCCTGGCGGGCGAACGCCTGCTGCGCGGTGATGGCGCGCTGCGGGCGTCCGCGTCCGACGAACGCGATCACCCAGTTGGCGAGCACCGCGACGCGGTTCTTGAAGCCGGTGAGGAAGGTGATGTGCACGAGCAGCCACAGCAGCCAGCCGACGAGGCCGCTGGCGCGCACCGGCCCGATCACCGCGATCGCGCGAAAGCGCGCGACGCTGGCCATCGTGCCGAGGTCGCGGTAGCGGAAGCGCCGCGGGCGCGCGTCGCCAGCGAGACGGCGGCGGATGGTGCGCGCGGCGTGCACGCCGGACTGCATCGCGACCTCGGCCACGCCGGGCAGCGCGTGCAGGCTCATCAGGTCGCCGACCACGAAGATCTCGGGGTGGGCGGGCACGGTGCAGTCGTCCAGCACCTTCACGCGCCCGGCGCGGTCGAGCTCCACGCCGGCGGCGTCCGCCAGCATGCGCCCGGCGGGCGAGGCCTCGACGCCGGCGGCCCACACCTTGGTGACGCACTCGATCGTGCTGAGGCGCGGGTCGCTGGAGTTGGTGTGCACGTGCCAGGCGTCGAGGTCGGTGACCATCGTGTCGAGGTGGATCTCCACGCCGAGCTCGCGCAGGCCGTCGAGTCCCGAGCGCTGCAGGCTCTCGGGGAAGGCGGCGAGCGCGCGCGGGGCGCCGTCGAGCAGCACCACGCGCGCGCTGGCGGGGTCGATCGCGCGGTAGTTGCGGCGCAGCGAGCGGTGCGCGAGCTCGGCGATCTGCCCGGCCATCTCCACGCCGGTGGCGCCGGCGCCGACCACCACGAACGTGAGCCAGTGGCGCCGGCGCCGCGGGTCGGGCTCGCGCTCTGCCAGCTCGAAGGAGCCGAAGATGCGCGCGCGCAGCTCGAGCGCGTCGTCGATCGTCTTCAGGCCGGGCGCGTCCGCTTCGAAGCGGTCGTTGCCGAAGTAGGACTGGCGCGAGCCGGTGGCGAGGATCAGGCTGTCGTAGGGCAGCTCGCTGCGGCTGCCGAGCGTGTCGATGCACACGCTGCGCGCGTGCACGTCGATCGCGGCCAGCTCGCCGAGCAGCACGGTGGCGTTGTGCTGGTTGCGCAGCACGTCGCGGATCGGCGGGGCGATGTCGCCCTCGGAGAGGATGCCGGTGGCCAGCTGGTAGAGCAGCGGCTGGAACAGGTGGTGGTTGGTGCGGTCCACCACGGTGAGCTGCACGTCGGCGCCGCGCAGCGCCTTGGCGGCGAACAGCCCGCCGAAGCCGCAGCCGACGATCACCACGCGGTGGCGGGCAGCGGCCGTGCTGGGCGCGGCGGCCGTGTTTGGCGCGGCCGCGGTGTTCGCGCCGGCGGCGGTGTTGGGCGCGGGGGCGTTCACTGGCCCCCGCACGCTATCGCTCGAGGAAGGGCAGCTCGTCGATCAGCCCGGTGGTCTCGAACAGCCGCTGCACGGAGCGCGGGCCGGGCAGCAGCGAGAAGTCGTAGCCGTGCTTGGCGCAGATGCGGCTGACCAGCACGATCGCGGCGAGGCCGGTGGAGTCGATGAAGCGCAGGCCGCCGAGGTCGAGCGTGATCGCGCGCGTGCCCTCGCTGCACAGGTGTCGCACCTCCGCTTCCAGGCTCGGCACCGCGGCGATGTCCAGCTCGCCGCCGAGCGCGAGCGTGTGCGCGCCGTCGTGCTCGCGGTCCTCGATCTCCAGCCCAAGGTGCGCCATGGCTCGCGCCGGCAGCGCCGTGCCGCTCACCCCTTGCTCGCGGCGTGCAAATGCGCGCTCAGAGCGTGTCCTCGAGGCGCTTGTAGGCGATCTGCAGCACGTCGGCGCCGAACAGCGCGCTGACGGCGGAGGCGCTCCAGCGGGCGGCGCGCGGCGCCACGACGAAGCCGGCGGTGAAGGCGGCGGAGATCCACAGGTCGAGGCAGTAGGGGCAGGTGAGCACCTCGCCGAGCGCCCTGCGCAGGCCGCGCCCGCGCGCGCGTTCCTCGACCTCCGCGGGCCCGGCGTCGTGCTCGAAGCTGGTGAACGGCGCGCGCACGGCGCTGGTGACGCGGTCCTTGGTGATCAGCCGCGCGAGCTTGTGCGCGGCGATCGAGACGAGCAGCAGGTCGCGTGTGTCCAGGCGCTCGGGCAGCGTGCGCCCGCTGCGCCACAGCCATGCGGCGAAGCCGGCGGCGAGCGTGCCGAACAGCGCGATGAAGCTGCCGTAGGCCGCCAGCGGCGGGGTCGCGCGCCCCGCCGGGCGCTCGCCCCGGCCCTGCGCCGCCGCGCCCCCGCGCGCGGGCGGCTGCCTGGTCTCGGTGGCTGCCATGCGCGCTCAACTACCCGATCTCGCGCGCGCGACTCCCCTTTTGCGGGCGGCGCGCTCAGCGGTCGGGAGCGTCCGGTGCGCGCGCGGCCGGGCGGCGCGGCGCGCGCGCTGGGCGCGGCGCTCGTTCGCGCTCCAGCAGCAGCGCGAAGGTGGGGCAGGCCTGGGCGGCGCGCCGCGCGTGCTGGAGGACCGCACCCTCCAGGCGCTCTCCGTCGAGCAGCGGGTAGCCCCACTCGTCGAGCGTGATCCGCTCGGGCAGCAGCTCGGCGCACATGCCGTGCGCCTCGCAGGCGATCGGGTTGACGCGCAGCCGGTGGCTCACGGCCTGTGCCTCACGGGCGCTCCAGCGCCAGCTCGGGCGTGCGCAGGCAGCGCTCGCAGGGGCCGTGCCGGGCGTGGTCGGCGAGCTCGACGGCGAACACGCCCAGGGCGCTGGCGGTCATGCGCGCCGCGCCGTCGGGGTGCGCGCAGGCGCCGCGGCCGCGCACGAGCGCGGCGAGGCGCTCGAGCCGCGCCGGCGCGCCGGCGCCGGCGCCGCCGGCGGCGAGTGCGCACAGCTCCGCGGCGATCGCGTCGAGGCCGTGCGTGCAGGGGCCGCACTGGCCGGCGCCTTCGGCGGCCAGCCAGCGCGCGAGCCGCGCCACCTCGGCCACCGGGCAGGCGTCGGCGGACAGCAGCGCCAGCACGCCCGCGCCGAGCGACGCTCCGTGCGCGGACAGGCCCTCGTGCGAGAGCGCCAGCCCGTCGAGCTGCTCGGCGCCGATCCAGGCGCCGCCGTAGCCGCCGGCGAGCAGCGCGCGCACCTGCGCGGTCGTGCCGCCGGCGGCGTGGAGCAGGCTGGCGAGCGAGCTGCCGGGCTCGATCTCGTAGACGCCGGGGCGGGCGACGGCGCCGGACAGGGTGACGAGCGCGGAGCCGGGCTGGGCGGCGGTGCCGAGCTCGCGGAACCAGTGACCGCCGTGGCGCGCGATCAGCGCCACGTGCGCGCTGGTCTCGGCGTTGAGCACGAGCGTGGGACGGCCGCGCACGCCGCGCTCGGAGGGGCGCGGCGGCGCGAACGTGGGCAGCGCGGGCCCGCCTGCGGCGAACGAGGCGAGCGCGGTCTCCTGGCTTGCGACGTAGCGGTGGGGCACGTTCAGCAGCTGCGTGCGCGGAGCGCCGCGCAGGTGCGCACGTTCGGCGATCGCCACGGCGAGGGCGTCGCCGCTGGCTCGCGCCGTCTCGCACACCCCCACCACCAGCTCGCGGGCCCCGAGCGCCTGCGCGGCGAGCCAGGCGCCGTCGAGCACTAGGTGCGGGAGCGCGGCGGTGAGCAGCCGGTCCTTGGCGCTCGCGGGCTCGGACTCGGCGGCGTTGACCAGCACCACCGGCCGGCCGCGGGCGGAGCGCACCGCGCGCAGCTTGGCGGCGGTGGGGAAGGCGGCGCCGCCGCGCCCGCGCAGCCCCGAGCGTTGCAGCTCCTCCGACAGGTCCACGTGGCCGGCGCGCCTGCCGCGCGCGAACGGCGCCGGGCCGTGCACCGCGTGGTGGCGCTCGAGGCTCATCGCCCCGTGCGCCGGCACCGCCGCGAGCAGCCGCGGCAGGCCCTGCGGGGCGAGCGCGTAGGCGGGCGCCTCCCGCCGGGCTAGCGCCGGCGCGCTCATCGTCGCGGTCCACGGGAGCGGACGGCGGGGTGCGCGTGCGAGAGCAGCTTCGCCGGCGTGCCGGCGCGGCGCGCCCAGCCGGCGCCGAGCGGGCCGCCGGGCAGCCACAGGGCGAGGAACAGCAGGAACGCGCCGGTGGCGCCGAGCGCCGCGCCGCTGCGCTCGCGCTGCTCGCGCCAGCTCGCGCCGGCCCTGGCGAGCACGGCCGCGAGCACCGCGAGCAGGCAGGCCCCGACGAGCGCGAGCAGCCAGGCGCTCTTGACGTCGCTGCCAGTGCCGAGCCCGTGCAGCAGCGCGACCGGCCAGCTGAGGTAGGTGAGCGCGTGCACCGCGCGCCAGCTGCGGTAGCCGAGCCGCCTGCGCATGAGGCTGGTGAGCGTCACCGCCGCCAGCAGGTCGAGCGCGAGCGCCCCGAGGCCGAGCCAGAACGGCCGGTAGGCGCCCACGAAGGGGATCACGGCGTCGACCGGCGAGATCGAGGCGAAGCTGTCGAGCACGGCGGTGATCACGTGCACGCCCAGGAAGGTCATGGCGAGCAGGGCGACGTTGCGGTGCAGCGAGTCGAGCACGAAGCGCGGCCACGCCGGTGTGCTGACGCGCTCGACGTCGAGCACCCCCAGCACCAGCGCGCCGGTGAGCAGCAGCAGGGCGACGGCTCCGGTCGAGCGTGTGAGGTACCAGTAGGCGCTGGGGCCGGCGCTCGCGAGCGTCATGCGCCGCAGCTCCCGGGGGCGGACGGCGGCGCGGCGCCGGCGCCCGCTGCTGCCGCCGCGGCGGCCTGCGCGGTTGCCGCGGGCGCGGGCCACGTTCCCACTCGGTGCGCGCGGCCGTCGTGGCCTACCAGTCGCGCCGGCAGCCCGAGCTGCTCGAGCCAGGCGCCGGCGTCCGCACCCAGCAGCAGCGTGGCGGTGCTGGCGATGTTGGCCTCGGCGCAGGTGGCGGCGGCGACGCTGGCGGTGCGCCACACGGTGACGGCCGGCAGGCCGCTGCGCGGGTCGACGATGTGGTGCATGGGCCGGCCGTCCAGCTGCCAGCGGCGCACGGCGGTGCTGGAGGTGGCGATGCCGCCGTCGCTCACCGCCACCGTCTGCCCCGGCGCGCGGGGGCCGGCGCGGTGGTCGTCGGTGACCCGCACGCGCCAGCCCTGGGCGGGCGCCGGCCCGCACGTCGCGACGTCGCCGCCGACGCTCACCAGCGCGCCGCAGCCGGCGGTCTCGGCGGCGGCGCCGGCGGCCCGGTCGGCGGCCCAGGCTTTGGCCGTGGCCCCCAGGTCGAGCTTCACGCCGCGGGGCACGCGCACGCTCAGCAGGCGCCGGTCGATCGCGACGGCGTGCCAGCCGGCCCGCGCCCCGATGAGCAGCTTAGGCGCCGCGCCGCCGCGTGCTCGCGTGGGCGCCGGTATCGCGCCGCCGCGTGCCCGTGTGGGCGCCGGGGTCGCGTGGCCATCTGCTTGCGGGGTCGCGCCGGTCGGCCGCTCGCCGTCACCGCGCGGGCACAGCAGCGAGAAGTCGCGGTCGTAGCCGGCCAGCTCGAGCGCGCGGCCGATGGTCGGATCGACCGCCCCGCCGGTCACCCGCGCGGCGCGCAGCGCCAGTTCGAGCGCCTCGATCAGCAGCGCGCCGACCCGCACGGGCCGTCCTTCGGCGCGGTTGACGCGCGAGAGCTCGGAGTCCGCGCGGAAGCGGCTGCAGGCGGCGTCGATCGCCTCGAGCTCGCGCCTCGCCGCCTGCCGGGCGCCGGCCAGCCCGCGCGCGTCGGTCAGCCGCAGCTCGACGTTCGTGCCGAGCGCGCGCCAGCTCGCGCGGGCGCGCGCAGGCACGGCGGCGCGCCTGTGTGCGCTCATCTCATGACCCTCCCGACACGACGGGTTCTTCCGGTGCCGCTTCCTGCGCCGCCGGGGCTTCGGCCGCTTCGGGCGCGACTTCCTGTGTGGGCGCGGGCGCTTCCGCCGCCGGCGGGGCTTCGCTCGTTTCGGGGGCAGCTTCCTGCGCGGGGACCGTCGGCGCCGCTTCGCCGGCGGCGGAGGCTTCGCCCGCTTCGCCGCCGGCCGGCGCTTCCTGCGCTGCCTGCGGCGCCTGCGCCGGCGGGCTCGGAGGGTCGGCCCGGCGGTGGCTCGAGGCGGCGTGCGTGCGCCGGGCGCCGCCGCCCACCTTGCGCGCGGGAGAGCTGTGGACGCTGTGACCGGGGAACGCCTGTGCGGCGAGCTCGGTGAGCGCCCCGGTCAGCGCGACGCTGCCGGCGAGGACCCAGCGGTTTGCCCGGCGCAGTCGCCGCAGCGCGGCGTCGCGCGCGTGGCGGCCGCCGGCGGAGGATGCGCGACGGGCCATCACTGCCGGTGCAGCGACTGGGCGTGCACCCAGGCGCCGAACTCGGGGATCAGCAGGATCGCCAGCACCAATCCCAGCACGATCGCGGCGGCCAGCGAGAGCGCGCGCCCGGAGCGCCCCGGCGCGCCCTCGTCCAGGCGCTGCAGGGGGCCTCCGTAATCGGCGCGCAGCCCGGCGCCGACGGCCGGCAGGTGCCCGAGCACGTGCACGGCCATGAACGCGATCCACACGAAGAAGCTGAGCTTGTGGATCGGCAACCAGGTGGCGCGGCCGCTCGGGCCGGTGAGCAGCAGCGCGACGCCGCTGGCGAGCACCACCAGCGTGGAGGCGACCACGACCGGGCCGATCGCCCTCAACAGGATCGGCGGCGGGCCGGCGCTGCGGTAGCGGGCGTCGCCGCCGTAGTAGCGCACGAAGCGGTAGCCGGTGCTGGCGAGCTTCAGCGCCAGCGGCCCGATCAGCGCGAGCCCCACGAACAGGTGCACCCACAGCAGCGAGCCGATGCGCAGGATCGTGACGCCGAGGATCGCCAGCAGCGCGATCAGCGCGGCGCCGGTGCAGGCGGTGAGCAGCTCGTTGCCGGCGGTGCCCCCCGCCAGCAGCGCGCGCCCGAAGGCGCGCCGGCCGCGCGGCCGCTCGGACCGCGAGGCCGGCAGCTGGAGTTCGCCTTGCGCCATCGCCGCCAGTCTGCGAGGCGGCTCTAAGCGACCATTAACCGGAGCATGAGAAAACTCATGTCCGGCGCCCGCAGGAGACTCGCGCGGCGCGGCGACGCCTATCCTCAGCTGGATGCGCGAGCGCGGCGGCGCGGAAGAGCAGGGGTCACCGCGGCTGGCGGAGCCGGCGCTCGCGCCGCCGCCGGCGGCCGGGCGCGAACGGGCGCCCAGGCACGCACGCGTGCTCGTGGTCGAGGACGAGCCGGGGATCCTGGACTTCGTGAGGCGGGGCCTCGAGGCGGAGGGCTTCGAGGTGGCGGGCGCGGCGGACGGCGCGGAGGGAGAGCGGCTGGCGCTGGCCGGGAGCTTCGACGCGATCGTGCTGGACCTGATGCTGCCGGGGCGCAGCGGCATGGAGATCATCGCGGCGCTGCGCCGCGCGCGGCCCGGCGTGCCGGTGCTGGTGCTGACCGCCCGCGGCGAAGTGGAGGACCGCGTGGCCGGCCTGGAAGCCGGCGCCGCGGACTACATCGTCAAGCCGTTCTCGCTGGCGGAGCTGGTGGCCCGCGTGCGCGCGCAGCTGCGCGTGTTCGCGCAGGCGTCGACCAGCACGCTCAGCGGCGAGGGCATCGAGGTGAACCTGCTCACGCGGGAGGTCGAGCGCGACGGCGTGCAGGTGTTGCTGTCGAGCACCGAGTTCGCCCTGCTGGTGCAGCTGCTGCGCAACCACGGCCGCGTGATGACGCGCGCGCAGCTGCTGGGATCGGTGTGGGGCTATGAGCACGACCCGATGACGAACGTGGTGGACGTGTACGTGGGCTACCTGCGCCGCAAGCTGCGCCTGGCGGGCGGGCCCGCGCCGATCTTCACGGTGCGCGGGGTGGGCTACCGGCTGGGGAGGGCGAGCTGAGCGGCGAGGGCATGCGCGCGCGGCTGGCCGGCGCCGGGCTGCGCTGGCGCCTGGCGGGCTGGGTGGCGGTGGTGGTGCTGGCCTGCACCGGCGTGGCGTTCGTCGCGGTCTACCGCGGCACCGGCACGCAGGTGCGCGAGCAGATCGACGGCGAGATCGGCGACGACGCGGGCGAGTTCGCGCGAGCGCTGGCGCAGGCGCGCCCGCGCTCGCCCGCCGCGGCGCTGGCGGCGGCTCGCCGGTACGTGGGCACGCAGCCGTTCACGGCCAGCTCCACGCTGCTGTTCGCGATCGTGCCGGGAGCCGGCCGCGCGACCAACCGGCCGGAGCTGCTGGACGCGGGGCCCCCGGACGACGGCGAGTCGCAGGCCGAGCAGCGTCGCGAGAACCTGCTGGCGCGCCGCCTGCTGGTCGCCCCCGACGGCTATGCGACGTTCGCGCTGGCGGACGTGGGCAACCTGCGCGTGCTCAAGCGCGCGGTGACGCTGCCGCGCGCGCTGGGGCGTGGGCGCCGGGCGGTGCTGGGCGTGGGCGAGCCGCTCGCGGCGGTGGCGCGCGCCCAGCACGGCGTGGCGCGCGCCTTCGTGCTCGGCGGCGCGCTGGCGCTGGCGGCGGGTCTGCTGGGCGCCTATCTGATCGGCACGCGGCTGTCGCTGCCGCTGCGGCGGATGGCGGTGGTGGCGGCGCGGGTGGATGCGGGGGACCTGCACCCCCGCATCGAGGGCGCCGGCGCGCAGGGCGGGGAGGTGCGCGTGCTGGCGGACGCCTTCGACCACATGCTCGACCGGTTGACCGCGGCGTTCGCCTCGCAGCGCGCGTTCGCGGCGGACGCCTCGCACGAGCTGCGCACGCCGCTGACGGTGATCTCCGGGCAGCTGGAGGTGCTGGCGGCGCAGGAGCACCCGCCGGCGCAGGAGGTGCGCCGCGTGCGCCGCCTGGCGCAGGCGGAGATCGCGCGCATGACGCGGCTGATCGACGACCTGCTGCTGCTGGCGCGCTCCGAGCAGAGCGAGTTCCTGCGCGTGGAGGCGATCGACGTGCCGGCCTTCGTCGCCGACCTGTGGCAGTCCACCACGCCGCTGGCCGAGCGCCGCTTCGAGCTGCCACCGCCGCCGCAGGGGGTGCTGCGCGCCGATCCCGACCGCCTCGCGCAGGCGCTGCGCAACCTGCTGGCCAACGCGATCGCGCACACCGCCGAGGGCGAGGGCCTGGTGCGGCTGTCGGTGCGGGCGGGCGGACCGGGGCGCCTGCTGTTCGCGGTGGAGGACGACGGGCCGGGCATCCCGCCGCAGCAGCGCGAGCTGGTGTTCGACCGCTTTCACCGCACCGACCGCGCGCGCGACCGCGCCTCCGGGGGCGCCGGTCTGGGCCTGGCGATCGTGCGTGCGATCGCGGACGCGCACGGCGGCAGCGTGACCGCCTGCGCCTCCGGCGCCGGCGGTGCGCGCATCGAGCTGGAGCTGCCCGGCTTCGCGCCGGGCGCTCGCGGGCCCGCCGGCGGCGCGAGCGCGCCGCGGGCGGCTCAGCCGAAGAACAGCTCGGCGGTCTCGTAGAGCTCGGGGTCGAGCAGCCGCGGCCGGGCGAGCGCGTCGGCGAGCGCGACCTCGACGATGCGCCCGCACTCGAGGGCGACCATCACGCCGTGATGCCCGGCCGCGACCGCGCGCAGCGCGGCCACGCCGAAGCGCGTGGCGAGCACGCGGTCGTAGGCGAGCGGCGTGCCGCCGCGCTGCACGTGGCCGAGGATCGTGACGCGGGTCTCGAAGCCGGTGCGCTGCTCGATCTCGCTCTCGAGCACGACGCCGATGCCGCCGAGGCGGGCGTGCCCGAAGGCGTCGGTGGCGGCGGTGCGGGTGACGAGGCTCCCGCCCTCCCCGCCGTCGCCGCCGAGCGTGCCCTCGCGCGGCGTGGCGCCCTCGGCGACGACCACGATCGAGAAGTCGCGGCCGCGCTGGTGGCGGCGTCGCAGGTGCTCGCACACCTCCTCGACGTCGAACGGGCGCTCGGGCACGAGGATCGCGTCGGCGCCGCCGGCGATGCCGGCGTGCGTGGCGATCCAGCCGGCGTGGCGGCCCATCACCTCGAGCACCATCACGCGGTTGTGCGACTCGGCGGTGGTGTGCAGGCGGTCGATCGCGTCGGTGACGATCTGCACGGCGGTCTGGAAGCCGAACGTGACCTCGGTGCCGCCGAGGTCGTTGTCGATCGTCTTGGGCACGCCGACGACGGGCACGCCGTCGCGGTGCAGGCGCTGCGCCACCCCCAGCGTGTCCTCGCCGCCGATCGCGATCAGCGCGTCGACGCCGAGGCGCTCGAGCGTGGCGCGCACGCGCGCGGTGCCGTCGGCGCCGTCGGCGTAGGGGTTGGTGCGCGAGGTGCCGAGGATGGTGCCGCCGCGCGGCAGGATGCCGGCGGTGCTCTCGAGGCCCAGCTCGATCGCCTCGCCGCCGAGCACCCCGGCCCAGCCGTAGCGGAAGCCGAGGAAGCTGTGCCCGTCGGGCAGGCCGCTGCGCACCACCGCCCTGATGGCGGCGTTCAGGCCTGGGCAGTCGCCGCCGCCGGTGAGCAGTCCGATGCGGGCCACGGCTGGAGGTTAGCCGGGCGCGCCTCGACGGCCCCGCCCGCCGGCGCCCGGCGGGTGCGGCTGCGCGAGCGGCGCGTAGGCGTCGGGGCGGCGGGTGGCGAGGAACGGGAACAGCTCGAGCCAGTCGTGGCGCTGGTCGAGGTCGAGGTCGGCGACGAGCACGGCCGGCTGCTCGCGCGGCGCCTGCACGAGCTTGCGCCCGTAGGGGTCGCAGATGAACGACGAGCCGTAGAAGCGCAGCGGCGGCTCCTCGCCGGTGCGGTTGACGGCGATCATGAACACGCCGTTGGCGATCGCGTTGCCGATGATCACCTGCTCCCACAGCGGCTCGGTGTCGAAGTCGGGGTGCTCCGGCTCGGAGCCGATCGCGGTGGGGTAGACGAGCACGTCCGCGCCGGCGAGGCTGTAGGCGCGGGCGAGCTCGGGGAACCACTGGTCCCAGCACGTCGGCAGCCCCACGCCGGCGCCGTCCACGTCGGTGACGGGGAAGTGCTCCCCGTCGGCCGGGCCGGGGCGGAAGTAGCGGTCCTCGTGGTAGCCGGCGGTGACCGGGATGTGCAGCTTGCGCGTGCGCCCCGCCAGCTGGCCGTCGGGCGCGACCAGGATCGCGGTGTTGTAGCCGAGCCCGTCGTCCGTCTCGGCGCGCTCGTACAGGGAGGCGTGGACGTAGGCGCCGGTCTCACCCGCCATCTCCGCGGCGAAGCGGTGGGTGGGGCCGCCGGGGAGCGCCTCGAGCTCGACCCCGGCCGCTGCCGGGCCGGAGGGGTCGACGGCGAAGTAGCGGCTGAGCGTGAGCTCCTGCAGGCACACCAGGCGCGCGCCCTCGCCGGCCGCGAGCCTGATCGCGGCCGCCAGCGCGGCGGCGTGCTCGGCGGGATCGGGGCGCCATCGCTCCTGCACGGCCGCCACCCGCAGCGGCGGGCGCGCCGGCGCGCGCTTGCGCGCCGGCGAGGGCGGCGGCTCGGGAGCGCGGATCAGGCGGATGGCGGGCACGCGGCTCAGGGGATGAGCACGATCTTGCCGCGCGTGTGCCGCCGTTCGAGCTCGCTGTAGGCGTCGCGCACTCGCTCCAGCGGGAAGGTGGCGGCGATCGGGAGCTCGAGCCTGCCGGCATCGATCAGACCCGCCAGCTCGCCCAGCACGTGCGCGCTGGCGGCCGCAGCCGTGCCGTCGGTCTTCGTGCCGTACCGGGCGGCGGCCTCGCGGTCGATGATCGTGTCGATCCGCTCCGGGGCCGCGCCCAGCTCGATCGCGAGCTCGACGTAGCCGCCGCCGAAGGCGTCGATGAAGGCGGCCAGGCGCCCGGCGCCGAGCAGGGCCCGCAGGCGCTCGGAGAGGCTCTCGCCGTATGCGACCGGCTCGACCCCGTGCCCGCGCAGCCAGGCGTGGTTGGCCTCGCCGGCGATGCCGATCACGCGCGGCGGCGGCTCGCACGCGAGCCGCGCGAGCTGCACGGCCAGCGAGCCGACGCCGCCGGCGGCGGCTGACACGGCCAGGGTCTCTCCGGGCGCCGGCGCGACGGCGCGCACGGCTGCGTAGGCGGTGGTGCCGGCCACGAACAGCGCGCCGGCCACCTCCCAGGGAACGCCGGCGGGCTTGGCCGTGAGGTTGCGGGCGTCGACCGCCACGAGCTCGGCCTGGCTGGCGCGCTCGTCGGTGAAGCCGATCACCTCGTCGCCGACGGCGAGACCCTCGACGCCGTCGCCGAGCTGCTCGACCACGCCGGCCAGGTCGCTGCCCTGGCCGGAGGGGAAGCTGGCCGGCCAGCGCTCGTGCAGCAGGCCCTTGCGAATCGACGCCTCGCCGGGGTTGATGCCGGCGGCCTGCACGCGCACCAGCGCCTGCCCTGGGCCGGGGGAGGGGCGCTCGACCTCGCGCACCTCGAGCACGTCCACGTCGCCGTAGCGGTCGAATCTGACGGCTCGCATGCGACCCAGTCTTACAGCTCCCAGTAGCGCCCCACCTGGGCGGCGGCGCGCGATGTGAGGATCGCCTCGGGCGCGGCCGAGCGGGCGGGCTGCGCGTCGGTGAGCGCGGCGAGCGTGGCCTGCACGCTCTCGGCCAGCGCGTCGGGTTGGTAGCCGCCCTCGAGCACGAGCCCCAGCGGAGCTCCTGCCGCGCGCGCGAGGTCGCGCACGTGCCGCGCCATCTCGGCGAACGAGCCGCTCTCCAGCCGGCAGCCGGCGAGCGGGTCGAGGCGATGGGCGTCGAAGCCGGCCGAGACGAGCACGAGCTCCGGCGCGAAGGCGGCGGCGGCCGGCAGCGCCACGTGCTCGAGCAGCGACAGCCACAGATCCTCCTCGGAGCCGGCGGGTACGGGAAGGTTGATCGTGTAGCCCTCGCCCTCGCCCGAGCCGACGTCGGTGAGCGAGCCGGTGCCGGGATAGATGCCGGCCTGGTGGATGCTCGCGAACAGCACCTCGGCGCGGCGGCGGAACGCCTCGGCGGTGCCGTTGCCGTGGTGCACGTCCCAGTCGAGGATGAAGACGCGGCGCGCGTCCAGCTTGGAGAGCGCGACCTCGGCGGCGACGGCGACGTTGTTGAACAGGCAGAAGCCCATGGCGCGATCCGCTTCGGCGTGGTGGCCGGAGGGGCGTGCGCCGCTGAACGCGAGCGGCGTCTCGCCGGCGAGCAGCGCGCGCGTCATCGCGACGGCGCCGCCGGCGGCGTGCAGCGCGGCGCGGTAGGAGGTCTCGCCCACGCACGTGTCGGCGTCGATCGCGCCGCCGCCGGCCAGGCACATCTCCCTGACGCTGTCGATCAGGCGCGGCGTGTGCACGAGCTCGAGCTCGTCCTCCGCGGCGGCGGGCGCCTCGCGCCGCTCCCAGCCGAGCCAGCCGACCGCGTCGAGCCGCCGCTCGATCGCCAGCAGCCGCTCGGGCGTGTCGGGGTGCGCGGGCATCAGCGCGCGGGGATCGTGCTCGAGCGAGGCGGGGTGACGGAAGTACAGCGGCGGCGAGGCCGCCCGCGTGTCCCCGGCCCCGCCCGCCGCGGCGGCGTCCGCGCTCATCTGCGCTGCGCGCAAGCCTGCGCGGCTGGGCGTGGAGCGATGCTGGGACGCCTTGCGATCACGTGGGCGCTCAACACTATTGCCCTGCTCGTGGCCACGCGGCCGCCGCAGGGCTGCGCGAGCGAGCGCGCCGCACCAGTCCCCGGTGCCGAGGCCGGCGGCGTCGGGGCGTGGTCCGAGGGCCGCGCGGGCGCCGCGCCGGCCGTGCCGGGGGCTGGCCCCGGCACGGCCGGCAGGCCCGGCTCTACGGCCTGATCTCGGTGGCCGCGGCGGCGGTGTTGGTGGACGCGGCCAGCGCGATGGTGGAGAACGCGGAGCTCCAGCTCTTGCCGGCGTTCAGCGAGTAGGCGCTGAACAGCGCCTGTTCGCCCGCGCTCAGTTCGTGTTCGCCGGTGCTGAGTTCGAAGGCGGTGGAGCTGCTGGTGCTCGGCAGGCCCACGTCTCCGCTCTGCACTCCCGCGATCGAGCCGACCGTGCGCACGCGTACGCCTTCGCACCCGAATTCGGCCAGGTAGGGTTCGTGTTCGCCGCTGCTCAGCTGCACCCACACCTGCCCTTCGACCGGTCCCAGCAGTCGCGTGCGCAGCTCGTTGGTGACGATCACGCCGGGCGTGGGCGAGCCGGTGCCGTTGACGCCTTCGCTCGTGCACTTCTTGCCGCTGGCCTGGCAGCCGGTCAACGTGAAGCGCTCGAGCCCGCTGTGGACGCCGGTGATCTCGCCCACGCCGGAGCCGGCCGAGCACACCACGCTCTTGCCCAGCGACGGCGCCTGCAGCGTGACCGCTCCGGTGGTTGAGGTGTAGCCGGGGCCGGGCTCGACTTCGTAGCTGCCCTTGCCGGGCTTGGCGGCCTTGGTGGTGCAGCCGGCGTCGGTGTAGTCGCCCTTCTTCTGCGGCGCGCACGTCGGCGCCGGGCCGGGTTGGAATTCGTAGTGGCCGCGGTGTTCGACGGGCTGGCCGTGCTTCTCGGCGAACTGGGTGCAGCCGGGGTCGACGTAGTTGCCCTTCTTCTGCGCCACGCACTGGCCGTATTCGGGCGCGGCGGCCGCGCTCAGCGTGGTGAACGTCTGGTTTTCGCCCTGGGTGGTTCCCAGCGGGTTCGTGCCGACGACGCGGTAGTCGTAGGTGGTGCCTTCGCTCAGCCCGCTGAGCTGGGCGTAGTCCGACCAGCGTCCCTTCGGCAGGTAGGAGCACGGCACGCTGTGCCCGTAGGCGGTGCCGGTGCCGTATTCGAAGGCGCAGCCGGTGAGCGGTTCGCCGTTGGGGTTGACCATGCCGTTGAGCTTGGCCGAGACCTGCGAGACGCCGCTGGCCGGTTCGGTGACCGACGTGGGCGGCCCCGGTTCCTGCGGGGTGATGTGCAGGTCATAGGGGTTGTTGGGGCCTGACAGCAGCAGCGTGAGCGCCGGAGCGAGCAGCACCGAGAGCCCTTCGCAGCGGATCGGCGGCAGCGTGACCACGCCAGTGAAGTGCGTGCCGACTTCGACCAGTTCGGTGGAGGTCAGCGTGTCGGTCAGGTTGAGGTCGAGCGGTTCAGCGGTTTCACACTTGGTGGGAAGTTCAACTCCGAAGATGCCCGTGGCGGTGATGCCGAGGATCGCCTTGGTGGCGACTTTCAATGTCACACATTCGCCTCCGAACCGGCCTTCGGGGCAATCGCCGGCAGGAGCCGGGACGATCGTGCCCTGGGCGGTGCCGACCTGCGTGAACGTCGTGCCGACGGTGGTGGGGATGATGCCCACAAGTTTCAGCGAGGCGGTGAAGGGAGGCACCGTGATGCCGCCTTCGAGCGTGCCTTCAAACGGCGGCTTCAACGACACCAGCGCTTCGCCGTTGAAGGTGGAGCCTTTGGGAAGCGTGACCGGTTCGTTCAGCTTAGCCGGCGTGAGCGAGCCCCATACCGCCCAGTTCTTGAAGGGGAACGCGACGCTCGCCAAAGCTGTTGCCGACGCGCCCGCGGATACCGCGAGGGCGCCCATCAGCGTGAGCACGAGCGCCACGCGTCGAGTCTTTCGTGACATGCGAAACCATCTCCTCCTGGTGCTGGTCTGAGGACCGCTTGAATCGAGAACGCCGCTGCGGCGCACCGAGACTATACGCATATTTTCTTGAACTTGACAAGTACCTTACGCGTGTTTTATAACTATGGGCCACGGCCCTTTCGTGGTGTGTGAATCAGGTAATTCACGTTTTATTGGGCGCGCACGGGGCCCTGGTGCGAAAGTCCGTGCAGCGAGGCCGAAGGGCCGTGCGGCGAGGCGCGAAGCGGCGCGGAACGAGGCGGCGCAGCGGGACGCGGACGGCCGCTGGGCGCACCGGCGCGACCCGGCGCGTGTCAGAGCTCTGACACGCAAAAAGAGGGCCGCGCCGCCGGGACGCGGCCCCCTCGAGGGATGGACGAGAGATATGGCGCAGGCAACGTAGCGCCGGCGGCGGACGGCATTGGGCGGCGGCGGACGGCATGCGGGGGCGGGGGCGGCGGCGGCGGACGGTATGCGGCGGCGGGGGCGGCGGCGGCGGACGGTATGCGGCGGCGGCGGACGGCGGCGGACGGTATGCGGCGGCGGCGGGCGGCGGGCGGCGCAGGCACGGCTGGCGCGAGCGGGAAGGTCTGGGCGTGCGGCGCGTCTTGGCTTTCGTGCGGTCTTACGGACAACCCCGTGGGATCGGGACGACCCCCGCGGGATCACCGGGATCCCGCGATCAGCTGAGAGGTGCAGATGAGAACCAAACGTGTTTCCCTGTTGGTGGCCGTGGCAGGCGCGACGGGCGTGATCTGCGCGGCGGCGGTGGCCGGGGCGCTGGCGGCGCGTCCGGCGGCGCATGCGGCGGGCGCGGCCAAGGTGGAGCTGCGGCACACGCGCCTGGGCGCGATCCTGACGAGTGCGTCGGGCCTGACGTTGTACGAGTTCACGCGCGACCGGCGCGACGAAGACAGCTGCGCGAAGGTCGCGGGCTGCCTGCGCGAGTGGCCGGCGCTGGTGAGCGGCGGGCAGCCGAGCGCGGGCACGGGCGTGAAGGCGTCGCTGCTGTCGACGATCCGGCTGGCGGGCGGCGCGCGGCAGGTGACCTATGCGGGTCACCCCCTGTACACGTTCACGGACGACACGCCGGGCGAGGTCTCCTACGTGGGCGAGCGGGAGTTCGGCGGCACGTGGGATGCGCTGTCCGCCGGCGGGACCGCGATCAGGTAGGGCGGCGCGGCGGTCGGGCCCCGGCTCAGGTCCGGGGTCCGATCGACCGATGCTGAGAGGGTGTCTGTAACGTCCGCGCCGGCACGCCCCGAGGACCCGCTCCTGGCGAGCGCGGATCGCGCTGCCGAGGCGGCGCTGAGAGAGCTCCCGGAGGCGCTGGTGCTGGTCTTCGACGGCCGCCTGCGTACGCTGCGCGCGGGCGGCGCGGCGCTCGATCGCGTCGGCGAGGAGAGGGCGCTGGGCGCCGGCGTGGAGCTGGCGAAGGCGCTGCCGGCGGAGCTGTGGCGCGAGGCGCGGGCGCTGTTCGAGTCGGCGCTGGAGGGCGAGACGCGCTCGCGCGAGCTGTGGCTCGAGGAGGACGGGCGCTGCCTGGAGCTCGAGCTGGGGCCGGCGCGCGCGGCCGCGGCGGACGGCGCGGCGGGCGTGGCGCTGTTGCTGGACGCGACGGCGCGGCGCGGCGCGGAGCTGCTGGCGGGGGCGCGGCGCTCGCCGCAGGCGCTGACGGGCGCGGGCGGCGCGCCGGTGCTCGGCCTGCTGGACATGGAGGGGCGCTGGCTGCTGGCGAGCCGCGCGCTGTGCGACCTCACGGGCTACACGCCGGCGGAGCTGGCGGGCAGTCGCCTGGAGCAGATCGTGCACGCGCAGGACGCGCGCGCCGACGGCGATCAGCGCAGAAGGCTGCTGGACGGCGAAGGCGCGGCCTACCGGCGCGACTGGCGCGTGTACGACGCGGCGGGCGAGACGCTCTCGACGATCGCCTCGGTGTCGCTGGTGCGCGAGCGCGGCGGCTCGCCGCTGTGCTACGCGGTGCAGGTCCAGGACGTGTCCGAGCGTCGCCGCCTGGAGCAGGAGCTGCGCGGCCTCAGCGACCACGACCCGCTGACGGGCCTGCGCAACGCGCGCCTGTTCGCGCACGACCTGCGACTGCAGGTGGCGCGCTCGCGCCGCTACGGCGAGGTGGCCGGGCTGATGGTGCTGGACGTGGACCTGCCGGGGCTGGGAGCGGCGCCGGCGGCGGAGGAGGCGGCGCTGGGGGCGGTGGCGCGCGCGCTCACGCGCAGGCTGCGCGAGACCGACCTGGTGGCGCGGATCGGGGCGCGCCGCCTGGCGGTGCTGCTGCCGCACATCGACGAGCAGGGGCTGGCGGTGGTGGCGGACGGAGTGGAGCGCGCGGTGCTGGCCTGCTCGGTGGACGTGGGCCGGCTGCTGGCGCGCCCGGCGCCGAGCGTGGGCTCGACCGTGATCGACCGCGGTTGCGCGGGCGCCGAGCAGGCGCTGCTGGCGGCCGACCGCGCGGTGCGCTCGGCCAGGCGCTGCGACTGAGAGCGGCGTCGCGGGACGCGTGCTCGGAGCCAGCCGCGGCGGACAATACGCTCAGGGCATGAAGCCGAACGAGCGCCTGGCGGTGATCGACCTGGGGTCGAACTCCTTCCGGCTGGTGGTGTTCAAGGCGGGCGCGGGATGGTGGCGGCGCACCGACGAGATCTACGAGCCGGTCCGCATCGGCGAAGGCATGAGCGCGAGCGGCCGCCTGGGCGAGCGGCCGATGGAGCGCGCGCTGGCGACGCTGGACGTGTTCGCGCACTTCTGCCGGGCGAGCGGCCTGGCGGCGGGGGAGGTGGACGCGGTGGCGACCAGCGCGATCCGCGACGCGGAGAACGCGCAGCGGTTCCTGGAGCGCGCGCGCGAGTGCCTGGGGCTGCCGATTCGCGTGCTGAGCCGCGAGCAGGAGGCGCGCTACGGGTATCTGGCGGCAGTCAACTCGACGACGCTGGCGGACGGCGGGGTGCTCGATCTCGGCGGCGGCTCGCTGCAGCTGGTGCGCGTGCGCGCGCGTGCGCTGGACGCGTCGGGCTCGTGGCCGCTGGGCACGGTGCGCATGAGCGAGCGCTTCCTGCCGCCGAACGGCCCGGCCAAGCGCAAGCAGCTGGAGGAGCTGCGCGCCTTCCTGGCGGAGCGCCTGGCGCAGGCGCGCTGGCTGGCGAGCGACGCCGAGCAGGGCGTGGCCGGGCGGCTGGTGGGGATCGGCGGGACGGTGCGCAACCTGGCGGCGGCGGCGCAGCGGGCGGCGGGGCTGCCGTCGAACGGGGTGCAGGGCATGCTGGTGCGGCGCGATGCGCTGGAGCGCCTGATCGAGCGCCTGGCGGAGCTGCCGGCGGCCGAGCGGGCGAGCGTGCCGGGCATCAAGCCGGCGCGGGCCGATCTGATCCTGGCAGGGGCGGTGGCGGTGCACAGCGTGCTCGCGCGCGGAGGGTTCGAGGCGCTGGAGACGACCGAGGCGGGGCTGCGCGAGGGCGTGTTCTTCGAGCGCTTCCTGGGGACGGCGGCGGAGGGCGCAGGCGGGCAGCCGCTGTTCGCGGACGTGCGCCGGGCGAGCGTGCTGAACATGGCGGCGCAGTACGAGGTGGACATGGAGCACACCGAGCACGTGGCGGCGCTGGCGCTGGGGATGTTCGACGAGCTGGCGCGGCTGGGCCTGCACGGGGGAGACACGAGGGAGCGCGAGCTGCTGTGGGCGGCCTGCATGCTGCACGACATCGGCATGTCGATCGACTACGACGACCATCACAAGCACTCGCGCTACCTGATCCTCAACGGCGCGCTGCCGGGCTTCACGCCGGTGGAGACGGCGATCGTGGCCCAGGCGGCGCGCTACCACCGCAAGGGCATGCCCACGCCGGGGCCGCTGGCGGCGCTGTTCGGCGAGGGCGACGCGGCGCGGCTGGACCGCTGCGCGACGCTGCTGCGCCTGGCCGAGGACCTGGAGCGCTCGCGCGACCAGCTGGTGCGCGACACGAGCCTCGCGCTCCACAACGGCTCGGTGGAGCTGCGGCTGATCGCGGAGGGCTCCTCGGCGGTGCCGCGCTGGGCGGCGGGTCGCGAGCGCGAGCTGTTCGCGCGCGCCTTCCACCGCGACCTGTCGGTGGCGGCCTGAGTGCGGGCGCGCGCCCCGCGCCGGCAGTCGAAAGTCAGCGGCTGCGAACGGTTTGGCGGGCGAATATTTCGTCTGCTTGCACCGAGCCGCGCCTTTTAGTCGGAATTAGCGAGGATGCGAGGGCCGCGGCTTCACTCCGGGGTGGGCATCGGCGGTACGGTGTAGCCGTCCTCGAGGACGCGTGGACGGCCGCCTCGACGCTCCCGGCACGGGGCCGGACAGGCGGCGAGGGGCCGGCCGACAGGGAGGGTCTGTCTCGTTCGCCCGGGCAGGCCCTCCCGCTTTTCGAGCCCGCACGAGCGAGCCGCACTTGCTCGAAAATGTACCGCCTGTATGTAGCGATGCGGTGCGGGCGCCCCGTTTCTGCCGGACGTTGCGGGCTTTTCGCCGCCGCCTTTCGTCTGCCCCGGACCGGCATCGCTCGGGAATGTCTCCGACTCGCGCGTACGGCTCAGCCGGCGGCGGCGAGCGCGCGCTGGCGCCCGGCGCAGTCGAACAGCACGAGGCCGAAGGGGTAGGGGACGGGCGAGCGCCACTGCGTGGGGGCGAGCTCGCGGCAGGCGTGCAGCACGGCGACGGTGGCGCGGTTGCCGCCGCGCAGCGAGTACTCGCCGCCGAGCAGCACGTAGCGCGCCTGGCGGCGGGCGACGAGGCGCGCGAGGCCGCGCCCGTCGAGCGCGGGGTCGGTGCCGCTGTAGCCGCCGAGCGCGCCGGCGGGCAGGCCCATCAGCATCATCGGGGCGGCGGTGTCGGAGGCGACGGTGAGGAGCGCCCAGCGCGAGCCGGGCCGGTGCGTGGCGGCGAAGTCGACGAGCGCGCGGTCGATGGCTTCGTCGCGCGCGTTGACGCCGTAGCCGCCGGGGCCGGCGAAGGCGTTGGGGCCGGCGACGGGGAAGGTGCCCTCGACGGGCGCGAGCCAGGTGGTGGCGGCGTAGGCGGCGGGCGCGGCGAGCAGCGCGAGGAAGGCGAGGCCGAGCGCGGGCGCGGCCAGGCGGCGGGCGGCGAGCAGCGCGCAGAAGCAGGCGGCGAGCACGGCGGCGAGCGGCACGCCGAGCCAGGTGGCGTAGTGCTCGCGGTGCAGCAGCACGACCTGCACGAGCGCGGTGGTGGACAGCGCGCAGGCGGCGAGCGCGAGCGCGAGCAGCCGCCGGCGGCGCTGGGGCGCGCGCGCGAGCTGAACGGTGGCGAGCGCGCCGGCGCCGGCCATGGCGGCGCTGCCGGGCGCGAGCGCGGAGACGTAGTAGGGGTGCACGATGCCCTTGGAGAGGCTGAGCACGGCGGCCTCCACCAGGAACCAGCCGCCGAGCACGATGGCGAGCGCGAGCCGAGGGTCGCGCCGCCGCGGCAAAGGCTCCCCGAGGGCGGGCTGCGGGCGGTCGAGCAGCGCGAGCGCGAGCAGCGCGATCAGCCCGAACAGGGCGAGCGGCAACAGCCAGGCGGCCTGGTCGTCGAGGCCCCGCTGGAACAGCCGCAGCGGACCGGGCGAGCGGCCGAAGGGGATCGGGTCGCGTTCGCGCCCGCTAACGGTCCGCGGCGCGGAGTGCGGCTCGCCGGCGGGCGCACGCTCGCCGGGCGCGGGCGGCGGCTCGCCGGCGTGGCGCGCGCGGGCGACGGCGTCGACGCGCTGCTCCTGCTTGGCGGGCACGTAGGCGCCGGCCTTGACGACCACGCTGTTGGGGCCGCCGGCCTGCCCTTCGACGCGGCCGAGGCCGTTGTAGTCGAAGGTGAGCCCCAGCTCGGAGTTGTCGGTGGAGCTGCCGACGTAGGGGCGCTTGGCGGCGGGGGTGGCGTCGACGAGCAGGATCCAGGCGAACGACACGGCGAGCGTGACAAGGCCGGCGCAGAGCAGCTGCACGAGCCGTCGCCGCGGCGAGCCTGGGGCGCAGACGAGGTAGCCGAGGGCGATGCCGGGCACGACGAGGTAGGCGGCGAGCGTCTTGGTGTTGAAGGCGAGCCCGACCAGCAGCGCGCAGGCGAGCAGCGTGCGCAGGCGCCCGGAGCGGCAGGCGCCCAGCGCGAGCGCGCAGGCGCCGAGCATCAGCGCGAGCAGCAGCGGGTCGACGCCGTTGTCGCGGGAGACGGCGACGAAGGAGGGGAAGACGGCCAGCGCGAGCGCGCCGGCGGTGGCGGCGCCGGCGCCGAGGTGGCGGGCGAGCAGCACGTACAGCAGCGCCACGGACAGCACGCCGAGGATCGCCTCGGGGAGCAGCAGGCTGAGCGGCGAGAAGCCGAACAGCTTGGCGCTGGCGACCTGCAGCCACAGCGCGAGCGGCGGCTTGTCGACGCTGACGAGGCCGCCGGGGTCGAAGGAGGCGAACAGGAGGTTGTGCAGCGAGCGCAGCATCGACTGCGCGCCGGCGGAGTAGAAGATGTTGGCGTAGCCGTTCTGGGAGAGCGCTTTGGTGTTGAGTACGGCGGCGAGCGCGACGGCCACGGGCAGGCCGGCGTGCCGCGCGAGCGGGAACCTCACGCGGGCAGCGCCTCGATCAGCCGCTCGAGGTCGCCCTCGTGGTTCCACGCGCCGACGGAGGCGCGCAGCCAGGGGCGGTCGGGGATGCTGCGCACGACCACGCCGTGCTCGGCGAGCAGGGCGCGCTCGCCCTCGGGGTCGGCGCTGGTGAAGGAGACGAGCGTGGTGTGGGCGCGCGGCGCGATCTCGCGGCGGCGCTCGCGCAGCAGCTCGGCCAGGCGCGCGGCGAGCGCGGCGGCGTGCTCGTGCACCGCCTGCCAGCCGGCGGACTCGAGCACCTCGCAGGCGGCGAGCGCGCAGGCGGCGGTCTCGGCGTTCATGGACATGGTGTCCAAGCGCCGCGCGTCGGGGTGCAGGCTGGCGTCGAGGCCGCTGCCGGGGTCCTCGAGGTTGGCGTAGCCGCGCCGGGACACGGCGAGGCGCTGGCGCAGCTGCGGGCTGACCCACAGCATGCCGGCGCCGTCGGGCCCGCACAGCCACTTCTGCCCGGCGCCGGCGTAGGCGGCGCAGCCGAGCGCGCGCACGTCGACGGGCACGGCGCCGACGCCCTGGGCGCCGTCGAGCAGCACGGGCACCTCCAGCTGGCCGAGCTCGGCGGGGGCGAGCGAGCCGCTTACCCAGCCGACGTGCGAGCAGGCCACCAGTCGCGTACGCGGCCCGACGGCTTCGGCGATCTCGGCGAGCGGCGCTTCGCGCACGGACACGCGGCGCAGCTCGCGCGCGGCGGACAGCGCGCCGAGCAGCCCTGGGTGCTCCTCGTCGCTGGTGAGGATCTCATCGCCTGCGCGCAGCTCGAGCCCGGCGATGACCTGCGCCATGCCCTCGCTGGTGCAGGTGGTGAGCGCGACCTCCTCGGCGCGGGCGCGCAGGACGCGGGCGTAGGCCTCGCGCAGCGCGTCGGCTAGCTCCTTGCGCCGCTGGAAGTGCGCGATCGCGCGACCCTCGCCGAGCTCGCGCGCGAGCTCGCGCTGCGCGGCCTGCACGGCGCACGCCGGCAGCGGGCCGTCGGTGCCGGCGTTGAGGTAGGCGAGCGTGCCGAGTACGGGGAACTCCT
>Ga0335072_10000891_pt1 | contig 52171 bp, 45 predicted proteins | sample Lox_Sample_21_FD_206725 | JGI IMG/M metagenome (GOLD analysis project Ga0335072, IMG submission 206725) | Soil microbial communities from Loxahatchee National Wildlife Refuge, Florida, United States - Lox_Sample_2.1 | ecosystem: Environmental > Terrestrial > Soil > Wetlands | place: USA...
CGCTGATCTCGGCCTCCGGCAACGGGACGACGCAGAAATACGTGTTCAACGGCAACGGAGGGGTATCCCCACTGGCGCCGGGGAACTACCTCTATACCAGCGGGATTAGCGGGACGACTGCACTTAATGGGTACTGGCAAATCACAGGAGTGGCCAATAACAGCCCGCTGAGCGGTCAGTTCACGCTCACGGCCGGCGGTACGGCAAACGGCACCGGAACCCTGACGGGCGCCAGTTTCGGTACCGCTCTGGTCCCTGAAAATCGCCACGCAGCGATCTGGGTCAGCGGCGGATACGAGAACACCTTCGAGGGTGGAGAAATGAAGATTCTCCAGTTTCTGCCCTCTTTCAAATTCGTAACCGTTAATAACACGCGGGTGACCGACACGTATGAGGAAGGCTATCTCAATTCCATCAACCCCAGCATTCTGATCGGCGGCCTGCCAGACCAGATGCACGGCAACGGAACGACGACCACCTGCACCATCGGCGGCAACAGCTATGCCTGCACCCCCGCGGGCTCAGATTCCATGTGGTGGCCGGCATACATTGGGCAGTCGTCGGATATTCCTGCCAACGGCGCGAATATTGCCAGCGTGAACGGCAATACGTGGACCTATGTATTCCCCTGCGACTACAACCCTGCATCCACTGCGCCCAGCGCCTGCAACCCGACGGTGCAGCAAAATCAATATGAAGTTGCATATGTCGAGGTGGCGGGTGACACAGGCAGCGCCTATTTCCTCTCCCGCAATCTGAGCCGCTCAACTGCGCCCGCTAATACCTCCTGGGTCAATCCGGTGTTCGAGATGGTTCCCAACGGCCTTTCCACGGGTACGGGACTGACCATGGCGCGTAACGAACTGATAGCCGACAATCCCTCGAGCCTGCAGAACGGCTATATCCCCTGGTGCCAGGATGCCACCGCAATGCAATGCGCGGAGATTGAGGCCGGCAGCATGGATGACGGTTACATCCACTTCACCTACGGGTGGAATACCTCCGGCAGCCCGACCAGTATCAACACTCTCGCTCAGCTGGAAACGCAGGACGCCTTTGGTTCGGGGAATCCCGAAGTGACAGGCTTCTCCTGGATCAAAGATTCATCGCGAGCGAACATCTACTACCCCATCTCGGCTCCTTCGGTACAGCCAGAGGGTGGTGAGATTCCGGCGAGCGCCGGGTCGGTCACGCAGAGCAGCGTGGTCCCACAGATTCAGGTGACATCGCCGAGCGGAATGCTCAGCGTCAATTCTCCCTGGCTCAATTACCGCAACACCGGATACGGCGCGCCCCCTTATTTTCTGCAGGAGCTGGCTGGCAACAATTCCGGCATGAGCGGCTATTTTGGCGGTAATCCGGGATCCCTGGGATGGACCATGGGCCAGCAGTTTTACGGCTCACGGTGCTGGTATGGCAGCGGCAGCGCGACGCACTCGGACTTCCGCACCTGCGTCACCGACAGCAACTCCGGCAAGGCTAACTTCGAAGTCGACTCGTGGAATGGCACCGCCTGGACCTCGCTCCTGTCCACGTCCGCCGGCGCAACCACGGCGGGCAATGTGACTCTGACCGGATCTCTGCGTGCCCAGGGCAGCATCAGCGGATCGGCCATCAACGGAGAAATTACCGTCGACGGGCTGACCTACAGCTCCCTCAATGCCGCATGGGCGGCGGCGGTTACCCAGGCCAATGCCACCGGACAGAATCAAACCGTGCATCTCGGGCCGGGCACCTACAGCGTGAACGCCACGATGAGTGAGCCCGGCAACGGCGCCTGCGTCAGCGTACTGGGATCGGCGGGAACGACGGTAGCTGCCGACAGCACCCAGGTCGCAACGACCATCACGGTTCCGAATACACTCAACGGCGATCTCTTCTATCTCGGCAACGCGGCGCAGGCCCAGGGCTGTACGTTTAAGGACCTGAACATTCTTGCCGGCAGCAATGCCTCGCATGGATTCGAGCTGCAGTGGTTCCGCGGTCTGCTGATCGACAACGTTACGGTGAACGATACGACCGCGGAAGGCATTCTGCTGGGCGAGGAGAACACAGGGTCGGGACACCAGGCGAATTTTCTGCTGCGGAACACGACGGTGAGCTATTCGAGCGCCGCCTTCGCCCCGGCCAATCGTCCCGCTTACGGTATCCACATCGAGAAGACGGCGATGGACAGCCATCTCGACGGCATCGTGGTGCGCAATGCGCTGACCTCATCGATTTACAACGAGGGCACAGGCAATACCGGCTACAGCATTCATGGGTTCGGCTATCCGTACACCTGCACCACGGCGCCCTGCTCGAACAGCGCGTCGTCCGGATCGGCGGCGAACGCGTCTTACGCCAGCAGTTACGTCATCTACGACACCGGCGGGGCGGGCAGCGTCTGGACGGATACCTACGTCGACAGCCCGGCCGTCGCCGGATTTTACGTGGGGGCCAATGGCATCGCCATCCACGGGGGGCATATCCAGTGGCCGGATGTTACCAGCTTCCCGGCGGCGAATCTTGCTTACGTCGCATCGACGGTTACAAATAATCTGCTGATCGCCGATGTGGATTGCCTGGAGATGGCCAATGGCGTGAACTGGATCACCTATGCGGGTGCATCCGGCAATCCACCGACCTACTCCAGCGTGCATCATCTGACCGGGTGCGGAAATTACTATCAGGCTCTGGAGCCGGCCAATGTGACCGGCTACTCCAGCGGCGGAGCCAATATCAACGACCCCAGCGGCGCGGTGCCGCGCGTGTGGGCCACGCCGATCGCTGCGGCGGCGAGCTATCCAGCCTATGCTGCGCAGCTGTACACCGGCTATCAGGGCGACGCGTTTCAGGCGCACTTCTCGGGCGCAAATCCGTTTTTCAACGTCACGTATCAGGGAACGATCCGGTCCAGCGGCGGAGTCGCACTGAGCACCGTCATTAACACGGCATCGACGCTGACACTGACCGCAGCGAACAAAAACGTGCTTGCCAACGCCGCCGGCGGCGCGCAGACGATCACTCTGCCCAGCTGTTATACGCCACTGGCGGATAACACCACACCCACAGGGCTCGAGTTAACGATCAGCAAGTCCGACAGCTCAGCCAACGCTGTGACGCTGCAGACGACCAGCTCTCAGCTTATCTACAGTCAGGGAAACTCCTCGCCGACTCTGGTCCTGTCGTCGCCGTCGACGCAGACGCTGGTCTGCGGACCGGACTACAACTGGTATGTTACGGCCAGCGCGGGCAGCTCCGGCACCGCCACGGTGTCCTCTTTCAATGGCCGCAGCGGGGTGGTCACTCCGGCAGCGAACGATTACAGCTTCAGCCAGGTCAGCGGGCAGGCGACGAACGCTCAGCTGCCCTCCTCGCTGACCGCACCGACGTCCGGCAATGCCGCTACGGCCACCGCCCTCGCCGCCGCGCCCTCCCAATGCTCGACCGGCTATTACGCGAAGGGCATCACCGCCGGCGGGGCGGCGAACTGTTCGCAGTCCTGGCACTTTACCTGGTACGGAAGCTTTGTCGGCAGCTTCGGCACGACAACTAATACTTCGCTGGGATCGATCTGGACGCCAACCGCATCGCTCAGCATGACAAGGCTGGATATCGCTGTCGGGACTGCTCCCGCGGGGTGCAGCACTTATCCGGTGATCGGAATTTATGACGGGACCTCCTCCAGCTGGCTCAAGACGGTGACACTGGCGTCGGGAACCTACAGCTATCGGAATTCGGTCAGCTCAGTCTCGATCACCGCGGGCCACAACCTGTCCATGGGGGTACAGACCGCAGGCTCCGGCTGCAGCACCAGTCCGGGCTCGGCGCAGATCACCATGGAATACACCATGAATCAGTGAGCTCCTGTGCTCTTCGACTGGGGAAGTGGAGGCCGGGAGGAATTGGTCCGCCTGGGTGGAGCTCTGGATGGCTCCCCCGGAGAAGGGAGCGAACCCAATTCCATCCTGATGGCGGCGGAGTTGCTGAAGGTACGGAGCCGAAGGGGAAAAATCATCCCCCTGGAAGCCAACCGTACGCAACATGCTTACGAACGGAGGCGGGGCAACCGAAACATCATTCTGAAAGCTCGGCAGCTGGGTATGACCACGTGGGTCGCAGGCCAGTTTTTTCTGAAGACGATCACCCATCCGGGAACCCTGACCGTGCAGGTAGCTCACACTCAGGAGGCTGCGCAGTCCATCTTTCGCATCGTGCATCGATTCCTGCGCTGTCTGCCGGCTTCGCTGAAACAGGGAGCATTGAAAACGGCGCGGATCAATGCACGCCAAATCATCTTCCCAGGGATGGACAGCGAGTATCGGGTGGAAACCGCAGGGGCTGCCAATACCGGTCGGGGATTGACCATCACCAACCTGCACTGCTCGGAGGTGGCGCGCTGGCCGGGGGATGCGGCGGAGATTCTGCAGGGCGTGCGGGCGGCGTTATCGCCCGCAGGGGAGTTGGTGCTGGAGTCGACGCCGATGGGTGCAGGCGGCTGCTTCTGGAAGGAGTGGCAGGAGGCTGTGAATACGGGTACGGTCCAGCACTTCTTTCCGTGGTGGTTTGAAGAGGGGTATATGGGAACGGCGGTGGAGGCAGGATCGCTGAACGAAACGGAACAGCGGCTGGCCGAGGCGAATGGTCTGAGCCTGCCGCAGATCGGCTACCGGCGGCAAATCCAGGGCAGCTTCCGCGGGCTGGCCAGGCAGGAGTACGCCGAGGATGCGAATGCATGCTTTCTGGCCAGCGGCGAATGCATCTTCGACACCGCGGCTATCGACGCCCGGCTGCGCGACCTGCTGCCCCCGGCAGAGCAGCGACTGAACGGCCGGTTGCACATCTGGCTGCGGCGGATCCCGAAGCGACGTTATCTGGTCGCGGTCGATCCGGCGGGAGGAGGCACCGAGGGCGATTATTCCGCGGTCCAGGTCATCGACCTCGACACCGGGCTGCAGTGCGCCGAACTGCGGGGGAAGCTGAGCACGCTGGAACTGGCACAGGAGTGTGCGGCACTGGCGCGCGAGTATGAGAACGCGCTGCTGGTGGTGGAGCGGAACAATCACGGCTCAGGAGTGCTGGCGCATCTGCACGGCGTTTGCCGCTGCGAGCATGTATACCAGCAGGGCGGGCAGGACGGCTGGCTCACATCGGCGATCAGCCGGCCGCGCATGCTGGGGCGGCTGGGCTCGGCGCTGGTGGAAACGCCGGGTATTTTTTCGAGCGAGCGTTTGCTGCAGGAGTGCCGGAGCTTTGTGCGGCACGCGAATGGCCGGACCGAAGCCATGGCCGGCGAACATGATGACTGCGTGATGGCCATGGCCATCGCGCTGGCGGTGCGGGAAGAGCGGCTGACGGGGCGGGCGTTCGGGTAGGATTGGCTTTTCGGACGCACCTGGAGGCAAGGTGGCGGTATTGGCGATCCAGCAGATCCGGCGCATGCGGGGTGGCGCGCAAAGCCATCTGATGCTCGGCGAGGACGACAACGCATGGGTGGTGAAGTTCCAGAACAACCCGCAGCATCTGCGCGTACTGCCCAACGAACTGCTGGCCACACGTCTCGCGGCGGCGATCGGGCTGACGGTACCGCACTGCGATGTGATCGAGGTGACGCCGTGGCTGATCGAACGCACCGCTGAGCTGGAAATGGACCTGGGCCAGCGCCGGGAACGATGCCGGCCGGGCCTGCAATTCGGCTCGCAGCTGGTGGGCGGCCTGATGCCTGGCCATATGGCGGATTACCTGCCCGAGGAGCAGCTGACAGAAGTGCGCAACCTGCATGAATTCGCCGGAGCACTGGCCTTCGACAAATGGACCTGCAACGCCAACGGGCGCCAGGCGCTCTTCTACCGGAAGGGACGGGAGAAGAGATACGGGGCGACCTTTATCGACCAGGGGTTTTGCTTCAATGCGGCGGAGTGGCGCTTCGTGGACGCGCCTCTGCGTGGCGTTTACGTGCGCAACACCGTTTATCGGCAGGTGGTCGGCTGGGCAGATTTCGAGCCGTGGCTGAGCCGGATCGAGGCACTGGAAGCGCAGCGGGTGTGGGAGATTGCCGAGACCATTCCGCCGGAATGGTATGAGGGAGACATGGATGTGCTGGAACGGCTGGTGGAGCGGCTGATCGAGCGGCGGGGACAGGTGCGGGATCTGATCACGGCGTTCCGGAACTCATCGCGGCAGCCCTTCCCAAACTGGGATAAAGGCCCGCTTGATGCGGAGTCGGGGCAGTTCCCGGGGCCGACATGGGGCGATACAGTACCTGGAAGGGTGATGTGAACGAACGGCTTCAGTGCGAGTTCCTGCTGGTGCGGTATGTGCCGGATCCGTTAAGGAACGAATTTGTGAACATCGGCGTACTGCTGCGCGAGGCGGCCCGATCCGAGGCGGTATCGGTGCGCTTTACCCGCGACTGGGCGCGAGTGCGCTGCGTCGATCCCGACGCCGATATCGAGATGCTGGAGGCGATGGAGACAGAGATGCGGCGTCGCCTGGCCGAGTCGGGAAGCGATGCGACGCCGCTGCTGAAGACCATCGTTGATTCGTTCTCGCATCAGTTACAGATCAGCGAGCTGAAGGCCTGCCTCGCGGAAAATATGGCCGCGGAGATGGACCAGCTGATGAACCTGTACGTGGAACCGAGGCGGCAAAAGGCGCGGCAGGCCCTGAGCGGACGGCAGGCGATCGCGCGCAGCATGCGGACGCACTTCGAGCGCGCCGGTGTCTGGGATCTGATGCGCCGGCGCATCGCCGCTTCGGCCTACACGCGGCCGGGCGATCCGCTGAAGATCGACTGCGGCTATCGTCCCAACGGGCTGGTGCGCATGTTTCATGCTGTTTCGCTGAGCAGCGATGTGGAACTGGCCAAGGTACTGGCCTTCAGCGCGCCGGCGCTGCAGGCGGGCGTGGCACGCGTGGAGAAGGCCGAGCTGGAGCTGACCGCGATCGTCGAACCGCTGCGCGACGGCAACGGCGAGGTGAGCGGCGACGAGGACCATGTGCAGCAATACCGCTTCGGCGTGGAAACCATGGAAGCGCAGCAGATCCGCGTGCTCACGGTGAACGATCTGGAACGCGTGGCCGAGGCGGCAAAGAGAGAGCTGCGAGTGTAAGGGCAGCAGAACTTAGCAGGTTTCGAAGAGGGCATGGCCGAACGCCATGCCCTTTTCATTTGCGGTGAGCAACGGGAAGGAGCGAAGACGACGTGAAGATCAGAGAGCAATGGAGGCACGCGCTGGCAGCGCTGGGGGCAAGGCACGCCGGGGATCGGGCGACAGAGCGCGGCGAGGAGACGCAGTCTGGGCAGCGCAAGACGCTCGCGCTGCCTTCGGTGCTTGCCCCTTATTCGTTCCCGGCGAAGGCGCTGCCCAAACCAACGCCGGCCAATCTGCGCAGGTTCGCGGAGACGCCGGTGGTGCGCCGTGCCATCAACCTCATCAAGGACCGGGTCGCAGCCATGGACTGGCAGGTGCGGCTGAAACGCGATCACGAGCCCGGAACGGTGGCGTTCGCCACAAAGCGGCTCAGGGTTCTGCGCCGCTCGCTCGAATTTCCCAACGCCTCCGACTCCTTTCGCACTCTGATGGAGCAGACCATCGAGGATGCGCTGGTCGGCGGTTTCGGCACTATCGAGATGGAGCTGACCGGCGACCCGTTGAAACCCTTCGAACTGTGGCCGGTGGACGGAGCAACCATCCGCATCGATCCGAAGTGGGACGGCAGGCCTGACTCGATCCGCTTCGCGCAGGCCACCGGCCTCGCCGGCACCGGCTCGGTTATTCCTCTCGAGGACCAGCAGCTGATCTATGTGCGCATGAACCCGCGCACTCACACGCCGTTTGGTCTGGGGCCGCTGGAAGTCGCCTTCGAAACCGTGAATGCCTTCCTGAGCGCGCACCGCTATGCCGGCAAGCTGGCCAGCAACGCCGTGGTCCAGTATGCGCTGTGGCTCAATGAGACCACGCCCGCCCAGCATGAGCGGTTGATCCGCTGGTGGCAGGATGAGATCGAGGGAACGGGACGAGTGCCGCTGCTCAGCACCGAGCAGAAGCCGGAGGTGCTGCGCTTTGCCGCCGGCACGGACGCAGACCTGCGCCTGACCTGGCAGGAGTTCCTGATTCGCATGGTGGCTAATGCTTTCTCGCTGCCGCCCCTGCTGCTGGGCCTCGAACAGGATGTCAATCGCTCCACCGCCGCCGAGTTGCTCGATGAAGCCTTCCACAGCGCGATCGTGCCGCTGGCCCGGCTGTTCGCCGAGCACCTGACGCGCGACCTCTTCGCCAAGCGCCTGGGCTGGCCTGAATTCGAATTTGTCTTCAATGATCTGGACGCGACCGACGAGATGCAGGAGGTGGAGATGCAGACGGCACTGCTGGCGGCCGGCGTGCTCACCGTCGACGAGGTGCGGGCAATGCGAGGGCTGGCACCGCTGTCGGCCGGGCCGGCGATCGCACAGAAGGAGAAGAACAGCACGAACACAGTTACAGATCAGGGAAGTCAGGAGAACGAATCTCAGGAAAACCAGGAGATGCGATGAGACTGGAAGCTATGGCAGTCATACTGCCGGAAGTGGAGGGCCATCCCAATCGCGCGCCGTTTACCGGAGTGCTGACGCTGGTGGACGAGCCCAGCACGAAGCCTCCGTCGGGAGCGCGCGGCCATCGCGTGATCCTGACGCGGGCCGCGGCGGTTGCGGCTCTGCCCTCGCTGCTGGGGATGGCGGTGGACTATGTGCCCTCGTGGGACGGGCATGATGCGCGCCGGAAGTGCGGCATCATCACCCACGCCGATCTGGAGGGCTCGCAGCTGCGCGTCGCCGGGTATCTGTATGCGAAGGATTTCCCGGAGGTGGAGCGGCAGGTACAGCAAAGCCTGAGTGGCGCCATGGGCATGTCCTGGGAACTGGCCGACGCGCATGTCGAGGACATGCGGGCGGCAGTCTGGACCCTGACCAGGGCCACGTTCACCGGAGCGGCCATCCTGTTGCGCGAGAAGGCCGCGTATTGCGGCACGTCCTTCTCGCTTGGGCTGCCCGGCCGTGCAGCGGAGACTCCGACGCCGCAGCGCTGTCGTTCGGCGCGACCGCACAGCAGCAGCGCGCCGCACGCGGTTGATGCCGGCGCCAACCGAATTAGCCGGAGCGGCGCAGGGGCGCCCGTCCGGAGCACTGAAAGAAGAAAGGAAACATCATGGAAGGACAGGAAGGTGAATGCATGGGCACGCTGAGTGACAGCCTCGAGCAGCTGCAAACTCGCATCGAAGCCGCGGCCTCGCTCTTTGAGCGCACCGTTGCTCTGCTGGAGGAGCGCGAGGCGCAAAGAAGCGGCGAAGTGCAGAAGATCGTCGCGGCGGTGGAAACTCATCAGGCCAACAGCCGCGAGATCGAGCTTGAAAAGAAGCTGGAATCCGCCGAACAGCAGATCTCCGAGCTGCGTGCGCAGATCGATGCCAAAGCGGAGGCTCCGGCCGCCTCTGCACGCAGGACCATTCCTGCGTCGACGGTACAGTTCCTTGCGAAACAGGGGATCACGTCGCTTGAGTCGGTGGAAGCAGGCACGCTGGACGGGGCGCTGCATGGCCTCAGCCTCGAGCAGCGTATCGCCGTGAAGGCGCAGTTGCTGCGCGCCGGCGTGGTCGGCTGATTGTTGCCATCCTGCGCGGACGTACAGAGCCGGCGTGAGCGCCGGCTCTTCATTTTTGCCAACGAAGTTCTTCTCCACGAAAGGAAGCTATGACCGCCAATTTCCTCGACATTCACGCCGCTGCCGACTATATCGGGCCCGGCGCGATCGAAGTTCCGATGTACCAAACCGAGATCCTCGACATCGTGCGCCGCCGCAATCTCTTCGGCCAGCGCATCAAGCAGGTTCCGGCCACCGGACATCCCTCGCGCTATTTCGAACAGACGGCGATTCCCAATCCGTCGACCGCCGGCTTTGTCGATCCGCGCAACATCGTCGCCCCCGTGGTCACGCCCACCCGCGTGGAGCGCAGCGTGCCGCTGAAGGCCATCGTGGCCCAGCTGAACTACAACCTCTTTGACATGGAGCTGGGTGCGCAGCAGAAGCAGTTCGCCTACCTCCAGGCCAAGGACCTGGTGGACACCATCGAAGGCGTGATGCTAGCGCACGACGTGGCCCTGTGGAATGGCAACGACACGTCTCTGTCGGCGCCGACCACCATGCAGTATTTCGGCGTGGCCGGCCAGATCGCAGCGGGCGGCAACACCACGACCATCGGCACAAGTGCGTCGATCACTGATGGCCTGAAGTCCACGATTGCGCAGATGGTGGCCAACACCAGCTACGCGGTGCGGCCCACGGCCATCTATGCCAACCCGGTGCTCCTCGATCTGATCGACCGCGAGATGAAGTCCGAGTTCAACGTGATCCTGAACACCAAAGAGATCGCGGCGGGCTTCACGGTGAAGATGCTCACCACCCAGGCAGGCGAACTGCCGCTGATTCCCGAGTGGTCGCTGGCCTACACCGGCACACCCGGCTCCGGCAACGCCGTACTGCCGGCCTATATCGTCACCGAGGACCTGATCGAGTACCACTGGCTCAGCGATTCCAACCCGCGCGTCTTCCAGCTTGGTGTACCCGGATCGCTGGCCTCGCAGCACGTGGTGGTCAAGTTCGGCGCACCGGTGGTGAAGGGCGCGAACTACGCCCACTATCAGGTGCTGGTCGACCGGTAGACGCGGAGCAGCGGTCAAGCGGCAAGCCATCAGTACTGAACCGGTCAGGGATGATGCGGCCGGCAAAGGCAAACCAGCCCTGCTGGCCGCGCCGCTTTTCCGCTGACCGGGTTTATGCCTGGCCGTTCAACGCTAACCGCTTCACCCCGGCCGCTGTTTCGCCACAGGAGAAGAAATGGCCTGTTATCTGCAGCCAACCGAATACCAGACGTACGGGCTGGCTCCCGATGTCACCGACGACTGGATCAGCGCGGCCTCGTCGCTTATCGACAGCCACTGCCGCCGCACCAGCCTCAATCCCACGCAGTACACAGAGCGCGTGCGCATTACCGAGGGATCGCAGACAGCTCGCCTGAGCCACCTGCCTCTGGTCGCGGTTGCGCCCGCCACTTTGCCCTTCGTCTCTCTTCAGGCGCGCTATGCGAAGCCGCGGCGCGGCCAGTTGGTCTACCCGCTGCAGGAAGAGGTCCTGTGGGCTTTTTCTCTTCCCGGCGCGTGGACGACAGTCGATCCGACCACCGTTGATTTTGTCGCCGATACCGGCGAGCTGATCTTTCCGCTGAACATCCTCGGGCTGCCTTACAACGAGGTACAGGTAACTTACACGGCCGGTCTGGCGAACCTTCCCGACGCGATCAAGTGTGCCTGCGCCCAGATTGTGAAGAATGCTCAGGCCACGCCTGGCCTCAACGTGAAGTCTTCCAAACTCGACACCCTGCAGATCCAGTACTTTTCCGGATCTCTGATCGATGCCACGGTGCAGTCGCTGCTCAAGCCGTGGGTCTCGGTAAGGATGGGATAGCCATGGCCGATCTCAGCACGCAAATTCCCTGCGATGCAGCGCGCCGGGTGGCTGCAGCCCTGCTGCACGCCAACGGCGGCACCACAGCATGCCTGCAGATGCCTCCGCTTACGGGTGATATTTCCAACGCAGGGCAGATTGGCGTCGATGCCCCCGGCTACCAGTCGCTGCCGCTCTCCCCGGCGGTCTTTCGCAAGTCCCGGGTCACGCTGGAGGAAGGCCAGTTGCCGCGATATGAACTGCTGGTCTCCGCCGATGCTGTGGCGGCGCAGGTTTCAGAGCTGCAACTCAGCTCCGCGCAGTGCCTCTTCATGATGGCAGCGGGCGTGGTGATTGCCGGCAAGTTGTTCCGTATTTTGGCGTTCACTGCTTCGGAAACTCAGGGGCAGGCATATTTGTATCGGCTGTTGTTACAGGAAGCGGCCGGCGAGTGGCCGATGTAGCTGTACGGTGGGGGCCTCTCCGCCCGCCGAATGTGGTTTATGTAACGAGTGAGTGACTTATGCAGAATGCAAAGGATACGTTTTACATTACGCTGCGCACACGTCTGGCTGCGGTCAATCCGGCGCGCAACATTACCCTGCGCTCCGTCTCCCGGCCCGGCATCCTGGTGCAGGACGCCGAGGCGCCGATGATCCGGCCGCTTCTCGACGCCTTTGCGCTGAGCTGGACCGGGCTGCAGGCCGACCTGCAGCTGCCCGCCATTCTGGCGGAGATGACCTGCGAGATTCAATACTCCACAGCCGGCACCGCGGCCAACGCCGGCCTTGATCGCGGTCGTGCTCTGGAAGAACTGGATTACGAAGTGCTGAAGCTTTTGTATCCGTACTCGGCACAAAAGATGAACTACACCCAGAACCCGGCTGCGGCCATGGAGACCATGGTTTTCTGGTCAGAGCCGGAATTCGGTCCCATCGTGAGCGAACGCGACTGCCTGAGCCGCACTGCCAAAGTCACGGTCTTCGCCTTCCAGGACCAGGGAGAATCATGAGCACATCCGCCCTTACACCCCTGCGCGCTCTGCCGCCGGTCGGACGGACGGTGCGCGCCTACTTCGCTCCGGTGGATCGCGTGCACCGCCTCCCCACCCTCTTCGATCCCTCAGTCAACGGGCAGTTTTCTCTCGATGCCCCGCCCGCGCCCTGGATCGACCTCGGATGGATCGAGAACTTCGTGCGCAAATCCACCAGCAAATTCGGCGGCCTCGTCACTGGCTGCCCCAGCACGACGCAATATCAGGTGCGCGAAACTGTGGACGCCAGCGTCTCCTTCCGCTTCAAGGCCTGGAGCAAGCTCTCCATGGCTCTTGCGGCCGGGTCGCAGCACATGAACCTGATCGTGCCAGCCGCAGGAGGTGCTGCGAATGGCTCCGGCAGTAAAGGGGTCGCTCCGGTTAATTTGGCGGCGGGCTCAACGGCCACGTTTCTGGCGCTGGCTGCCAGCGATGCCGCCACGTTTGCGGCCGGCGGACTGGTCACTGTCGACGTAGACTACACCGCTCAAACCGGCTTTGTGGGCAGCGGAGTCTATGCGGCCTACGTAAGCAGCACAACGGCGGTCAACAGCGATCCCGACTATATCCGCCGCGTCTCCTTCAACGTTGCCCGGGTGGCCTCCGTCAGTGATGGGGCAAACCCGGGCCTGCAGCTGGCGCAGCCGCTCATCGCCGGCGTTCCGGCTCCTGGGATGCGCGTGCAGCCCATCTGCGGGTTCGTCGACCGCGAGGGCGGCAGCTTCTTCCAGGAGTGGTCGGCGCTGTTCGTCATTCCGGGCGAGCAGGGAGAGCGCATTCTCTTCCACTACCCCCGGCTGCAGGCGGTGAGCGGGGCGTCCGAGAGCACAACACCACTTGTCCCTCCGCTGGAACGCATCGCTCTCGGCGCGGCATTCCGCGCATTGCCCGTGACTGACAGCAACGACGGCGAGCAGGTTGTCTGTTTCCGCAGCTTTTTGCCCAGCTTCGCAACGCTGGTTTAACCGGAGGCCGCAGTGAAGCTCACCATCGACAACAATGACGGCAATGGGCCGGTCGATTACACCAGCTCCATCGTGGCTGGCCGCCCCTTTCGCATCGTGCGTCGCCTGAATGAACCTGTGACCTGCACAGTTACAATTCTTCCGGCGGCGGGACTGGCTGCGCCGGCGCGCAACGGGCGAATGACGGTCACGGATGACAGCGGGAATCTGCTCTTCACCGGTTATCTTGCCACCGAGCCCGCGCTCGAATTGGCCGGACAGGGAACCATGGGGCCGGTGTATCAGGCGGTAGTTTCGGCCATCAGCGATGACATACTGCTCAGCCGTCAGCCGATTCCCCAAACCGGTGCGATCTATGGAGGGACCGCCGGACAGGCCCTGCAGGCGCTGCTCGCGCGCATGCAGACCAGCGGCATCACTCAGTCTCTGAGCCAGGCGGTGCAGAGTATTGGGCAGTTCCAGGCGGAGAGCGGCCGCACCTGGGCGGAGAATACCGGCACACTCGCCAACTTCACACGCAACGCATGGCGGCTGATGAACGGCATTCTCACCCTGGCGCCGATCGGATTTGTGACTCACTCGCTCAGCGAGAGCCAGGGGACGCTGTCTCTGGGGAACCTCGAAATTGCGGCTGTCCGTGCTCTCGCCAACGATGTCACTGTCTGCGGAGCGGTTGAACCGAGCGCCTACGTAACCGAGTTCTTTCAGGGCGACGGCACCACTTTACTCTTCGACCTCACCCACGAGCCGTGGAACCCGCCAACTGCGCAGGCCAAACCGCTCATCGATCTCTTTCAGGGGCCGGAGGTCAGCTCGCAACTGTGGATGGTCGACGATCCAGCCGGAGATATCTCGATTACATCGGCTGGCCTGACCTGCAATGGAGGCAACGGCAGCCTCGGCGTCACCATGGTCTCGGCCATCTCCAATCTGGAACTCGGCGGCTCATTGATCATCGAGGCCGCCGGCGTTCAGTTCGGCGCGCAGACGGCAGGCATCCTGAATGGCCTCTTCGGGGGCGGTGGCCCCACCCTGCCCAACTGTTTGCTTGGGTTCCAGATAGCGAACGCCGGGGTCGCGACGACCGTCGCTCCCGTCGTTAACGGAGCCGTGGCAGGCAGCAACTTCAGTCCTGTCGCCGGTCATTTGTATACGTTGCGGTTACGTTTCTACGCGAACGAGATGCAGCGAATCCACCAGGCATACTATGCCGTCGGTTCCGACGATGGATCCGAGCGCTTTGGCGCCGATTTCATCAACACTGCCGCCACTGCCGTGCTCGAAGTGCAGGACACCACGAATGGCATCGCAGGTACGCCGGTGATCCTCTACACCGGCAGCGTGCCGGTGGTGCCGCCCACCTGCCTCTTTGCTCCGCTCAATGCCAGCTTCCTCCAGTGCAGCATTGGCAGTGTTAGCGTGCAGCAGCAGGGACCGGTGTGGGTGATGAATACTCCTCCCAACAGTGGCCCGATTGTGCGTCGCCTGGGCACCACGGCGCAGGGCGCGGACTGCATCGTGGAGCGCACCGGCAAGCTGCGCTTCTATCCCAACAGCACACCGCAGGCCGGCGAGCAGATTGCTGTCAGCTACCGCACCAGCCGCCGCTCGGTGGCGCGCATCGCCAGCGCCTCCAGTATCGCCAGCGAGAGCAATGGCGGCAAACTGCCTGGGACCGCCTGCTGGATCGGCTCCGTCACCAGTCCTGCGGCTCGCAGCTCGGCCGACTGCGAAAACGCAGCCTCTGCCATGCTCGCCGTTGCCACCAGCCGCGCCGCTGCATGGTCCGGGAAATATACAGAGTGGAATGCCGAGCAGCAGGGTGACATCTGGCCCGGCGACGTGCTCGCTATCGCCTCCGCGTCTGCCGGTCTCAACGCTAACCTCGTCGTGCGCAGCGTGCAGATCGACCTGGCCTGCACCGTCCCCGGCCTCATTCGCTACACCATCGCCTTTGCCAACGACTGGGCCGATGAACTGGCCATCAAGACCTCCTCCACCGTTCCCGCCGACGCGTGGCTGCCGCAGCAACCCGAGACGGGAACGACGCTGGCCAATCTGAATACGCTGGCTGTCAGCTCCGTCACCGGCAGCGCCATCCAGATCGCCGCCAATACCACTCCGCCCAGCGGCGGCGGCTTCGAAGTGCGGCGACGCGACTGGGCGTTCTCGCCGGGACCCGGGCCCGATCTGGTCCTGCGCTCGCCAGTGGCGAACTTCAGCATCCCGCGCCAGGCGGCAATGGAGCAGTACTACATCCGCATGTATGACGGATCAGCACCGCCCAACTACTCGCGCTTCTCCAGCGCCGTTTTTGTCAATCTGCCGCTGAGCACGTAGCGGGAAGCCCGCAGCCGGAGCCGGCGTGCCCGATTTCCCCAGCCGGCTGCTGCCGGCCCACTTCGTTCGCAAATTACTTTTCACGACCAGGATTCTTCACCCATGACCGAATTTGAAGCGCAGGTCCTCGCCGACCTGTCTGTACTCAAAAACCAGATGACGACGCTGGTCGGTGACGGCAACTCCGGGCGCATCGGCGCTATCGAGCAGCGCGTCACCCAACACGAAGAACGGTTTCAGAACGTGCGCGGCGTAGCCATCGCCTTTGGTGCGCTGCTCACGCTGGTGCAGTTCCTCGTCGATTATTTTCGGAGGAAGTAACAGCGGTATGGGGATGGACGGGGACCGGCGGAAATGTTCAGGACCTGCGCTCGGCTTCTCTATAATCAACCAGTGAAACCTGGTCCCCTCGTCGCTGTCGTCATGGGTTCGAAGAGCGACTATGAAACCCTCGCCCCGGCGGTTGAAATCCTGCGCGAATTCGCCATTCCTTATGAGGCGAAGGTCGTCTCCGCTCACCGCACACCAGATCTCCTGTTCGATTTCGGTTCCCTGGCTGAGGCCCGCGGTCTGCGCGTCATCATCGCCGGAGCAGGCGGCGCGGCGCACCTCCCCGGCATGCTTGCGTCCAGGACGCTGGTACCTGTGCTCGGGGTGCCGATACCTGCCACGATGCTGCAGGGGGTCGATTCGCTGCTCTCCATCGTGCAAATGCCAAAGGGCGTCCCCGTGGGAACGCTGGCCATCGGCAAGCCTGGCGCTGCCAATGCGGCGTTGCTGGCTATTGAGATTCTCGCCACCACCGACCCCGATCTGCGCGACCGGCTGCGCGCGTGGCGTGCCGCCCGCACCCAGGAAGTCCTCGCCCAGGAACTGCCGCAATGACGGCCATCCTTCCCGGAGCCACCATCGGCATCCTCGGCGGAGGTCAGCTGGGGCGCATGGTAGCCATGGCTGCTCGCTCCTTCGGCTATCGCGTTCAGGTCATGGACCCCGATCCCTCCTGCCCGGCGCGCTTTGTGGTCGATGCGTGCTTCGAGGGCAACTGGGACGACGCTCAGGCTGCCACCGGCCTCGCCCGCGGCTCCGATGTCATCACGCTCGAAATTGAGCAGGTCTCCATCGACTGTCTTGAGGCGGCGGCCAAATACGCGCCGGTACGCCCATCGGCCGATCTGCTGCGCGTCATCCAGAACCGCATCCGCCAGAAGGACTGGCTGCGCGAGCGCGGATTCCCGCTGGGGCCGTGGCATGCCGCCCGCTCCAAACAGGATCTCGTCGAAGCCGTTGCTGCGCTCGGCGGCCGCTGTTTCGTCAAAAGCGCGACGGGTGGGTATGACGGCCGCAGTCAGGTAAAGATCGGTTTCGGCGACACCATCACCGCCGCTGAAGCCTGGCGCCTCCTCGGCCAGCAGCCTTGTGTCGTCGAGCAGGCGCTCGATCTGGACCGCGAGATCTCTGTCATGGTTGCCCGCTCGCCCTCGGGCGAGACAAAGAGCTTCCCCTCGGCGACCAATCACCACGAGAAACAGATCCTCGTCTGGAGCGTGATCCCGTCGCTGGTTTCGCCCGCCATTGAAGAGCAGGCGCAAAAGCTGGCCTGCGCGATCGCCGACTCCTTTACGCTCGAGGGTCTGCTGGCGGTCGAGATGTTCCTGACCAGGGACGGCGAGTTGCTGGTCAATGAGCTCGCGCCGCGTCCGCATAATAGCTACCACGCCAGCGAGCGTGCCTGCGTCACCAGCCAGTTCGAGCAGTGCGTGCGCGCTGTCTGCGATCTGCCGCTGGGCGATGTTTCCGTCGTTCAGCCCGCGGCCATCGTCAATCTGCTGGGCGATCTGTGGCTCGATCATCCACCCCATTTCGATCGAGCGCTGGCCGTCCCCGGCGTGCGCGTGCACCTCTACGAAAAGCATCAGCCTCGCAAGGCGCGAAAAATGGGGCATCTCTCGGCCGTGGGTTCGACGCCACAGGAAGCGATCGAGCGCGTGCTGGAGGCACAATCCCTTCTCTGACCGTGGCGTCAAACGGCCGACCAGCAACAGATCGGTCTTGACAATCGTTTCAGGATTCGGGTCTCCTGCGTCGGATATTGTTCAGGATTCGGCCCGTCCAGGAGTGCGTTCATCACTCCGGCGAGCCGTGCTCCAGTTCACACCCACGGAGATCCCTCATGCTCCCCCGCACCCGCTTTATCATCCCATTCCTCTCGGGATGGCTCCTGCTCTACTGTGCAGAACGCGGCCACGCACAGCAGACTGATGTGCAGCGCTATGACGTCTACGCCGGATTCGCCGGATTTGAAACGCCGGAGCTCAACCTGGCGCAGCGCGGCTTGCACCTCCAGGGAGGCGAAAACGTCAGGCGCTGGCTTTCCGTCGGCTTCGACTATTCCGAAGGCAGCGGCCACAACGCGCTGACTCCGAAGCTGCTGAAAACCTCGCTCCAGCAGGAGCTGGGCATGGAGATTCAGGGACTCATTCTTGAGGGCGTGATCCCAGCCAACTACCAGCTCGTTGTGCCCCTCGATGCTTATTCACAAACGTTTGCTGCCGGCCCGCAGCTTGCTTATCGCCATTTCCGTCAGGCAACGCTGTTCGTGCGTCCTTCGCTCGGAGCCATCCGGCAGCGTGTGACTCCCAAACCAACCGATCCCATCACTACGGCCATCGTGGCCCAGCTCGTACCCGCCGGACACAAGGTGGATTGGCAGGGCTTCTACGGCTTCGGTGGCGGCGTGGAATGGATTGCGACACCGCACATCGGCGTACGCGCTCAGACCGATCTGGTCTACTGGCGCCTCTTCAACGATCTGCTGGCCAATGGAACCTGGACCACGCGCTATGCCATCGGCCTGACGTGGCACTGGGGCAAAAACATCGCAGCCCCGGCAGCGCCCTGAGCGGCGGTTCGGGTAACGAAACTTAAGGCCGGACAGGTCGCCCCATCCGGCCTCGGTTTTTCACGCGAAGCGCGTCTGCCTGGACGGCCAGCTCAGCCGATGTCTTCCGACCAGTTCTCCAGATACTTCTTCACCTCGGCCATGAACTTGCCGGCGTCGGCGCCGTCGATCACGCGGTGATCGAAGCCCAGCGTGAGATGGAGGAAGTTGCGGATGGCGATGGAGTCCGTGCCATCAGCACTGGTCACGACCGCCGGCTCCTTGAAGAGGCCACCGACGCCGAGAATGGCGCTCTCCGGCTGATTGATGATCGGCGTGCCAAACTGCTCGCCGAAGATGCCGGGGTTGGTGATGGTAAAAGTGCCGGAGCCGACTTCGTCCGGCTTCAGCTTCTTGCCGCGCGCGCGCTCCGCGAGATCGGCGATGGCGCGAGCGATGCCGAGAAAACTCTTCTCCTCCGCCTGCTTAATCACCGGCACAATCAGTCCCCACTCCAGCGCCACCGCGATGCCGAGGTTGATGTTCTGGTGATAGCGGATCGCGTCGCCTTCCATCGAGGCATTCACAATGGGCATTTTGCGCAGGTTGGCAATGATGGCGCGTGAGATGAACGGCATGTAAGTCAGCTTCACGCCGTTGCGCTGCTCGTATTTGTTCTTCTCCTTCTCGCGCAGCTTGACGATGCGCGTGAAGTCGACCTTGAAGACGGTATGTACGTGCGGGCTGGTGTGCTTCGACTCCACCATGCGCTGCGCGATGATCGACCGCATGCGGCTCAGGGGCACCAGTTCGCCCGGCATCGGTGCAGCCGCCGGAGCAGGCGCAGGGGCTGCTGGCTTCGCTGTCGCAGCGGCAGCAGCAGGAGCGCTCTGCGCAGCGGGAGGCCGGGCCGGAGCGGCAGCAGCTGCGCCGCCCTTTTCGATGTACCCCAGAATGTCTTCCTTAGTGACCCGGCCGCCGGCGCCGGTTCCGGCAACAGCACCCAGATTCACGTTGTTCTCGCGCGCAATCTTGCGCACCAGCGGCGAGGAGCGCACATGCTCGGCTTCCGCCGAAACCGGCTCCTCGCCGGGAGCAGGCGCCGCGGCAGCGGCTGGCGCAGGGGCAGGTGCCGCAGCAGCAGGAGCAGGTGCGGAAGGCCCCGAACTCGCAGCGCCACCGATCACCGCAACGACAGTATTGATCTGCGCGGTCTCTCCCGCCTGCACCTTGATTTCGGAAAGCACGCCCGCAGCCGGCGAAGGAATCTCGGCGTCCACTTTGTCCGTAGAAATCTCAAAGAGCGGTTCGTCGCGCTGGACCGTATCACCAACCTGTTTCAGCCACTTGGTGATAGTGCCCTCAAAGATGGATTCGCCCATCTGCGGCATGATCACGTCCTGACGTGCGCCTGCGGCCTCCGGTGCGGCAGCAGCGGGAGCGGGGGGCTGAGCCTGTTCCGCGGGCGGCGCTGCGGCCTTTGTCTCTTCAACTTTGGCCGGCGCCGGGGTCGGGGTAGAAGCCGAAGCGCTGGCGCCGTCCGAGCCCGAGTCGCCGATCACTCCAACGACCGAGTTCACCTGCACGGTCGACCCTTCTGCCGCCTTGATCTCGGTCAGTACGCCGGCTGCGGGCGAAGGGATCTCCGCATCCACCTTGTCCGTAGAGATTTCAAAGAGCGGCTCATCGCGCTGGACCGTGTCGCCGGGCTTCTTGAGCCATTTAGTGATGGTGCCCTCAAAAATTGACTCGCCCATCTGGGGCATCAGGACTTCAGTTGGCATGATTCATTCTCCGCATTGCGACAGGTCTGAGGTGCGCAGTTGAAGGATTTCCGGACAGGTCGGCGCAAATACCGATTATAAATCCCGCGCTGCGGCGGCATTCGCTGAGTGGGATGTGCTAACCAGCGGGAACAGAGGCCTCGGGCAGCAGATCGCCCAGGGATTCAACCCACAGCACCTGATGATGGAAGACGCGCCCGAACTGGCGCGCCACCGCATTGCGTACGGCGTTCATAGCGGGAGGCGCATCCGCCTCCAGTTCCAGGCTGGTGATCGCGCGATCGGCGATGCCACAGGGGACGATCAGTTCGAAATCGCGCAGGTCGGGATCGACATTCAGCGCAAAGCCATGAGAGGTGATACCGCGGGAAATGTGGACGCCAATCGCAGCGATTTTCTTCTCCAGAATGCTGCCTCCGGCAGGGGTCCAGACGCCGGTGCGGCCGGGAACGCGGGCGGTCTGCACGCCAAAATCGCCGCAGGCGCGGATCAGCGCCTCTTCCATCCAGCGCACGTAGTCGACAGCGCCGAGACGCGGTGTGAAGCTCCGCAGATCGATGATGGGATAGCCCACCAGCTGCCCCGGCCCGTGGTAGGTCACGTCGCCGCCGCGGTTGATCTCGTGAACCTCAACGCCCCGGTACGCAAGGAACTCATCGCTGGCCAGAATATTCGCGCGGCTCGCATTACGCCCCAGCGTCAGCACCGGCGGATGTTCGAGCAGGACCAGCGTGTTGCCGATGCGGCCTTCGTAACGCACCTCAACCAGCTGCCGCTGCAGCGCTAACCCCTCCGCATATGGCACGCGGCCGAGCTGGATGAGATTAAGGATCATTTCAGAGGAGCTCTCGAAACTGTTCGACCGTCAAACCTGCATCACGAACAATACCGAACATCGTGAAGGCGTTCACCGGGTTATGACGCGGAACGGTAACCGTCCTCCGACCATCGGACATGACAATATGTCCGCTCTGACGAATGACTTCAAAGCCGGCTCGCTCGAGGGCTCTCACTGCCTGCAGATGGTTGATCCCGGGAAGCTTTCCCATCAGGACGGGACGACTTCCACGTAGCGAGTCTGTTTGCGCCGGTTGAGTTCGTCGACTGCCGCGAGGTAATCAGAGATCGCCGACCTGATGTTCTCGAGCGCTTCTTCTTCGGTCGTTCCCTGTGACCAGCAGCCAGGAAGCTCGGGACAACTCACCGCAAATCCCTCCTCCGACGGTATGAGTTCAACTTTGTATCTCATCCCTGCCTCCCGACTGCTTTACTGATCATCAGCGCAGACTCGCGTTACACGTTAATCGCCATCCCCTCCACGCTGCCGAAGCCGTCCAGCATCGCCTCGGCCAGAGTCGGGTGTGCATGGATGGTGAACATCATCTCTTCCACCGTGGCTTCCAGTTCCATGGCGGTCACCGCTTCGGCAACCAGCTCCGTCGCCTGCGGCCCGATGATGTGCACGCCCAGCACCTCGCCGTACTTCGCATCGGCCACCACCTTGATGAAGCCCTCGTGCGAATTGACGATGGAGGCCTTCGAGTTCGCCGAGAAGGGGAACTTACCCACCTTCACCTGATAACCGGCCTCTTTGGCCTGTGCTTCGGTCAGGCCCACGCTGCCGATCTGCGGCTCGGTGTAGGTGCAGGCGGGAACGCGGTCACGGCGCATGGGACGCGCGTACTTCCCGGCGATCTTCGCTGCAACCACCATGCCCGCCATCGCTCCGGTATGCGCCAGCTGCGGGAACCCAGCCACAATGTCGCCGATCGCATAGATACCCGGCTCCTCGGTCTGCATCCATTCATTCACCCGGATGAACCCGCGCTCCGGCTTGATCTTCGTGGTCTCGAGGCCAATGTTCTCGGTGCGCGGTGCGCGCCCGACGGCGACCAGAACCTTTTCGGCTTCCTTCACCACCTGCTTGCCATCAGACGCGGTGAAGGTCACCTTCGCGCCGCTCTTCGTTTTCTCGACCTTCTCCACCTTCGCTCCGACGTTGATGTCAATGCCGCGCTTCTTGAAGGTGCGCGCCAGCTCCTTGCTCACGTCCTCGTCTTCGTTGGGCACCACGCGCGGCAGGAACTCGATAATGCTGATCTCCGATCCAAAGCTGCGGTAGATGGAGCCGAACTCCACACCCACGGCTCCCGCGCCGATAATCGCCAGCGATTTGGGAATCTGCTTCAGCGAAAGAATCTCCGTGTTGGTCAGGACCGTGTCGTCGGCGGTCAGGCCCGGCAGCAGCTTGGCATCTGAACCTGTTGCCAGCATCACGTTTTTCGCCTGCACCGTGGCCGGCCCCTTGCCGCCCTCCACCGACAACGTGAGCACGCCGTTCTTCGCCGGGCCGGTGAGCTTGCCGTAACCGGTCACGACCGTGACCTTGTTCTTCCGCATCAGGAAATTCAGGCCCTTAGTGTGTTTCTCGATGATCTGGTTCTTGCGGTCGAGCACGGCCTGCCAGTTGACCTTGCCCTCACCCAGGCCCTCGATGCCGTATTCCTTCGCGTGTTTGAGGTAGTCGTAGACCTCGGCATTGAAGAGCAGCGACTTGGTCGGAATGCAACCCACGTGCAGGCAGGTGCCGCCCAGCTTCTCAGATTTTTCAATCAGCGCGACTTTCAGGCCGTATTGTCCGGCGCGAATCGCCGCGGTGTATCCAGCGGGACCGCCGCCGAGGATGGCTACGTCGTAAATCGTCTCTGCCAAAGAATGCTCCGTTCAGGGAAAGTAGGTCGCGGAAAGGTGCGCAGGACCGCGGAAACGCGCAGGCCGTCCATCCGGCCCCAAACTCTTTATTGTACGCATCAGGTTCAGTTTGGAAGATGCTCAGCCAGGCTCGGAGGATTCGAACCGCTATCGCGCTCACGCGCCGTTAGACGCTTCCGCCCGTGCGGCCAGCACCCAAAGCCTTCGCTGCTTCCTGCGCAAAGTAGGTCACGATGAATCCCGCTCCGGCGCGCCGGATCGACAGCAGCGACTCCAGCATGGCCCGCCGCGGCTCCAGCCAGCCCCGCGCAAATGCCGCCTGCAGCATGGAATATTCCCCGGAAACCTGATACGCGCCGATCGGCACCTCGAATCTTTCCCGCGCCGCGCGGATCACATCCAGGTAGGGCATGGCCGGCTTCATCAAAATCATGTCCGCACCCTCGCCCAGATCCAGATCGATCTCCCGCATCGCTTCGCGCAGGTTGGCCCCATCCATCTGGTAGCTGCGCCGGTCACCGAACTGCGGGGCAGAATCAGCCGCGTCCCGGAAGGGCCCATAAAACGCTGACGCGAACTTGGCCGCATAGGAAAGAATCGGGGTCTGCTCGAAGCCCTCTTCATCCAGCGCATCGCGGACTGCCGCCACGCGGCCATCCATCATGTCGCTGGGAGCGATCACGTCGGCTCCGGCGCGCGCCAGAGAGACACCGGCCTTCGCCAGCAGCCCCAGCGTCGAATCGTTCTCGATCTCGTAGTCATCTCCGTTCCGCCGCACGATGCCGCAGTGACCATGGGACGTGTATTCACACAGGCAAACGTCGGCAATGAGCACCAGCTTCTGCGCCGCCGATGACCGTTTCAGTGCGCGCAAACCCCGCTGGACGATTCCATCGTCATCCCAGGCGCCCGTCCCCTCTTCGTCCTTGCTCTCCGGGAGGCCGAACAACAGCAGCCCTCCGATCCCCAGACCAGCCGCCGTCTCAGCTTCCTTCACGGCTTCGTCGACGGAAAGATTGAAAACGCCGGGCATGGAGCTAACTTCTCGCCGCACTCTCTCCCCGGGGCATAGAAACAGCGGGAGAATCAGCGCGCCCGGCTCGAGGCGCGTTTCGCGCACCAGCGCGCGCAGAGACTCTGTGCGGCGCATCCGGCGCAGCCGGGTCACAGGAAATTCCATGCGGCCATTGTACGGGCAGCTAAGAACCGGACAGCTGAAAAGCGGTTGGCTAAGAGCCGGTTAGCTTAGATCCGGTTAGCGGAAAAGCGGTTAGCTGGTGGAAGCGGTTCGCTACGAGCCGGTTAGCAAAAGAGCAGAGGAATACGATCAGCAGCTTGCTTGCGACAGGCTGCTGGCCCTTCGACACCCGGCTTGTCCCGGACCGGACCTGCGCTGATCGCTTTTTAGCTGACCGGACCTAAGCTAACCGGCTCTTAGCCAACCGCTTTATAGCTTCCTATCAGCTGACCGAGATTTGTTCGTACTCCTGCCCCGAAGCACTGGGCAGCAACACCCAGAGCGTATAGATGGCCAGCACTGTTCCCGTAATCGGCCGGATCAGAGTCAGAAATGCCGTAACGATCGCAAGGGCGCGCGCCCAGCGAGACCGGCGCAGCAAGGCAATCCCTGTCACCAGGCACAACACCGCCCGCCCCGCCAAAACCACCGTCACTATGGGTATGAACCAGGGCAGGTGCGCGAAGGGAACGCCGTACCAGCTGTAAAAGCCGTCCAATCCGTGGCCAAAGGGTAATCCCCATCCGCGGAAAGCGCCCGCCAGGAAGGGAATCACCATCATCCAGCGCAACAGCATCCAGGCGGCGTAGGCGATCCACAGAATGCCCAGCGTATGAACGTGCCTGTGTACTCTGGTCCAAATCCAGGGGGGCGGGGCCGGTGTGGCGATCGGCGTTGCCTGGCGCCCGCAGCGCGGGCAAAAGGGCTGATACGCATCAATCGGCTGACCGCACGCGCTGCAATACATGGCTTCCGCCTCCCGGACCGAACAACGGAGAATACGCAATTCCGGCTCGTCCGGTTCCGGACAGATCGCTTGCAGAACGCTGCTTCAAAGGAGCGCCCAAGCACCGACGGCTCCGCCAGGAGATAATCTGTTTTTAATGCTGCGCGGCCGTTGCCGGCCCATGGAGAAGGCATGTCCTGGTTCAGGCGGGAAGATAACAGAATCGAATCCGGAGCAAACCGGGTCCGCACCGAAGGACTCTGGACCAAGTGCGAAGGCTGCGATCAGACCATCTGGAAGGCCGATTTGGAGGCCAATCTGCAGGTCTGTCCCAAATGCGGCAGGCATGAGAGGATTGGCGCGCAGGCCCGAATTGAAAGCCTGCTGGAGCCGGGATTTGAGCTAGTTGACGGCGAGTTGAAATCCACCGATCCGCTGCAGTTTTCCGATCTCCGGCCCTACAAGGCCAAACTGGCAAAAGCCCAGGCAGACACCGGCCTCAACGATGCCATGGTCAACGCCCTGGGCCTGCTCGGGCCGCATCGCGTGGTGCTCAGCGTGATGGAGTTCAGCTTTCTGGCCGGCAGCATGGGAGCCGTAGTGGGCGAGACGATCGCCCGAGCCATCGACCGCGCCTGCGACACGCGTCAGCCGCTGATTACCGTGGCTGCCTCGGGCGGGGCCCGCATGATGGAAGGCATCGTCAGCCTGATGCAGCTGGCCAAAGTTTCGACGGCGCTGACCCGCCTGGACGAGGCCGGGGTGCCCTTCATCTCCGTCCTCACCGATCCCACCACCGGCGGAGTGACCGCCAGCTTTGCCATGCTCGGTGACCTGAACATCGCCGAGCCTGGTGCTCTCATCGGATTCGCTGGACCCCGGGTCATCGAGCAAACCATCCGGCAGAAGCTCCCGGAGGGCTTCCAGCGCGCGGAGTTCCTCCTCCAGCACGGCTTCCTCGATGCCGTGGTGCCGCGCAAAGAGATGAAGCCATATCTCATTCGAGCGCTGGACTTCATGGCGGTGGAGAAAGCCGGATAGATATGTCCGCTCCAATCGGGAGACGTTCGATGAACCTGAATGAGTTCGCTCGTCAACAGGGGTTCTTTGCCGTAATCCCTCACTAATCGAACAGCTGAACCTGGTGCAGAACATTGTGGTACTCGCAGATTGCGGCCGAAGCTGCGCCGTTTCTTCTGCGTTCCCGCCGTTGTGACCGCCGTCACCGCCGGACTCGAAGCCACTTCGCGATACTGGCCCCGCTGTCAGGCAGTGGGCATGCATAAGCACGGGAGTGTTGTGTCTCACGAAAGTCCCATGATCGTTACAGCGCGGGAGGCGCGCCCCCGAGGGCTGCAGCTGCTGTTCATCGTTCTCATCATCACGGGAATGATCCTGATCGCGATTGGATTCGTCTCTCTGATCGCGGCGATGCCACACTCTGCAGCGCCTGACGCGTGCACGGTCTTGCCGCCAGCCGGAATCTCCCTTCCCGCATAAGACCGGCCCCGGGCGGAGAGGGACGGACCGCGCCGCTATCCAAGGAATCTGCGGCGATACTCAGTCCAATTCACGCAACCGGCGCGTGACGTCGTGGCTCTCGCGAGTCAGAAGGAGAGCCTCCTCTAACTTGCCTGCCCGTTCGGCCTGCGCCATTTCGGCTCTGATCCGGCGTAGCTCCTGCTCTAAAGCAAGACGACGAATGGCGAGAACCGCCTGCTCCACTTCGCCTTCTTCTGGCTCGGTGTCCTGTACCGCCTCGTGAATTGTATGAAAAACCTCAACTAGAATGCGGCGCTGCTCATCAGTGATCATCGCGGCCAAGGGATCGACGCCATCTGGACGGGCCCGCAGCCGCTCGACTACCTCTCGTACGTCCGGGCGGATCGTGGCAAAATCTCTGTCGTGTTCGTGCCAAGCACCATCGGCCATTAGGTAGGCTTCGCTCGATCGTCGCGCGGAAAATGCTCGAAGCAGGGTTTGTTCCGCATGAGAAAGCCCTACGCTACGAACCACAATCGACTCTCTGCGTCGCCCAGCAGCCTCCTTTAACTCGGCACGGAAGAGTGCGGAATCGATACGGAGTGCCTCGGCAGCATCGGCCGCGAAAGACTCCCGCTCAATACGGGTTGGCAAATGCCGAATGTACGACAAAAGAAAGTTGAATGCCTCTTGTTTTGCCTTGGGGTCGTGAAGCGGAAAATGCCCCCTCGCTCGATCTATAAGCCATGTCTGGAGCAAAGGCGATGAACGAAGCGCTTCTGCGTACGCGCGGGCACCTCGCTCCCGGACATAGCGGTCAGGATCGACTCCTTCCTGTAAAGCGAAAACACGCACCTCAAACCCGCCCTCCAGAAGGGGCACAACAGATTTTTCCGCGGCGCTTGTGCCTGCGGTGTCTGGATCGAAATTGACGATGATCCGCTTGGCATATCGCTGCAGCAGCCGAACCTGCATCTCGGTGAAGGCGGTTCCGCTGGTTGCCAGCACATTAGGAATCCCTGCCAGATAGACCGAGATGCAGTCCATCTGCCCTTCCACCAGCACAGCGCCACCATCCTGGCGGATGGCCTGCCTCGCCTTGTCGAGGTTGAACAGGACTTGTCCCTTCGAATATAGCGGCGTCTCCGGTGAGTTCAGATACTTCGGTCCCGCTTTTTCACCGGTTTCGAGCGTACGAGCGGTGAATGCAATCACCCGCCCTGCCTCGTTGGCGATGGGAAACATCACCCTTTTGCGGAATCGGGCATAGATCGGTCCGGGAGAGCCGTCTTCCTGCTCCTTCCACGAGAAAAGACCGGAGAGGCGGAGCGTCTCCATATCTGCCAGCGATTGCAGCCGTTCGCGCAGGGCATGAAATGACTCCGGTGCATAGCCGATCCGGAATTTCGCCATTCCCTCGGCGGAAAGCCCGCGTCCGGTCAGGTATTCGCGCGCCAGAGCGCCTTCCGGCGAACGCAGCTGTTCCTCGAACCAGGCCGTGGCGGCTTCATGCAGCTCCAGCAGCTTGCCGCGCTGGCGATGCTCGGCGGCCTCTTCAGGCGACGAAAATTCCCTCTTCGGCAGCGGGATGCCGCACTTCTGGGCGACCGCCCGGACCGCCTCCGGAAATCCCACATTCTCAATCTTCTGCACGAAGGAGAAGACATCTCCGGACTGTCCGCAGCCGAAGCAGTGATAAAACTGCCGGCCTGCATGGACGCTGAACGAGGGCGTTTTTTCTTTATGAAAGGGGCAGAGACCGCTGTAGTTCTGGGCACCGGCCTTGCGCAGGCGCACGTAGTCGCCGACGATTTTGACGATGTCGGCCTGTTCTTTGACGGTTTGGGCGAAGTCGGCGGCCATTCGGCAGGGTTCCGGATACAGGGTACCGTGCCATGCCGAGCATTACCGTCTCGCGGACGAACATCGAATCTGCTGCCCCGATGAAACAATTTGGGCTTTTCCACATCTAAGTACTTGAGGATTTGCTCCCAGGAGACGACGTATTCAGGCCGGAACGGCCCTGAAAATGGCAGAAATTGCCGGAGTTAGGCTAATTTCATGGTATTCTGAACGTCCCGGGGAGACGTGCGCCCTATGCCCGGCGGCCGCAGAGCCGCATCGGGATCCGCCTCTGATGGCCCTGATCGCACCTCGTCCACTCCAGGCAGACAGATCCGAAAATTTAATGCGGGGGAGCAATCCGCTTGGCGATTGACGACAAATACGAGGCAGACATTCAGAAGCTCATCGATGCAGGCAAGGAGAAGGGCTATCTGACGTACAACGAGGTCAACGACCTCCTGCCCGGCGATATGAATTCGCCTGACGATCTCGACGATCTCATCACCACCATCGGAACCCAGGGTATTGACATCCTGGAGGGTGGCCCGAAGATCGGCGGCGAACGCGACGAGTTCGAGGGCGAAGAGGGCGAAGACGTAGAGCTGGACCTGACGCCGGGCACGCTGGAAAAAACTAACGATCCGGTGCGCATGTACCTGCGCGAGATGGGCACCGTTCCGCTGCTCACGCGCGAAGGCGAAGTGGAGATTGCACGACGCATCGAGCGCGGCCAGCTGCGCGTACTCAAGGCGATTTCGCGATCTCCTGTGGTGATCCGCGAGATTGTCGCACTGGGTGAAGACCTGAAGCGCGGCGTGCGCAACATCAAGGAAATCGTCATCTTCGATGACGAGGAACTCACCGAAGAGGTGGTGCAGGCGCGTGTGCGCCAGACGGTTGGCCGCATTGACACCCTGGTGAAGCACCAGAAGAAGGCGCAGCAGTTCGACGAAAAGCTGGTGACAGTTCCTCAGAAGGCAAAGCCGAAGGAGCATCGCAAGCTGCGCTGGAGCATCGCCCGCGAGAAGGTGCTGGTATCGCGCATCGTCCGCGAGTTGAAATACACCAACCTGGAGCGCAAGCGGCTGCTCGACAAGGTCAACAAGACCGTCGAAGCCATGCGCACGCTGGAGCGCCAGATTCGCTCGCTCGATCAGAAGTGGGAGCAGTCGCGCAGCGAGGAGCTGAAGAAGGAATACCGCCGACAGCAAAAGAACTGCAAGACCGACCTTGAGAAGCTCGAAGAAGAGGCGGGCGTCTCCATCGCCGAGCTCAAGCGCACGCAGCGCGAGATGATCCAGGGCGATATGGACGCCGAACAGGCCAAGCGCGAGCTGATCGAAGCCAACCTGCGCCTGGTGGTCTCCATCGCCAAGAAGTACACCAATCGCGGCCTGCAGTTCCTCGACCTGATTCAGGAAGGCAACATCGGCCTGATGAAGGCCGTCGACAAATTTGAGTACCGCCGCGGTTACAAATTCTCGACCTATGCGACCTGGTGGATCCGCCAGGCGATTACGCGTGCCATCGCCGATCAGGCAAGGACGATCCGCATCCCGGTGCACATGATCGAGACCATCAACAAGCTGATCCGCACCTCGCGGCAGCTGGTGCAGGAGCTGGGCCGCGAGCCTACGTCTGAAGAGATCGCCAAGCGGATGGATATCCCGGTGGCGAAGGTCCGCAAGGTTCTGAAGATCGCGCAGGAGCCCATCTCGCTGGAAACGCCCATCGGCGAAGAAGAAGATTCGCACCTCGGCGACTTCATCGAAGACCGCCAGGCGGTTTCGCCTTCCGATGCCGTGATCAGCGTGAACCTGAAGGAGTACACCTCGCAGGTGCTGCGCACGCTTACCCCGCGCGAGGAGCGCGTGGTGAAGATGCGCTTCGGCCTCGAAGATGGCTCCGAGCACACCCTCGAGGAAGTGGGCCAGAGCTTCCAGGTTACCCGCGAGCGCATCCGTCAGATCGAAGCCAAGGCGCTGCGCAAGCTGCGTCATCCTTCGCGCTCTCGCAAGCTGCGGGCCTTTGTGGACACCGTCCACGAGTAATCGCCGCGTCCGATCAGGCCAAAGCCGCTCCCAAAGGGAGCGGCTTTTCTTTGCCTGGATTTTAGTAATCACCGGCTGGGGGAGCGGCTCCGACCAAAGTGCCATTGGCCTCGCTGCGCGAACGTGAAAAAGTGGTCCTCGTCGCTGCACCTCCTTCCCCAAACAATACGCAGCATCGAAAACAGGAGGCCGTTCCCATGTCTGCTTCGCATACCAGCGCTTCTGCCTTGCGGTCCACGTTCTTTGCCTCGGCTTCTTCGCTCACTGGCGGCGACGATTCGCAGCACGACGCTCGTGCGATTGACTGCACCGGCGGCTGCTTCCGCGGTGTGCTTTGGGCCTTGTTTCTGGAAGGCGCGGGTGTAGCGGCGATCACCTTCGTGACGCATGCGCTGCGGATGCTTCACGGCTGAGCGTTCCCTGGGTCGAGCGGCCGAGAAAAGTCATCTGCCGCCGCGCGTGAGATCAGAGCCGACAGTGCGCCTGTCGCGCAATGTGCCATCCTTTAGATCAAGGACAAATGGCGTCTCACGGTCGGTATTCAGATCCCATCCGACACCGTGCAGCAAACGACCGCGGATCTCCGTGATCTGCAGTCCCTCGGAAGACAGCCGCGGCGACTGCCATGCCAGACCTCGACGTCCCCACGCCAGCACGGCAATACTCCCCACGAAGAGCAGCAAATGCTGTTCCGGCAGGGGCCGGACTTCCAGCACCGGCCGGAAGGGTAGCTGCGTAAATTTCTGAGGATCGCGGCTGTCGACGACGTAGCCGTATCCGCCGGCGACGGCGCAAAGCTCGTCGGGATTCGGGCAGCTCCAGACACCGGTTGGGAGAGCCGGATCCGCGAATCCCAGCGCAAATGTGGCCAGGAAAGTTGCTTCGGACGCAGGACGGATCATGACTTCCAGGGCTCCTCGTTCAATTTCCTCTGCCTGGCGCGGATAGATGAAATGACGGGACGGCAGAATGATTGGCCGACGCTGCAGAGTCTCTGCCTTCCAGCTGCGCGGAAATGCCAGGCGCGGGTCCGGCACCGTTCGGTCCGGGCGGAAGCTGTGAATCCATTCCCGCTGCTCGGGTGTGTCGGGCACGATGCAGCCGCGTGCGCGCTCAATGACCTGCAGAGCGGTTTCAGGGTGAGACCCCCGAGTTATCAGGATAGCGGCCATCAGAACGGTGGAGCGACCGATGCAGCCCCGGCAGTGCGCTCCTATCGTCTGGCCCGCCTGGAGCAGCTTGCAAAGATCGGAGACCAGCTGCTGGAAGCCAGCCAGATCGCCAGGAGTGCGGCGATCAGGAATGGGCCAGGAGATGAATCGGATACCGGCCTGCTCCGCGAGAGCCGCTTCATCGGCGAGACCGAGTTCTTCGGCCTCCGATGGCTCCAGAAGGGAGACGACGACGTCGATTCCACCCTCCTTCAGGGCAGTGAGGTCATCGCGCAGCCAGTCTCCTCCGCGTGGTCTTGCCACGATGGCCAGCCGTGCAGAAGGGCTTTCGTCGATCCAGTAAATGTCCTTCATGAGCCGGTGCCGAGGAACTGGTCGACACGCTGCCGAACGCTGAGAACCGGCGTTGGCAGGTGGAGGCCGCTTCCCTCTTCGATCACAGGAATGAGCTTGTCGAATTCACGACCGGAGTGGGAGCCGGTAAGCGCGATGCGAACAGGGTGGAAGAGATCCATGCCTTTGGCGCCTGTCTCCAATTTGATCTCGTTCATCCATTTTTTGAATACCTCGGGGGTAACCGGACCAGAATGAGCCAGTACTCGCTGAGCAAACGCTGCCAGCACCTTCTGTGCCGATTCGCTCGACAGGATAGCGGCGTTTTCTTCGCTGATGCGGGCGGCAGCGGGGTCGAAGCGGAAGAGGAAGGCCGTCTGTGCGGGCATCTCATCGAGCTGGCTGACGGCGGGAAGAAACAGCGCAAGGAGCTTGCGAAACCAGCCAGTCAGCTCCGGAGATGCCGTGTCGCGCGTCGGCAGAAAGCCGGCTGCAACGAAATGCGGCCAGGCCAGCTCAGCCACGCGATCAGGATCGGCTGCCTTGAGGTAGTGGCGGTTCAGCCAGTGCAGCTTCTCCCAATCGAAAATGGCGGGCGAGGCGGTAACACGCTCGATGCGGAATTCGTGTACCAGCTCATCGAGGGTAAAGATTTCGCGCGTACCCCCCTCGGCCCCCCAGCCCAGAAGCGCCAGATAGTTGACTAAAGCTTCGGGCAGAATTCCCATCTCGCGGAAGCTGGCGACGGAGGTCGCGCCGTGGCGTTTGGAAAGCCGTTCCCGGTCGCTGCCGAGGATCGTGGAGAGATGCGCGAACTCCGGGGGGCTCCATCCAAACGCTTCATAGATCGCCACTTGTTTTGGCGTGTTGGAGATGTGGTCATCTCCACGAATGACGTGGGTGATTTCCATCAGGGCATCGTCGAGGGTAACGACGTAGTTGTAGACCGGCATCCCCGAAGAGCGAACCAGGATGAAGTCGCTGATCGTCTCATTCGGGAATTCAACGGGGCCGCGAACAAGATCATGGAAGCGCAGCGGATGGTCCGGGATGCGGAGGCGGACGGCAAAAGCCTCTCCGGCTGCCGCGCGAACCGTGGACTCGGATTCGGAGAGGTGGCGGCAGCGTCCGGAATAGCTCTGCGGCCGGTGCTCAGCGGAGGCCTGTGCCCGCTCCGCCTCCAGTTGCTCGGCTGTACAGAAACAGCGATACGCCTTTCCTTCGGCGAGCAGGCGGTTCGTGTGTTGGCGATAGATGCCGAGGCGTTCAGACTGCCGATAGGGCGCGTAGGGACCCTCGACACCAGGGCCCTCGTCCCAGTCAAGACCGAGCCACTGCAGATCTTCCATCAGCTGGGTCTCATGCCGGACTTCGCTCCGGTCGAGGTCGGTATCTTCGATCCGCAAGAGAAACGCGCCACCGGTGTGGCGGGCAAAGAGCCAGTTATAGAGCGCGGTGCGGGCATTGCCAATGTGAAGAAAACCGGTTGGGGAAGGGGCGAAGCGGACGCGGGTTTTGGCAGGGGAGGTTGGCATGCGAGCTAAATTCTGATGTTAATCCGGTTTGCGCTGGAGCGCTGCGAAGGCCGTTCTCAGGAGGAGGTTACTGCGGTAAGCGCTGATCGGGACTCCCCCTGTGCGGGCCTCGACGCGGGGTGGCTCTTGTTCCTTGTTGCATCGATACGCAAAGGCCTTTAAGATGCGGCAATTGCGGATATGAAGGCAGGCACTGTAGCAGAACGGAGCTCGACGGCGCATGGAAACAACGCCGGGAGCAGGCAGAGGGCCCGGGAGACGTCCGCGGACACTCCGTTCGGGAAGAACGGGGCGGCTTCGACGATGTCGACGCTCTATATACGCGCGCGCATGGGGAAGATTTGCGTCGCCATCACGGGGCCGACGCCGGCGGAGATGCTGGAGAACGCCGAAAAAGTGGTTCGCGAGAACCATTTTGTGGAATTCCGTCTCGACTATCTACCGAATCCATTGGCCGCCCTGCCCAAGCTGAAGCAGTTTCTATACGAGCGCAGCGAAGTGACGGCCATCGCGACCTGTCGGCGGGTGACGGGAGGAGGCAAGTTCAAAGGAACCATCGCAGCCGAGCTGGAGATCCTGGAAAAGGCGGCGGCGGCGGGATGCCACCTGGTGGACGTGGAGCTGCAGACAGCCGAGCATACGAAGCCGGCCCAGCTGGAGCGGATTCGGGCGCGCGGGGCGGCTCTGATCATCAGCTATCACGATTTTGAGAGCACGAAGGATCTGGACAAGGTCTTCGAAAAGATTAAGCCGTACCACGCGGAATTCATCAAAATCGTCTCGACGGCGAAGACGCTGTCGGACAACGTGACGATGATGCGCTTCCTGGACCGGCGGCGCGATGAAGCCAACCTGATCGGCATCTCCATGGGCGAACAGGGTACGATCAGCCGGGTATTGGGGCTGCGGGCGGGCAGCGTCTTTACTTTCGCATCGGCGCACGCCGGCGGAGAGACGGGTCCGGGACAGATTGATCTGAGAACGCTGAGAGAAACGTGGCGGATCGATCAGATCGACGCCTCCACAAAGGTCTATGGAGTTGCAGGCAATCCAGTGCGCCACTCCCTTTCTCCGCTGATGCACAACATGGCCTTTCGCCGCGAGACCGTCAACGCCGTCTTCCTCCCGCTGCAGACAGGGCGAATGAACGATCTGCTGACCCTGGTCGAGGAGGTCCCGCTGCACGGACTGGCGGTGACGATGCCTCTGAAGGCGGAAATCCTGAAGCACCTGGAGAAAACCGACGCGCTTTCGGAGAAGATTGGCGCCTGCAACACCGTGGTGCGGTCGCAGGACGGAAAGCTGTACGGATTCAACACCGACGTGGCGGCGGTGGTGCGGCCGCTGGAGCGGCGGCTGTCCCTGAAGGGGGCGAAGATTTTGGTACTGGGCGCCGGCGGCGCTGCACGGGCGGCTGTGTTTGGGCTGGTCGATAAGGGTGCGGATGTGGCGATCTGGAATCGGACCCCGGAAACCGCGAAGAAGCTGGCGCGCCAGGCAAAGGCAAAGACCATCCGCCGAGAGCAGTTGGCAAAGACCAGCTTCGATGTGATCGTGAATGCTACTCCGATTGGCATGCGTGGAGTGAAACCCGCGTATCTGCTGGAGCCGAAGGAGATCAACGCGCGTCTGGTCTTCGATTTGGTCTACAACCCGATCGAAACCAGCTTCATCCGCATGGCCCGGGAAAAGGGCCTGCCCGTGGTTACGGGCATCGAGATGTTCGTGCAGCAGGGGGCAAGACAGTTCGAGATTTGGACCGGCAAACCGGCGCCGGAGAGCGAAATGCTGCGGGTTGTGCTGCACGCCCTGAAGCACGAGAGGGAAGCGGCGGCAGGCGCGAAAGCCTAGCTCTCAGAGGTCAGAGCGCGAGTCAGAGCAGGCTCGGAACATCCCCTGCTGCGGTGACGATACCTCTGGTTCTGACCGCGCGGCTGACGAAGCGATGCAGAAGTCAGGCCTTCCTCGCGATTGGGACGGGCCGAAAACACAATTCAAAAAGCTTCCAGGATATCGGCGACAGCAGACTGGGCGAAGTCATGTGCCAGCCGGCGCGTGGCCGCGGTGTCCTCCTGAATAAAGCTGGCAAGATCGAGGGTCTGTTCGTACTGCTGGCGGAACATGTAGGAGGGATTCTGCCAAAGAACCTTCTGCTGCCGGTCAACCAGAGACAGCCTTGCGGTAATGGTGACGAGGTAGCTGGAAGTCTGGCCCGTGGTGTTGTCGTAGGTGAGCGGAATGATCTGAAAGCCGGTGATGGTTCCATGCAGTGTGGCATCCGCCGAAGGGTCCTGGCCGGTCACAATCCGATAAGACGTCCGGCTGTTGAACTCGCCAATCACGGCCTGGGTAAACATAGCTTCCGTGTGATAGGAGTTCGTGTTGTTGCGGAAGCTCGGAATGGCGATGGTGCGGACGGTATTGGGCAGATGAACGGCGGAGTTCACCGTGTGGTAGCCGCAACCGCTGGCCAGAAGCAGGGGCGCAAACAGGAACGCAAAAAAGCGCGAAGACATGCTGAAAGTATTGTCGCAGAGCCTGGGGACGCTGACCCGTCACCGAGTTCGCCTGGATACGAGGTCTCCCTGCTCATGCGGTCGTTGCGACGCAGGACACAAAAAAGCAGCCCCGAAGGGCTGCTCTCTGGTTGAAGTGGAATTCGATTAAGCCGGGGAGGGGCTGCCTTCCGGCAGTCCGCCGGTGCGGCCAGGCTCCGGTTTGAGGACCTGCTGAACATCCACAACGGGGCTACCCGATCCACCGGACGGTTTCAGCGGCGGCAGATCCTTACCATCGATGATGGCGCGGATATCGCTGGCATCCAGGGTCTCGCGCTCCAGCAGGGCGGCAGACAGTCTATGCATAATGGTCTGGTTGCCGTTGAGAATGTCCCAGGAAGCACGGTACGCCTCGTCCACCAGGCTCCGCACTTCGCTGTCAATCTGACGAGCTGTCTCCTCCGAAAAATCGCGATGTTGAGCGATTTCCCGGCCGAGGAAGATCTGCTCTTCCTTTTTGCCGAAGGTCAGGGGGCCGAGACGGCTCATGCCATATTCGCAGACCATCTTGCGGGCCAGGTCGGTGGCACGCTCGATGTCGTTGCCGGCGCCGGTGGTCATCTGCTTCAGGAAGATCTCCTCGGCGATACGCCCGCCCATCAGGATCGCCAGCTGCGTCTCGAGGTAGTCCTTGGTAACGGTGTGCTTATCGTCCTCGGGAAGCTGCATGGTGACGCCGAGCGCCATGCCGCGCGGGATGATGGTGACCTTGTGCAGCGGGTCGGCATGCAGCCGCATGGCAGCGACGAGGGCATGGCCGGCTTCGTGGTACGCCGTAACCCGCTTTTCCTCGTCTGTCAGGAGCATGGACTTGCGCTCAGCGCCCATCAGCACTTTGTCCTTCGCCTGCTCGAAATCGAGCATGAGCACCGACTTGCGGTTGGCGCGAGCGGCATTCAGGGCAGCCTCGTTGACCATGTTGGCCAGATCGGCGCCGGAGAATCCGGGCGTACCGCGCGCCAGAACGCGAAGATCGACGTCGTCCGCGATCGGCACCTTACGGGCGTGCACGCGCAGCACTTCTTCGCGACCGCGTACGTCGGGGCGTCCGACAACCACACGGCGGTCGAAACGGCCGGGCCGCAGCAGCGCGGGATCGAGGACATCGGGACGGTTGGTCGCGGCCACGAGGATCACGCCATCGTTCGACTCGAAGCCGTCCATCTCCACCAGCAGCTGGTTCAGGGTCTGCTCACGCTCATCGTGTCCGCCGCCAAGACCGGCGCCGCGATGGCGTCCGACAGCGTCGATTTCGTCGATGAAGATGATGCAGGGAGCATTCTTCTTGCCCTGTTCGAAGAGGTCGCGTACGCGGCTGGCGCCCACGCCAACGAACATCTCCACAAAGTCCGAACCGGAGATGGAGAAGAACGGGACGTTGGCCTCGCCCGCCACCGCGCGGGCCAGCAGGGTCTTGCCGGTTCCCGGAGGTCCGACGAGCAGCACACCCTTGGGTATGCGTCCTCCGAGCTTCTGGAACTTCTGCGCCTCGCGCAGGAACTCGATGATCTCCTTCAGTTCTTCCTTGGCCTCGTCGACGCCGGCCACATCCTTAAAGGTGACCTTCTTCTGCTGCATCGACAGCAGGCGGGCGCGGCTCTTGCCGAACGACAACGCCTTGTTTCCGCCGCTCTGCATCTGGCGGATCATGAAGAACCAGAGCAGCGCGATCAGGATGAGCGGGGAGAACTGGAGCAGCCAGGCCCACCAGCTGTTGCCATCGGTGTTCTTCACCGTGATGCTGACGTGGTTCTGGTCGAGGATGTCGTAGAGGTGCGAGTAGTTCGAGGGGATGGTGACGTGGAAGGCGCCCTTGTCGGCGCGGAAGTGCCCCCGAACCTCGGGTCCGGTGATGGTGACGTCGCTCACCTGGTTGGAGTTAACGTCACTCAGGAACTGCGAGAAATTGACATCCTGCTCGTGGCCGCCCATCACATTGTTCTTCTGGAAAAGCTGCCAGAGCACCAGCAGGCAGGCAATGATGAGCACCCAGAACAGGATTTGTTTGACTGTCGAATTCACCTTGAGGGAAACCTCTCTTGTCAACGCGCCGGTCCGGCCAACCGGGAAAGGAAATCGCCAGAGACGGGTTGCGTCCTGGACAATTAGACGCCACTCCCCGGTCTGCGGCGTCAGCAGACGGCCTAGAAAAGCGAGAAAACTTAACTCGAACGTCCGGCGACCTGGCTGGACGGGTATCGATCATTCTACTCCCGGCTCTGGAGAATGAGGAAGCCGGAAAATCACGTGCTCTGCCACTTTGGGGTGATTCTGTGCCGGTCCGAGTCGATGCCCCGACGTGTACCATCTAAACAAGTACCGTGCCCGCAACCAGCACAACAGCTTTCCCCCGCCAGGGATCGAGCGGAGTGACGCTCCGCATTCTGCCTACTTCGCTCCAGATCTTCCTCTGCTACTTCGCCATCGGCCTCCCGCTGGCGGTGCTGCCGGGTACCGTCCACCTGCAGCTGCACTTCAATACCGTGATCGCCGGCCTGGCCATCAGCGCACAGTATGTCGCGACAGTCCTAAGCCGCCCGCAGGCTGGTCGCATGGCGGACACGTCGGGTGCGCGTCGGACGGCGCTTTCCGGGCTTTTGGCCTGCGGCGCCTCCGGGCTTTGCCTGTTCTTTTCGGGATCACTGGCGCGTTTGCCGCTGGTGTGCCTGGGGCTGATCCTGATTAGCCGACTGATTCTTGGATTCGGAGAAAGCTGGTTGGCCACCGGATCGTCGCTGTGGGGTATTGCGCGCGTCGGGCCGTCTCATACGGCACAGGTGATCTCGTGGAGCGGGATCTGTTCCTACGGCGGTCTGGCGATCGCCGCGCCCATCGGCGTGTGGATCCAGCGCGCATGGGGGCTGCATGGCGTCGGACTGGTGAGCATCATCACTTCAGGTGTCGGACTGGCAACCGCTCTTCCGATTCCCGAGGCAGCCGTGCCCAAAGGAAAACCGCTGGCTTTCCGCCACGTGCTGAACCGCGTTTTCCCTCATGGCATGAGTCTGGCGCTGGCCAGCACGGGCTTCGGGACCATTGCTTCGTTCATGGTGCTGTACTTTGCGCACTTCCGCTGGGCCAACGCCGCCTTCGCCCTGAGCAGTTTCGGGGCAGCCTTCATCATCGCGCGGCTGTTGTTCGCGAAGAGCATCAACCGCTGGGGCGGATTCCCGGTCGCTTTCGTCTGCATGGCAGTAGAGATTGCCGGGCTATTGTTCCTTTGGCTGGCGCGTGTGCCGTCGATGGCATTTGCCGGTGCCGCTCTGACGGGATTTGGGTTCTCCCTCGTGTTTCCCGCGCTGGGCGTCGAAGCCGTGCACTCGGTGTCGGTCGAAAATCGCGGCTCGGCACTGGGCCTTTACACCGCCTTCGCGGACTTGTCGCTTGGCCTGATTGGGCCAATCATCGGACTCATCGTTGCGGGCTTCGGATATTCGGCGATTTTCCTCTTTGCCGCGGCAATGGCGGCTGCCGCGCTCATGCTGGCGATCCGGCTGCAACGCGGAGGGGCCCCGAAGCGGCGCCTCTCCTTTGCGACTGCGGACTAATCGCGGAATTGCGCCGGTCAATTGCAAGCGTCAGCCGCGGATTCGTGCTAAGAACGGATAGGCACCGACCTCCCTTCAATCGTCCCGGCGGCCCTTGCTATACTGATGGGGATCGTCTCCCGTGCGGAAGTGGTGAAATTGGCAGACACACCATCTTGACCCCGAGCTCCGCGCCACCCTGTGACAACTCCTCGAAAAAGTGAGACTTTCCCTTGTTCTTCAAAGGGTTACGGCCATCTTGCGTGGTCAGCGCCAGCATCTCCCAGTAAGCGCCAGTGGCGACGGGTAGTGACAAAAATGAATACACAGGATGCACTCAAAACCGTGCATGGCATCACGTCCACGGCGTTCATTTTCGCGCCTTCTGCGTAAATCGCGCGCACTCGACATGCTGATTTCGCCTTTCGTCATCTGTGTCGGGCATTACAACGGAGGAAACGTGGAAGATTGCGATGAGCTACTCGCCGACCTCTCCTCAGTTCGTCTTTGGGGAGCTACTTCCTCTCCAATGAACCCAATCTCACTGGGGAAGAAGGTGGCCTTGGCTGGGTGAAGCATTCAGAGGCTAAGCAAGCATGAAAATGGGAGAGGTACGCAGCCAGATAAGGAGCGCTGAGCGTTCGCTTGGAAATGAGCTGGAATGGTCTTCGTATTGGTTGTAGATCGTGGCTTGGCTAACGCCGCAATCCCTTGGGCCATGTCATGCACTGTGCGATGAAAAAGTCCGCTACCGCGGTCGCGGTAACGGACTTTCTCTGAGTGCCAAATGTCTCTTATCGGCCAGAGGTCTTTGAGGAGGTTCGCCGCCGCGAAGTTTGCGCATCACTTCTCTTGAAGCTTGGGGCCAGGTCTCTGGCGGCCGGGGTGAGACGCCTCGTCAGCTTGAGGCGCTGGGCCTCGGGGGGCTGCTTCGACAGATGGGACAGAATCGCTGCGTCTACGATTGAGATTGTCGTCATTTTCGGTCCTCCTCTCTGTCTGCTTCGATCTGTTTATTAGATGATAGCCGGAAAGAACTGGATACCCACTACTTTTTCCGTCTCCGCGGCCATCTGCGGTCCACTCTTCATAGTATTCGACCGTTATGTTTAGGACAATAGCATCGTATTTGTCCGGAAGCGAGATCTCTGTGGTACCCGTCTTGGCGTCTCGCCAGAGAGCTACCACCCCCGATCGGTCTCTTGAGGGGTCCTGAGGGCGAGAAAGCCTTGACATTCCTAGACTTGTGACCGTTAAAACCGACGATCCCGGATCGTCCGCGAATCCGCTTGCGTAGCGACCCGGCCAGCGGCTGGCGATTTGAGGCCCATCACTAAGAAGGGCAATAATGAGGTTCGGACCGACGGACCTAATAATGTCTCCGACGGGATCGGGCCTGGCCAAGTCTTCACAAATCAGAACGGACATCGTGAGCCAAGGCTGTAGCGAGACAAACGAGATCTCCCGATCTCCAAGTTCGATATGTTCCCACCAGTTGGCCATCGGATGCAGATTTGTGCCGATCCCGTACTGGACAATTTGGCCCTTATCCAGTTTCCAACGATGATGTTTTTTCTGTGGGATTCTGTACCGGACGGGCTTTCTCTCTTTGTCCAGCATGTCGGGATCAATCAGGTCCCAATAAGCGATATTCCGACCAGCAGAGTTGTTGGCGGGCTCGCCGACTCCGGCGACGATGAAGCGATCGCTTGTCAGGAACTGATTGGAAATATCGTCGAACTCCGGGTCGCTCATGGCCAGCTCCGGAAAGACGATTCCATTGACCTTTCCGACGCGAACCTCGGCATTCTGAAGCAGGTCCCGGACATGCGCGACCGAGGGACCGGCGGAAGGACGAAATGTGAACAATCCGTAGCCGCCCCGGCGAACCTCGTCGGCCACATCGCGGCTTCGAGTGGCAACGAACTGAGCCGGGTCCACGATCTTTGGCCAAGGGATCACTAGCAGGTTCAGGGAATGCGACCATTTCTGCTTCTCTTTCGAGGCCAAACTGGCCCATTTGGGCCGCATGTCTGAACCGGGACAATACCCGAGGTGATGGGAAAGAGAGCGAATTGTCAGGCCGCTCTGGGGCGTATGCATCTTCGGGAGGACTCGCGCCCGCCCAGCATCAATGCTCTTGCAGAGAGTGGCTCCTCCTGGCGAGGACATGCTGTCCACGAGAATGCCTTCCGCCTGAAAATGGAAAGGTACGAGCCCGCCTCCCCGTCTCCGGCGCCGGTCCAGTTTGTAGATCCCCAAGCCGACGCAAGCCTGGTCTGCCGCCCCCAAGAGATCCATAAGCGCACGACGGCATTTTGAAGCCGGTTCCGTGCCCAATTCATGCAAAGGCGTTTGCCGTGCCAGAAACACCGTCTTCCACCAAGCCGCCAATTGCTTCGGAGGCAAGGTCTTCCTCGATGTGGCTCTCGCCCAGGCTTTCCCGATTTGTTTGAGGCTTTCCGCCCGCTTTCGACTCTCTCCTCGGCTCAAGACGTCGGAATCGTTGACGACTCTCGAATACGCACCTGAGCTTTGCAAGATTGCAGCGCAGAGACAAAACACATCGGGGGGCCAGCTGGGGATCTTGTTGCGTTTCGCCGCTCCCGGCAAGAGGTACTCTATCCTGCTCTCGATCGTCTCAGGTTGGGCCACGGAACAAGCATAGTCGACTCCTGTCGTGCTGACGATAATCGTACGCAACCGCGCATGCTGGTCCGTAGGTCCGGCTGCTTCCGGCTGAAGTGCGCCCCTCTCGATTCAGTCAGAAGCGTCTAACCGTACCATCACTTATGGGTGAAGGTTGAGACCGGCCCTGCGACGCGCTCCATTATCACCACCCGAAAAGTTATCGTGCAACGCCAAAAGGTTATTGGACTCCGGGCGAAACTCCGAGCTAAGTTCACGGCATATCGCGGCCTGAAGGTAGACCGCTGGAGGTGCCGATGTTCCCTTGCATTGCCGTCATTCCCCGTAGAACAACTCGCCTCGCCAAGCAATTGGCGCAACCGTTCTCCAAGCGAAATCTTCTAGAAGCTGCTCATGTGATGCGTCCGACGCTGACTGCCCTGCTCTTCGTGGGCGCTAGCAGCGCCGTCGCCTATGCCCAGGGGACGATGGACTTTTCCGGGGCACAAACGCTCATGTCAACCTTCAAAACCTTCGCGATGTACGCGGGCGCAGTCATCTGCCTCGGCGGCCTGATCTTCGCCGGCATCCGCATGATGACTGGAAGGTTTCAGGACGCAATTCCAGGCCTCTTCGGCGCGCTGTTTGGCGCCGGGGTTCTGGGCTGGGGCGCAGGATGGATTGGCAGTCTCACCGGTCAGTCAATGTGAGGCGCGTCCATGGTCCGGCGAGGAGAACCGTTACCGATCAATCAGGCGCTGAATCGGCCGAGAGCCAAGCTCGGTCTCGACCTCACAGCATGGATGGCGATCGTATTCGTCTGCGTAACGGTTTTCCTCGTTGGTTTTCGCCTCGTGGCGATGCTGGCATTTCCCACGCTTGCAGTTGCGGCTTGGCTCATTGTTCGCAAACACCCAAAGATGTTTCAGCTCTGGGGCCTGAGCCTCAGCCAGAAGTCCTACTATGACCCGCGCAAACAGTGACAACCTCAAACACGTTCCGTGGTTCGCGAAGGCTGGCGCGGCGTGCAGTATCGTGCCGATTGCGCGATTCGTCAGCTCCAGCATCTTCGCTCTCAAAGGTGGCGGCTACGGATGCGTGTTTGCACTGGACGGCATTGATGAGGAAGGGCTGACGGATCAGGAGTTGGAAGCACGGATGCATTCCATTGAAGGCACGCTGCACGGCCTGCCGGAAGGCTCCTGCCTCTACCAGTACGTTCGTGTGACGTCGGGCTTCGAACTGCCCCGGCAAAAGCTGTACAGAAGCCCCGTAACGCAGGTGTTTGCCGGCGACCGGCTTTCACATCTTGAGAAGACCGCGGGCTTTCGGCGGATTGATCTGCACTGGTGTCTGACCGTCGAGCCGCCAAAGATCCGAGCATTCGAGCAAAAGCCGAAAGAGCACACCGCCAGCACTTCCCGAATGCTGGCCGAGCTGGAAAAAACGGCAACGATTCTGGTGGGGCATTTGGGAACTTCGTTCGGGCTGCGGCTGCTGGACAAGACTGCCACATTCAACTTCTTCAGCTACCTCTTCAATCTTCAAGAGTGGGCGGCTGCCGGCGAACTCCGCGGCCACGAAGGCATAGACCGCCAGATTGTCAGGAACCCGGTTTCCTGGCACAGCGATCACCTGCGCGTCGGCAAACGCCATGTACAGATGTTTTCGCTGAAGACGACGCCTGAAGTGTCGCGGCCTTGCCTATTTTCGGGCCTGCTTTCGCTCGACTGCGACAGCATCCTTTGCTCGACGTGGCGGCCCAGGTCCGCGAGCGCCGCTCGCAGCGAGATCGACGCGCAGGAAAAGTTCATCTCTTTCTTCAAGGTGGGCGTGCTGACGCGCGTCATGAGCGGGCGTGATTTCGCGTCGCTTGAAACCGGAGCGGGCGCAAGAGCTGCCAACAGCAGTGTGGACGACCTGAGTGAAGTCATCCGCTCGCTCGACAAGAAAGCACAGGGCGAATATTCGCTTCGGCTTCTGCTCGCGGCAAACAGTACGGAGCAGTTGCGCAACACTATTCCTTCCGTTCACCGGATCTTTGTCGATGCGCGGTCGCAGGTGATCGAGGAGACGCTGGGCAATCTTTCGGCTTTCTACGCGATGTTCCCCGGCAACGGAAAGTTCAATGTGTTCCCGCTGTGGCTGTCCGAAGAGCACCATGCCCGCCTATCTTCGGTCTTCGCTCCCCATCTCGGACATCCGTACTCCGAGGATCTCGATGCAGAGTACCTGAACATCTTCGAGACGCGCACCCGGACGCCTTTCTTTCAGGACGTGTACGTGGACGGCGTGCGCGTCATGCTCATCCTTGGACCAACGGGAACTGGCAAATCCGTGCATGGCAACCAGCTCATCGCGTTCGAACAGAAATACGGCGGCTTCAGCTACATCTTCGATATCGGCGGCAGCTATGAGAGTGTCGTTGAACTCTACGGTGGCCGCGTAGACCGAACCGGCAAGGATGGCCCGCGCGTCAATCCCTTTGCTCTGGAGCCGACAGAAAGCAATCTAAAATTCCTGTACTCGTTTGTCCGGCTGCTGCTCGCGAATGGCGGAGCAGAACTGGAGCCGGAGGACGACGATGTGATCCACAAGGCCGTGCAGGATATGTATCTGCTCGACCGGGGGAATCGCCGCCTCAGAAATCTCTACCTGCCAAAGAAGCTCGACCGTTATCTCTCGAAATGGGTCCGCGATGGCGTCTACCACGCGATCTTCGACAACGTAGAAGACAGCCTTTCGCTGTCGCGCCTGCAGTGCTTCGACTTCCAGGGCGTCAACAACGAGCAGTACGCCGACCTGATCGAGCCGCTGATGGTCTGGCTCCTGCGGCGCATCAACGATGTGCTCTACGACCCGGCGAACCTCGGGGTACCCAAGCACATTTTGATCGAGGAAATTTTCTCCTCGATGAAGAACCGGCAGTTGCTCGAAGGCGCGCTCGCGTCCATCAAGACCGTTCGCAAGAACCTTGGCGGCGTCACCCTGATTGGCCAGTCCGCAGAGGACCTTGGCGAGAACGCCGACTCGATCGTGAACTCCTGCACGTCGTTCCTGTTCCTGAAGGATGCAACGTTCAACCGGAAGCGTTATACCGAGCTGTTCAAGATGAACGAGCAGCAGATTGCCCTGTTCGAGAGTCTGCAGGACCGCGAAGCGCTCTACATTAGGCGCGACGGCCTTACGAAAGTTGTGATCCTCAATCTGGACAGCCGCAGCTACGCCATCTTCTCCACCAAACCCAAAGACCGGGTACGCCGGTCGAAGCTGATCGCTAAATACGGGCTTACCGAGGGTATCGAGCGTTTTGCCCAGGGCGAACCCGTGTAATCAGAAAGGACTGGCCGTGAAACCGCTCATTCCCATCGTTATGATTCTTGGCTCTGCCTTCTCTGCCGCATCCGCTGCTCATGCACAGCCGGCTCCGAAACACCTTGAGCCGAATGCACCCCGCACCATCGTGGTGTCCCAGAGCTCCGCCCCCCCTGTGGTCCGCGCGGCGCTGTTGCAATCGACGCTGATCGAGCTTCCCCCGGAAGAAAAAGTTGCCAATGTATTTGCCGGAGATACCGTGGATTGGGTTTTCGACGGCGGCCACGTTGCCAGCCGCTTCATCAGCATCAAGCCGAAGCTCGCCAACAGCACGACCGACGTTCACATCATCTCCGATCATGGCAATGAGTACACGCTTGAGCTTCAGGAGATCTCTTCCGATCCCGATTCCCACTTCGATTCCAAGGTGTTCATAACTCCTGGCGACCAGGCGACCAAGGAGAAGCTGACCGAACTGCCGGTCTTTGTCCCCGCATCGGAACTTGACCAGGCGAAACAACAAATCGCCGCAGCTAAGGCCGCTGAAGCCGCCACGCTCAAGGCCGAGCAAACGAAAGAGGAGGAGTACCGAAGCCATTACCCTGGCACTCTCCAATTTGACTTCGCCTGGGACGAACCGAAGGGCAAAGAACTGGGCCTCAAGCAAATTTGGCATGACGACCAGTTCACGTATCTACGCGGGCAGTTCCAGGAGACCCCTGCACTCTACGAAGTCAAAGACGGCAAGCCATCTCTCATCAACTTCGACTTCAGCAACGGTCTCTACACCGTACCGAAGGAGCTTGACCGCGGCTACCTAGCCATTGGCAAGCAGAAGGTCGAGTTCCACCGGACGGATGAAAGGAACTAGCCATGCCGGAACTGAATGACAATCCGCCTGCCACTGTTCCCGACCAGCCTGAAGCGAAGGCGCCCGTGCGGAAGACGATGCCGGTGGTCATCGCGCTCGTGGTCATCATGGGCCTAATAGGAATCGCGAACCTTTCGAGCCTCCTCCGGGGCGGCAAGCGGGCCGCGCCAGTCGGCAGCCTGCCCATCACACGTCCTGCTGCGCCCAATGCCCAGCAGGTGACGAGCTTCCAAACGCAGCAACAGTTGCAGGCCGAGCGGGACGCCCAGGAACGTCAGCACCAGCAGGAAGTGGCGGCGGCGATGCAGCAGCTTGAGGCGGCGCAGGGAGTGCCGGGGCCGGAGGATGCCAATGCACCGCCGATGACTGCCGCGCAGCGTGCAGCCATCTACGGTGAGAGCCCCAACGCCCCCGTCATCACTTCGGACACCTCCCAGGCCCGGGCGGAAGCGAAGCAACGTGAACTGGCGAAAGAGAAACTGCAGCAGGATGCCATCAACAGCGACACCGTGGCGATCGACTTTGAACATCCGGGCGCGCCAGTCCCCACAACAGCGACACATGAGGCGGTTGCGAATGCCACTAACGGAATGGTTCCCGCGCAACAACCGGACGCTCAGCCTGTTTCCGCAGGGCAGAGCAAGCCCGGCAACAGCACCGATCCGATGGGTCCCTATGGCTTCGACCAATATCAGGGCCGCCTCTACCGGATCTTTGAAGGCACGGTGCTGGAAGGTGTCGTTACCAACCACATCGACGGCGGTTTCAGCGGCCCCATTCTGGTTATGCTCACAACCGACTACTACTCCCACGACCATCAGGAACTCCTGATGCCGCAGGGGACGCGGCTGATCGGGACCGTGGAGAGTGTCGGCAATGAACAGCAACGCAAGATGTTCGTCACTTTTCATCGCGCCATCTGCCCGGATGGATTCTCGCTCGACTTCGACAAATATGTGGGCCTCGACCAGATCGGGACGACCGGCCTCGCCGCCAAAGTCAGTCACGGCTACTTCCAGGCGTTTGCCGCCGCCGCAGCGATCGGAGGGCTGGGAGGGCTGGCGCAGATCGGCAACAACGGCAGCATCCTCGACCCTTCCACGCAGATTCGCAACGGCATCTCGGCGCAGTCGGCAGCGGAAGGCGAACAGGTCCTGAACCATTTTCTTGACCGCTTACCGGTCATCACGCTTAAAGAAGGCTCTCGCTCCCGCATCTATGTGGGGCGTGACATCCTCATTCCGTCTTACGCGGAGCACCGCGTCGATCCAACGCTATGACCAGAAACCGCAAACTCGTTCTGACTTCGATCACGTTGCTCGCGCTCTCTACGGTCGTTATTCCAGAGGAGCGAATCGCAGCAGCCTAGGCGATCGTCCAGTGCGCGCAGTTCGTCCGGCGACCGCTTCCCGTCAGGGCTTTCTCGCTCCCCCAACTGGACCCCACGTGTCCGCAATGCCTTTAACCCGTTAACAGCAGGAGGTCTTATGAGGATCACTCGAAAGAATCGCAAATGGATCATCGGCGGCGCAGCGCTTCTGCTCACCGCTACGCCGAGCTTCGCGCTCTTCGGCATCGGTGACATCGTATTCGATCCGACCAGCTACGCCAGTCTCGTGTCGCAGCTTACGACGCTGGAGACGCAGTACAACATGCTCAAAAGCAACATCGAGCACTTCTCCTTCAAACAGCAGTGGCAGACCGCGCTCAACACGATGAAAAACGCCAACGTCCGGAACATGTTCGGCGAAACCAACGGCATGACTACGGCTCTCAATACAAACTCGCCGGCGGCATCCTCGACCGCGTGGACCGCCGCCACGGTGCCAGTGAACGGAACGACCTCCACCTACCTGGCGGGACAAACGCCGGGGAGCACGCAGCTTTCGGAACTCGCGATGGTCGAAGCGTCGGATTCGGTTTCGCCCGACTGTCTCACCGCCGTAGGCCAGTACCGCGGCGCGAGGACCGAGAGCGCAACGGCCAACAGCAGTCTTGCCTCCGGGCAACTTGATGGCGGCACGGCAACCAACAGCGAAGTCGAGCAATTGAATCTGCTTAACGCGGCCGAGGCCCAGAAGATGTCCGAGATGCAGTCGCAGGGCGTTCTGCAGGCGTGTCTCGCGTCCGAGATGGCCGTCTCGAATATGCAGCAGCGCAATGCGGCGGCGCTTGATCTGAACACAGCGGCCTACGTCTCGCAGCAGCGAACTGCCAACGACACCAGCGCAGCAAACGAAAGCACCACCTGGGACAGCTACCTGCCATGACCGCAAACATGATGCTGCAGGCAGTTCAAACGAAGATCCTGCTGGCGATTCTGGCCGCACTGATGGCTATTGCAGGAGCCGTGGCTTACCAGCGGCACGAAGAGGCAAAAGTCGCTTTGGAACGCCAGCGGCAGTACGAATTATTCCGGCAACAGGTGGAGAAGGACAAGAAGAAGCACAGCTCGGCCGCGGCAAACGAGGGCAAGACCTGGCAAAAGTACATTCCCTGAACAGGGTCGGGAGAGTTGGGACATGAATTCCGTGATCTTGCTGGCACAGGCATTACCGAGCCCGAGCTCCGGCGTCGATTGGCTGTACCAGTTCACCAACAATCTGACCAACCTCACCACGCAGAACGGTGGCGCGTTGACCCAATTCGGGCTGACCGAATTGAGCTGCATTGCGCTCTTCACGCTCATCAGCATGGTCATCAACTGGAATACGTCTGGGATGACGCTGCGCTTTCACACGCATCCCGTCCGGGCGGGCGATCTGACGAACTTTATGCTCCGGCTCATCATCTGCTCACTCCTGCTGAACTACTGGGTGAACCCATTTCCGGGCGCGAGCTTCGGCATCAACCACCTTTTCAGTTACATCGCCCAGGCGATGGTTGCCGCCTTCGACCAGAACTCGCTTAATCAGTTGCTGCAGCTCATGAAGACAGCCGGTGACAACACGGCCATGCCGTCGATCATGGCGCCGACTCAGATCCTCTGCTATTTCCTCGTTCAGGCACTGTTGGGAATTGCCTCCGCAATCCTGTTCGTGATCAATTGCAGTGCCTTTATCCTGTATGGCGTGACGGCGCTGTTCGGTCCCGTCTTCATTCCTCTGCTCATGACACGGACCTTTCGCGCAAAGTTCCTGCACTTCCTGGACGTGCTGATCGGCTTTGCAATGATTCGCGCGGTGGCTGCGGCTTTCATCTTCGTCTGGGCCGGCTTTATGAACGGCTTTCTGCAGCAGACTTTCAACGGAAATTTCTCAATTGAGATGTGGCTTGCGAACCTCATTCCCTGCATCATGGTCTTTGTGGCCTTCATTGTGAACATGCTCTTCATTCCGAGCATGACACAGGCCATCTTCGGCGGCGCGGCCGGACTCACATCTGCCGCTGCTGGCGCTGCTGGAAGTGCAGCGGGACTGTTTCTAATGAAGTCGGGGGGAGGAGCGTAACAATGTGGAACTTCTTACTGGCATTTTTCTTCGGCAGTACGGTGTCGAGCACTCGCACTGGCAGACGGCTGATGACACCGCTCCTGATCCTTCTCGGAATTGGGGTGGTGGTCGCGGGCTTAATTTATGCCTCTGTCGTGTTTCGTGCAGTAACTGAAAGGAGTCAATCTCCCCATGTCCACGCGCACAGCACCCCTTGAACAGCCTCTGAATGGGGAGCAGGCACTGCTCACCGATCAGATCGGCAACGAGGTCTATGCTTCCCACTACGCCGAGCGGAAGGCATACCGGCTCATCCTCGGCTGTGGAACGGTCCTGCTGTGCGGCTCCATGTGGCTGAACTTCTCTCTGGCTCATCGCCCCATGGTTAACCGCTACATTCGCATCGACGAGATGGGACGAGCCCAGGCCATTCAGTACAGCGATCTTGACTACACCCCGCGCGAGGGCGAGGTCCGGACGTATCTCACGGACTGGGCCAATTATCGCTACACCATCAATCGGGATACGATCGCGACGAAGTACCCCTTGAACTACTATTTCCTCTCGCAGTCGCTGGCGTCACAACTGATGGGCGAAGACAACCAAAATCACCTGGTCTCGCAGGTGGTCTCCGGACAGATCGAGCAAAGCGATGTCGAAGTACGTGACGTCACGATCACGTCGATGTCCGTCCAGAAGATCCAGGGGGCGAATATTGCCCGCGGGACGGCGCTCGTGGCCATCGATCGCGTGTATTCTCCGGATCATTCGCACCAGCCGAGAACCGAACACTGGATGCTCAGTGTCACGTACTACCTGAATCCCAAACAGGTCAGCGACCAGGCGAAGATCTTTCCCCAGTTCGAGACCATCAATCCGCTGGGCCTAACGATCACCGAGTTCCATGAAAACCGGGTCTCCGTCGATCCGATGACGCCGGGTTCGGCGGCCTCCATTCCACCGGGAGGCGTGCGGTGAGCTTTGAGCTGATTCTTCCATTCTTTCCCGAGGAACTGCGGGCGCTCCTGCTCGACCCATCGATCTCCGATTTGATGATCAATGGTACGAGCGGTGTCTACGCCGATCGCGGCGGCAGCATCGAGAAGATTGCCCTGACGACACCCTACAGCAATGAACGCCTGCAGGCCGCCATCGAGCGTGTAGCGCGCATTCTGGGTCAGGACCTGACCAGCCAGAATCCGGTCCTCAATACGCGGCTGCCCGATGGCTCCCGTGTTGCCGTGGTTGGCGCTCCCTCTTCGATCAGCGGCCCTACCTTTACCGTCCGCAAATTCAATCGCTGGTTTACTTCCGATGAGCTGATTCAATCGGGCAGCTTGCCCGCGTCGGTTCGGGACACCGTTGTCCACTTGATCGGGGAGCGCAAGAACGGCCTCATCAGCGGCGGAACGGGTTCTGGCAAGACGAGCCTGATGAAGGCGCTGCTCGACCATATTCCGCTCGAGGAACGGCTGATCGTCATCGAGCAGCCTGCGGAGTTGAAGATCGCCCACCCCAATTCGGTCCGCTGGGAAGCAGTCGAGGCGATTTCTGGTCAGGTTGCCGTGACCGCAAGCCAGCTCGTAGCCGCAGCGCTCCGTCATCGCCCCGACCGGATCATCATGGGCGAGATTCGCGATGACTCCGGCTACGACCTGTTGCAAGCCATGAATACGGGCCACGGCGGAACGCTTTCGACGATCCACGCAAAAAGCGCATGGGACGCTCTCAATCGGCTGTCGGATCTGGCTCTGAGTGCCAGACCGAACCTCAATCACTCGTTCATTCGTTCGGAGACGGCCGAAGCCATCGATTTTGTCCTCTATTGCGAACGCGATCATGCGGGGCGGCGCCGAGTTCGCGAGCTGATCACCGTGACAGGCTATAGCCGCGAAGAGCAGTCCTTCCAGACGCAGGAGGTCTATCGTGCTTCCGACGCCTGAGCGGTTGGCACCGAGCTAGAGTCTCGAACCCGAATCCGAGGTCACTTCGATGTCCGATCATGCTGCCTTTTCGGCTGCACATCCCAACTCGTCTCCGAAAGCGCCCGGTGTGGCAATTCCGGCTAGCATGACACCGCGGTACGTGCGCTCGATGCCGGCCCTTTGTGGGGTGATTGCCGATTCGTTCCGGGCTGCATTTGTGGCGGACTGGCATCGCCGGAGTCTTGCCGGTGACTTCGGCGCATGTGCGTGCCTTCCGCCTCGTATCCCGTCCTCTGCTCGGGGTCACGCTTCGGGCCTTTCCTGCGCCCTGCGGCAGGCTCGCTCTTCTGCTTCGCG
>Ga0335072_10000892_pt1 | contig 52153 bp, 49 predicted proteins | sample Lox_Sample_21_FD_206725 | JGI IMG/M metagenome (GOLD analysis project Ga0335072, IMG submission 206725) | Soil microbial communities from Loxahatchee National Wildlife Refuge, Florida, United States - Lox_Sample_2.1 | ecosystem: Environmental > Terrestrial > Soil > Wetlands | place: USA...
GTCCTGGATCCTCTGTGATAGATCCTTTGGCCGAGGTGGCCCAGCCGCCCAGGTAGATGCCCTCGATGCCCATTCGCTTCAGGGTCACTGCCTGACCGGGTGAGTACGGGCCGAACGTGGTGATCTGGTTGCGCTCAGCGAAGAGCTGCCGGAGCCGGTCGTAGAACTGCTCGGCCGCCACTCTGGCTACTGCGTAGTCGGTGGAGATGGTGCCTCGTTGTTCCACCACTTGACGGGCAGAATACAAACGCGTGATGCCCTCGAATCGAGGACTGGCAAACCATCGTGCAGTCTCGCCGATTTCCGACTCGAAGCAATCCATAGCTGACTCCCCGGCAACTTCCGAATCGAACGACTTCATAACTGCCTCCTGCCGGTCGACACTGCGGCGCGCCCGCGGCCTTGAATTCCATGTTCTGCGTCTTGGGTACCCGGCCCGGCCGGATAAATCCGCTACTGGCCCATCAGCCGCCTCGCCCGCAACGGATCTACGCTCTTGAGGCTCGCGTTCGAGCGAACCGACGCGCCAGGACCAGGAAACGAGCGGGGGACCCCGGATTTTCTCTATCAGATCCGGCTGCAGGTGCACAGCCTAGAGGCGAAGGTCCCAGGCCCGCCTGTGCGCCTGCGCGCCTGTGCGCAGCGATGCACCAGCTCATCCGGCTGATTCCGCCGCCGCACCGGCAGTCAATTGTGCACGTTGAGCCTGCCGGCGGTGACGAACAGGAATGTCCCAGGCGGGCCATCCGGTCCTGGAGGCGGCTGGTTTGTGGCTGCTGCCAGCTGGCGATCAGCCCGGCCAGCAGATCCCGCCAGGTCAAGTAGCGTACGACTTCAGCACGGCGTCCTTGTATGACGTGCTGCGGAATGAGTACCAGGTGTTCCCCAGCCGCGGCGAGTTCACCATCCGGGCCGAGGCCTCCGCACCCCCGGTCAGCGATCACCTGGAGATCAGCCCCGGCTATCCGGTGCTGATCTTCAGCCAGACCACGCGGGACCAGCTCGGCCGGGCGGCTGAGCTGGCCGAGACGACCTACCGGGCGGATCGCTACTTGTTCCGCGGCACGCTGTCGCCGTAGGCGGCTCAGGCGCGATGGCCAGGTCGAACCGCAGACCGAACCGCCGAAGGGCAGTGGGACGCTCGTTTCGGTACCGGCGACGAAGAGGCCAGGCGGGACAAGTTGTGCCGCCACGCGCTGGGGAACGCCCGGCAGTATCCGCACATCCTGCGGTCCCGCCCGCTGGGTGCGGAACACAACAGCCAGCAACGACTCACCGTCCGTTCACCCAATCGCCTTCGAGCTGGCGCACGGGATCGCGGCTAGCCATGGCCGCGGAGGTCATCGCAGCGCACTTCGACGACATTGCGGCGGATCAGTGGCAACGCACCGGCCGTCGGAGCGACGGCGCGGATTTCACCGTCGAGTCCTTCGGTAGCTGCTCGACCAGCTCATGAACATGCGTCCCGATGCCTTCGAGCGGCTTGCCCGTCGGCTCATGCGCGAAGCTGACTTCGACAGCGTGAACGTGGCCGGGCAAAGCGGCGACGGCGGAATCGACGAGCTAGGCGTATACCGACTTGGCCTGGTCAGCTTTCCCGTCTTCTTTCAGTGCAAGCGCTACCGCGGCAGCGTTTCGCCCAATGCCGTGCGCGACTTCCGAGGCGCAATGGCCGGCCGGGGAGACAAGGGCCTGCTGATCACGACTGGCTCGCTCACGGCCGATGCAAAGAAAGAAGCAACCCGAGACGGCGCACCGCCTATTGACCTCATCGACGGCGATCGCCTGTGCGAGTTGGCCCCTGATGGTGGCCGGCCTTAGGCGTCGGATTCGTGATCTCCGTCTACGCTGTCAAGCTCACGCTCGATCCCACCCTCCCTGTGTCGCTCTTGCATGCGAATCACTTCCCGCATCAAGTCTGCGTCGCGGGCGTCGTCCAGCGCGTCAGACTCCTGCCTCGCTTCGCCCTTCGAGCCGTCTGGCGCAGGTGCTCGCTCGCTCATCGTCCGATCCTCCTCAAAGCTGGGATTCCTGGCACAGCACAAGACGACAACCATTGTCAGCCGAACGAACTCATCAGCGCGCATGCACCGCCGTTGGCCGGCGGCCCGCGCCGACAGCGGCGTGACAGTGCGTTGTCAGTGCCTGCAGCATCATCGACCTCAGAATATGCCGCGTGAGGCAACGTGAATGGTCGCGCTGGTCCTAGGTCCCATGCGTGACGGCATAGACGAAGATGAGCTGTCCAATGCCGAAGGTGAAGCACAAGACACCAAGAGCCCGGAAGGCCCACGACGGCAGCCGCCTGTACCAACCGCCCAGCATGGGCATCGCGTCGAGCCGCGCACGGATCCTGGTTGCCAGGCCACCAGGGTCCCAGGCAGCCCCTGCTCCCATCGCAACGGCCAGCACGAGCAGCGTTCCCCCGGACGGCCGGATCCTGGCCGCCGCCTACTACGACCGGATCTTCCTGTGGGACGTGGCCGACCCGGCCGGCTTGCCTGCTCTGGCCAGGCCGAGCGCCAGCAGCGAGAAGATCGCCATTCCCACGTCCAATGCCAGGGCCTCGACCCAGCTCACAGCACTCTGGTGCTTGGCGTGGAACACGTATCGGTACTGGGCATCAAGGCTGACCGCAAACAACCCGACGCCGAGCACGAACAGCATGCCAGTAGCGACAGCGACCAGGACACTGCCAGGATGGCGTCCGCGTCCCCTCGTGCCGGCCACGCTTGCCGGGTGACCGGCGTCGCTGCGTGCCAGTCGGAGGACCGGAGCGGCTTCTTGCCCGTCAGGATCGTGGGGCGCGGCAGCCGTTACTGCCAGGTCACCTGACGCGGGACTGCATGTCACTCGCGATCGAAGCAGTTCGCGCAGCTCCTGCGTATGTGGCCTGCCATCGGCTCGGATCGCCTGGCGTCCAGTGACCACGCCAAGGAGTCAGCCGACGGAAACGATCGCCCAAACCAGGCGGCGCATTGAGGGCCAGCCAAGGGCGCGAGCGAGCTTAAGTCGTCGTCGCTAATGACGCGGCATCTGGCCAAAAGTTGTGCCACGTGGTGTCATTGCAGCATCACCTACAACATACTCCCCGAGTCGCGCGGCCATTCTGGCAGCCAGATGGGGCGGCATGGGAATTTGTTTGGGCCAATGAGGGGGAAAGCGCGATGTCAAATGACCCTGACGTGTCATCCGCGTCACCTGCCGAGGTGCCAGCGTCGGAACATCAGTTACCTGATGGCAGGCCTGATGAGAACGGCAACGGTGCTAAGAACGGCAAGAACGGCAACGGTGCTAAGAACGGCAACGGTGCTAAGAACCGCAAGGGTTGGCTCAAGCCGATAGTGGGTTGGGTGGGGCGGTACTGAACCGCCCCGGCTTCGGTGGAGACTTCCTTTCTTGGAAGGATGATCTTCATGCCGAAGCAGTACCCGAGAGAACTGCGTGAGCGGGCGGTGCGGCTGGTGGCCGAGCACCGCAGTGAGTATGAGACCGAGTATGCGGCGATCCGGTCGGTCGCGGCGAAGCTGGGGATCGCGACGCCGGAGTCGCTGCGTAAGTGGATCCGCCAGGCCGAGGTGGATGCCGGGCAGCGGCCGGGAGTGAGCAGCGAGGAGTCGGCGGAGATCCGCAAGCTGCGCGCTGAGGTGAAAGAGCTGCGCCGCGCGAACGAGATCCTGCGCGCGGCCTCGGCTTTCTTCGCGGCCGAGCTGGACCGGCCACTGACACGCTCGTGAGGTTCGTCGACGAGCACAAGAGCGTGTTCGGGGTCGAGCCGATCTGCCGCGTCCTTTCCGCTCATGGGGCGCCGATCGCACCGAGCACCTACTACGCCGCGGTAAGCAGGCCGCCGTCGGCGCGCTCGGTCCGTGATGCGCAGCTGAAGACCGAGATCAGCCGGGTCTGGAAGGACAACCGGGAGGTCTACGGCGCCGACAAGGTGTGGCTGGAGCTGAACCGGCAGGGCATCAGCGTGGCCCGGTGCACGACCGAGCGGCTGATGCGCGAGCTGGGCCTGCAGGGCGTGCGCCGCGGCCGGAGGGTCCGCACCACGGTGCCGGGCAAGGATGGCCAGCGGGCCGGCGACCTGCTGCACCGCGACTTCACCGCACCCGCCCCCAACCGGAGATGGGCGGCCGACTTCATGTATGTGGCCACCTGGTCAGGGATCGTCTACGTGGCTTTCGTGGTCGACATCTACTCGCGGGCCATCGTCGGCTGGTCCGCTGCCACGCACAAGCGGGCCAGGCTCGTGCTCGATGCCCTCCAGATGGCGCTGTGGCGGCGGGACCGGGACGGCCGCCCGGCCGGGCCGGGCCTGATCCACCACAGTGATTATGCCGAGGTTGGCGTTAAGCCGGAGAACCTGAGGATGGCCTGTTCAGGCGGTGCCTGCTGACAGGTTCCCCGGCTTAACGCTGCGGGCTATCGGAGACTGTAGAGGGCCTGGAGCTTGTCTTCGGTGAGCGGTTCGGTGACCGGGACGCTGATCGCGGGGGTGGCTTTGGCGATGGCCTGCCGCATCATGTCCAGGGTGGCGAAAGCGTAAAAAGCCGAGGTTGTGGACGCGTTCTCATGGCCGAGCAGGCGCATGATGACTGGCAGCGGGATGCCTTGCTGGTAAAGGTCCATGGCCTTGGTCTTGCGCAGCAGGTGGCAGTGGATGCTGCCGGGGATGGACGGGCAGTCCTGGCGCGCGGATTGCGCGGCCCGGCTGAGAACGGCGGCGGCTGTGTCTGCTGACAGCCGGGCGGGCTGCCCGTCGCGGAGGCTGTAGAACAGCGGCCGTGTCGTGGGCAGCCGCGCTGCGCCGGGGTGGAACTCGGTGAGGTAGACGCGCAGGTGCCCGATCGTCTTGCCGGTCAGCGGCACGACGCGGGTCTTGTTCCTCTTGCCGGTGAGGGTCACGTGCCCGGGCTCGTCCAGGCGCAGGTCACCCAGGGTCAGGCCGGTGATCTCCGACACGCGCGCCGCGGTGTCGTAGAGCAAGATGAGCAGCATCCGGTTGCGACGCGACTTGGCTGTCGCCCCGGTGTGCGCGGCCAGGATCGCCCGTATCTGGGGCGCGGTGAGGTAGTCGACGGGCTTGCGGGGCTGGGCCGGAGCCTTGAGCGCCCGGGCTGCCTGGCTGAGCGCCATCAGGGTGATGTCTTCCTGCGCCGCGTAGGCCAGGAACGCCTTCACCGCACTCAGCCGCAGCGTAACGGTCTTCGGCGCGTAGCCCTGCTGATCGGTCATCCAGGCCAGCCATGCTTTGAGGCGCTGGCGGTCGAAGTGGTCGAAGCTGACGTGCTCGCGTCCGGCGTGCTCGGTCTGGTCGAGGTAGCCCAGGAAGCATTCCAGGCTGATCCGGTAGGCCTCGATCGTCTTAGGCGACATGGCCCGGCCGCGGGGCATGTAGACGTGCAGGTAGTCGCGGGCGTAGCTGAAGAAGTCCGGGGAGCCGGTTACCGGGTCGCGTCTCATCCGAACCCGACCTCGGGCAGCAGAGCCTGACTCGCCCGGGTAATGCCGTCGTAGGCGTCCAGAAAGTCGGGCGAGGTGTGAATGTAGTAGTAGGTGCTGTCGAACGACGCGTGGCCCATGTAACGCGACAGGTAGGGCAGCATTGCGTGCATGTCTTTGCCCTGGATTCGCCACCGCTCGATGCATGCGTAGGCGAAGTGATGCCGGAAATCGTAGGGCACTGGCTGCCGGCCCTCCGGTGGCCGGGCCAGCCCGGCCTCGTCCCAGATACGGGCGAATACGTGAGCGACCGCTGTCCCGGTGACCTGGTTGCCGGTGCCGGAGACGAAAAAGTTCGCCCGGCCGGGTAACCGTGCGCGGGATTGGGCGTCGCACGCCTCCAGGACCCGCGCGACCTGCGGCGTGACCGGCAGCCGGCGGCTGCGGTTTCCCTTGGACCAGATGATGTCGATGTGCTCGCGCTGCAGGTCCACGTCCGCGGCGCGGAGCGCCCGGGCCTCGCCGGTCCGCAGCCCGCACGAGTGCATCAAGGTGAAGAACGCGGCCGCCTGCCATCGCCACGGCGAGCTGGTGTCCAGCGCCGCTGCCGCGGTGAAGAACTGCTCGATCTCGCGTCTGCTCAGCAGGTAGGGGCGCGGGGGAATGAACGGGGCCTTCCACCGGTCCGACAGCACGCAGGCATCGTCATGACCGGTGGCCTGCAGCCACCGGCCGAAGTCTCGGATGTAGGACATCCACGACCGGTACCGGCCTGAGCGTTCCAGCCGGGATCTCACCCAGCCTTCGACGGTGTCCTGATCAAATAGGGTCCGGCTGTGCCTGGCGCACCAGGCGTCGAACTGCTGCAGGTACCAGATGCGGGAGGCGCCGTAGCAGCCCATGTTCTGCTTGAACGCCAGGTATGCCTCCAGGTCAGCGGCGAACGCGCTGGTGAACCGTGTGCCGCTCATGGCCGGGCGCCGGCAGGGACGGGCAACACGCACTGCAGCAGACGCTCCCGGTCAGCGTTCATATACACGCTGGTAGAGTCCTCGGCGGCGTGGCCCAGGACGGCCGAGATCGTCGGCAGCGGCACCGCTGAGCGCAGCAGCCGGGTGGCGGCGCTGTGCCGCAGGAACCGGGTCCCGGCATTCGCGCCGCTCACTCCGGCTTTGCGGAACGTCATTGTGATGACCCGGTGCACGGTGGCGTGATCGGCCAGCCGCACGTGTGGCGCCACGACGCGGACGAACACGTGCTCATCAGCAGTGTCAGGCCGCTCGCCGAGCACGTAACCGGCGAGCTTGCCCATCACCAGCGCGGGCAGCGGCAGCGTCAGCGGGTTGCCGGTCTTCTGCTGCACGACCGCGATCGTGGCACCGCGCCAGTCGACATCGGCCAGCCGCAGGCCGATGATGTCGCAGGCCCGCAGCCCGGTCGTCAGCGCCAGCAGCGTGATCGCAGCGTCGCGTTCGCTGACCAGCCCTGCTGCGCAGGCCCGGACCACCAGTTCCTGGTCAGCATCGGCCAGCACCTCGGTAATCGGGCGGGACCGCCGGACTCCGGCCAGGCTCACCGCGGCCACCAGGTCACCGCGGCCGGTGAACTTCAGGAACGGGCGGAAGTTCGACACCACCCAGAACAGCGACGACTTCGCCCACCGGCCCAGCAGCGACTCCAGGAACGCCAGCACGCTGCCGCCGTCAGCCCCGTCTAGGTCGCTGATCCCGCGCTGCTCTAAGAACACCAGGTAGCCGCGGGCCACCCGCCCGTACGCCTCCCGCGTCGCTGCCGCCAGGCCCCGCCCGGTCATCTCCGCCTCCCACGCCGCATCCAGCGCCGCCAGTTCCGATGACATCGGTCGCGGGCCGCCGCCGCCGCGTCTGCGGACCGACAGGTCCACCCGTCCCGTGCGAACGTAGGAGTCGAACACGCAGGTGAGCCGGCCGTAATCCATCCGCCGCTGCGCGCTGAACCGGCCGGTCCGCGCGCTGACCGTCATCGACGCGAACTCGGCCCCCAGCTCCGGGCTGTAATCGCTGCCCCGCCCGGCTGCGAACCGGGCAAGCACCTTAATCGTCCTTGAGTACTGGCCGATCGTCGACTCCAGGTAGCCCGCCGCGCGTAACTCCGCGACCACCACCGAGCCGATCCCTGTCACCGTCATATCCATCGCCGTCTCCTTCCACAGACGCAGGGGGATACGACGGACGGTAACCCGGACCGTTAAGCCGGGGAATCTGTCAGCAGGCACCGCCTGAGCAGGCCATTCTCAGGTTCTCCGGCTTAACGCCAACCTCGGCATAATCGGAGTTAAACCGAATTCGGTTTAACAGTGATGCCGGGTCGCAGTACACCTCGTTCCGGTTCACCGCGCACCTGATCGAGGCCGGGCTGGACGCCTCCATCGGCACCGTCGGCGACGCGCTCGACAAGAGCGTGGCTTCATACTGCACCTCTCTGGTCGTTTCCGGTGTAAGGGTGGGGCCGGGAGGTTTCCCGGGCTGGGCTGTCGGGTGGTGGACCGGTCGTTGTCGTTCATCCGCCGAGCAGTTCTGTGACGGTGAGCGGCTCATCGCAGTGGATGCACTGGCCGCCGGGGCCGACGCGGCGCATGAAGGCCCGGCAGTCCTGGCAGTACTGAGTTCCGGCTGCCCGGGCGCCGCAGGTGTCGCATTCATAGACGGTGAAGGCCCGGCTGGGCTTGGCGGGCGGCACGGCCGCTGCAGGGCTGGCAGCCTGCTTGCGGCGGCGGTAGGCGGCTGCCCGGCATGCCTGCGAGCACCAGCGTTGCCGGCCGGCCGGGGTGAAGGGCTGCCCGCACGCGGGGCAGATGGTCGTGACGGCATCGTGACGCGACGAGGTCGCGGTACTGGCGGTCATGAGGTCCTCGTGGCTGGCTGGGCAGGGCGGGGCTGCGGAGTGCCGGGCAGGGCGGCAGCCCGTCTGGTGATGCTGCTGCCCTGGCGTCTGGCGAGTCGCGGGTCGGCCGGATCCGGCGGTTCGAACAGGATGTTCTTGTCGTCGGCTTTGCGGGCGGTGAGCAGCCCGGCGGCGCGCCAGCGTTTGATGGTGGAGGGGTGCACGCTGAGCAGGACGGCTGTCTCGTTGATGGTGAGCAGGCCGCGGGCGCGGAGTCGGCTGGCGTGGCTGGGGAGCTGGTGGCTGCTGCGCAGGTCATGCACGATCTGGGCGGTGAAGGGCTTGCCCTGGCCGGAACGGTGGCCGGCGGCGTTGAGCGCGGCAGCGGTTCCGGCGTCGGTGTGCTCGTCGAGAAGCCGGTCGAGTTCAGCGAGGGTGTCCGGCTTGGTCTGGCGGAGCTGCCAGGCGGTGGGCGGGATCGGGACGTCCAGGCTGGTGGTCTGGCCGCCGCGGAACCGGACGTGCAGGTGGATGCGGTCGGTCTTGGTCATGGTGACGTCGTCGATGAGTAGCCGGGCCATGCGCTTGCGCTCGCGTTGCGGGGTGGCCGGGTCCGACCAGAGGGCGGGGAAGTCGCCGGCCAGCGCCCGGATGCGGGCCTTGTCGCGGTCGGTGAGCGCGGCAGCGGCCGCGGCGGCGTTGTCGTAGTCGTCCCGGGCGGCTTGCAGGGCGCGCAGTGCCTCGTTCCAGTCGGCTTCCAGGCTGCCGGCGACGAGCCGGTTGCCGGGGTCGACGGCCAGGTAGCGGCTGCGGGCCAGGTCGGCACGGTGCCGGGCGCGTTCGACATGGCTGGCTCGCAGGGCGTCGGCTTCGGCGGCCCGGGCCTCGATCTCGGCCTGGACGGTGAGCGCGACCTCGAGGCTCAGCGGGGTCAGCGTATCGAGCAGCAGCTGGCCAACCGCGGCGTCGGCGGCGCCGCCGGGGATGGTCTGGCAGCGGCGCCCGGCGTTGTCGATGCAGTCCCGCATGCACTGGTAGTCGGGTACCTGGGTGCCGCCGCGGCTGTGGTAGGCGACGGTCATCCGCCGCCCGCAGCGCCCGCAGATCGCCAGGCCTTGCAGCAGCGCGGTGCCTTCACGGGCCGGGCCGGCGGCTCGTTCGGTGCCGCGGGCGGCGGCGTTGCCCAGCAGCGACTGCTGGTTGGCCTCGTAGGTTTCCCAGGTGATGTATCCGGGGTGGGCGCCGGGGATCAGCGCGGTCCACTGGTCGCGGGGCAGGGCCTGGTAGGCCTTCTTGCCGCCGGGCGCGACGGCTTCGCGGCGGCGGCCGTAGGCGAACGCGCCGGCATACCGGGGGTTGTGCAGGGTGCGCAGCACCCGCCAGTGGGGTCAGCGGCACCCACGCCAGCTCTCCCTTGCGCGGCCCGGTGCCGATCCGCACCGGGAACGGCAGCTTCTCGTCACGGAAGGCGGTGACTACAGCGCGGGCCGATCCGGTGCGGCCGAACACGGTGAACAGGTGGCCGATCGCGTGCTGCACGCCGGTGTCGGGGTCGAGCACGACATGCCCGGCCCCGTCGTAGACCAGCCCGACCGGCAGGCCCGTCCGCAGCTCGCCGCGCCGGGCGGCTGATAGCTGCCCGCCGCGCAGCCGGGCCCGGATGAAATGCAGCTCAGCCTCGGACATGGTGCCTTTCAGGCCGAGCAGCAGCCGGTCGTTGAACTCGCCGGGATCATAGAGCCCGTCCTCGTCGCAGATCAGCGTCGAGCTCAGCGCGCAGATCTCCAGCAGCCGGTGCCAGTCGGCGTTGTTACGGGCCAGCCGGGACACCTCCAGGCCGAGCACGATCCCGGCCCGGCCCATGCCGACCTCGGCGACCAGGTGCTGGAAGCCTTCCCGGTCGGTGGCGCTGGCGCCGGAGTGGCCCTGGTCGACATCGATGGTGATGATCTGGGCCGCGGGCCAGCCCAGCGCGGCGGCCCGCTGCCGCAGCGCGTACTGCCGGGCGGTGGACTCGGTGTTGTTGAGGACCTGCTTGAGGGTGGACTGGCGGACATACAGGTAGGCGTTGCGGGCCAGGTGGCCGGCGGTCACCTTCGCCGCGTCGCCGCTCACCTGTGCTCACCCCCGCCCGGCCAGGCACGACAGCGCCATCGTGGCCAGCGCCGCGACCAGCTGGTCGCCGGTCCCGGGCGGTGCCGGGCGGGCCGGCGCGGCGCAGGGCCGCGCTGGTGCGGTAGCCGGAATGGCTTGCCAGGCAAGCAGCCAGGCAGCCACGCCGCGGTTCTGCAGCACGCCCAGGCCCAGCCGCCAGCCGCCCCGGTCACCATCAAGGACCTGGCGGCGCAGCTGCTCATACCGCGCGACGTCGTCACGCCGCCCGGCGGGCTCACCGCCGCTCTCCGCTGCTTTTCGGGGCGACGGCACGGGCCAGCGCGCGTTCCACCGAGCGGGGATGCACGGTGATCCCGAACCGCGCGGCGATCGCCCCGGCCAGCGCGGCGCTGGACAGCGACGGGTCGGCGGCGCGGGTCTCGGCCGCGAACGCGACCACCTCGGCGGTGAGCTTGTGCGCCCGCCGCGGGCCGGGCCGGGCCGGGACCAGCGCTGCCAGCCCGCCGGCGTCGACCGCGGCGGCCGCCTGGTAATACGACGGCCGGGAGAACCCGAACGCGGCCGCCGCCGCCGTCACCGGCTCGCCCTCGGCCCGCACCCGGCGCACCATCTCGTACTTGACCTGCACCAGGTCCCGGGCGTCGAAGAACTCCGCCCCCGCGGCGAACGCCTCGTCGGTCACCGCCTCCGGCCGCGGGTTCAGGCTCCGCGCCTCGCGCAGCGCGTTCTCCTTCTGATCTGGCCGCCGTGCCGCCATCCCGCCTCCCGGACTACACTGTTGTAAGCATGATTATGCCGGGTAATGCGCCTTCGGCCACGACGACACGCAGACTGCCAGTGACAATCCACAGCCTGCGACACGAGAGACAGGGAGCTGTCTCTGCACCCGGCATAATCTGCTTTACACAAACGGCAGAATCTGCTTTACACTCCGGTCACCCGCCAGCCGCCCGGCAGCCCTCAACCAGCCGCGCCAGCGCGAGCAGATCCGCCGTCCGGAACGGGCTGCGGCCAGCCGCCACCGCTACGAACACATCCGGCCCGCAAGCGTCGGTCCACCCCACCGGAAGCGAGTACTGCCTGCCGTCAGCGTCCAGGAAGAACACCCGGTCCTCCGCCCAGGTCTGGCGCACCGCCACGAACACGAACTCCCGCCCGGCCCACGGATGGAACGGATGGGTCACACGCACAACTCGCTGCGCAGCGAGGAGATCAGGCGTAGTTGACGACGCTGGATAACGCGCTGATGGAATCGACGATCGGCCTGTTCAAAACCGAGCTGATCAAGAAAGACGGACCCTGGCGAAGCCTGGCCGATGTCGAGCTGGCCACCGCCGGCTACATCGACTGGTACAACACAAGACGGCTGCACACCGCGATCGGCGGCATCCCGCCGGCCGAGCACGAAGCCGCCTACTATGCCCAGAACCAGCCTCACACCGAGGCCGGACCCAACAACTGAAGCCTCCACGAAACTCGGGGCGGTTCACAGAGCCTCCGGCGTGGCCTCATGGGCTGGGGGAGCCATGTGCTGAAATTATGCGCATTGTGGTTGCCAACAGGTCGAGGATCGCCTTGGCCCTCCTGCTTGTAGGTCTCGGGGGCGGGTTAGCTGTCGGCGGCCCCACTGGCCTTGGCCACCTCGCAGTGGTTGTCCTCGACCACATTTACCTGCTGTTCCTGGCCGCCGCTGCCGTTGCGATCTTTGTGACAGTGATGCCCCGTGGGACGCGCATCGGCCCGGTTGTTCTGGTCCTCGCCGGATCAGTGGCATACGTCGCTACCCACCAGCGATGGCCTGGGCAGTCCGGCTGGGTGGTGGTGGGCCTGCTTGCTGTAGTTGTCGGAGGAGGTCTGGCGATCGCGGGTAAGAATGTCGGGAACAAGAACCTCAGGGACTTCGATCCTGTTCGCCGCAGCTGGGCAATCGGGATCCGGCGTGTCGTGGATTTTCAGGGGGCCGAGTGGATACCCGACCACATCTCCGTTTGTGCTATCGGCACGAAGCTCAGGCTCGATCTCACGGCGCCTGCTGAAGCCCGGAGGCAGTACGTTGAGTTGTCGGTTATTTGCTGTGGCGGGTGCGTTGAGATCGTGCTACCGGACCACTGGCCGGTCGTGGGCGGTCGCCTGGCTTTGACAAGAACCATCCATTTCTCGGGGCGCCTTGACTCAGATGAGACCTTCCCTGACCCGAGGGACGAGACTCAGTACAAGCGGCTTGGTCAGGTCATTGAAAAACGACACGACCAGTACCGAGAATTCAACGAGCCACCTCCGGTCTTGGTGGTGCATGTCATGGGGCTTGGAGGTGACGTCTCACTTGTCGGACGGACCTGAGCCACCTGGGCCTCCCGGACTGCCCAGTTCGGGAGGCTGGGAAGTGCTACCCGGATGTACGTACTTCCATCCAGCCCGTTCTGAATCCTCGATCGGATGGATGCCCCCAAGGAAGGCGGTGAGCTTGCTGTTATCCGAGTATTCCTGACTAGCGTTGTCAGGAAGGGGACGGTGCATTGCCTGCAACATGTCGAACCTGTGCAGGTCATAGCTCGTCGCCAGCCGGACCGCGTAGGACCGTGCGGCTCGTCGCGCTCCGCGGTAAGCAATCAGCGAGAAGAGGGCAAAGGCCACCGGAAGCAAGCTCCAGCCATCCAGCCGAAGAATGAGAGGTGCTGCGGCAAGGGTCTCGCATCCGAACACCAGCGTGAAGGCCGCCATGGTGTCGATGAGGTCGAGTTGGATCGTCATCTCTGCGTCTAGCCGGGCGGCTATGTGCGGATACAAGCGCGGGTAAGTGATTACAGTCCCTAGGCCATATCGCTCGCCCGCGGAGGTTTCGGCGCGGCGCAGCACGTTGCCGAGACTTGTCGGAAGCAGGTCGGCGATGGCCGCCGGATATGACTCGGCCACCCGCCCTGCCCGTGACCTCATCTGGGCTATCCGTCGCGCACGCTGGCTGTCTATCGCCACAGTCTCGAAGTCCTCACTCCCCGACGACTCCGGCGCCACTTGCTCCCTAGCCAGGCTGGCAGTTAGGCGCCGGGCGTGCAATTCGACTGCTAGGCCCTCAAGAAGTCCGCGCCTCCTCCAGTAACCCTCGAGGAACTGAACAGCCGCCACCTGGAAAGGCCGAAGCATAATCGCCAGCAGCAACACCCCGAGCAGCAGCAGCACTCCCCCGACGACGTTGAAATCCTGGATTGTTTGCGTCACCGACGGCAATCCCTGGCCTACCGGCTTCCCTTTGGCGTTGTGCACCTGGAACATCCATGGGTAGAGCCGCGAGCTGACTAGCGTGAAGACCGTCAACACCAAGACTAGGCTTGGGAGCACATTGACCAGGTACGCGCTAGGCCCGAGGCTCTTGGTCGATTCCTTCGCGACCTGACCGAGACTGGTCAATCCGCACTCGCTGGAATCTGGGTCAGTATCCAGGCCTTGTGTTTGCGGCACTTCTCCGGCTGGTCGGGCCGATAGGGCGGCGACCACCTGCGCGACTTGCATTCTGCCCAGTTCTCGCAGCCATACTGTGTGGCCCTGTCCTTAGCGCCCCTATCGCTATCGTCTCCACGGGTTTCACCGTAGGACAGATGAACGGAGACGAGCATGAGCATCGTGATAAGAAGTGCGATGCGCGTTAAGTCACTCGGCCAGTGCTCACTCTCACACCTCCGCATGCTCGGATTATGCGCTCTTGCGAAGCCTGCCGGAAGTAGATCACTGAGAACTGGCGAACCGAAGCCGGAGTGCGACCTTCTCCGCTGCGGACTGCGAGCCGGACCCACGGTACGACTGCCTTGCGCGCCGACGTCTAGAGCCGTGCGTTTGGCCCTAATCCTGAGGCACCCAGATCGCTTGATACACGAGTGATCTTCGCGCGGCGGGCCGGGCCTGGCCTAACGCGCTGCGTGCGGTGCCGTTCGACCTGAACGTGTTTTCACGGTCGTCGCCGAAGATCTGGCGTTCGTTGCCGCGGCTGAGTGTACCAGCTACTGACCGATCAGCGCGGGACCGCACGGCGGCGTGGCTGCCTGACCGCGAGTCGGGGCTGTCGGCGCGGACGATCACCCCTCGGCTGTCGTCGGTCTCGGGTTTGTACGCGTACTTGGTCGCATCGAGGGGCGAAGCTACGGCTTGTTTGCTGTCGCGTGAATTCCTACGCTCAGTTCATGCCGGATCTCCCGCAACGCCAGCAGGCCGTTGTCGGCGAGCTGGTCGAGTGGTGGGAAGACCTGTGGCAGAGCGGAATTGGCCCGCAAGTTTGCTGCTGGCGGTACCGCAGGGCTGGGGCCGGTCGACGGTCTTAGGCGGACTGGCGGAGGCCGTTAGCGTTGAAGACGTACCGGTGACGATCGTCGTGCCGATCGAAGGCCGGGAATTGTCCGGCGGCGCTGGCCAGCAGGCGCAGATGCTCTGCGACCTTCTGACCGCGGTCCTGAAACCGAGGAGCAACGGAGCACCGCGGGCCAGCGAGTTGCTGGGAGTGGACAGCGTGGCCGGTCGCGTGCAGACTGGGCTGGCTGTCGCCAGCTTGTTCGTGTCGGGCCTGGCTGCCGGCGTGGGTTTTCTGCTCGCTGGAATGGCCGTGGGCGCGGTCGGCAAGGTGTGGGACGACAGCCCGGCCGGGCAAGACGGGGCGCTCGCCAAGGCCGCGCGCGCGGTGGCCGCAGTCTCGGTGTCGGTGCCGGTGCTGGTGCTGGTCGATGACGCGGACTGCCTGGACACGGACCTTGCGACCACGTTGCTAGAGAGCCTGGCCTGCCGCAGCGACGGCCAGGTTCTGGCAGTGATCGCCGGCAACCCGGACGGCGCGCTAGCCAGGATGCTGGCCAAGAACGCCCCGTACGGGCTGACCGGGCGAGTGCACAGGGCCGAGGCTGATCCCGACATGAGCTCTCACTCCCGCTCCGCCTTAGCGCGTGAGCTGTGCCCGTGGCTGCCCGATGTGGCCATCAGCCGGATCGGCCAGCGCACTCAGACCTTCGCCGACGTCTTCAGAGTCGTGGCATCGGGGCGGCTGGCTGAGGTGCGCCCAGGTGACGATGAGGACGGTATTGTGGCCGCCTCGGACGCCGCGATCAACGCCAGACTGGAGCGGGGCGAGCCATCTGCGGAGGCAGTGATCCTGGCCTGGGCGGGCGGGGTGGTGCACGTGCGCCAGGCAGCCCGCGCGCTCGCCGTCCTGGGCGCTGAACCTCTCGCGGATGATGTCGACGTGGAACGCTTCGAATCGCTGATCCGGGTCGCTGATCTCCAATCCCTGAGGCTGGCGGCGCAGGTTCAGGACCTGTCCGTATCGATCCGGCGCGCGATGGCGGCGGCGGTACTGGACGAGGCTGCGGCGATCGCCGCTGACCCGCAGGCCGAGCTCGTGGACCGGATCGTCGCCTGGCAGGCTGTGCATCGGGTCCGGCTTGACGTTGACGAAGGCGGCCAGGGTCGGCTGGCCCGATCGCAATGTGATCTTGTCGCGGGCCTTGAATCACTCGGGGACCTTGCCGCCGCGCGCGACGCGGCGGCCTCAGCGCTGGCCGGGTGCCCTGACGATGACCGGTACCGGGAATGCCGCGAGGCGCTGGCGGCTGCGGTCCTCCGGCTAGCCGGCAGCGGGTCAGCGCAAGCCCCGGATCCACTGGCAGAGAAGCTGATCGCCGCGGCGGTGGCCGACGGGGCGGCGGTCGGGCTGGAGGCCCGGATCTGGGCGGCCGTCAGCCTGCTGGCTATGCCAAGCCGGCGGGAGACCGGGCTGGGCCTGGTCGATCAGATCACCGCCGATCTCGGCGCGCGTAGCGACCTGGGACCCGTAGCTGCCCGGTGGCGGCTCCTGCTGGCCTTTCACACCGGGCGGGCCGGGTATAGCCCGGTGACCCAGCAGCTCCTCAGCCCGCTGCTGACCTGCGGTGACCCCAGTGTCGAGGACTCCGCCCGGCGGGTCTTGCACGCGGGCGAAGGCCCACAGGCAGATGTCCGGCTGCAGATCGCGGTTCTCGAAGCGGAGTTGGACACCTCGCAGCTCAGTGACGACGATCTGCTCCGGTTGCACCACGCCCTGGGCAGGGGTTACGCAAAGCTCGGCGACTACCGTCACGCGCTCAACCACGCCCAGCTCGAGCTACCGCTGTGCCTCCTTCAGCAGGGCCCCGCCCATCCGCGCACCCTGCTCACCCGCCACAGCGTCGCCAGCTGGACCGGGCACGCGGGCGACCCGGCTGTCGCCCAGGACCTATACGCCGCGCTGCTTCCCGACATCGCGCGGGTGCTCGGCCCCGTCCACCCGGACACCCTCGCCACCCGCCACGAACTTGCGGACTGGACAGGATGGGCTGGTGACCCAGCCGCCGCCCGGGATCAGTTCGCCGCGCTGCTTCCCGACATCGCGCGGGTGCTCGGCCGCGCGCATCGGGACACCCTGGCCACCCGCCACAACCTCGCCAACTGGACCGGGAAGGCTGGTGACCCAGCCGCCGCCCGGGACGAGTACGCCGCGCTGCTGCCCGACATCGTGCGGGTACTCGGCCCCGCCCACCCGGACACCCTGCTCACCCGCCACAACCTCGCCAGCTTTACCGGGGAAGCGGGCGACCCAGCCGCCGCCCGCGACCAGTACGCTGCGCTGCTGCCCGACTTTGAGCGGGTACTCGGCCCCGCCCACCCGCGCACCTTGCTCACCCGCCACAGCCTTGCCAACTGGACCGGGAACGCTGGTGACCCAGGCGCCGCCCGGGACCGCTACGCCGCGCTGCTGCCCGACATCGCGCGGGTGCTCGGCCCCGCCCACCCGGACACCCTGGCCACCCGTAGCAACCTCGCCACCTGGACCGGCGAAGCCGGCGACTCGGCCGCCGCCCGGGACCAGCTCGCCGGGCTGCTGCCGGTCCGCGAACGCGTGCTCGGCCCCGCCCACCCAGACACCCTGGCCACCCGTAACAACCTCGCTTACTGGACAGAGCAAGCTAACTAGCCATATTTACCTGGAAGCTAGCTCTCTGCACGGTGACGATGACGTGCACGTCTTCGCAGTCGAGCTGGTGGCCTAAGGTACGTCCAGGCTTATTCAAACGACGGCGATTACCTGGTGTTGCCCGTCATTCGGTGTGAGCGTGCGGGCGTCGTTGGTTGTGAGCGCGTTGCGACATGAGGAAGCCCCGCTGGCTGGAGTCGGCGGGGCTTCGGTTCATGTTGTCGTTGGGGCGCTTATTCTGTCGTGACTTCGGTTACGGCGGCGCGGGCGGAGGATTCGTCGGCGATGGCCTTGCCGGCGGTGAACGCGGCGAGCAGGGCAGCGACGGCGATGTTGTTGACGGCGCGGGGGTAGCCCCGGGATGTCTGGTGGATCAGGGCGGCCGCGTCGTCGGAGAACAGGGTGTCGGACCTTCCGGAGAGCGCCAGGTGGTGCTTGAGGTAGCTGCTGGTTTCGGCCAGGGTCATGCCGGTCATGTGGTAGCGGACGGCGATCCGCTGGTCGAGGGCGGCGAGCTGGCCGAGCTTGAGCCGGCGCCGCAGGGTGGGCTGGCCGATGAGCAGGCAGGCAAACACGGCGGCGGAGTCCATGGCGTGGTTGGTGAGCATGCGCACGGACTCGAGCTGGTCGGCTTGCAGGAGGTGTGCTTCGTCGATGACCAGGACGGGAGTGCGGCCGCGTTCGGCGTGCTCGGCGGCCAGCGCGTCGGCGGACTGGGCGGTGAGCGCGGCGGTGCCGTGGGCGGGCCGGCCGCCGAGCGAGGCGACGATGGCGTGGTGGATGCCGCGGACGCCGACGGTGGGGTCGGGCAGGTAGATGACGGTGTGCCGGGCGGTATCCAGGGCGGCCAGCGCGGACCGGGCGGCGACGGTCTTGCCGGCGCCGACCTCGCCGGTGATCACGCCGAGGGCCTTATCGGCCACGCACCAGGTGATCCGGGCGGCGGCCTCGCCGTGGGCGGCGTGGCGGTGCAGCATGCCGGGGGCCAGGTCGCGGCCGAACGGCATGCGGGTGAACCCGTAATGGGCTTGCAGGCGGTCGATCATGGCTGTTCTCCCAGCGCGTCGTCGATGGTCAGCTGGCCGGGCAGCTGCCCGGCGCCGCCGAGGAGGGCGGCGTAGTTGATCCGCTCGCCGAGCTGGCTGTCGTGAGCGGCGCTGATCAGGCCCAGGTAGCTGATCCCGGTCGGGGCGGGGCCGGGTCGGGGCCGGGCTGCTCGGGCCGGGCTTTGGGGTGGGCGTGCCGCCCGATCGTGAACGGGGCGGCGGTGCCGTGGGACTGGCCGCGGTGGCGTACCTCGATGACGGTGAGGTCGAACGGGTCGAAGACCAGCTCGACCTTGCGGCCGGCCAGCAGCTGGTCGACGGAGTAGGTGTTGCCGTGCAGGGATACGGTGGCGGTCTTGGTGACGGTCCGGTGCTCCGACCACAGGAACGCTTCGCGCAGCTGCGCCGGGGCGGGCAGGGGCAGCGGCACCGGGATGCCTTCTTGCCAGCGGCGCAGCGGCGGCTGGCCGGTTTCGGAGTGCGGCGTGGTGTGGTAGACGGTTTCCACCCAGGCGGCGAGCATCTTGTTGAGTTCGGCCAGGCCGCTGATCCCCGCGGCTATCTGCGGGGTGATCTCGGCCAGGAACTGGCCGCGGACGGTCCGGAAAAATCGCTCGATCTTGCCTTTCCCCTGGGGGCGCCGCGGCGTGGAGTGGATCAGCTTGATGCCCAGCACCGCGCAGGCCCGCAGCAGCCACGAGTCGGTAAAGGCGCTGCCGTTGTCGACGAACGCCGACTCGGGGACGCCGCGGGAGGCCAGCGCCGGGCGCAGCGCGGCGGCCAGCCGGACGGTGTCCTCGCTGAACCCGAACCGGGCGGCCATCACCGCCCGGGAATGGTCGTCGATGAAGGCGAAAAGGTAGGTCTTGCGGCCGGCGATGACCGGGCCGTGCAGCGCGTCACCGGTCCAGATCTCGTTGCACCGGCCGGCCTCGAACCGGCCGAATACCCCGGCAGCCGGGCCCGCGGCGGCGGCCGGCCGGTTCAGTTCTAGCCGCTCGAAGTGCCGCTGCACGGTCCGGTCCGAGGGCGCCCAGCCGGCCTGGGCGCGCAGGATCCGGGTGACCTGGGCGGCGGTGCGCTGCGGGTTCTCCTTCTTCAGCGCGACCGCCAGCGCGAGCACCTCGGCGGGGGTCCGCGCGCTGACCCGGGCCGGGGACGGCACCAGTGCCTCGAACCCGCCGGCCCGCCAGTCCCGGGCCCAGCGGCGGATCGTCTGCTCCGAAACCGTGATCTTCTGCCCGGCCGGCCCGTCATGCGCACGGCCGGCCAGCTCGCGGACCAGCGCGCCGCGCTGGCGGGCTGACAGGCCCGGATCAGTCACGTCCTGGATCAGCTGGTAGCGGAACAACCCCGTCAGCCGGGCCCGCTCGGCCCGGCGGCGGGCTTCCTCAACTGCCTCAGCCACCTCGTTCCTCCTTTGATGCGGTCTGGATAGTCCCGCACCGAAGGGTGGCCGCCTGAGCCCGCGGCTCACCAGGGGCAGCTGGTGTTGATCATCTGCACAGCCGTGCCGGGACCCAGCAGCAGGCCCGAGGTGACCGCCGAGGCCAGCTCCCACGGCGACAGCACAGACACCGCGCCGTCCCAGCGCCGCGCCGCCGCCAGCGCCGCGGCCAGGATCGCGGTGACCGCATCGCCCAGCACCGACCCCGACGGGCCGGGCAGCAGCGGATCAGGATCCAGCGCGCACGCCAGCACCGTGAACGCCGACCGCAGCGCCTCCGCCCGCGCGGCGAACCGGCGCAGCCAGCCGCGCACCGTCGCCGCCGCCCGGCCCAGCCGCCCGGCGATCGTCGCGCATCCCAGCCCGGCCGCAGCCAGCACCAGCGCCTCGCCGATCACCCCCGCCGAGTCTGCCCGCCGTGCCAGCATCCGGGCAGGAAGTAACACGTGCGTCCGCCCGCAGCCGTCGCACATCGCCCGGCGCGGCCGCAGCCACCGCCGGGCCTCGCCGCCCAGCCGGATCTCCCGATCCAGGGCATGCCCCCACCCGTGCAGCTGCCCGCCGCAGGGGCACTCCAGCAACCCATCCAGCAGCTGCCGCTCGACCTCAGCCTCGTCATTGCCTACCGTGAGCACAGGGTGCCTCCGCGCACCTAGTGGCCCTCCCGGCGGCTCAGCCAAAAAACGACCGGGAGGGCCCGCCTCTACCGGACGTGCTCACGTTGTCGTCGGACAGGAAAAAGGGCAACCGGATCCGGTTGCCCACGCCACGCTCAGCCCCGATGACGCTCCCTCAAAGTCTGTGCTCATACGGAGCGACGCTCAACACCTGGGTGGCTGGTTCAACAAGTAACATGTTCCACTCATCACAGCGGTTCGGGGTGGAGGAAGCGCCGGAGCACGTTCTCGGTAATGCGAGCTACGTCGTTGCGATACAGGTTGTGTGAGAAGGCCGCGCACCATGCCATCGTCCCGACCGAGAAGCAGGCTCCGCCGCTTTCACGAATGATCAGCGCCATGTCAGCGTGGTACGGCTCGCGCACCGCACCGAACAAGGGCGGAATCATCGAGTGATCGCGTGAGCTGGCGAGGACAATGTGACCGTCGGGCGGGCGCTCCGTGCTGGTCGCATTGTCCCACTCCTGGCCGACCACCCCCCCGCCAATCAGGCCGAACGCTCCGATCTCGGTTCCCAGAACGCCATCGAAGACGAACTCGGCCGCACCAGGAAGATCTTGCGTCTTCCAGAAGGGCAAGGACTCGTCGAAGCCCATGGTCGCACTCTCGACGCCGACGAGTGCGAGCGGTGGCCGGCCGGAGTCTGCGAGATGGCCGCCCGCCTGTCCGTCGGCGGCGAGCGCATGTTCTGCCTCGGCGCCCTGGTGTGTGGACATCCAGTACGGGACTCGTCGGTTTTCCATGATCCATGGTCGGTCCGGCGAGAAGGTGATGCGGGACTGGAACCCGTTCCCGCCCAGGTACATGAGGCGGCCGCCGGCCTGCTGGAAAGCGGCCAGCGCGTCGTACTGGCGGTCGGAGATGTATTCGGGGTGGGTGCCTGTCAGCACGACGCGCGGTCCCTCCAGGAGCGCGTCGCCCAGCGCGTGCAGGTCATCGTCGGTGGCGACCTCGTAGTCGACGCCGATCTCTTCCAGCCAGTCGATCAGGTAAAGATCGGATACATATCCTTCGAAGTGCCTGTTGGTCGTGCGCATAAACAGATTGGGCCGCCGGTGCGAGACGTGCGTCACGTCGGTGCCGTCTTCGTGCATGTCGTAGGCCGACAGGCCAAGCTCCGGGTGCGTCATGAGGTACATGTCTTCCGGACCGAGCTCGACCAGGCGGTCCGATACGGCCTCTTGGATCGGGTCCTCCCACCAGAAGCGCGAATTGCCGTAGGAAAGGTAGGTGGCCGTTGGGATGAGCACGAGCACGTCCCTGGCCGGCGCTGAGCCGACGGCGCGGCGCACGAAGAAGGGGACTAGGTCTTCGTCGCCCGCGGATCCGCGCACGCGGAAGGCATAGCAGCCCGGCCTGAGATAAGCCGGTATCTGCCACGAGACGACCGCGGGCCAGCGGCAATCCTCGATAGCGTCGCGCAGGAAGTGCGCGGCGGCGAACTGTTCAGGGGCTTGCGGCCAGGCCATGGCAGAACCATCCCAGCGTGATCCGGTCACCCCGCGGCGAGGTAGGTTCACCATGGAGAGAGCGATGCCGCGAGGCCCGCGGTCAGGGACGGACCAGCTTGTGATCTGCTGGGACAAGTCCCACCAGCCCGCGAGGCCGTCGGCAGTGCGAGCGGGCAACTCGCTCAGCGGGCTGCCTGGCTGGGCAAGGGCGGAGACCTCGCCGTCGGTGAGTGGGCCGAGCGCCACGCATGGCTGCTCTAGTCGTCCGTTGAAGTGATCGACGGGACCGCCGGTCCCGGCTCGGGCGCCAAGGACGACCTCACCGGCAAGCTCGGGGGCGGGCAGCGGGACGGGCGGGGCGTCCGCATGGCCGAGCGGGGCGCCGTCAGGGGCGTTGTACAGGCGGCACGACAGGCCCTGCTCGGACCAGGCGCCTACGACCGTGTACCAACGCCACAGCTCGCATTGGACGTCCAGCGGGCAGCTGGCGAGCACAGTTTCCCCTTGCCGGACTTCGATAGCGGGGCAGCGGCTGGTGTCGAGGACTAGCGCAATTCCGTCCAGCGAGACGAGCGCCTGCGTCTGCTCCGAAGGGAGCGTCGGGCAGAAGGTCACCTGAAGCGAGACCGCGCCGTCGAGTGACATGGGACCCAGCGACGCGGTGGCGTGCGAGCCTGGGCGCACCTCGTGCGGCTCGACCTTATAGGAACCGGTGACCTGCGAGGAAAGGATCTCGTAGCGTAGCCCCGGGGCACCGGTGTCGTCGTCCCCTGACCGCATTCGCACCACGTCAATATCAGCCTGCCCGGCCTGCGATGCGGATACGTGGCAGGAGATCGTGTCGCCCGGGGCTGCCGACAGCGGGGCCGTGTACCCGAGCACGCGGTCCGTGGCGGCCCTTTCCGAAGGCTGAGCCTGCCCGGTTTCGGCAAGGGGTGGCTGGTCGTGCCCAGGGGGGCGGATCCCGGTGTGCGCCTCAAAGCGCAGCGCGAAGGCCAGCCGTTCGGCATTCGCGGCGCTGTCTGTCTCGGCGACCTCTCGCCAGGGCGCGCCGCGCCGACGGGGCGGCTCTGCGACCACCAGCCGACCGGTGCGCTCGCGCAGCAGGACGAGCCTTCCTGTACGGGTGTCTGAGCGCATCCGGGCCAGCATGAGCTGCAGGTCCTCCGAATGACGCGCCAGCGGCGCCCGCATGAACTCGGCGACGAGGTCGTACCGTGACCCGTCGACGTGGTCGGGGATCGCGTACCGTCCCGTGCCCACTCGTTCGATCGCCGAATGGGTCATCACCGGCATGTCTGTCACGGGCAGTTCCTTACTTGGTGAAGTACCACAGGGATGGGGTAAGGAGCGAGAGCGGGCTTTGCGGTGTCGCCCCGTGCAGCGTTGTCGAGATCGCGGACACCTCGTTGACGGTGTTGGGAATCCACAGCACAGGCAGCTGGACCGACACGTCGTTGACGTACTTCGACCATGCGGCGCTGGTGGCGGCAGCCGAGCTCGCGTGCTGGATGGCGGAGATGTCGGCGTCGACGACGGGGTCGCTGAACGATCCTGGATTCACCCCGGCGCCAGTCCGGAACAGCTGCTCCCCAGTCGGGTAAGGATTGTTCCAGATCCATGCTGGTGTACCCCACTGCACGGCCTGCCAGCCGCAGGAGCTGCCGCCAGTACACGGGACTGCCGCGCCCACCACCTGGCCCTCCGTGCCGGTCGTGAGCGTCAGAACGATCCCAGCCTTGCTGAAGGTGGACTTCATCGTGCGCATCTCGTTGTCGAGGTACGGCGCGCCGCCCAGGTACTCGATGGTGAACTGGAACTTGGTGCCCGCCGCGACGCCGGGACCGCATTCGCTCGCCGTGGAGCCGGGGTGACGGCAGGTCAGCACCCCCGATGAAGTCACCCAGCCGTGCGATTTAAGCAAGGCGGTGGCCTTGGCCGGATCGTACGGATACGGATTGGACTTCTCCTGGGCTGTCACGTACGGCGTCGTCGGCGAGAGCGGCGTCGGGCCGTAGTTCGGTAGGCCCGCCTGGCCGAGGAAAGCCTTGATGTACCCCGGCTGGTCGATCAGCGTCTGGATAGCCTGACGCGCATAGAGCTGCTTGAAGACCGGCCCGATAGCAGCGTTGTTGAAGTTAAGGACGATATAGGAGATCGACAGCAAGGGCCAGGGGTCGATGGTGTAGCCCACCGAGGCGAACCGCGAGGCGGCCGTGAGATCGGAGACCGGCACGTAGCCGTAGCTGAGCCGGCCCGCCTGGAGCTCGTTGGCCTCCGCTGAGTCAGAAGTGAAGGGTTCCATCACGAACTGCGACAAGTGCGGTTTCGGTCCCAGCGTGTAGGCGGGATTGGGCTTGAGCACCGCGTATCCGGTGGTCTTAAACGACGACAGGCGCCAGGGGCCGTCCACCACCTGCCACAGCGGGTTGGTCTGGTAGGTGGAGAGCGACGTCCCCTGGCTCTCAATGAAGGTGATCACCTTTTTCGCCCCGGCGGGCGTGAGGTCGTAGTTGCCCACCGGCGCAGTGGCCGACGTCTTGTCCCACGCCTGCTGGGGCAGCGGGATGATCTCCGCAAGCTGGGAGTTGGTGAACCAGGTCGGTGAATACGCATTGTTGAGGTGGAAGACGATGGTGCGGGAACCTTGCAAGGTCATCGACGACACGTTCGAGGGAAACTCGCCCGACGCGGAGTAGGCCCAGCTGGTGCCGTATGCCCGCACTAGATTCACGAAGAACTCGACATCACGGGCGGTGACCGGCTGGCCGTCGGACCACTTGGCGGGTCTGAGCGTGACTGAAACTGTCCGGTCGCCGTTTGAGTACACCGGCGGCTCAGCGAGGCTCAACTGGTTGTTCATGATGAGCTGGGAACCCTCGCCGAACCAGTACAGCGGGTTCCACTGGAGATACATGAACTGCCCGTTGGTCGGCAGGTTGCAGTCACGACTGGTTCTCGGCGAAGGTAGCTGTTCCCCCGTTGATCGGCTTCCCGCCGCTGCTTGACGGATTCCCGGACGAGGTGGTGCAGCCCACGGCGCCTGCAACGACACATGCGGCGACGGCCACGCAGCGGATCAGCGTCCGGCGCATCACAACCTCCTTTACATATCGAAGGCTATTCGTACTGGTAAATGAGTTCTTAGAGAAGTCGGAACGGGAGATTTTCACTTTCGTTGGCCCCATTCGCAATAAGGAATCTCGTCCATGCTTAATTTCAGCGCTCACGGAGACGAACTTCAAAGGCATCCCGCAGCGCGTCGCCGATGAAATTGAAAGCGACCACTGTTACCACGATGGCGATCCCGGGCGGATAGATGAGCCACCAGTAGCCCGAATAGATGTAATCGATTCCCGAGGAAAGCATCGACCCCCAGTCAGTGCCGGGTGCCGGTATCCCAAGCCCGAGGTAGCCCATGGCCGCCACGAGCAAGATGGCATCGGCGACCTGGAAGGTGACGTTAACGGCCATTGTCCCGATCGAGTTCGGGAGGACATGGCGGGAAATGGCGCGCCAGTGTGATCCTCCGATTACGCGCACTGCCTGCACATATTCGAGCGTGCGGAGCCGCAAGGCCTCACCGCGCACGAGCCGACTGGGAATCAGCCAGGCGACGAGCGCTACCACGATAATGAGTACGGGGACGTTCGGGCGGTAGATCGTGGCCAGGAACAGCACGATGAGCAGGGGCGGAACGCTGAGCATGGCGTCCACTGCGCGCATCATGACGGTGTCGGCCAGACCGCCGATGTATCCCGAGATAGCACCCCACAGCGCGCCGAACCCGGTAGCGATCACCGACGCTGCCAGCGCCACTTCAAGCGATGCCCGGCCCCCGACCATGAGCCTTCCGAGTTCGTCATAGCCGAGTGGGTCGGTGCCAAGGGGGTGGGCGAGGGACGGCGCTAGGTGCACCTGATTCAGATTCGTGTAGACCTGGTTGGTGTGGTAGATGAGCGGCCCGATGAAGCAGAAGCCGATCATCAGCAGCACAATGAGAACGCCCGCCAGGCCAAGGCGGTTATGGGCAAAGGTCCGGGCGGCGGCAAGGAGGCGACGGCCGCCGGCCGCTCCTTCCTCGCCGTGCAGGCCGTTCAGCGGCGAGATTTCTGCGAGCTGCTCGTTCACATCGGTCACGACAGCCTCACCCTGGGGTCGACGATTGCATAGAGGACGTCCGCGATGAACGAGCCGACAACTGTCGCCACGCCTACCACCAGCGTGACTCCGAGGATGGTGGGATAGTCCTCTGACTGCGCAGCGTTCCAGAACAGCAGGCCCATGCCGGGATAGTTGAATATCGATTCGACGAGGATGGCGCCGCTTACCACCACAGGCAGCGTCAGGCCTACGAGGGTTATCAGCGGCCCTGCTGCGTTTCTCAGCACGTGCCGCCAAAGAACCTGTTGCCCGCCCATTCCCTTCGCGCGGGCCGTACGCACATAGTCAAGCGGTAGGTTTTCGAGCGCCGATGAGCGCATATACCGGCTGAACAGCGCTGTGGTGATGAGTGTCAGCGTGATAACCGGGAGCGCGATGTCGCCTGGGTGGGTGAGCAACTGTCCGAAGCTGGCCTGCGGCACGATGGGCGGCAGCAGATGAAGCTGCTCGGAGAACAGGATGACGAGAAGGAGTCCGAGCCAGAAAGCTGGCATCGAGTAGAACACGAACGCCAGGCCGGTGGCGACGTAGTCGAAGAAGCGGTTTCTCCGGGCAGCCTGCATGAGACCTACTGGCACCGCGATCACAAAAGCGAAGAGGTTGGCCAGGCCGACAAGCAGGGCCGTGCCCGGCAGCCGACTTGCAATAGCGGTAGTGACGTTCTCGTTCAGCTTTACCGAGAAGCCAAGGTTTCCCTGCAGCATCTGCCACAGCCAGGTGAAGTACTGGATGAACAGTGGCTTGTTATATCCGTACTGCTGGTTGAACGCAGCGACCTTTGCCGGGGTCGCGCGGGGGCCGAGCAGGGCTCTTGCCGGGCTGCCTGGGAGCAGGTGGAGCATGATGAACACGATTACGCTCACGCCGAAGAGCACTACAACCGCATGGGCTGTCCGTCTTGCCGAGTAGCGCAGCATCTGCCGACTCCCTTCAGCGCGTGAAGTACCAGCTCTCGGGCGTGAGCGAAAGGCCGTCAGCCGGCTGTGGGACGGTGCCGTGCAGGCTGGCGGAGATGGCCGAGACCTGATAAGGCATCAGTGGCATGAAGAGCATCGGCACCTGCTGGGCGGTGTACTGTTCCCAGCGGAAGAAGGCCGACAACCCTGATGTCGTCGTCGTCTCGTTGACGAGCTGGTCCATCTGCCGGTTCGAGTAGCTGCCAAAGTTGCCGACCGCGCCAGTCGAGAAGGCGACCTCGCCGCTAGGGTAATTATCGGGGGAAAACTCCCACCCGTTGCCCCAGTAAGCCATCTCCCACTTGCAACTGGCCTGGCTGGCAGAGCACGTAACGGCCGTTCCGTACACTGTTCCGGCCGGTGCCTGGCTCAGGTTGAGGGTGATCCCGGCGCCGGCAAGCGCGGATTTGAAGGCCCGCATTTCAGCGTCCACGGCCACGCTGCCCGAGGAGTACAACAGGTTGAACGCAAGCGGGGCACCTCTGGCGATGCTCGGGCCACAGTCGTTGCTGGCCGAGCCCGGCTGGGTGCAGACCCGGGTGCCGTTGCTGCCCATCGTCCACCCGTGCTGTGTCAGCAGCGCGTTCGCGGCCTTGGGGTCGTAGGCCAGCGGGTGCGCCATCACTTGCGGCGCAATGTAGCGGTTCGGCGGCCCGTTCGGTACCGGGCCGTAGTCGAGGATTCCGTACCCGGACAGTATGGCCTTCACGTATTGCGGCTCATTTATCATGCGCTGCATTGCCTGCCGGATATAGGCCTGAGAAAAGATCGGCCCAGCGGTTGGATTGTGCAGGTTTACCGGGATGATGTTCATCGACCACAGATACCAAGGGTTAACCGTGTACCCACTGGCAGCGATGGCCGATCGCTGGGCGATATCGGTGACCGGGATGTACCCGTAGGTGAGTGCTCCAGAGCGCAGGTCGCTATATTCAGCGGATTCAGAAGTGAACGGCTGCTCGACAAATTTCGCCAGATGCGCCTTGACCGGGCCGGAATAATTCTTGTTGGGGACGAAGACCGCGTATCCGTCGGCACTGAACTGCGAGAGCCGCCACGGCCCGTCGACCACCTGCCAGAGCGGATTCGAGGCGTAGGTGGCAAGGTCAAGCGACTGGGAATTGAGGAACTTGTAGACAGCCCGCGCGCCTGCCGCGGCCTGGTCAAAGTTCCCGACCGCGCCCGAGGCCGACGTCTTGTCCCACGCGTGCTGAGGGATCGGCTCAAGCTGCGACAACTCGTTGAAGGTGAACCACGTCGGGTTCACTGAGGTGCTCAGATGAAGGGTCAGCGAGTACGCTCCCGAGGTCGTGACCTTCGTGACATCGTCCGGGAAATATCCCGGCACGTACTCACCCCAGTCCTCCCTGTTCGCTCGCAAGAGGTTGAGCCAGAACAGCAAGTCGCGGACGGTGACGGGCTTTCCGTCGGACCAGGCCCAGTGCTTGAGCGTGATGGTGACAACCTGGTCGTGCTGGCTGTAGGTTGGCGGGTTTGCCATGCTGAGACGTGTATTCAGCACGATGTTGGTGCCATTACCGAACCAGTACAGCGGCCGCCACATGAGAAACTGGAATTGATTGATGTCACTGGTGTTGAAGTACTGCAGGGCGTCAAGCGGGAAAATGTAGTTCGGCGGCGCGCCTGCAGACTCGGCAAATACCGCCGTCCCGCCCCTGACGATCGCGCCGCTCCGTGTGCTTGTGCCAGCGCTGGTGGCTGACGAGGTGGTGCACGCGGCCAGCACCAGGCTTGCCGCTATCGCGAGGCAGCCTGCCATGACCCGCCCGGCCCGGTGCTCGGTCTTCATCTGATTGCCTCCTCGCGCGCCGGCCTTTCCCTGGCGTCACGACTCCGCCGGTCGGCACGGGCGGTCCCCGGTTCCCGCGTCGCCATGAGCGCCAGTAGCTCATAGACCACGTGCGCCGCCGCTAGCGCGGTGATCTCTGCGTGGTCGTAGGCCGGCGCGACTTCGACCACGTCCGCTCCCACGATGTTGAGGCCGGTCAGCTGCCTCAGGATGCCCAGCAGTTCCCGGCTCGACAGACCGCCCGCCTCGGGGGTCCCGGTGCCTGGCGCATGGGCCGGGTCCAGCACGTCGATATCGATCGACACATACAGCGGCACCCCGCGCACCCGGCTGACGATTTGCTGCGCCACCCCTTCGATCCCGGAATTGTCTAGGTCGGTAGCGGCGATGGTCTGGAATCCAAGGCGCTGGTCGGAGGGTAGGTCGTCTCTGCTATAGAGCGATGCACGGATGCCCACGTGCATCGAGTGCCCGTCAAGCAGTAGCCCTTCCTCCCTCGCCCTCCTGAACGGCGTCCCATGCGTGACGGGCGCATCGAAGTAGGTGTCCCAGGTATCGAGATGGGCATCGAAATGGACTAGCGCAACCGGGCCGTGCTGCCGCGCGACCGCCCGGAGCAACGGGAGCGCGATCGTATGGTCTCCGCCGATGGCGACCAGCCTGGTAACTCTGCTCTGCAGCCCGGTCGCTGCCGCCTCGATTGCATCGACAGCCTTGCTGATGTCGAACGGGGTGCACGCGACATCGCCCGCATCGGCGACTTGCTGGGCGGCGAACGTCTCGACGTCCAGGCCCGGGTGGAACGGGCGAAGTAGCTTCGACGCTGCCCTTACCGCTTGCGGTCCGAATCTGGCTCCAGGGCGGTAGCTCGTGCCGCCGTCGAACGGCACACCCAGGATCCCGATGTCGGCCGCCGCCAGTTGTTCGAGGGCTGGCAGACGAGCAAACGTGGACGGACCGGCGAACCGCGGAACGACCATCGCATCGACGGGACCCACAAAGGCGCCCACCTGATCCTCGCTCATTCATTCTCCCTCGCTGGCGGGCTGCCCGAAGCGGGCAGCGTTCCCCGCCGAAGCAGAGTCAGCCCCCTGCAGACACGACTGCGGCTGGCCCACCGGACCGCCACTGCTGCCGACCGGCACCGCATCCGGTTTGTATAGTGCGGTTGATCGCTTGTTTAGCATTACAGTACTGTCGGGTGGTGGACGTCAAGGCGCGACTGGCGGCCGGAACGTGGGGTTTAAAACCGAAGGAGCAGCATGGCCGAAAAGGCTGAGGTGAACGAGCTCCAGGCACCACAGCGCTGGAACCGCGTCCGTCCGCCGCGCCATGACGCTCAGCCCGCCGTCGGCGACGCCGCGATGCGTATCGGCCCCCGGCTGCGGGAAGCCCGCCGCCAGAAAGGCCTGTCGCTGGAGCAACTCGCCGATGCCACTTCGCTGACCAAAGGCTTCATTTCTCAGCTCGAGCGAGACATCACCTCGGCGTCCGTGGCCTCGCTCCTCAGGATCTGCGAAGCCCTCGGAATCCCGGTCGGCTCCCTATTCCAGTCGGCCAGGACCGACCTGATCCGGCGCAAGGACGCACCCCGCATCAACTTCGGCGGCGACCGAATCACCGAGTACCTGATCACGCCGGCGAACAACCGGGATGTGCTGATCATCCGGTCGATCATCGAGCCAGGCGGCGGCAGCGGTGAGGAACCGTACTCGCTCGACGCCAGCGCCGAGGTTGTCGTCATCGAACAGGGCTATCTCGATATCTCGGTCGACGGCGCGCAGCACGCGCTCGGCCCAGGAGACACCCTGAGCTTCTCGCCCCGCTTTCCCCATCAGTGGCGTAACCCGTCGAAGACCAGCAAGTGCAAGGTCCTGTGGGTTATGTCTCCAGCGCCCTGGTGACAGGTGACCGCATTGACCAGCGTGAGGAGCGGCTTCGCGTGTATCGCAGCCGCATCTCGCTCAGCTCCGCCGACGCAGTACTCCGCGAAGCAGCGAAGCCTCGGTTACAGCGCCGATGAAGACAGGGGATGTTGTGGCTCCGGTACTAGAGATTGAGAACCTGCACACCCACATCAAGTTGCGTCAAGGCATCGTGCACGCGATCGATGGAGTATCGCTCTTCGTGGAGCCGGGAGAGACGCTTGGCGTCGTCGGAGAATCCGGCAGCGGCAAGACCATGACCGCACTCTCGATCATGGGTCTGCTGCCCGTCGGCGGGTCGATCGCCGGCGGCAGGATCTATCTGGAAGGCCGACAGATCAGCGGACTTCCCGACGATCAGATGCGCAGCATCCGCGGCAACGAGATCGGGATGATCTTCCAGGACCCGCTGAGCTCCCTAAACCCGACCATGACCGTCGGCAAGCAGATCGCGGAAGCGGTCCTACTGCACCGCGATGTCTCCAGACACGCTGCCATGGACCGGGCTGCCGAGGTGCTGGACCTGGTGGGCCTGCCGCGGCCAAGGGAACGGCTGAACGAATACCCACACCAGTTCTCCGGCGGCATGCGGCAGCGGGTAATGATTGCCATGGCGCTTGCCTGCGAGCCAAAGCTACTCATAGCTGACGAGCCCACTACCGCACTGGACGTAACTATCCAGAAGCAGATCCTCGAGCTGATCGACGACCTGCGCCAGCGTCTGCGGATGTCGGTCGTCTTGGTTACGCACGACCTGGGGGTGATCGCCGGGCGGGCAGACCGGGTCGCGGTCATGTACGCCGGGAAGATCGCGGAGACCACCGATACCGCGACGCTGTTCGCCAATCCGAGGCACCCCTACACAGAGGCCCTCTTCCAGGCGCTGCCGGAGAAGGCCGCCGAGACCCGGGAGCGGCTGTACTCGATTCCCGGCGCGCCGCCAGATCTGATGCACCTGCCGGATGCTTGCCGGTTCGCCCCGCGCTGCCGGTACGCCAGTGAGCGCTGCCGCGCCGAGGAACCGGCGCTGCTCGGCGATTCCCCGCTGCACCGCTACGCCTGCTTCTACCCGGTCGGCGAAACCGAGCGAGGCCGCGGCGCAGGGGCCGCCGACGGCCCCTCCAGGCTGAGTGAGGAAACACTCGACCCGGTCCCAGCCGACGTCGTACTGTCAGCAGACAGCCTGGTCAAGGACTTCCCGGTCAGCAGGGGTCTGCTGCAACGGCGGACCGGATCAGTCAGCGCCGTGGCGGGCGTGAGCTTCGACATTCGCCAAGGAGAGACATTCGGGCTGGTCGGCGAGTCCGGCTGCGGCAAGACCACGATCGGGCGGCTGATCGTCGGGCTAGAGAAGCCGACCGGCGGAATGATCAGCTTCGCAGGTACCCAGCTAGCCAACACCGAAGGTCACCGGCAATACCGGCTGCTGCGACGCAAGATCCAGTACATGTTCCAGGACTCCTATGCCAGCCTGGACCCTCGTATGCGAGCCGGCGCGATCCTGCGCGAGCCGCTCGTGGTCCAGAACATCGGCACCCGCCGTGAACAGCACGAACGAGTCGCCGACATCCTCGCCAACGTCGGCCTGCCCCCTAATGCGGCAGAACGCTACCCGCATGAGTTCTCCGGCGGCCAGCGGCAGCGGCTCGGCTTTGCCCGCGCGCTCATCCTGCAGCCGGAACTCATCGTCGCCGACGAGCCGGTATCCGCGCTGGACGTGTCGATCCAGGCACAGATGCTGAACATGATGCGCGACCTGCAGCATCGCCTCGGACTGACCTACCTGTTCATATCCCACGACCTCGCCGTGGTCCGATATCTGTCCAACCACATCGGGGTCATGTACCTCGGCAAACTGGTCGAAGTGGGGCCTGCCGACGAGGTCTACCTGACGCCCGCGCACCCCTACACCCAGGGCCTGATTGACTCGGCGCCTACTGCTAACCCCCAAGCCGAGCAGGTCAAGGCCAAATCCGGCGTCCATGGCGAGCTTCCGAGCGCCCTGCACCCGCCATCCGGATGTCGGTTCCGCACCCGCTGCGCGCTCGCCCAGGAAATCTGCGCCCAAGTCGAGCCCCTGCTGCGGCCATTCAGCCCTCGCCGACACCTTGCGGCCTGCCACTTCCCCCTGCAGAACCCCATTTCAGCCCAAGCGGAGCCCGCGGCAACAGCATGAGTCGCGCAGCAAAGCGATAGCCAGCGCGGAAGGACAGTGACTATGAATAACGGCGACTCCAGCGCCCAAGCAGGCCCTCCCTATGCCTGGTCTCCCCGCGGCTGGCCCTCCGAGCGGCCGTCCACAGACCCGCGCGCCGGCGAGGTCTGGTGCTACACAGGAAGGCTCTCATACGCCCCCGGCGACCAAGTGGACTTCCATATCAGCGCCTCAGCGAGCACCTTCTCGCTCGAGATCATCCGCGACGGGCCCAACCCGGAAACGGTGTACCGGCGCGACGGGCTTAACGCGGGGTTCTTCCCCACCCCAGAGGACGCTTACGCCAATGGCTGCGGCTGGCCGCCAGCCTTCTCGCTCACCGTGCCAGGTGAATGGCGCAGCGGCTTTTACCTGGTCGTAGTCCGGGCGGTCATGCCTGACGGCGAACCATGGGAACGTGAACATGGTTTCGCCGTGAAGGCAGAACCAAGCCGACGTGGCGACATCGCGCTGATCATGACCACGAGCACCTTGCTCGCCTATAACGACTGGGGCGGCGCCAACCACTACCGCGGCATCGGCGATGACCCGCGCGATGATGTCGGCTCTCCAGTCTCGTCGACCCAGCGGCCGATAGCACGCGGCATGATCCGCAAGCCTGTCGGAGCGCCCAGGGAAGCCAACCCCGGCAGCCCGCCCATGTTCGCCGCGCCTCGGTATCCGGCCTACGAATGGGCCAGGCTGAACAGCTACAGCCGTCACCACGCCGACGCCTACTGGGCTACGTACGAGCGGAACTTCGCAGTCTGGGCGGAAGACAGCGGCTACGTGCTCGACTATCTGACACAGCATGACCTTCACTTCGACCCCCATGCCCTCGACGGTTACCGCTGCGTGGTCGTTGTAGGCCACGACGAGTACTGGTCGTGGCAAATGCGAGACGTGCTTGACTCGTTCATCGACAGCGGCGGCCATCTGGCGCGTTTCGGCGGGAACTTCGGCTGGCAGGTGCGCCTTAGCGACGATGGCACCCAGCAGTACTGCTACCGGCTGCCCACACTGGACCCGGTGAGCAAATCGGCTCCGCATCTGGCAACTACCTTCTGGGAGGCCAAGTCAGTGGGGCGCCCTGGCGCGATGAGCGTCGGGCTCAATGGTCTCGGCGGCGTCTACAACCGGTACGGCGTAGCCTGCCCAAGGTCGTCAGGAGGATTCACCATTTACCGGCCCGAGCACTGGGCGTTTGCAGGGACTGACCTGTATTACGGCGACGTGCTCGGCGGCACCCCCGTCTGCCTGGCGGCCTTTGAGCTAGATGCCGTCGAGTACACGTTCAGGCGCGGCCTGCCCTGGCCGACGTTCGAGGACGGAGCTCCGGAGTCCCTGGAAATCCTTGCCCTGGCATGTGCACAGCGCGGAGAAGAAGACCGCTGGGGAGGCAACGTGCCGCTCGGCGGCCCGGTCAAGGAAATGCAGGCCACCTTGGAAGCTTTGAATGATGATCTTCCTGCCTATGTTACAGAGGGTGGAAACCGCGGCGCGGGGATGGTTGCCGCCTTCCAGCGGGGCCGTGGTGAGGTATTCAACGGCGGCAGCACCGAATGGCCCTATGCCCTGAATGCGAAGGACCCTTTTGTCGAACGGATCGTCCATAATGTCCTGAGAAGATTCACCCGCTAAGGAAGTGGTTGTCGGACACCGCGGTCGATGACGGCGGTTCGCACGGATCGAATCAGCCGCGGCGTCCGATGACAGGTGCGCTTAGAGGGACGAGGAGTCAGCGGCGTGATCAATCGCCACTGTCGCCGAACCTCCAGGAGCACCACGTGCTCCGCCGATTTTCAATCCCGCGCCGCTGACCCCGGCCTCAATCCACCGTGAAGGACACGGCATGAATCAGCCCGAGATCACCCGCTACAACCCGCCGGAACTGCATGTCCCGGTGGACAACCTGTACACCCATGTGGTCTCCGTCGACGGCGGGCGACTGCACCGCATCGGCGGTCAGGTCGCCGTCGACCAGGCAGGCGGGAACATCGCGGTCGGCGACATGTCCGGGCAGATTCGTGCGTGCTACGAACAAGTGTCCATCGCCTTGGCGTCGGTCGGATGCGGCTGGGACAACGTAGTCCACATCTATACCTTCACTACAGATATGGACACCTATCTCGCCGCTGAACGAGAGATCGCACCCAGCTATCTGGGCGACCGCCCTCCCGCCTCGACACTCGTCCAGGTCAGCCGCCTGGTGGACGCGGAATGGCTGGTCGAGGTGCAGGTGGATGCCGTCAGTTAGCCAACGATCGGCCATCAGCGGGTCCAATCCGTCCACCGCAGTTGGAGCGCGGCCTTGAGTCGTCGCGTATGCCCGAGCTGGCGCGACTGTACTCCCGTGGATCCCTGAGATCAAAAGGCCATCCGTTCGGACTTAAGGATCTCTGCAAGGCCACGAAGTGGCGGCCGGGTCCTTGGCTTATCGGGGCGCCGACCCCAGTTCCGCGCGGATCTGCCTGGCTAGCCGCGTCCTCGCCTCGGCCACCGTTTGACGAAGCCTGCGGAACTCCGGGTCCTTTTCCATATTCTGTTCTACGTCCAGCTGTTGGGCGGCCACTGCTCAGCTCCATTCCGGCCACTCTTCGCTGACGTGCTCCTCTAGCGCATGAGATGCCAGTGCTGATTGTTGCCACTGGTCCCGTACGGCGTCAGAGGCGAATGCCGCCGCCTTCGCCGTCAGTTCGTCCCGGATGGCAAGTTCTCCCACCGTGGAAGACCCTCGATACCCTCTATCACGCCCATGCCTTGATACTGCAGCAGGGCCAAATATGTCTCGGCCCGGCGGCTCCACAGGCGCTCATCCTGGGCCATGTCCCGCTGGTGGCGTGCCTGGAGCCACAAAGTCGAGAACGCGGCCGCCAAGGTGAACACGCCAGTAACGACACTCGCCAGGACCACCGTCATCGTCATGCCGCCGTTATGGCGCCATGAGCGGCGGCTGCCAATGCGCTAATCATGCCCAGGTCCATGCGGCCCGATGGTATCGAGGTCCGCGCACCGTCAGTTCAAGGGTCACAAGCGGAGCCTGTTCTGCGGGCAAACCTGGAGCACGATCTGCACGCGGCCGGTGTCTCTGCTGAAGAGATCGAGGCCGGCGCGCGCACGCTTCTGGCCCAGGCCCGCGGCCACCAGCTCGCCGAAGCGCGCAAACAGCTGGGCCTCGCGCAACGGGACATCGCCTCAGCAATGGGAGTCAGCGTGGCCCGCATCTCCCAGATCGAGCACGGCGAGGTCACCTCATTCGACGTCATCGCCCGCTACGTCGAAGCGCTCGGCGGCCGTCTCGACCTCGTCGCCGACTTCGGCGACCGGACCGTCCGCCTGCCCGTCAGCAACACCGCGACCACTACCGCCGCCTAGCGACAGCACGCAATCGTCACAGCCGCATCGCTCAAACTGCACCTACCGCAAGCGAACGCTAGCTCGCGGTAGTCCGTGCTTTTGATCCAGGTTGTCGGGCTGACCGCTCGTATGGCCGGGTCCCGCAGAACCATCTTGCCGAGGGCCGGATGAGCGGGTCCGCCGTGCCACGTCTGCGGCACGCCCGCACGCGCCTGGTCCGCCGGCTAAGGAGACGCTCGACGGCCACTCATTCGAGGTCGAACTCGTTGCCCTCCACATCCTGCATCACGATGCACGACTCGTTATCGTCCTCGGCGGACAGCAGCCGCACGCGCACAGCGCCGAGCGCGACCGCGGCACGACGTACTCCAACACCTCGCACCAGAAACGAGCGACGCGCTCAGGTTCTGCACAGTCGAAGGTGACCTGGAACTGCTTGACCGACGCCATCGGTCCACCATAAAGGCGCGACCCCGGCCATCGCCGCAGGTTGCACTAGCAACCCCGGCGACGCACTGAGGGCACCCTCACGGATCTCGCGTCAGCCACGTCGATCGCGGAGACTTCGCCATGCTCGATGTTGAGCTGCGGACTTGCATTCCGACTCCGAGCCAATGCCAAAGACCCACCAGGCCACGTCGGCCTACCTTGGGCGTCGTGCGTCCTCCTGCCACAACGATAGGTGAAACAATGGCAATACTTTCGAAAAATGTCTTTGACACGTCGGGATGGCGGGATTCGAACCCGCGGCCTCCTGCTCCCAAACCAGCCCGGTGCGGTCTCCCCGCATAGCTCGGCATCGGCCGAAGAGCAATCTACCTGGAACAATATCGCCAGGCCTCGGCCGTCGGAGCCTGGCCGCTGCGCATGCTGGCTCCCACTTTGGCTCCCACGCTAAGACTGCCAGCCGATCTGTTCGAACTACCGAACAAATAGTCGAGAAGTCAGGCTGACGAGCGGTCGGCGCGGCTAACGGTTATCAGATCATCGTCAATGACGAACACAACGCGATACGCACCGATAAGGCGACGGTGATACTCGCCCGCGTAGAAGGCGTCGGCGAGCACAGGATCTCTGACCAGCGCGCTGGCGGCCCTGCGTAAAGGCGCAGTGGCGGCCGAAGGGCTTCTCAGAACGTCACGGTCAAACCACCATCAACGACCACCCGTTGGCCGGTGCAGTACGTGTTATCGGCGGATACTAGGTAACTGACCGCGCTGGCTATCTCCTCGGGCGCGGCAGGTCGGCGCAGTGGGAGCTTGCCGTGGCCCACGTATATGTCGCGGAACCACTCCGAGTCCAGCTCGTTCACACCATTGACGATAGACATGCGAGTGCGAACGAACCCCGGCGCCACTGAGTTCACGAGCACGCCACGCGGCCCGAGTTCGATCGCCAGGGTCCTGGTGGCGGCCTCCAGTCCTGCCTTGGCCGTGTCGTAGGCCAGCGTCGCCTCCTCTCCAACGGTGGCATGCACCGAGGTGACGTTGACGATCCGCCCGGAGCCACGCGCGGCCATCCGCAAGCCCGCCGTGCGGGCCAGCCACACCGGGCCGTCCATGAGCACTGCGTGCTGGCGGCGGTAGGCGTCCAAAGTCAGCCGGTCGATGGGCTCAGGCAGGCAGATGCCCGCTACGTTGACGAGCGCGGCCAGCGGGCCCAGCTCATGCTCGATGCGGCCTACTAGTGGATCGTGCGCGTCTAGGTCCGCGACGTCCAGCTGGTATCCAGACACCCCATCATCGGGGTTGACCGGATCAATGTCGGCCGCGGCGACCCGGAATCCGTCGCTGCGGAGCCGCAGCGCAATAGCGCGGCCGATGCCGTTGGCAGCCCCCGTGACCAACGCCACGGCTGCTCCCAGTTCCACCCTGGCAGTAGACGCTATCGCGTTCTCACACGTCAAGTGGCGAGCAACCAGGCTGTGACGCTCCGCAGGCCCGCGACGCACTGATGGCCTTGGCCCGGCGCATGAAGCTCGTGGGCATCTGACCGTCGACCTCCAGTCGCGCATAGCCGGTGTGATGGCCTCAGATCTCTGCCGAACCGCGCAACGGAGGCAGTGGATCACATACCGGCGTCCTTTCGGCGGGACTCCGTCGACGACGCTAGTCGTCGATAACAGCGCCGTCGGGAGCATACGAACGATACGGGGCGCGGGGCTGGAAGGGGTGCGCTCGGGCAACTTCCTCGATGACATCGACGCCGATGCCCGGACCGGACGGAAGATCGAAGTGTCCGTCCTTGGGCACGAGGGGCGTGTCTACCAACTCATTCCGCCATGGGACGTCTTCCCGCAGCTGCTCCATGATGAGGAGGTTGGGGATTACGAGCGAGAGATGCACCGTTGTTGCGGTTGCTACGGGACCCGAGGGATTGTGCGGCGCGACCGACACGAAGTGAGTTTCGGCGTCGGCGGCGATCCGTAGAAATTCAGATATGCCGCCGCAGTTGCAGGCGTCAGGCTGGACCACTGCACAGCCCAACTGCTCAAGGATCGTGCGGAACTCCCAGCGGTTAGTCAGGCGCTCGCCGGTGGCAATCGGGATATGGGAGGCTCTCGAAACCGTCCTAGTGGCGGCGGCGAACTCCGGTTGACAGGGCTCCTCGAGGAACATCGGCCGAAACGGCGCGAGGGCGTCGGCGTAGAGGATCGCCATATGCGGCGACGTCCTTCCATGCATATCGATGAGCAGATCGACTTCGTCTCCCACGGCGCCCCGAACGGCAGACGTGAAGCGTACCGCCTCGTCGACAGCGGCTCTTCCTTCGAGTGGGCGTCCGGGTGGTACCGGGTAGATCTTTATAGCGTCGAAACCGTCATTCACGCTCCGGCGTGCCGCCTCCGCCCACGCCTCCGGCAAGTTCCAATCGAGGCCGAGCATCCAGCGAATCAGGTGGTCGTAGGCGCGAACTCGATCTCGGACCCTTCCGCCCAGCATTTCGTAAAGGGGAACACCGAGCGCCTTGGCTTTGATATCCCACAGTGCCTGCTCAATGCCGCTTATGGCGCTCATCGTCACAACGCCGCCTTTGTAGAACAGCTGGCGGAACATGGTCTGCCACAGGTGCGCAGTGCGCGATGCGTCCTGACCGACGATCAACTCAGCCAGGTCGGCGACGGCCCCGGCGACGGCGCGGGGAGCGGTGAGCGATGCTTCACCCCAACCATAAAGGCCCGGCTCCTCAGTCTGGACTTTGACGAAGACCCAAGTCCTGTCATGCGCGTCGACGAGGAAGGTTTCTACGTGGCGTATACGAAGATCGTTGTTGCCGAGCATTCCCTCTCCTGCAGTGGTCACGGACTTCGTTTTGTAGATAAGTGCTTGGCATGCCATGCCCGAGGAAATTGCTCCCGGCTACGACGCCCATGAGTCGAAGGCATTCACTTAGGGTGCGTGAAGGTCACTGAGTGTTTCAGCGGTGATGGAGATCCCGTGGCCAGGAATATCGGGGGCGAAGGCATATCCGTCCTCGACGGCAATCGGCTGCGCGGGTATGTTCTCCCAGCCCAGCATCGACCATTCGAGCCACAGGACCTCGGGAAGAGCGGCGGCAAGATGGATGCCCACGTCGAAGGGTGTGTTCCCGACGGTCACGGGGACTCCGTACAGCCCGGCTGAGCGCGCCGCGAAGAGAGCGCCGCTGAAATCGCCGTGGAGAGGGAGAACGTCCACCGCGCGGCTGTGGAGCAAGCGCACGCGATCCGGAATCTCTAGGTATTCGCCGCTACAGACAAGAGTGAAGGGTGTCTCGCGGCTGATGCGCTGGAGTCCCTCGATGTCATCGCGAAGGCACGGGTCTTCGATCCACTCGAATTCGAGTCCCGAGTCGCGGAAGCTGTGGAGCCGCCTGATAGCCTGTTTGGCCGACCAGGCTTCGTTAGCGTCGATGATCATCGAAGCGTCGGGCCCCATGATCTCCCTGAAGGTCAGTAGTCGTCTTATGTCGACTCGGACGTCCTCGTGCCCTACCTTGCACTTGAAAGCGCGGAATCCCCGAGCGCGCGCCTTCTCGAAGAAAGCGCACGCCTCGTCGTCGGATAGTCGGAACTCAAGTCCGCTCGCATACACTGCGGTACGCGGAGTCGTCCCGCCGAATAGCCGCCACAGTGGAAGACCGGCCTCTTTCCCGACGAGATCCCACAGGGCTTGATTCACCGCCTCGGCGAACGGATCGCCGAGGAAGTTTCCGCCACGCGGGCGTTTGACTTCGCCGAGTAATGCCATAGGCGCATGGCCTACAAGCCTCGGAGCAGTGGTGTGGGCAAATGCACGGCGCAGCTCGGCCTCGGGAGCCCAGGCGGTCCCGAAGCCAAGGCCGGCGATCCCGCCAGAGCTCTTGAGCTCGACCACGACTAGCGCCATTCGGTCGAACCTGACCTGGGAGTCTCCGATGATGCGACTTGTCGGGAACGCTATGCGCGTTATCTCGTACCCGGTGACCACGTTCATAGATAATGCCGCTGCCGGATCAGGGCGGTGATCAGCATGCTGCAGCCTTGAGATGGCGATCTCGTTGCTGTTGGCGCGTGGCAACGCCCTCCGGTCCCTGGCGCCAGCGAAGTAGCACAGTGTGGGGCGTCGTGGGGCCGTTGGTTGCGTTGCGGGCAAAGTTGGCAGTGGCCGCGAAGCGCTGGTAGCAGTAGAGCACGACGGCCAAGGAGTGGCGGCCGAAGCAGCCACGGACGCATGTGGGTCACCTGTAGCTGTTCTCGTCGTAGCCGCCGTATACAGACTGGCCCCGCAGGCGGCGCCCGAAGAGTTGCTGCACCACCGGATCCTCGTGCTCGAGGATGTAGTCGGGAAGGGGGGTGCGATAGAACTCGTCCATTCGCTTGATCCAGTAATGCCCGAAGTACGGGAAAATGACTCGCCGTGGCCGGGGCGAGGCGTTTCTTCCGCCGGAGTGCCAAAGTTGGGCATCGAACACGACCGCGGATCCTGCCGCCACCGAAACTGGCACCTCTTCTGCAGATTTTGCTAGCCGTTCATCGTCGCGCGGTCCGCGGCCCCGGCGGTGACTTCCGGGAATGACCAGCAACGGTCCTTCATCAGGTGTCATGTCCTGGAGGTAGATAGCTACATTCGCGGTTAAGGTCGTGTCGCTCCAGAATTGCACGTCTGTATGCCAGTTGCGCTCAAGGCCGGAATTGGGCTTTGTGTCGAGAGCATCATAGGCAAGCAGCTGAAAATCGTCTCCGATGACGCCTTGGACGACTTCCAAGAGCCGGTCCTTTGTAAGCACGCCGAAGAAAGAAACATTAGGCAAAAGCGCCCGCTCAGTGTGCTTTACTATCGCCTTGGCTGGATCGTGCGGCGGCGCCAGCTCCTCAAGAGCCCCGTGCAATTCCGTCGCCTCCGACGTCGTGAGGAGCTCCGGGATTATGACGTAACCGCGGTCGTTGAACTGGTCTACCAATTCCTTGATGTCCATGGTTCTCCTAACTGGCGATGTCGCCCGCGGTTGTGTTGCGGCGGCGGCGTTCGCGTGCCACCAGAATCATGTCCCGTCTGGAGCCCGGACGATGCTGAGCACTTCCTCGTCAAGCTCAAGACCGAGGCCTGGCCGAGTGGGAAGCTGAAAGTGTCCATCTTGAACAATGGGCTCAGGCACCATTAGCTTATTGCGAAGCAGGCCGCCTGGGTACAATTCAGGGGGCGCGTACTCGAGCAGCCCGACATTAGGATGAACGAGACCGATAAGGTTATTGGCGACGGTGGTCAGCGTGGTGGCACACCAGCCCCATGTGGCGACCTGCTTGTCGTGGCGAGCCGCATACCTCGCAAGAAAATCCATGTCGCTGAGACCAGTACGACAGGTACCAGCCTGGACAATGTCGACGGCGTCATTGTCAATGAGAGGTAGGTAATCGATCGCCGCCGTAAGGAGTTCGCATCCCGCGAGAGGGATGGAGATCGCGTCCCGCAGCTGGCGGTAGTCGGCGATGCGGTGCGGAGGAAACGGAGCCTCTAGCAAGGTGAGATCGAACGTCTCAAGCTCACTTGCACATTCTCTGGCGTCGGCGAAGGTTTCCCAGCGATAGCCTACGTCGAGAAGCAACGCGACGTCATCGCCGATATGGTCTTTGACCCTGGAAACCAGCTCCACCACGTCATGATCATCTCGAGTGTTGTTTGGCAGAGCCTCGACTTTGAGCGCCCAGTAGCCTTCGTCGAGTGCTCGGTCCACTGCTTCGAGGGTCCGCGTTACATTCTCTTCGTGGGATATCGGCCCGTTGTAAATTGTCACGTACGGCAAGGGTCGGTCATCGCGCAGGTTGCCTAGCAACTCCCAGCTAGGCACACCGGCAGCTTTGCCGGCAAGGTCCCACAGGGCCATGTCCACACCGGCCCGGGCGACGTGGCCCAAGCCATTCCGGCAAGACCACGCAGTGGACGAGAGCATCCGGTTCCACAGGGCCCTTGGATCACTTGGGTCGCTTCCAATGAGGATGTCGCGGATGCTGTCGTCCCAGCCGCCGCCCAAGCCGTCACTCGAATCGAGGGTTGCCTTGATGGCATAAGGGTTGGCGTTTGCTTCCCCGTAACCCGTCAATCCCTCGTCGGTGTGCAACAGGATGAGCGCGGTGCGCTCGCGATTATCGGTGACAAGAGGATCGCTGCTATCGAACAAGGGCTGGGGCTCCCGTACGACGATCGTTTCAACCTCGGTGATCTTCAGCCTTCTCCTCCTTCCGTTGCGGGCACCGACGACCCGTCACACTCAAGAACACGACTGCTCCTGACACTTCAAATAGTTCACGCGCCAACGGCTCAGATGAACGACTCGCTCAGGGCCTCGGAACTTCCTGATCACAGATGTTCCGGGCAGTGCACTGGCAAGCCCGAACCTCCGGACGTGGCAGCGAAAGTTGGCGGAGTCGATGTCAGTGCCCCAACCCCGGAAAGGGGGGCACCCGGCACTGGCGCCCAGCACCAGCTCGAACCGCTGACGGCAGGCACCACCCAGAAGCCATCCCAGCTGCCACGACGCCAGGGAGAGCCCAGCGACGTTGATCCGCCTCACGGCGATCGCGCGGCGCTGCCCGCCGGCAGGTGGGGCGCCGCCTTAACGAGGTTTTGCGTGTACTCGTGAGCCGGGCTGGCCAGTACCTTCCGGACGGTGCCGCTTTCGCAGATGACGCCCCGCTCGAGGACGACCACCCGGTCGGCGACGCTCGCAACTAGCCCCAAGTCGTGGGTTATGAAGAGCATGGCTAGGCCAAGATCGCGCTGCAGACCGCACAAAAGGTCGAGCACCGCCGCCTGCACACTTACGTCGAGCGCGGATGTCACCTCGTCGCAGACGAGCAGATCTGGGTGAGCAACCAAGGCTCGCGCTATTGCGACACGCTGACGCTCTCCTCCTGAGAGTTCGGTCGGATAGCGAGCTGCAATGCTGCGGGGCAGCCGAACATGCTCCAGCATCAATTCAACGTCTCTCCGGGCCTCATTCCGCCCTATGCCACGGAGCCGTCGCGCTGCCCAGCTGAGGGCGTCTTCAACCCTGTGACGAGGATTAAGTGACTCGTACGGGTTCTGGAACACGATCTGGACTCGCCTTCGCGAGTCGGGTGACCGGTCCTTGGCAACGGCGGGCAGGGGCGCCCGGTCGAGAAGAACCCTTCCGCTGTCGGGACGGTGCAGACCTACGATGCAGCGAGCGATTGTTGTCTTGCCGCTGCCTGACTCGCCGACGAGGGCAACGCATTCCGCGCTCGCGACTGAGAACGACACGCTCTCAGCTGCGAGCACCAGCCCGCTCCGTCCGCGGTAGCCGGCGCGTAGCTCTTCGATTCCCAGCAGGGCTTGGCCGTCTCGTCCTTCCTGCGGTATGCGCAGCTGGACGGCAACAGCAGGCGTCTCACGCCATCTAAGGCAGCGGACGAGGCTCGCGGGGCCAACGCGCTCAAGCGCTGGAGTCTCGACTTCGCATGCAGGGGTCTTAAGCATGCAGCGCGGCGCAAAGGCGCACCCCGCGGGCCGGTCGCCGACGCCGACCGCTACGCCTGGTATGCCGGCTAGACGTCTCGGGACGGCATGATCAGGAATGCTCGAGACCAGGCCCTGCGTGTAGGGGTGGTGTGGCTCCGTGATCGTGGCATGGCTTGGCCCCTCCTCGACGAGCCGGCCCGCGTACATCACTGCAATTCGATCGGCGATAGCCGCCACCACCGCCAGGTCATGTGACACATAAACCATTGACGTATCCAGCTCGTCGCGAAGACGCTTCACTTCGTCGAGGATCCGGCGCTGTGTTACGACATCGAGCCCAGTGGTGGGCTCATCGAGCACAATGAGCTTCGGCTCGCAGACGACGGCCATGGCGATGGCGAGACGCTGCTGCTGGCCTCCTGACAGCTGGTGGGGGAAGCGCCTTGTGAAGTCGTCGTCGCTGGGCAACTGGGCGCGGTCCAGGACCGCCCGTACGGTCACGTCTGGATCGAGGTCAGGCCGGTGCAGTTGGGCCAGCTCCCTGATCAGCGAGCCAACGCGAATCGCAGGGTTCAGGGCCACGCCAGGTTCCTGCGGCACATAAGAAACCACGCGGCCGCGCAACCGCCTGAGTTCCTTCTCGGACCTCCCGATAAGCTCATCGCGGTCGACCCGCACGCTCCCGCCTGCGATGCGCGCCCCGCGTCGTGTCAGACCCAACAGCGCTAGAGCCACCGTCGTCTTGCCGCTGCCTGACTCACCGACTAGCCCGAGGATCTCCCCGTGACGGACCGACAACGACAGGTCCTCAATGATCGCCCCTCCCGTAGGCGCCAGCACGCGAAGATCAGTTACCTTCAGAAGAGGCTCTGTCATCTCCTGATCACCTCCTCGGTTGAGTGGCCGAAGCTTCTCGCTATGCCATCAGCAACGACGTTGATCGACACGGTGAGGACGGCGATGAGAACAGCCGGAGCCACGACTGCCCACGGGTTGAGCGCAATGCCCCCGATGTTCTCGTTGATCATGCCTGCCCAACTCGGCGCTGGAGGAGCAAGCCCTACGCCGAGGAAGTTCAGCGCTGCTATGAGCAGGATCGAGGTGGTGAGGCGGGGTCCAGCATCAGCGCTAAGGGGGCCCGCGATGTTGGGGAGAATTTCCCGGTAAAGAATAGCGACGGTGGAGTCACCGCGCGCCAGGGCTGCTTCCACATATCCCCGGACGCTCGTCTCGAGCGTGGCGGTCCGGATGATGCGGGCAATGAGCGGAATGTGAATGAAGGCGATCCCGATGATTACGATGTCGGCGCCCGAACCGTACCGTGCGGCCAGAATAAGTACCAGAAAGATCGCCGGGAACGCCAGCAGCAGATCGACGATCCGCATGAGAATAGGGTCGATAACCGAACGTGAGTAGCCCGCCAGCAACCCGACGGCCCCGCCGATGATATACGCGATGGCAGTGGCGAGCGCTGCATAGAGAACAAGGAGCGAACCCCCCGCCAGGCAGCGGCTCAGCACGTCTTCCCCTATGTAGTCCGTGCCGAGTGGGAATGCGCCGGAGGGGTCTGCGAAAGGGGGACCGACAAGGGCCGTCGGGGACCGGGGGGTCACAAATGGTCCCGCGAACGCCACCAAGAGCATCACTACAAGGACCCCGAACGCGACTCGCACGGACTTTCGTCGCAGGAACCGCGGCAGGCGGAAGCCTTTCCGGTGACGGATCGCCTCGGTTACCGCAACAGCTTGCATGTCACTCCTCAGCGAGCGGTTCGCAGCTTGGGGATGAGCATCACGACGACGAGATCTGCCACTACGTTGATGCTGATGTAGAAGCCCGCCACCAGCATTCCTGCTGCCTGAACCACCGTAATGTCACGGAGTGATACTGCGTTGTAGAACGCGGAGCCGAATCCCGGGTAGGAAAAGACGGTCTCCGTCACGACGATACCGCCAATGAGCCACTGTATGGTCTGCGCCAGCACCTGAATCGTCGGCGCCATGGCGTTCCGGACGGCATGCCTCCATATCACCCGGCCTTCCGGTATCCCGTTCAGCCGAGCCATTAGCACGTATTCCGAATCGAGCACCTCGATTAGGCCGGCGCGCACCATGCGCACCAGGTACGCGAGCCCTGCGACGGTCAGCGTGGCTATTGGTAGGACCAGAATGCTTGGCGTCAGGAGTGGATTCGTGCCGGGAGTGGGCAACGAAGCAGCGGGCAGCAGGCGCAGAACGACGCCAAAGAGAACGACCAACAGTGTGCCGGTTACGAATTCCGGAACAGCAATCGCCCCGAGTGAGACAAAGGACACGAGGTGGTCGATCACGCCGTTGCGTCGAATGGCGCTCCAGACCCCGAGTAGAAGAGCAAGAGGAACAATCACAGCAAGCGCTACGCCCGCAAGGGTCAGCGTATCGACAAGCCGCGGTGCAAGATACTGGGCCACTGGTTGCCGAGTTGAGAGTGACCGGCCGAGATTCCCGTGCAGGAATGCCCAGAGCCAGCTGCCGTACTGCGCTAGCACCGGACGGTTTAGACCGAGCTCCTTGTCCAGCTGCTGTCTCGCAACAGGCGGCACGTGCGGGCCGAGGATGGCCGCTGCGGGATTGCCGAGCGCTTGGGTGGCCCCGAAGATGAATACCGACGCGAGAAACAGCAAAAACACTCCGACGGCCAGCCGCCGCAGGACGTAGGCCACGAGCGGATGGTCAGCAAGCGGACGCCACGTGAGTTCGGCGCGAAGGCTTCCCATTCTGCTAGAGCCTGAACGAGCCGGACCGCGCGACCTCGACTTGCGCCAAGGGCCCGACGTATCGGTCACCTAAAGCCACCAGTCCTGTGGGTGCATGTTGAACCCGGACGTCGGGACGGCACCGTGGACCTTGGAGGACACTGCGTTGATGGCGGCGTAGTAGCCCCAGAGAATGTAGCCGCCGTCTTGCCAGACTGGTACTTCCAGCTCCTTGAAGGCGTCCTCCCTCTGCTTCTCATCGATGACGCCGAGGGCTTGCGTGAACTTCGCCTGCCAAGCGGGATTGTCCCAGTGCGTCTCGTTGTAGGTCGCGCCCTTGAACAAGGCCAGGGGTGCCCAGTTTTCGAACGAGCCCCCCCACGACGATTGATAGACGGGAACCTTCAGGTACTTGTTGTTACTGAAGTAGCTCGACGACGGGAGCTGAACCAGGTTGATGCTAATTCCTGCACTGGCCGCCTGTGCCTTCCATACCGTGGCCGACTCGAGCATGCCAGGGGCTTCAGCCGAGGTGTACAACGTGAACGTAAGATCCTCGTGACCGGCTTTCTTCAGCAGGAACTTCGCCTGCTCTGGGTCATAGTGATGCTGTGGGAGCGCTGCGTTGTAAGTCGGGAATCCCTTTCCGGCCACGTCGTTTCCGACCGAGCCAAAGCCCAGGAGCCCGTCAGTAATCAGCTCCGGCCGGTTGACCGACAGCTTCAGGGCCGTCCGGACATCGTTATCGTTGAATGGCGGAGTGTCTATCTGCACATAGAAAGGCACGAAGTCGGCGCCAGCGTAGGTAGGCAGCAGCGTCAGAGCTGGATTGCGCGCTTGTTCCTTGGCATTCTCGGGTTCGACGAAGTAGATCGCCTGGACCTCTCCGCTCAGCAGGGAATCCATCCGCGAGCTCGGATCCGTTATCGGGACGAGGGTAACCTTGTCCAGATAGGAGCTGCCCCAGTAGTCCGGTCGCCTTATCATGACCGACTCCTGGCCCTCGACGAACGTAGTAAGCTTGTACGGTCCGGTGCCGATAATCGTATTCCAGGTGGACGTTCCTGCCGGGACTATCCAGGGCGTGCTGTTGCCGCTTCCGCTCGCCAGGTACGAAGTGAAGCCCCCAACCGGCGTGGACAGCACAAAAAGCACCTCAGTGTCCGAGAGCTTTCTGGACGCCTTTATGTCGATCGCCGAGAGACCGCCTGAGCGGTCTGACAGCTTCGGATTAGCGCCATAGGTGTAGCTATACAGAACGTCGTCAGCAGTAAGGCGCTTACCATTGCTGAAGACGACGTCAGGCCGCAGGTTTACTTTCCAGGCAGTGGCGTCCTTGTTCGGCTCCGCCGAGAGGGCAAGCGCCGGTATCGGATTGTTGTGAATGTCGATCTCGAAGAGATGCTCTTGTGTCAGGGTGCTCCGGATGACTTGCGTATAAAGCGGCTGCTCAAACGGGTTCAGAGTGTCACCCGAGCCGCCGTCGTTCATGCCGATCCTTATTGCGCCACCGACACTGGGGCGGGCGCTGGTCGTCTTCTGCGACGTCGCTGCAGTGCCTCCACAAGCAGCAAGGGAGGTGCCAAGTCCAACAGCGAGTGACCCCCCGAGGAACGTGCGCCGCGTTACTCGATCCCCAGGGAGCGCCAGCGAGATGCGTTGCCTTTCATTATCCATCTAAATGCTCCTTCCTCGAGCGGCAAGGCCAGTTGTGAGAAGCGAGTATCCTGTGGCCAGGCACGAACACCAGCCGCTCCCAAGGGCGGGCCTGTGGGTGGCAGGGAGTCATGGCGTCCAGCCCGCAACGGGAAAGTTGTTCAGGTCGTGCTCGGTCCAGGACAGCGCGCCGACGAGCTGCCGGCGTACGGGATCTGTCTGTCTCTCGCGGAATTCGGGGCTGAACTCGTAACCTTTATCCCATGCCTTCATCCAGGCTGGCTTATAGAGAACCATTATGAGCCGTCTGGGTCGGCCGCTGACATTAGCGGTGTTGGTATGCCAGATCTCGGTATTGTTGATGAGACAACTGCCCGCCTTGCCAACGATTGGAAGCTGTCCTTCGATCGGTACGGGCTGACCGTCTTTGTTTATGTGGTTCCTCAGATCCTGCGGATCACGCGTGTGAGTACGCGGGACGAGCGTGAACGGCCCCATGTCCTCGTCCACATCACCGATCATGTAGACACAGCGGATCCAGTACACGTGGCGCGGGCCCGGGATCCAATTAAGGAACTGAAAATCTCCGTGCCAGGCGATGTATGCGGGCGTGGAACCGAACTTGTAGTCGAGCTCCCCGGCTGTCCCGAGCTCGACCATAGGGCCGAGGAGCTCCCGCACGACAGCGAGCGCAGGCGGATTATCCATGAGCTGCTCAAATACCTGGTCGCGTTCGAAGAGCCGGGGCAGTTCCACTCGAATCGCTTGAGGTCCTGGTGGGTTCTCAGCGAGCAGCCGATCGTAGGCATCACCGATCCCTTGAAGCTGCTCAGGAGTTAGCGCGTCCTTGATGACCACGTAGCCCTGCGTTCGGACGAGCTCGGCGACCTCGGCCACAGGCATGTCGCGCGGCACGCTGAGACCCTTTGAGGAGGTAGCCATTGCTTTCCTCCTTTCCTCGCGAACTAGCCCTGTCTTAGTTCGGTGGTGCGGCAATGCGGCGAGGTAGCCAGCGAACGCTGTCGGTTAATACTCCGACTTCGTTCAAGTCCTCGTCATCTACGACTTCGGATGAGGAAGCGTCGATCGCCGGATACCTGAGAGCGGCAGCTTGCCCATTTCCGGCCCCAGACACGGTTCGCAGTGGCAGTTGCAATGTGGAGGCATACGCGGGATCGTCAATGAATGAGAAATGCCGCTCAACTGCGAGGTTCACGGTTGATTCATCGCGTGAGATGATGGCTTCGAGGAGCGCGTACTCGGCAGGTATATCGTAATAGCGTGCGTCGTCAATTACCGGAGGCAGCGAAGTCGCCATGATTATCCGCTGCATAGGCTTCAACAGCACGGCAAGGGCCGCTAGGTGAGTGGCGTCCAGAATTGACAGATGCCAGCGAAGGTGAGAATTCAGGGCTTCTTCCCAGGCGTGGCGCTCCGTGGCTCTCGATAGTGCTTCAATATGCGCACGCATCGTTACGCGGTCATCGTCCGTGTGTCGCGCCGCCGCGCTGAGAGCAACCACCCGCTCGATGATCACTCTGGTCCGAAGTACTTCTCCCACCATTAGATCTGCCCGGGCCAAGGCCAGAAGGATCGCGTCACTATAGGCGTCGTCGCCCGGCGCGGTCACTACCGTTCCGACGCCCTGTCGTATCTCAACGAGACCGCGGGCCGCCAATGTGCGCAGGGCGTCCCGGACAACCGACCGGCTGACGCGGAACTCGGTTTCTAATGCGCTGACCGTGGGGAGACGATCTCCCGCCTGCCACCCTCCCGTGAGGATCCGCTCCTCCAGGATCCCCGCGAGTTGACGCCCCAAGGTGCCCTCTATGGGCGGCGGCATCGTCATAGATATGATATGTATCACATATGATCACTCGCCGCAATCCCCGGCGGTTAGCTCGAGTCACCGGCGTCGGCGAGGCGAGCTTGATCCGGCGGGTCGCCGGGGCGCTGGCTTCATCCCTCCCTCAACGTCTTCAATAGGCGTCGGATGGGTGCCCCCAGGTGTCTCGTGATCGACCAGACTTTCGAGCGCATGTTCACACGCCGATTCGCGGAGGCCAGCGAAGGCCAGGCGGCCGTGAGCTAGCCCGGAAGTGTTCGCTCGTAGCAGCGTGAGTGGCCTTGATGTGCAACGGCATGACCTGCATCCTTGAGCTGCGTCAACGCCGGGAGGGGATTCGCAGACCTTGCAGGCCGCCGTCAATCCGCAGGTTCGTGCCCGTTACGGCGCCGGCGGATGGACTGGCAAGGTAGGCAATTGCCGCCGCGACCTCGTTAGGCGAGACCAGCCGCCCGAGCGGTTGTCGAGCACGGAGTGCGGCACTGGCGGCGGCCGGATCTTCGGCTTTCTCAAGTAGCCGCCCAACCCAGGGTGTGTCTACTGTCCCTGGGCTCACGCAGTTGACCCGAATGCCCTCGCTAAGGTGGTCGGCGGCCATAGCCAGGGTCAGGGCATATACCGCGCCCTTGGTCGCCCCGTACAGCACTCTTTCCGGAAGGCCCACCGTGGCGACGATGGAGCATGTGTTGACGATGGCGGCGCTTGCGGACTGGCGGAGATAGGGCAGACACGCCCGGGTTACCCTGACGATTCCGACTACGTTGATGTCGAAAACCTCATGCCACTCGTCATAGGGGTTCGTCTCGATGGTGCCCTGCGCCCCGACCCCGGCGTTGTTGATGAGAATGTCGACTCCGCCAAAGCAGCCTGCGACTTCGTCGACAGCAGCTCGCACGGAGGCGTCTTCGGTCACGTCCGCGCGGACGCCAAGCGGGACCGCGAGGTGCATGGCATCGTCAAAGGGCTCGCACGCCGCGTCGGGCTTCAGGTCAAGTGCTGCGACCGCAGCACCGCTGGCGGCGAGCAGGCGGACAGTCGCTAGGCCGATGCCCGACCCTCCGCCGGTGACGATGGCGCGCAGGCCTGAGAGCCCTGGGCCGCCGTTGACCATCGCGGTCATTGTGACCGCACCCGATCGGAAAACAACGCTAGCCCCTCGATTTCGACCTCCACCACCTCGCCGTCCTTCAGGAAGACCGGCGGGGTCCAGGCAAAGCCCGCGGCTTCTGGGGTGAAGTCCGGTTGTGGTCGGGCAGCGACTTCCGACTCAGCCGCGTAGTCGAGTCCGACGCAGAGGACCTTGGCGGGGTTTCGTACCGGCGCGAGGACGGTGACTGCCTCTACCGGGATGCACGGCGCTGAAGCGGCAAGGTCCAGGCCCTTGTCAAGCGCCTGATCTAGGACGCCGACGGCCGGGTGATCCTCCCCGGAGGCCAGCGAGACGGCGGCGCCGTCGTCCAGTCGTTCCAGGACGATCTCGCCCTCATGGCGCGCCCGCGCTAGTTTCATGTTCAAGCGTCCTTACTGGTCGGGCTCGGGTGCACCACCGTGATGTCGACAAACCATG
>Ga0335072_10000893_pt1 | contig 52152 bp, 56 predicted proteins | sample Lox_Sample_21_FD_206725 | JGI IMG/M metagenome (GOLD analysis project Ga0335072, IMG submission 206725) | Soil microbial communities from Loxahatchee National Wildlife Refuge, Florida, United States - Lox_Sample_2.1 | ecosystem: Environmental > Terrestrial > Soil > Wetlands | place: USA...
TGAAGGTCTGCACTAACGCCTGTAAGTGCGGGTTCTGAAATGTCGCGACGAAATCGGCCAGCGTTTGCCACAACGCGTCGATATTCTTCGTGGTCTTGGGCAGGTAATCGTCGAATTCGATCTCTCCATCGCCCAGCTTGCGCAGCTTATGGATCGTGAGTTGAAAGCGTTGCTTGTACTTATTGATCAGACCCTTGACTTTGAGGAAATCATCCTGTTCGAAGGCGTCGAGGACTTCATCGACGTTGTCCCACATCTTGGCCTCGAGCTGGCCGCTGCGGTCGCCAAGAGTCAATGCGAGATAGGGTTCGCCGGTTTTTTTCGGCTTGATCTGCTTGGCAACGACCACGAAAGTCGAGGTGACGACCTTGTTTTCGTGGCGAACGCAGTCACAGATGTAGAAATCCTTCATCAATATGTGAGTATACCCGCACCATCCAAATCATGTGAGTTCCGGAATGCAGGATTAGAGCACGCCCATCTTTTTCTTCTTTTTGTTGAGTTTCTTAGCGTTGGCCTCTTTGTCTGTAGTTTCGATCGGTGCGGTCTGATTCGGGCTGGCGCCGGTGTCGACATAGCCAGGGGCATACTTGATGTAGGCTTCCTCGCGAAGCTTCGTAAGGTACTCGCGCAGCGCGGGCTGAAGCTTTTCGTAGTAAAGCGCGTCCTGAATGCGCGGGAGAACCTCTTTCATCGGCGGAACACCCGCCTGCTCATGGTCCGTGACTTTCAGGATCACATAGCCTTGGCGTGTGCGGATTACATCGGTGATTTCTCCGGCTTTCATGGCGAAGGTCTTGTCTTCGAGTTCCTTGGCGAGCTTACCCCGAGTAAAGACACCGAGATCACCGCCATCGGCGGCGGATGGGCCGTCAGAGTACTTTTTTGCAATATCTTCGAAACTAGCGCCCGCGTGAATCTGTTTCAGTAAATCTTCCGCCTTGTGCTTTGCTGCCTCGAGAGCGGCGGGGTCGTCGGCGGTTTGCGGTGCTGGCTTATTCTCAGCGGATTGCGTCGCTGCACCAGACTGTGGGTTCGGATTTTTTGCGGCAGATCCCCCGGAAGTAGCAGCAGCTTTCGGAGCAATCAGGATTTCGCTCAGACGAATGGACTCCGGCTGTTCCATGTCTTTCTTATGTTCGTCGTAAAACTTCTGCTCTTCCTCTGACGTAATGCTCAGGTGGCTTCCGACCTCTTCTCCAATCACTTTCTGAGTGATGATCTGGTTGCGCTTACTCTCCTGGAAGTCTTCCCAGGAAATCCCCTGCTTTTCCGCCTCTTTTTGCAGAGCTTCCATAGAGTCGAGCTTCATGTCTTTGCGCATTTGATCGAGTTGCTTGATCAGTTCCGTGTCGCCAGTGATGCCGAGGTCCTTCCCTTTTTCGAGCAGCAGTTGCTGGTCGATGAGATCGCGTAACACGTCCTTTTCGCGCTCCGCGTATACCTTGTCGGCGTCATTCGGATCCTGCTGCCGGACTTCGTCTCTGAGTTGATCCTTGCTGCGCTGGTACTCCGTACTGGTAATGATCTGGTTGTTCACGCGGGCAACAATCTGTTCCACCACCTGGGCCGAGGCGAAGACAGGCAGACATGTGGTAGCAATGAGAGCAAGACAAAACTTTTTCATAGAATTCACTGGGCACTACTTCCTGGGCTCGCGAGCAAGAGAGCAGAGGCGATTCGCTATTTTACCCTTTTTGTTTGAAAAACGGCCTCCACTGCCTGTTTTTGACGCTGAGAGCAGCGTTGAGGGTTGTCAGTCGGACCCCTCAGGTTGCCCGCACTAGGGCGAGGACTGTCCGGTCATCGCAGCAGGCCGTTGCCTGGCCGAATTTGTCGGCAGTATCAAGAATCGATTCACATAGGCTTTGCGCGTGATCGAGCGAGGCATGGCCGAAAGCCTCTTTCACGCGCACCAGCCCGAACTCGCTGGCTGGATCATGGCTTTGGCTGCCACACTCCACCACTCCGCGCGAAACGAGTAGCAGTGCGGCTCCTTTGGCTATGCCGACCGTCGGCGCTTCCGGAGTCGCGTGCGAAAACAATCCGAGCGGAAGACCCGTCGAAGGGAGTTCGACGATTCCTCTGCTGTCGCGCAATAGCGCTGGAGTGTGGCCGGCATTGGTGTAGCAGACGGTACCAAATTGTTCTTGATAGCAGGCGATGAATGCCGGGCAGGAATGCACTCCTTTAGAAACTTCAATCAACTTGCGATTTATCTGCAGATTGAGTTCGGTCATTGCATCGGATTCATTGATGTCGAGCTTCGAGAACAGCTCGGCTCCGAGAGTGCGAAATGTCTGCTGGGCCGCGGCAAGCATCGGTCGGTTATCCTCGCGGCGCCCCGCTAGATCCATCAGTCCGAACAGAACCCGTTTCGTGCTGACGCGGAGCGAATCGTAGAAATCCCCGGCAGCGCGTTGCCCAGCTATGGCGGCCGCGATCTCGGCTCCTTGAACTTGCGGAAAAACGGCAAACGGCGGCTCGATAGCCGTAGTTCCCTGCGAACGGTGACGAAAGAAAGAGCGCATGCGATCGGGTTACGCGAAGCTAGCACAGGAACAGAGCAGGGGCAAATGGGGTTTTCACAGTGGGATTCTATTCGCCGTAGCGGTCGGCGAGATACTTGGCCAGTTCCGTTTCCAGTTGGCCGTAATCGGAGTGGATGGTCGCCCGCAGCGCCGCTTCCGTTGAATTGCCTTCGCTGAGCCGTTGCAGAATGCGTTGAATGTCACTCATGCCATAACTCTCATTGATATACGAAACCGCCGCGAGAGACTCGGCATAGGCGACGTAAGCCTGGACACCGGAAAAGTTCGTAAAACCGGCCTCCAGAGCATTCAAGGGAATCTCTTGCTGCGTTTTGAAGAGGAAAGCTAGCTGACGTCCGTCGCCGCCCAGGCTCTTCGGTTCGAGCATTTGGGCGATGCCTTCGTGCAGCCAGGTCGGGCAGCGTCCGGCAGAAAGTTGGTTGATGAATGAGTGCGCTAATTCATGCTTAAGAACTCGCGCCAACTCCGGGGTCATGGAATTAAGACCACTTACCGGAATGCGCAGCTTGCCGTCGTTGATTGCGCCCGACCAGCTGGGAGCGTGCGTCACGTCGAAGAAAGCCTGCTCGGTGTAAAGAGTCACCGAAATATTATCGTGCGGAGGGTTGCCCAGATCACGCGAAAGGTCGTCATAGTCCGCTTCAAGCGCTTCCAAAATCTGCGCGCGAAATGTTTCTGAAGTCTGCTTGCCCTCGTAGTGCAGCACGAAATGGCTGCTTTCACCCTGCGAGAAATCGGACTCGACGGTCTGCTCGCGCTGTGCTTTGGCCAGAAGTTGCTCAACCGCGGAATCGGGACGAAGCGCCAGCGAATGCTTCCAGGATTGAACGGCCTCTTTCGTTCGATCGCAGGCAAACTGGGCATACCCGAGCATCGTATAGGCATCGGCGGATTGCGGGGCGGAATTCACGGCGCGTTGGGCGTAGGAAAGGGCTTGGGCCGCGTTCCCAGTACGCACAAGCAAAGCCGAGTAATAAACGAGAATGGTCGAATTCTCTGGCTGAAAGCGCAGGGCGTTTTCAAAGTATTCCCGCGCACGAGCGACATTTCCATGCTCGAATTCGAATTTTCCGGCAATAAAGTCGGCGGTCGCGCTTAATTCGGGATTCCCCTTGCCTTCAAGGCTGGCGATTACGTCAGTGTCGACTCTGCCGTCTTTGACGATTTGGGCAAAGATTGTGCTCTCGTTCGCAAGGCTGTCGGCAGGAGTAAAGGTAGGGAGGTCGCCAACCTTGGGTGTGGCAGTACCCGAGTGACTCGGAACGCCTCCGGCATCGACATGATCGACCATCGATTTCGGGATCGCATAGGTATCGTCGCCAACGTCATACTCGAATCGATTGCCGTTTTCCCTAACGTGATCGGCCAATATCGTGCGGCCATTCTTCAGATGAATGGTATCAGCCCAGGATGGGGCACAGGCCAGGATGAGCCACGCCAATGCGCCGAAAAACGTGACAGGACGCCGCATTCAGGCGCATTCTAGCAACTACAGGAAGGCGGACCACGTGACCAAAGTACTATCGGCGAAACCCTGCTTGTGCTCCATGGTTCCGCTGTATCTCGTGATCTGCATCTTGGCCGGGAATTGCCCTGCCGCAGAAGAACCGTCGGCCAAACCCGCCGAAGCTCTCTACCTGCAGCTCGGACAAGTCGGCCTCGACCCGAGTCGCGTTTATCAAGTCAGGGACGCTTCTTTGGATCGGTCCGCGATTCACATCAGTCTCGATGACGGCACGATTGCCTTCACCAAGGATGTAATGGGCCGGGTCACGGGAGCCTTCTTCGAAGGCGATGGCGAGGTTCTGCTCGAACCGCCAAATAATCTCGAACGCGAATCGATGAGCCTGTTTACCGGTATGGCGATCCTGGAGGAACACTTCGCCACGGCCTACTTGCGTTTTAACGATGACGTTTTTTCCGATTTGCGTCCCGATCTTCGCGAGGTTGAGAACAAACAGGAGTTCGTCGATCGCTGGCAGTCGGCGGCGCAAAATCTTGCTTCGGTTGATGCGATGCGGCTGCTGGTGAGCTTTAGCACCATGCTACCTGCGAAAGGCGCAGGGCAAAATGTTCAGGGCCTGAAGTCAACCGTAGATTCTGACGATCATTTCTTCCACGCTCGTCTGCAAGGTACCAAGCTCGGCGTCTTCGACGTGGCGTTTGATTCGGAAGCTGGCGAACCGATCGAGGCTGGGCAAGCGCGCCCCTCCAACGACGGAGTTACGTACTACGATGTATGGACTTCGTTCTCGCCGGTGCAGGCGACCGCGTCTCGTGTCGCAAGTAAAGCCCCGCCTGCCGTGCCCCGCAAAGACTGGCTACGGATCCGTAGTTACAGAATTGACACCGAAGTCCACCCCCCCAAACACATCCACACGCGCGCCTACATGCAGCTGGAAACCAAAGCGAACGGATTTCGGGTAATGCTGTTTGAGCTCTCGCGATTTTTGCAGGTCGAAAGCGTAAAGCTGCAGGGTCAGCCAGTAGAGTTTATCCACAATCCTGCCGTCGAAGGAACGCAACTTGCCCGTCGAGGAAACGATCTGCTGGCCGTCATTTTGCCTGAGCCGGCTGAAGCCGGACAGAGGCTCGAACTCGAATTCGTCTATGGCGGGGATGTGTTGGCGCAAGCCGGCAGCGGGTTGCTGTATGTGGGCGAGCGCGGCACCTGGTATCCGAATCGCGGAATGGAGATGGCGAGCTTCGATTTGACTTTCGAGTATCCGCCGGGCTGGACGCTGGTGGCGACGGGAAAGAGTTCGCCCGTGACCTCGGGCGATGCTTCTCCTAACTCGGCCGGATTGCAGACGGCACGGTGGGTGTCAGATCGGCCAATGCCTGTCGCCGGGTTCAATCTCGGCAAGTACAGACAAGCCATAACGCGGGCAGGAACAGTGCCGGTAGAAACTTATGCTACCTACGATGTCGAACGAAGTTTCCCCACTCCAGCTATTCAGGAAGTTGAACCCCCTCCCGTGCCCGCGCTGCCTCAGCCTTCTCGAATCATCGTGCCACAGCGTCCTTCCCCGGCGCGCAATGAGGCCCGCGTGGGAGAATCGGCCGCAGAAGCTATTCGATACTACAGCGAGCGATTCGGCCCTTATCCATACAGCAAACTCGCATTGACGCAGATGCCCGGCCCAGAAAGCCAGGGCTGGCCGAGCCTGGTGTTCCTGTCCTCCTACGCGTTTCTCACGGGTCTGGAGCGGCAGCAATTGCGTCTTCAGCCTTACGAAATCTCGATCCAGCAATCCATCCCTGCGCATGAAACTGCGCATCAGTGGTGGGGTGACTTGATCACGTGGAGCAGCTATCGCGATCAATGGTTTTCGGAGGGTCTGGCCAATTACTGTGCATTCATGATGCTCGAAGAGAAAGATCCCGCGGCGTTTCATGCCGTCATGAACAAATACCGTGACGATTTGACCCAGAAGAATAAAGACGGAATCGCGCCGATGGAGGTTGGACCGGTTACTCTCGGGGCCCGGCTGCAATCGTCGCGCTCTCCCCAAGGATATGAAGCGATTACCTACGGACGGTCAACCTGGCTATTCCACATGCTGCGGACCATGCTGGACGATGGCGAAGCCGAGCAGCACGCAGGCAGAATTGCGACTGGCCTCGACGAGCCATTCGTTCGCGCGCTCAGGAGATTTCGCGAGCGCTACGAGGGACGCTCCATCACGACCGAAGAATTGTTGGGGGTGTTTGCTGAAGATTTGCCGCCGGCGTTGCGATATGAAGGCAAGTCGTCGCTGGACTGGTTTCTGAACGGCTGGATCAACGGTACCTCGATTCCGAAACTGCAATTGAAAAGCGTGCGCTTCAGCACGAGGGGTACCTCGACCGTGGTCACGGGCACGATTCTGCAGAGCGACGCCCCCGCCGACCTGGTCACCTCCGTTCCTTTATACGCAGTAGAGTCTGGCAGGTCGCAGGTACTTTTGGGCCGAGTTTTCGCGGATGGGCGCGAGTCCACGTTTCGCATTTCGGCTCCCGCACATACCCGGAAGATTCTCCTGGATCCACAGCGAACGATTCTGACCGCCCCAAAGTAGTGGAGAATTCTCGGTATGCATTGTCTTAGAAAGACACGCTGTGCGCGTGCCCGCGAGCACTGGCGTCGACAATTGCGTCCGCTATTTCCGAAAGTGACAGGATGCAGTCGAGTACACCCGATTCGGCGCAATTGCGCGGCATACTGTAGACAAGCGATGTCGCTTGATCTTGACCGACCGTCATGCCGCCTCTAGCGTAAATGGCTTTCATCCCCTCGGTGCCATCTCGTCCCATTCCGCTGAGGATTACTCCCATAGCTCGATTGCCATAGACCTCTGCAACCGACTGCATCAAGATATCGATCGACGGCATATGCACATGTTTTGACGGTTCCGAGTCCAGCCATATACACGTCCTACTGTGCGACAGGCGCTGCACCGTCATATGCATTCCCGCGGGAGCGAGGTAAGCGACCGCAGGCTCAATGGGTGCGAGGTGCACTGCTTCGCAAACCCGAATCGCGCAAGCCTCCCCGAGCCGGTGCGCCAATGGCCCAATGAATCCCGGTGGCATGTGCTGAACGATCAAAGCCGGGATCGTCAGATTGGCAGGCAAGGTTGAGAGAATCTCCTGTAAAGCCTTCGGACCTCCGGTCGAAGCGCCAAAGGCCACAATAGCGGCCGGAGCAACAAACCTGCGGGTTTCTGCACAGCAACCGACCGGGGGTTTCCGCGGCGGAATTTCTGGGGCCGGGTTCATCGACTCGGCGGCCATCCGCAGCTTCGAAATCAGATTTTCCCGGATGTGTGCGATTTCCAGAGTTGTCGATGCCAGCTTCTTGGGCACGTACTCGAAGGCGCCCAGACTGAGCGCGGTGACGGCAGCTTGACAGTCGTGCTCCCCAATTCCACTCACAACGATTACGGGGCGGGGGAACTGGTGCATGATACGGCGCAATGTTTCCAGTCCACCCAGCCCGGGCATCTCCAAGTCAAGGGTGATCAGATCGGGATTCAATTCAGGAACTTTGGCCAGAGCCTCCGATCCGCTGCATGCCGCACCAATCACCTCGAATTTCTCTTCGGAGTTGATCATTCGGGCAAGCGCATTGCGCATAAAAGCGCTGTCATCCACGACCAGCACCCGAACCGGCGACCGACCTATCCACTCGATACTCATGAATTCATGGTCGCGATAACAACGGAACCGATCGCGACACAACTTTCATCGGCATGACATAGGCGATCTTTACCTCCATCGCAGCTCAGAGGCGAAACGCAAGGTTTCAGCGAACTCCGGGGGAAGGTTTCGAAGAGCTGCCCTGAGCCGTCGGTTTGGCCAGATGCTCGCTGAGGATGACTAGATCGACTCGGCGGTTTTGGGCGCGGCCTTGCTCAGTCGCATTGCTGGCGATGGGGTGGTACTCGGCGTATCCCGCAGCAGAGAGTCGCTCTGGCGAGAAGCGATAGCGTTGAATCAACAGCCGCACCAGTTCGGTGGCGCGGGCGGTCGATAATTCCCAGTTGGAACTAATCTGTGAAGTATGGATTGGAACATTGTCGGTATGGCCCTCAATTCGCAGTCGGCAGGTTCGGATCGCAAGCAGGGAAGCAATGCGATCGAGGGCGGGCAAAGCGGCGGACTTGATCGTCACCGAACCGCTGTCGAAGAATCCGAACTCGCGGAGGCTGATGACCAGACCGTCGGTTTCGCGATGCAGAGCAACCGCATGCGCGGCAATTTCCTGCTGCAGAGCTTGCTGCAGTTCGCTTTGCAGGAGCGTAAGGTCGGTGTCGTTCTCGCTCGAGTCCGGGTCTGCATTGTCATCCGCGGCGAAAGATGTCCGGCGCAGCTCAATCTGTTGGTTAGCTTCGATCACCGTAACCGCCTGCAGGGGCAACTCCGGATTGGCGGGCAGTTGAATTGGAACTCCGGCAGCAGGAAAAACTCCAAGCTGCTGAAAGGCAACCTGGATGGCCACGGCCAGGCGTCCGACTTTGCGCTGGTCAACTTGCGCGGAGGAGTAGAGTACGACAAAGAACGCGAACAGAAGCGTGATGAAGTCGGCATAAGAAACCAGCCAGCGATCATGATTGGCATGTCCGCGAGTTCTGCGTCGGTTCATGGAGTCTCCTCCGGAACCGCGTTATCCTTCTCGGAATTGCGTGACGCCGCCAGAAATCCGAGCAGCTTGGTTTCGAGCATGCGCGGATTGATGCCTTCAAGAATTGAGGCCACGCCTTCCAGTGTCATCTCGCGCGCAATCTGTTCCTCACGAATGCGGAACTTCAATTTTCCAGCCACCGGCAAATACAAAAGATTCGCCGACCCCACTCCGTAGATCGTGGCCACAAATGCCACGGCGATGCCCTTGCCAACTTCGTCAATTTTGTCGAGATGTTGCATGACCTGAATCAAACCGAGAACTGCGCCGATAATTCCGATAGTCGGGGCAAATCCCCCGGCCGATTCGAACACTTGCGGCACCTGTTCTTCGTACTCGGCCTGGTTATTCAGTTCCAACTCCATGATCTTGCGCAGTTCCTGGGGTTCGGTGCCGTCGACAGCGAGCATGAGAGACTTCTTGAGGAATGGATCTTCAATTTGCTCGAGATCGGCGTCGAGGGAAACAATTCCTTCGCGCCGCGCTTTCTGCGCATACTGGACCAGGCGCTGCACCATGAGCTGCGGTTTCTGCTTCGGATTGGCAAAGACCGAACCCAGGCTTCGCGCGGCGTTCCCGACTACTTTCAAAGGAAACTGCAGCATAATGGCTCCGAGAGTGCCGCCGAATACGATCATGGCCGCGGTCGGCTGCAGAACTTGCCGCAGGTTGCCACCTTCCAGCAACAAGCCAGCGATGATTCCGCCAACTGCGAGCGCGATCCCTCCCAGACTGGACTTATCCACGCGTAACCTCGCCGGTTCGTGACTGCCCTGCTTCGGGGGATTTGCTGATTGATACGTGGGTGGACGATGGATCCCAGGTCAGCGAAAGTCCCTGCAACACGGAGCGCCTGAAAGCAATCACGCGATTCAGAACTTCCGAGGCCTTCTCGAGCACCACGATCTTTTCCCCGGTAACGAGCGTGACCAGAGTGTCGGGAGACTGCTCGACAAACTTGATCAGGTCGGAATTGACGATAAGCGGTTTGTTGTTGAGGCGCGTGAGCTGAATCATGATTAACGCCTGAAACGCGCAAGGCACGACGAGCGAAGAGTTGATCGCTAGTGAAGATATCGGCGTTAGGTCGCTATAACTTGCCCTCTGTGCCCAATGGGCGAGGATTACCGGAGGGTAACTGCCGGAATGGTCCGAAGTGCAAAACGGGCTAAAGGCCGCACCTGGCGTGCCGATGGACAGGATAGAAAATTCGGGGTTCCGCGAGGGACAAGTGATCAAAGCTTCGCGAGAACATTCCTGAGAAAACCCTCAGGAAACCGAAGAAAAATCTAATCACAAGGAGCGAATCACAATGCCCATTGGAATCCTGAACAACATCGCATCGCTGGCAGCTGAGAACCAGCTGACAGTAACGAACAGCAGTTTGCAGAACACACTGTTGCAGCTGTCGTCGGGCGACCGTATCAACAGCGGCGCGGACGATCCTGCCGGCCTGGCTATCGCTAACGGCCTGCAGGCCAATGTCACTGCTCTCACCCAATCCGAGCAAAACGTCAGCGATGGTACCGGAATGCTGCAGGTCGCAGACGGTGCCCTTTCGCAGGTCACCACACTGCTCAACCGCGCCGTCACGCTGGCAACTGAATCGTCGACTGGAACGGTTTCGGACTCGCAGCGCGTCGCACTACAGGCCGAATTTTCGCAGATCACCCAGGAAATTGACCAGATCGGCAGCAACACCACCTACAACGGCGCGCCAGTCTTTCAGGGCGGTAGCGAGAACTTCAACCAGGTTATGAGCGGCAACGTCGGCGGTAGCACCGCCGGGTTGACGACTCCCGTCACCGGCTCCATAGCCTTCAGCAGCAATGGTACAACTCTCTTCACGGCAAACGCCAACGGCGAAGACGCCACCGTAGGAGATATGATTAACGAAATCAATAACTCCGGAACCGGCTTGGTCGCGGCGTTAGGCAGCCAAGGGCAGTTGATCGTCACCGACACGCTGAATCGCGGGAGCGATGCAGCCAACGCCCTGACAGCAGTGGGCACTGGCTTCTACGTTGGATCCGAACCTACCGCTGCCAACGCTGACGAACTGCAAATTGCCGCTACTGCCGGGCAGGCAGTAACCGGCACTATGACCATCACGGCGGGGAGCAATACGGTTACGACCAGTGCCAAAGATACAACGACAGATGAGGTAGTTGCCGACATCAACAGCCAGTCTGCCAAATCCGGGATAGTTGCCAATTTCAACGGCACCGACATCGTTCTGACCGACACGAATGGCAATGGCGACCTTGCCGCCGCGTACAACGGGTTCGAAGTAGGCGGCGCAGCTCCCGCTGCGGCTGCGTCCCCAGGGGACGTTGGGTCCCTGTACAACCCCGTCAATGCCAACGTCATGAACGTATTCCTCAGCGACTCGACCATTGCCGGCAGCGCCGAAATCGGCGTGGACCTGGGCTCGTTCTCCAGCGGCAACATGAACGGCATCAGCCTGGCAAACGATAACCTGAGCTCGCAGTCTGCGGCCCAGACGGCATTGACCGATATTAACAACGCTATTTCGCAGGTAGCGGCTCTGCGCGGCCAGATCGGTGCCAGCACCGAGCGGCTGCAGAGCGCAACCAACGTGATCGCCAGCCAGTCGCAGAACCTGACTTCGGCGGAAGACAACATCATGGAAGCCGATATTCCGACCGCCGTGGCCAACCTCACCAACTATTCGATCCTGGAGCAAACCGGCATTTCCGCACTCGCCCAGGCGAACCAGCAGCAGCAGCTTGTTCTGAAACTGTTGCAATAAGTCGCGGTGCATAAGGAGGCGGGCAACCGCCTCCTTTGCTTTATCCCGGAGCCGCTCCTATGAGCATCAATCCGGTCCAAAACTCCGGTCCCGCCGCTGAGGCGTCTCTCGCGTCCCACGATTCCCGTGCCGCGCAATCGCCAACTCCTGCCTCGGCGCGGAAAGTGCAACCCGATTCAGGAAATCGACCAGATCCGGAACCAGTCGAATCGCGAAGCGTCCCTTCGCTTTCCGAAATACCGGAAGATGAAGTCGAAGTGCAGCGGGACAGCCAGAACGATGGAGAGATTGTGGTTCGTTATGTGGACCGTGCCGGAAACCTGATCTTGCAGGTGCCAACTGAGCAGGTTCTTAACATGACCCATGCCATCAAGGAAGATCTCGAACGCGAGCAGGAAGCCCGCGCCAAACCGGAAACCGGGCCGAAAACTAACCTGGGAGGCAAATTCGATGGGCATTAGCTTGAATCCGTCAACGTTGCTGAGCGGACAGGGGATCGATGTCAGTGACCTTGTGCAGGAAGTGCTCAGCGAGAGCAGCGGCCAGCTGACAGAATGGGAAAATGAGCAATCGACCCTTCAGACGCAAGCTGGCGATCTGACCAGCATCAATAATGATCTCAGTAATCTGGCCAGCGCCGTGCAGGCGCTTGACGATCCGTTGGGCACGCTGACCCAGCTAACCGCAACCTCGTCGGATTCGAATGTATTGACAGCGACTGCTTCGTCCGCAGCGACTGCGGGCACGCACGAGATCGTTGTGAACAATCTCGCCAGTCCAGGGTTGGTTTATACCGATGATTTCGCTGCAGGAGCGAACGCGTCGATTTTGCCGCAAGGCGCGACCAGCGGCGAGATTGATCTGCAAATTGGAGGCACATCGGGCACGACTCAGCAGATCATGATCACGGCCGGCAGCAATGACACCCTGAGCACTCTGGCAAGCTATATCAACAGCCAGGACTGGGGCGTGACCGCCAGCGTCGTAACCGATGCGAACGGCTCCCGCCTCGCCTTGACCAGTCAGTCAACCGGCAGCGCTGGAGCATTGGCCATCACCAGCAACAATACTTCATTAACATTCAATCCGCCGGTGGGTGGGGCGAATGCATCGTTGACCATCGACGGCGTTCCCTATTCGAGCGCCAGTAATACGATCACTGGAGCTATCCCCGGTCTGACACTGAATCTCGCCAACCCTTCGCCGAATGAAACGATTCAGGTCACAGTAGGGGCTGACACTTCCGGAGCCGAACAGGCGATTGAAAACTTTGTTTCCGCCTACAACCAACTGGTCAGCGACATCAACCAGGAATTCACCGTGAATTCATCGACCAATTCTGAAGGTCCGCTCGGTTCTGACTCCGCGCTGCGTTCGCTGCAATCCAGCCTTCTGAGCGACGTGACCTACTCCGTTTCCGGCGATAACGGGATTGTGAATCTGGCTTCGCTCGGCATCAACATGAACAACGATGGCACGCTCACTATCGGTTCGACTCCCGACGGCCAGACGCTCGATCAAGTATTGTCGTCCAATCCGACTGGCGTGCTGAACTTCTTCCAAAATAGTTCGTCAACCGGCTTTGCTAACAATTTCGCCACGGATATGACGAATCTTACGAACCCCGTGACCGGCATTCTGAATGCAGACCTCGCAGAAAATCAGTCCGAGCAGCAATATCTGACGAACAGCATCAACAACTTTCAGACTCAGCTTAACGCTGAGCAGCAGCAGCTCACGACGGAATTCAACCAGGTAAATGCGTCGCTGCAGTCTTATCCCCTGCTGTTACAGGAAACGACCGAAACCTTGGCCTCTCTCGATGCAGGCAGCAGCAGTAGCGGATCGAGTTCGTCGTCCCCGATCCTGAGCTCAGGCCTCTAACAAATGAACCCACGACTGTCCTACCAACAAGCAGCGGCACAGGGTGCAAGCCCATTGCGCCTCGTGATTCTGCTCTATGACCAGGTTATCGCTGATCTTCAATCCGCACTTTCCGCTCTAGCGCGTGGCGATATTGAAGGACGCACGCGCATGATTAACCATGCGTTCGCAGTCATCGGATGTCTCCAAGGGACGCTCAACAAGGAACAAGGTGGCCGGGTGGCCGAGGATCTCGATCGCTTTTACCGGGAACTACGGGCAAGGCTGCTGCAAGCACAAATCCGGCAATCGGAAACCGGCATCCGGCGCCGAATTGCAGACCTCATGAAAGTGCGTGAAGCCTGGGATCAGGCAGACCAGATCCAGACAATGGCTGCGCGCCAAGCAGCGCCTCCGATGGAGAATGAACCCGATGGCCGGCAAGCCATAACCGACTGGAGAGCATGATGACTGTCCTTGCGCCTGCCGGCATCAGCCGCACTCTGCGGGAAACCAACCTGCGCCTGCAGTTCTGGCTCGACACGCTCAGTGGCGACACCGGGCACTCGCAAACCGTGTTCGCGCGACCGCAGCAGATCGCCGGCTTGCTCTCAGAATTGATGCACGCCGGGGAGTGGCTGCGCAGCCTGCCGAACCCGAGTACCCCGGAACTGCGCGACGAACTGAACGCGTATCGCCGCAATGTCGAACGTCTGCGCGATCTTTTGCCTGCCATTCATACCGGCCTCTTGCGCGAGCGCGCACGGCTCGAGCAGGAACGGGTGCGAATCGCCTCCGCGGCGGATTGGGCGCGCCGCTCCCGCGAGACGTTGTAAACAGGTTGTTGGGGCTCACCTGCTCAGATAACTGAACAGATTGTTCTGCTCCGTCTGACTGATGGTTTCAAGCGTGGCTTGGTCCGCCGTTTCCGAGCTCTCCAGATTCGTGATCGCCTGAGGAAGGTTCGTTCCCCCCAGATTTGTTTGCTGCTGTGCCAGCTGAGTGGTTTCGCTATTCAGGTATGTCTGCTGCGTATTCAACTGGTCAATAGCGTTGCCGTAGAACACGCGTTGCGTATTGATGTAGTCGTAGGCGCTACTGAGCTCGCTGACCGCGCTGGCAATGTTGGTGCCATTCTGGAGACTGGTGATCAGATCCTGAATCGCCTGGAACACGTTATTGCTGGGGTTGGAGAACAATTCCGATCCGGGCAGGTTCGTCTGGACATTCAGGTTGTCGCCGACCGCGATCTGATTGCTGTCCGAATTGCCGACATAATCGACGCCGGACGGACTGTCGGAATCGAGCACGAAGGGAGCCGTCTGGGTCGCAGTGCCGGCAAAAACGTAATTCCCCTGATAGGACAGGTTCGCAAGACTTACCAGCTGCGATTGAATTCCCTGCAGTTCGCTGGCAATCGCTTGCCGGTCGGAGTCATTATTGGTGCCATTCGCTCCTTCTGTCCCCAAACTGATCGCGCGCTGCAAGATCGTGACCACGGAATTCAGGGCGGAATCGGCGTTTTGCATCTCACCCTGAATACTGCCCAGACTGCGCAGGTACTGATCCGCAGTGGCGGTCTGGTTGGCGTTTTCCACCAGCATTGCCGCATTGGCAGGATTGTCGGAGGGGACGTTTACGCTTTGTCCGGACGCGACCTGCTGCTCGTCCGTATTAATCTGCTGCTGTGCCTGTTCGAGCGCCGAGAGCAGATCAGGAAGCGGATTGGGGTTGACGCGCATGGTTGACTCCAAAACCAAAATTGCTGGACTCGTCCTCATGTGGTGAGGGTGGTCATGTTGATGACGTCGTACATCATGTCATTAATCGCCGTAATCACCTGCGCCGAGGCTGCGTACGCCTGCTGATACTGAATCATATTGGCCGCCTCCTCATTCAACGAAACTCCCGACACGGAGGAGCGCTGGTCGTCCAACTGCTGTAGCATTTGGTTCGACGCGCTTTGCTCAGCCGTGGCATTGGAAACGGCATTGCCCACGTCAAACACGATTCCCGAGTAATAGTCCGAGGGACTCTGTCCATTGACGATCGCCTGATTGCCCAGCGCGTACATGGCATTGGCGTTGGAGTTGTTTCCTGTAGTGCCATCGGAGCTGGCGGCGATGAGCGAAGGATCGGTAATCGCCACCGACATATCGGCGGCCGCGCCGGTTCCAGCCGCGGGAGGAGGATTGAAAAGGTAGACAGGGGTTTGCGGATTGCCGTTGGCATCCGTTGCCCCAGTTGGATTGCCGTTCAGGTCGTATCCGTTGGTCTGAACGCCGTTGACGGCATTCGCGATTCCTGCGGCCACGGTGTCCAGCTGATTCTGCAGGCTGGGAATCTGCTGATCGCGGGCTTGGAGTATGCCTCCCAGTTGGCCGGAAACGATGGTCGGCGTAACGTCGGTCGATCCGGAGTAAACATCCTGCTCCCCAGAAGAATTTGCTTGCGTGGAAAGCTGAAAGCTCTGCTGTCCGGCGACCAGGGCGGTGCCTGCGGCCGTGGTCAGCGTCAGTGTGTTCCCGGTCGGAATGACGGAAACGTCGACCAACGATGAGAGTTGATCGATCAGCTCCGTGCGCTGGTCGATGAGCGTTCCGGCAGTTCCTCCCGCATTCTCGGCCTGGCTGATTTCGCCATTGAGCTGGGCGATCTGCCCGGTCAGCTGATTGATCTGCCCGACGGTCTGTTCGACGTTGTCATCAAGATTCGTTCGCTGCTCGGTCAGATTGTTCGCGACGGTGTTGAATGCGCTGGCCAGATTGTCGGCCGCCGTGAGCACTCCCTGGCGCAAAGAGAGATCGGCAGGGCTAGTCGCCAGTTGGTTGATGCTGGAGAAGAAATTGGAAATTGCCGTGCCGATGTCGCCCGTTGTGCTCGAGAAATTCGTCTGCGTCTGCTGGAGCGCCGCAACCAGCGAGTTCATTTGTCCCTGGGTCTGCGTTTCCTGCTGGATTTGGGATTCCAGAATCGGATCGCGAATGCTTTCGATACTTTCCAGCGTCACTCCGGTGCCGAGGGTTAGCGAACCGATCGTCACCGGATCACTGGTTTCGAGCACGGGAACTTCGCGAGAGTATCCCGGTGTATTCGCATTGGCGACGTTGTTGGTAGTGGCTTCCAGCGCTCCTTGCTCAGCCTGGAGTCCGCTCAGCGCCGTCGCGAGACTGGCATTCAGACTCGACATCGGTGATCTCCAGCGCGGCGATCCGGGAGGGGCATTGGGATGGGCGGACGATAGCTTGCCTCACCTCCGGTCAGCGCATTTGTTACAGCAGTAAGGGACCGCTGCGCCCGGGCGAGCAGTGCGGCTTGCACACGCCCCGATTGCAAAACGCGCCATTGCGCCTCGCGCATTCGGGCGCCGCTCGTCGAGTTACCGGCTGGTCCAGACCCGGCAAACCGCAGCACCATTTTCAGCTCAGCATGGGAGCGCGCAATCCGCGAGGTGGCTTGTCGGAGGCCTTCAATGTTCCGGCTGCGCAGCGCGCTCTGCATGCTGCGCAAACCATTCTCGATGTCGGTCAGCAGGGCAAGCTGAGATTGCAGATGATCACTCTCGACGGAAGCGGCATGTAAATCGCCGCAGCGGCCTGCGCCTAGTCGGATTCTTTGGTTGGTCGTTCTTTGGATAGTCATGGATCAGGCCAGATCGTCAAGTTGGTGCGCCGGCTTGTCGTCTGGCACGAGTAGCGAATCCTCAGACTCGTCTCCCGGCGGTCCCGGTCGCCGACGCACTTTGTTCTCTGCATCGGTTGCCGGAGGGCGCCGCTCCGGAGCGCGAACAGACGATGCCGGCGCAAGAACCCCCGCGATAGAATCAGGCGAAAACTCCCCGCTCGCCATGTTCGGACTCCTTAGGCCGAATCAACTCATGCCGCCGGCCCTGCGACCATGTGGGCAAGCAGCCCCCCCGCCACGTTCTCCGGGCTGACATGGTAACGCCCTGCCTCGATCGCCTGCCGCAACGCCTGCACTTTCTCCTGACGAACCTCAGGCAGTTGCGCGGCTTGTGCTGCCAGCGCTTGAACCTGGGTGTGTGCCCCAGAAATCTGGGCCTGGTCTTCTCCGAGGGAGCTTTGGCTGGCCTCCTGAGCGCTGAGCGCTGTCGCTTTCTGGGTGCTGGCCTGGGCGGTGGTCACTACCGATTGCGGGCCCTGATTGGAATCGATTCTCATCGTGGTTTCCTCGCCTTGAATCCCCTTGCAATTCAAATATCGGCAGGGCATTAAGAAACTTTAATGCCACGGGCAGCCATTTCATTCGGGCGATACCAGCGAAATTCTCCCTCTTCTATCTGCTTCTATCGGCGCAAGTTGCAGGAACTTTACTGTCTTGAACCGGTCTTTTCCCATCATCCGTAATCGGGAACCCTACTTACCTTCGTGTGTGGCCAAGTACTGCGAAATCAGGGCCGCAATCCCAAATCCACCCCGGTCGGCCACCGCGCCGGCCAGCGCATGCGTCGCCAGATAGCTGTAATCCTCGGAGCCGGCCGGAGAATCGCCCCCTGGGAGCGCAGTGAATGTTTTTTGCATCTCCTCCATGAGGTTTCCAATCAGCTGCGCTTCAAACTCGCGCGCCGCCTTCCGCCCGCGTGCCGCGATCGGAGAGGACGCCGCAAACTCAGGCGGAAGTGCAGGCGAGCGCAACGATTCGACCGGGTCCATGATCAGATAATCTCCAATTCGGCTTCCAGCGCGCCCGCCGCCTTAATAGCCTGCAGAATCGAGATTACATCGCGCGCCGTCGCGCCAATGGCCTGCAGCCGGGTGACGAGTTCTTCGACGCTGGCGCCTTCGCTGAGCTGCACATTGCGGGCGGGGGCGTCGCTAGCTTTGAGTTTGGTTTCGGGAACGACCTCAGCTTCCCCCTTGCTTAACGGGCTGGGCTGGGAAACCGTATAGGTGGTAGCGACTTCGATCGAAAGGTTGCCGTGCAGAATGGAAACCGCTCCCAGATGCACATCCTTGCCCAGCACGACCGTGCCGGTGCGCTCATTCACCACGACTTTGGCACGGCGGCGCACTTCGATCTCCAGATTCTCAATGCGCGCCAGTAAAGCCGGAACCGGCGGCGACACGTCGGCTCCAAGGTGAATCTCAACGCGACGGCTATCGATGACGGTGGCCGCCATGGCGTTGAATTCGTGATTGATGGCGCAGGCCACCTGCTCGGCCGTGGTGAAATCGGCATCGTTGAGCACGAGATCGAGATGCGAAAGCTTGGTCAGATCGAGCGAGCTGTCGCGTTCGACGATCCCGCCGGCAGGCACGCGTCCCACTGTGGGATGGTTCACCTGCTTGGAGTTGGTGCCATTTCCCGCGGCATAGCCTCCGACCACCAGCGGGCCCTGCGCCGCCGCATAGACTTGACCATCGGCGGCATAGAGAGGAGTCAGCAGCAGAAGTCCGCCTTCCAGGCTGCGCGCATCCCCGGCACTGGAAACGGTCACGTCCACATGCATACCGGGCGGGGCAAACGGGGGCAGAGTGGCCGTCACAAACACCGCCGCGACGTTTTTCACTTGCACGGTGGATTGCAGTACCGACGCAGGAATCTCGACACCCATGCGCGCCAGCACGCTGGCCAAAGTCTGTATCGTGAAGTAGGTCTGCTGCTTGTCGCCGGTGTTGCGCAAGCCGACCACCAAGCCGTACCCCACGAGCGAGTTGTCGCGTACGCCCTCGACCGTAGCGACATCGCGAATCAGAACTTGGTGCGTCTGATCCCCGGCAAAACAGCGCTGCGCAGCCGCCTGCAAAAGAGCCAACAGAAGAACAAAACCGATATGTGTCTGCTTTTGCATGGAAGCTAGAAGCCCACAATCCGCAGAATCCACTTCACAATCGGATTCGGCGGGCGGGTCCCTTCGCTGATCACGCCCTTGCCCTTCACTTCCACTTCCAGGTCACCAACACTGTTCGACGGCACAGTGTTTGTGGCGTCCAAATCACCTGGGCGCACTAACCCGCGCAGGATGACGGTTTCATGCTGGTTGTTCATGGTGATCTGGCGCTCGGCTTCCACCACCAGGGTTCCGGTGGGAAGCACGGCGGCCACGCGACCGGTGAGCGTAGTACTAAGCGAGGTTTGGGAAGTCGCCTGAGCCTTTCCGTTCAGGGCCTGCGTCGAGTTGGGAGAGAACAGATTGCTGACGCCAGTGGTCTTGAGCTGTCCAGGCAGCGCAGTGATGCCCGAACTGGCTGAAAGCGTGCGGTTACTGGTGATGTTGCCGGTGCTGCTCGCCGAGAGATTTTGCACGATGCTGATGGTGACCAGATCGCCAACGCGGGATGCTTTGTAATCGGCCACCATGTCAGCCAAGCGTCCGGTGTCGGTCCACAGGCTGCCCGGCGCCGAACGAGCGGATTCCGGCGACTTTGCCGAGACGCGCTGGATATAGTCCGCCAACTCGTTCCGCTGGGTCGCCGAGTTTTTAGGCTTGCTCTGCGCACCCAAGGCTACCGAGTGAACCGCGAGCAGCAAACCCCACGAAACGCACCCTTTCCAATCCATGTCTAGCCTTTCGGTGCAAACGCTGAAGAACCTGCGCGCAGTTGTCCGCGGTCCACGACAACCGCGTGCATCGTCAGCCCGCTGGGCTCGATGCGCACCCGTACCTGCTCGCCGAACGCGCCCCCATCAAGCGAAACCGCCGGTAAAGTAATGCGGATCCCCGAAGAATCCCATTCCAGAATCACCCGCTCGCCACGGCGCACCAGATTTCCGTTTGAGGAGGGATTTCCCGACCGAGCAGGGTGGAGCGCCAAACGAGTCGCGCAGGCCCGCTGGTTTTTCCTGACCCCATCGGAGGACGTAACCGCCAGATGTGCGGTCAAATTTGAGCAATCTATGCGGGGCTCGATCCGGCGGATCGTAACTCGCTCGGGGATCCGTGGGCTGAAGCTTTCGAAATGGTCCGCGCTCTCGAGCCTCTCAACGAGGGCCTGCACCTCGTCTCCGCGCAGCACGCGCGGGCTCCCGGCCAGGGGCGCGGCACCCAGGTGGATCCGTGTGGCTGCACGAACGGCGGCAGAGCAAGTTCCGGCATCTAGAATATTGGCGAGCGTGACCTCGCCCGGCGGCACTTCTACCTGCGCGTGAACCTCGATCCGGCCGCAGTCTGCGGGCGCGGCGGCGGCATTCTTCGCGAATGCGACCTCGGCAACAAGAACGATCCAAACCAGCGGCTTGAAAATCGGCTTCATCGAGTTTCACTCACGCCTTTAGTGCCCGAGATTGTTGATGTCCTGCAGCATCTGGTCGGCGGCATTGACGACGCGCGAATTGGCCTCATACGAACGCTGCGCCACGATCATGTTCACGAATTCATCAACCACGCTGACATTGGATTGCTCGAGCATTCCCTGCTGAATCGTTCCCAGGCCTTCACTACCCCCAGGCGTTCCGACGATCGGGTCGCCTGATGCCGTCGTCGCCAACAACAGATTGCTGCCCGTGCTGTTCAGACCTCCGGGATTATTGAAATAGGCCAGCTGCAGCGCGCCCACCTGCTGCGCCGCCGTCTGCCCGGCCTGGGTCACACTCACCGTTCCATCGGACCCTACCGTAATGGAAGTTGACCCGGCCGGAATCGTGATGGCTGGCTGGACGGCATCGCCATCCTGCGTCACCAGATTGCCGTTGGCGTCGGTGTGAAAGCTGCCGTCACGGGTATAGGCGGTTTGACCGTCGGGCAACAGCACCTGGAAAAAACCCTGGCCCTGGATCGCCAGGTCCAGCTGGTTTCCGGTCTGGGTGAAGTCGCCCTCCAGCTGCGTCACCTCCGATGCCGCCGAACGCGTGCCCAGGCCAACCTGCAGTCCGGCGACCACTGTGGTCTGCTGGGTGGCTGCAGCCCCAGGCATGATCAGGTTCTGGTACATGAGATCCTCAAATTGCAGCGCCCGGCTGCGGAACCCGACCGTGCTCGAGTTCGACAGGTTGTTGGCGATGTTGTCGAGGTTAAGTTCCTGGGCTGCCATTCCGCTGGCTGCGGTATACAGTGCGCGAATCATAAGTCCACATCCTCCGCATTAAACTTTGGGCAATTCCGTAACCGCCGTCTGATTGAACTGGCTATCAAAGATGCTGAGCGCCCTTTGCATCATTTCCGCATTGCGTTGAACGGTGATCAGCTGGACCGCCCCTTCGACCGGGCTGACATTGGAGTTCTCCAGCACGCCCTGCCGTATCGAAGACGAAGCAGGAACCAGGGCAGAGCCTTTCGGCGCGCCATAGAGCGCGTTGCCCAGAGCTTCGAGATCGGTATTGGGCGAGAACTCTGCCAGGCGAACCTGCTCGATAATCGTGCCGGCAACGGAAATGGTTCCATCCTGGCTGACGGCGACGTTTCCACCAGGCAGAAAGATCGGACCTTGCTGTCCCATGACGGGGTCTCCCTGCGCCGTGACCAGCTCGCCCGTGGACGTAAGGTGAAAATCGCCGTTCCGCGTATAGACGAGCCCCTGCGGCGATCGCACAACGAAGAATCCGGGACCAGCCACCGCCAGGTCCAGAGGATTTCCCGTAGACACCATACTGCCGACATTGAGATCAAGGCGGCTGCCGCCCAGAACGCCATAATCGTTCACGGCTGCGTTCAGCGGGTTCGCCGAAACTGTGGGTCCCCCCGCAAGCAGGGAATGAAAAGTCATCTGCTCGCCGCGATAGCCAGTCGTACTGAGATTCGCGAGATTATGCGCCACTAATTCGAGGGCGTCTGTTTGTGCAGCCAGCCCCGCGCACGCTGCGTAATAACCGCTGTCCATGGTTGCGCTCCGGGAAGGGACAATGCACGCAGCGTTCCAGCAAGGATGAGAGAAGAAAAATGTTGCGCAGGGCGTAACCGTAAAGGCGAGTGGCGCTTTGTGAAATCGACTTGCCTGGAACAGCAATGACGTACGCGTTCCCGGCAAGCTTTGCCTATTTCAGGCAAGATCGAGGCGGCAGGATTTTCCTCGTGCCGATAGGGCTGCTCTAATTGTGAAGTTCGAGGGTCACGACGAGCGGCTTACCTTCAAACAGCAGCGAGACACGAATCTGCTCGTTGACCAGCGAGCGAAGGTTGTAGTCGCCGCCGGAAATCACCGTCGGTACCGAAAGCATGCAGCCGTCGCCCAGACCCGTGATCTTGTTCTTAAAGTTTCCCGCCACCATGTTGCTGATCTCGCCCATAGCATCCCATATTTGCGGACCGCAGTTGTCGGAATCCGCGCCCAGCATGCGGGCGGCAATCCGGCTTGCGGATTTTGTACTGCAGCAGACGCACAGAACTCCACAGAGTTGTCCGGCCAACCCAACCATCGACGTGACATCGAGTCCCTCGGCGGCGGGCGGTTCCGATGGGATCTCGAGCGCCGAATCCAACATCAGCTCGAATACTTCCTCGACCGCGAGCTGCAATGTCGAATGCCAGCACTCGCGTCCCGTGCCCGCAATGGTAGCGGGCCTATCGCAGTTCATGGTTTCTCCGTCAATACCGCCAACACGTGCTCTTTTATCTGGTCTGGGGTGAATGGCTTACGAATGTAGCCCCGCGCTCCGGCTGATAGGGCCTGCACGACGTGGGCTTCGCTTCCCTCGGTCGTGATCATGACCACCGGCACACCTTTGCCATTCTCTAAGGCGGAGAGCTGCTTGATGAATTCCAGACCATCCATGACCGGCATATTGATGTCGCACAAGATGAGGTCCACCTTCTCAGTTTGCAACGCGGCGAGGGCTTCGACCCCGTTGCCGGCTTCAAGAACCTGCGCCAGATTGAGGCCAGCCTGCCGCAAAGAGCGCTCAACGATTTTCCGCATGACCGAAGAATCGTCGACGATGAGAACTTTGATATTGTCCATGATGTAAGCTTGGCAGAGCGTCTGCACGGAGGGCTGTCTTCGCCCACACTGTTTATCGGCGGGCTGGCTGCGGACTTTAGACCGCAGCCAACACGGGCAGCGACTGCTCGGCGGGTGGGGACCAGCGGCGGACTTCGCGAACCATCAAGTCCAGAGGCTTCCGCGAAGGACGTATGAGACGCACCCAGATGTGGCGCCCGCAGGCAGCGATCCGGATCTCCTCGGCCGACACACGCAGCGCATAACTGACCACGATGCGGGCAAATTCGGCATTGTCGGCCAGGCGTTCAAATAATATTTCGTTTTGTCCCCGGGACTCGGGTAGATGCTCGAAATATCGCTGCAAGAGACTGGGCCTTAGCAAGCACGGCTCCGTCCGGCAATCAAGCATCTGCCCGATGGCGTAGAGTACCGAATAGTCGAGTCCTTCCGCGAAAGCGATGTGGAGAGTTTGTGAGGGCTCGACGAAGTCCACCGGAACCATCGCGGTCCAGCGCATCAGGGCCAAAGGAATCGGCGGAACGCGGCGGCTGCGCGGCCCCATGGTTTCCATCCGCAGCACCGGACAGGACCACTGCCGCGCCAGCGCCGCCGTGATTTGTTCTTCACTCGCGTATCCCAATCTTTGCAGCCACTCGCCGATGCGTCCGTGACCAGCCTCGTGCTGGGCCGTGAGCGCGGCGCGGAGTTGCCCGTTCGTGAGCTGTTGCCGCGAAACCAGAAGCAGCCCGATCGGAACACGGTGACGGACCGCCGCGCGCACCGGTGCCTGGCAAGCTTCTCCGAGAAGCTCGCGAAGCGCAACCTCCAAACATGGATCCAGGCAGTATCGCAAACCTTGCAGGAGAATTTTGCGTCTTGCCGCCGGCATGAATGGCCAGTAATGTCCATCGTGGGGACAGCCGGGTGCATGACAGGGCGGAGCCAGGCGGCTCCAGAGACTGTGTCGCCCTGGCGAGAAAGGACGCATCTTCTGATTTAGACCCTTCATCGGAATTCCATCTCGCGATTTTGCGGCGCAACTTCGGTCACCCGCATCGCGTAATTTCCATCAATGACGACCACTTCTCCTCGGGCCAGCAAACGTCCATCCAGCAGCAGGTCAACCGGTTCCTGCACTTGCCGGTCGAGTTCCACGACCGCTCCTGGACCGAGGTCGAGAACCTCGCGCAGGGCCAGCCGCCGGCTCCCGAAGCGCAGCTCGACCGCCAACTCGACATCCATTAGCAGTCCGAGGTTGGCACTGCTGTCTGGCGCGGAAGTCAGAGTCGAAGGTTCAGGAGCCGGCAGTTCCTCTTTTTTTTCGGCCCGCAGAGCGGCTACCAGCGCCGCACTGAGATAAACTTCGACCCATGCCACCGGGGCGGAATCCTCGCCAGCGCGAAGCCAGGCTGTTGCCGAGGCCGACCATGTAGGCATTGCGTGCGCGCCTTCGATCCGCAGCTGCACTTCGCCCCAGCGCGATTCCAGTGACGTCGAAACCAGGCCAGCCACTTGCCGTATCAGCTCCAAGGCCGCATCGCGATGCTCGGGGGTCATTTCCGCGGGCGTGGCTGCGCCGTCGCCCACGAAAATCTGCGCGCAACGAACTACAGCGGGCGGCGATAGACGCAGGCTCATTTCCCCGCGCAATCCGCCCGACAGCGTGGGGATCAGCAAGAGGTCGTTTTCACTTCTGGCCGCAACCTCCGCGGGAGCCTCCGCCAGCACGACGCAGGGCACAGGTATGGCGGCAAGTTGTCCGAGAACCTGGCTGAGGCATTGTGCCCAGACTTCCACAAACGTTCCCGGTTCGGCTGGCAAAGATGTAGAAACTGCCTCTGTCATGGTCTACTCTCCGTGACTTTGTCCGATATTGCTTCCGGCCGGCGATCGAGTACCCGGGCGGCACGCCGCTCCCCGCAGCGCGCCGGGATGGCGCGAAACATGTCCAGGCCGGCAACGGCGAGGGAAGCGGGTTCGGCTGCGCTCCGCGGCAAAGCGAGGATTTGCCCGGGAATCATCGCCGTGAGCTGGCTGACGGGCACCGGCATGCTTCTCACTGCCAGTTCCGCGATGAGGGGGCAGTCGAGCAGCAGACGCTTCAGACGCTCGCGCGTGTGATGGGCTGCGCCAGCCGCCGGATGGCTCCAATCCGCCGCCAGTTTGCGCAGTAAGGCGTGAGATACCGCTACGGGTACGGCGATATTCAGGTTCCCGCGCAATTCCGACATGGTAACCTCAAAGCTCAGACAGAGCGTCTTATCGTTGGGAGCCATGAGCCGCCGGGCTGCTCCCGTCTCTAGGCGGCGCTCGAAGTCGACCTCCACCGCGAGAATCTTCCAAGCCGCGCCCAACTCACGGCACAGGATGCGCGCCACCGCGTCCAGAATCTGTTCTTCAATTTCAGTCAGTTCGCGGACTGCGGCGATGCCCGAACCTTCACCTCCAAGCAGCAGGTCGATGATTGCAAATGCGATCTTCAGATCCAGTTGCAGCGCCGCACTCGCACCCATCGGATTCAGGCGGCAGCAGGCCAGATAAGTCGTGTCCGGGATGCTGTGCAGGAATTCGCGATAAGTGAGGTGCTCGGCGGACACCAGTGCAGCGGAAAACACCACCCGCAGATATGCCCCCAGCGCGTTGGTCAGGTTGCGGGCAAAGCCTTCATGCAGTAAAGTGATCGCCTCCAGCTGTTCGCGGCCGATCTGGCTGGCGCTGCCCGGATCCCAGCGTTCGAGCTGAGGCTGCTGCACGGGTTGAGCTGCGACTGGCGCGGCCGAGCGGGCCGCGCGTACCATGGCGTCGATTTCCTGCTGACTGAGAAGATTCTCCATAGCCTCAAACTTCGTTTTCATCCGGTTTTCGATTTCAGCCGGATGCCCCCATCCGAGCGGCGCGCCGCGGCGGGCCCGGCCTGTCCATCATTTCCTCCAGACGCGAGCGCAGGCGCACAACCGCGAGAGAGTGAATTTGCGAGACCCGCGATTCTCCGATCCCCAGGACCGCTCCGACTTCTTTCATGGTGAGTTCCTCAAAGTAATAGAGCGACAACACCTGCTGCTCTTTCTCGGGCAGTTCGGCAATCACCCTCGCCAGCAACTGCTTCATCTCCGAACGAAGACAGCGGAAAAACGGAGTGTCCTCGGGTGCATTCGGCAGGTAGTCGCACAAATCTTCTTCTTTCCCGTCCCACGGTGACTCGACGCACAAGCTACCGATTTCGAGGCTGTCCAGCTCGGAGAGCAGCTGCTGAAATTCGCGCAGCGAAATGCCGAGTTCGTCCGCCAATTCCTGTTCGCTGGGAGCGCGGCTCAGCTGCAAGCTGAGTTTGCGATGCGCCTCCTCCACCTTGCGCGCCTTGCGCCGCAACTCGCGCGGGCCCCAGTCCATTTCCCGCAAGCTGTCGAGGATCGCACCACGAATGCGAAACTTCGCGTAAGAGCCAAACTGCACGTGCTTGGAGCTGTCAAATTTATTCAGCGCATCGATCAGGCCCAGCACACCCGCATGCACCAGATCCTCAAGCGGCACATGGCGGGGAAGCCGTTCATGAATCCGGCGCGCCAGATAACGCACCTGCGGCAGCTGCTCCAGCAGAATGCGGTCGCGCTCTTCCTCGTCCTGCCACGCGGTGTAGGCTTGGGCTGATGGGGTGCTCATAAGGTTCTCACCTCAGGTTCTGCGCCAGCAGAGTTGGTTGGTCCGCATTAGAAGATTGCAATCCGTTTTCATCGCAGTACTCCGACTGATTGCACTTCGATCACCGGAGGCACTTCGGGCGGCGAAAGCACGACCAACTTGGGTAAGAACGGCTCCAGCAGGCGCTTCAGGTGATACCGCGCCGGAGTCGAACACAGCACGACAGGCGCCGCTACGGCGACCTGTTCGCCAGCCAGGCGCCGCAGTCCCTCTAGAATGCGGCGCGCAAACGGAGGTTGCAGGGCCGTGTTGCCGGCGGGCAGCTGCGCATTGAAAGCGCGTCCGAGCTCTTCCTCGAGGGAGCGATCGAGCGTGACCACGCGCAAGCCTCCGGCGTCGGAAAGCAATGGACGGACCAGCGCTCGGCCCAGCGCCTGGCGCGCGCCTTCGACCAGCGCGATCGGGTTTTTACTGGCAGGCGCAGCGTCGAGCAGGGTTTCGAGAATCGTTGGCAAATCCCGAATCGAGACCTGCTCCCGCAATAGCTGCTGCAAGACTTTCTGTACTTCGCCCAGGCTCAAAATCTTTGGGACGAGTTCCTCGACGAGCTTGGGATGGCTCTCCGACAGCCGGTCCAGAAGGCGCTTGGTTTCCTGGCGGCTGAGCAACTCATACGCGTGCTGCTTCACGACTTCGGCCAGATGCGTGGCTAAAACGGAAGTTTGATCGACGACGGCATAGCCGGACGCCAGCGCCTGGTTCTGCAAGCCGGTCGGAATCCAAACCGCAGAAACGCCAAATGCCGGTTCTTTGGTAGAAATGCCCGCCAGGGGACGGGGCGCGGCTTCCGAGCTGATGGCCATCAGATGATCCTGATGCATCTCCCAGCGCGCCACTTCGACGCCGCGCAGCGCGATCACGTATTCGCGCGGCTTCAGCCGCACGTTGTCGGTGATATGTACGGGGGGAACGATGAAGCCCAATTGCTGTGCCAGATTCTGACGCAGAGCCTTCACTCGTGCGAGCAACTGGCCGCTCTGATTCTGATCGACCAGCGGCACCAGACTATATCCGACTTCAAGACTGAGTTCGTCGAGCTTGAGCAGATCCTCGACGGAATCTTTAGCCGCTTTTTTCTCTGCGGCCGCGGCGGGGGTGGGCGAAGACTCGGCCGCCGTCTTCGGCGCGCGCCATGCAAGAAAGGCTGTTCCCGTCGCGAGAAGAATGAAAGAGAACTTGGGCAGCCCGGGAATCGCCGCCAAAGACAACATCACTCCCGTGGCAATCAACAGAGGACGGCGGCGGGACAAAACCTGGCGCCCGACGTCAACCGAGAGCGTCTGATCGGACGAGGCGCGAGTGACCACGATGCCTCCCGCCATCGAGACCAACAGTGATGGGATCATCGTCACCAGACCGTCTCCGACGGTCAGAACCGTGTAAGTTTTGAGTGCTTCGCGAAATGGAATATCGAGCTGGAAAACGCCGATCAGGAATCCGGCGATGATGTTGATGGCGGTGATCAGGATGGTGGCGATCGCGTCGCGCTGGTTGAAACGCGCGGCGCCATCCATAGCTCCGTAGAACTCGGCATCGCGCGCAATCTGCTCACGCCGCGTCCGCGCCTGCGCTTCATTGATCAAGCCGGCGTTCAAGTCGGCGTCGATGGCCATTTGCTTGCCGGGCATGGCGTCCAATGTGAAACGCGCCGTGACTTCCGCGGTGCGTACAGCGCCATGTGCCACCACGATGTACTGGATCGCAATTAAAGCGATAAAGATGACAAACCCTACGACATAATTGCCACCGACAACGAACGATCCGAACGCCTCAATCACGCGGCCAGCAGCGGAAACTCCTTCATTGCCGTGCAACAGGATCCGCCGGCTCGAGGCCAGGTTGAGCGAAAGGCGGAACAGGGTGAGCAAGAGAAGCAGGCTGGGAAAAACCGAAAATTGCGAAGGCCGGAGTATCTGGATCGCCGAGAGCAGCACCAACACCGCCGCCGTCATGCTCAGTGCCAGCAGGATGTCGAGGAGGAGACTCGGCAAGGGCACCAGCATCACAAAAATCAATCCCACCGCCGCAACCGGCATGATCCACTCTGAAGATGCCGCCTTCGCTTTGGTCGTGACCGGATTCGTGTTCGCAGCTTTGACGTTCGCCGCCATGGGTTAGGCCCTCCCCGGTGTTGCGGTCTGCGAGGCGCGCGCCTGCGCTCGCCAGATGGCCGCCAGGATTTCGGCCACCACGGCGTAAAGTTTTGGAGGAATCGCCTGCCCGATTTCGACGGCTCGATACAAGGCGTGCGCCAGCGGCGGATTCTCGACCAGAGGAATTCCGTGCCAGAGCGCGATCTCTCGAATCTGCGCCGCCAGCAGATTGCGTCCCTTGGCAACCACCACGGGCGCTTCCATCTGCATATCGAATTCGAGCGCAATGGCGAACTCGGTGGGATTAGTGATGACGACTGCGGCGCGTTCTACATCTTTCAACATGCGCCGCCTCCGCGCCTGCCGCTGCAAGCGGCGGATGCGCATCTTGACGGCAGGATTGCCCTCGGTTTCCTTGAACTCGTCACGCAAGTCCTGTCGGCTCATCTTCAGTTCGTTTTCATGGCGCCAGCGCTCCAGCAGATAATCCGCCGACGACCAGACCACCAGAACGAGGGCGCCTTTCCAAGCCAGCTCGAACATGCGGCCTGCAGTAAACGCAACAATGCCGGCTCCTGAGCCGCGCAACAGCCCGCATAACTGCGGCCAGTCGCGGGCAACCACCAGGACCGTGAGATAGACGATGGCAGCGGTCGGCAATAGAGACTTCAGCATGCGGCTCAGCGCGGACAGAGAGAACAATTGCCCAAGTCGCGACACGGGGCTAACCCGGGTCAGCTTTGGAGCGAGCGCCCCTGGCGCAAAAACCATTCCTCCCTGGGCAACTCCCCCGATCGTGGCCACCAGCCAGCTCAGCCCGCCGACCAACGCAATCCCGCGAAAAATTCCCAGCTCACCGCGCCAGGGTGGAATGGCTTGGTCCGGAGAGGACGCCGCCGTTTCCAGCATGTGTCGCATCAGCCCACGCCATTGGGTGGCAAACCCCGGCAGTTGCCAGGCCAGAAGCACGACCGCAGCTGCAGTGCCCAGCCCAGCCACCAGGTCGCGGCTGCGCGCCACTTGTCCCTGCTCGCGCGCCTTCTGCCTGCGCCGCGGAGTCGCTCGTTCGGTTTTGCTCTGATCCGCCATCCTTCTCAATGCGACAAGCGCAACAGCTGCTCGCCCAGTCCGACTGCCTGGGCAAAACGGTGGCCAAAGCTCTCCGGCCAATATGCAATCGTGGCAGTCATGATGGCGAGTCCGAGCAGGTTTTTGATGGAAATCCCCATGAACAGCACCGGCATTTGCGGGGAAGCCTTGCCCAGAAATCCCAAAGCGACATCAGCCATCAGCGTGGCCACCAGCGCCGGTGCGGCGATCTGCACGCCAGCGAGAAAAATCCCTCCCGCCGCTCGCATCAGCCCGACTGTGGCCGCTGCGCCCACAGGCCCCGCTCCCGGCGGCAGGTAGGCAAAGCTGCGCACCACGGCGCGCAACAGCCAGTGGTGCACATCGAGTTGGAGAAAAATCAGCATCGCCGCCAGTTGATGCAACGTCCCTAGCACCGGGGTCTCCGCCTGCGTATTGGGATCAAACAAAGAAGCCAGCGAATACCCCATCTGCATGCCCAAAACCTGGCCAGCCATGAGCGGAGCCTCGAGCATGAAATTTGCCGTCAGGCCGAGCACCAGGCCGATCATTAATTCACTTAGTCCCACCCCCACCCACTGCCATGCACTGAGCGAGATCTGCAGCGGGCCGTGCAGCGCATAAACCAGAGCCGTGACCATGACCGTCAATGCCGCTTTCACCTGGGTGGGGATGGCGTCGCTTGCGAGGAATGGACAAAAGACCATCAGACCGGAGATCCGCGCTCCGATGAATACGGCTGCAGCCAGCACCTGTTCCAGATGAAAAGTCATGGGTCTCTCGTTCCTGCACAATTCGCTCCAACTTTCAGCGCAAGAACGGACGGAAATCAGACATCACCTGCAGGGTGAACGAGCATAGGCGCCGGGTCATCCAGGGCATCAGTAACAGCGTGGCGGCGGCCACGGCGAACAGGCGTGGGACGGTCGAAATCGTGGTCTCCTGCAATGAAGTCAGCACCTGTACGATGTTGATGAGCAAACCGATTACGGTCGCAACGATCAGCAGTGGGGCGCCCATCCACAACGCCGTCTCAATGGTTTGCCGCATGATTTCGACCACTCGATCCGATCCCATGGCGAATCCTCCTCACACGGAAAAAGCTCAAGCAAAGCTTTTGAGCAGCGAACCGACCAGCAGATTCCATCCGTCCACCATGACGAAGAGCATGATTTTCAGGGGCGTCGAAATCACCACCGGCGGCAACTGCAGCATCCCGATCGAAGTTGTCACCGCAGCCACCACCAGATCGATCACGAGAAACGGTAAATACAAGGCCACGCCAATCTGGAATCCGCTGCGCAGTTCCGAAAGGATGTAGGCTGGCACTACCACGCGCATCGGCACGTCTTCCGGGCCTGCCGGACGAGGCATCTGCGCGATATCCAAAAACAGCGCCAAATCTTTTTCGCGGGCGAATTTCAGCATGAAGTGGCGTAACGGAGGCGTGCCGGCGTCGAGAGCAGCCCACGCATCCATCTGCCCGTGTTCGAGAGGCACAATTGCCGACTGATAAATCGAAGTACCCACGGGCTGCATCAGGAAATAGGTCAGCACCAGCGCGAGTCCGATCAGCGTCTGGTTGCTGGGAGCAGTCTGAGTACCCAGCGCCTGCCGCAAAAAATGAAACACTACGAGCAGACGCGTGAATGGCGTTATGGAAACCACCAGCGCCGGCAGCAGGGTCAGGAGCGTCAGCAGGATAACGATGTTCCAGGGCAGAGAGCCGCCCGATCCCAGCGGGCCGCTCCAGTTGAGTCCTGAACGCACTGCAACATGATGCGGCCTCGCACCTGAAGCCCAAGTTGTCTCCGTATTCAGGACGAGCGCGATGACAACCAAAAGCGATTTTCGCCCCGCAAACTTCAACATCGGTCCTCCCATGGATCGCTTGCGGCCTTATGCCTCCGATCGTCCTCCAGCCTGGCCAGCAGCACGAGGGAAGAAGCTGTGCCTCCTACCAAGAAACGCATCTGATCAAACGCCACCACAGCTACGAAGCGGCGGTCGCCCAATCCGAGGCTCTCGCACAGTCGCAGCCGTCGCGACGTATGCCGGTTCATGCCACAAACTCGGCGCCAGCAGCCACATAGAAGTCTTGTGAGAAACTGCGCTCGCATTGCGCGCGGCTTGGCATCCTGAGAGCGGTTGTCTTGCGCAATCTTTGTGTCGCTTGCCAATTCCAGGTTCATCCGAGCTCCGATAGCCGCAATGAGAGTCGTTTGCCTGTGCTCTCGAACTCACCCCATGCAACCAGGACTCCGTTGACGCGTAGCGGAACGTCACGGGTGAGCCGCCAATTTGTCGCAATCACCGAGCCGGGGTGAAGTTTGAGAAAATCGGCGACGTGAAAACCGGGAAGGGGCAGATCCACCGTCAACTCACAGAAGATGCCGAGCAATGGGCGCCATCTTGCTTCTTCGCGATCCGCAGGTTGGTTCTGGCTCGGACTGGCCGTCTTTGCTGCGCTCGGGACTGCAACTGTGGCTGCCATTCTGTCTTTCTCCCGCATGCCGGAGGAGGAAGAGGAAAGCAATCACAGTGCCGTGATGAAAGCACAAAAGGGAGGGGCAAGCAGAGACGCGGTTTTCTTGGATCTGCTAGCAATGAACAAGGTTTCAGCGATCGCCGCGCAGGCCGATCGTTTGGCAGAAACTAGCGAGTCCAGAAAAATAAGACAGTTCTCATTAGATCGGGATTACGAAGTCGGCGTATTCATATCTCCTGGTTGCAAAATACGGCGACTCACTATCCCCTCTCCGATTACTGCTTCAACGCGATCGTGTCCTGCATGATCTGATCGAACGTAGTCACGGCCTTGGCGTCAGCCTCGAAACCGCGCTGGGCCTGGATGAGATTGGCGAACTCGGTAGCGATGTCTACGTTGGAAGACTCCAGGGCACTGCCAGAAATCGTTCCCAATCCGCCTGTTCCCGCTACTCCGACCACGGCTGCGCCGGAAGCCAGAGTCGGGCTGTAATCGGTCGCGCCGTCAAGCTGCAGACCTTCTTGATTGGCGAAGCTGGCCAGCGCGATCTGCCCGAGCGCTTGCGTTTTGCCATTACTGAACGATCCGGTAATGGTACCGTCCGAGCCGATGGTGTAATTCTCCAGTGTTCCGCTGCTGGCGCCGTTGGCGTTGATTGCGGAGGTGCTGTTCGGGGCCCCGACTTGCGTCAGCAGGCCGGTGTTGTTGGCGTTGTAAAGCTGCCAGGTGAAGTTCAAGTCGGTCGCGCCATCGGCGAAGTTATCCCCATTGGGCAGTGTGAGTCCAGCAACGTTCGCGGCAGGTGTCTCAAGATTCCCGTTGCTGTCAAACGCGAGATTTCCGGTCGCGATTTGCACCGGATTTCCGTTCTGCCCCACATCGGCCGCAGGAATCGTAATCGAGTAGGTCCAAGAGCCTTCTCCGGCGGCGTTGAGTCCGTTGTAGGTGTAATTGAAGGTCAAGGTGTGACTGGCTCCCAGCGAATCGTAAACCGTCACTGGAGTTGAATAGGTGTCCCCCACGGCGGAGGCGGCGTTCAGGTTGGTGGTCAGCGCCACGTTGGTAGTTGCGGTTGGCGGACTAATCGTCCCAGCTCCCATCTGCAGAGGAGCGATGCCGGCTCCTGTATTCACCACTCCATTCGCCCCCGCGGGATAGCCCAAAACCTCTTGTCCACTCTGCGTGACCAGATAGTTATCATTGTTGACCTCAAAATCGCCCGCCCGGGTGTAATTGAGCGTGCCATCGCTGTTTTGCACTACGAAGAACCCTGCGCCTTGAATGGCCGCGTCGGATGCCACGCCCGTCGAACTTATATTGCCCTGTGTGAATAAAGCAGGCATGGCGCTGACTTCGGTTCCGGCTCCTTCCTGGATCGGATCCCCGGACCCGGTGGTTCCGAGATTCTGATAGAACAGATCGCTGAACAGAACCGTCGTATCTTTGTATCCGGTCGTGTTCTGATTGGACAGATTGTTGGCAATGGCCGACAGCGCGGTGGATTCGGCGGTCAACCCGGAGAGCGGGATAGAAAAATTCGGCATTAGAAAACTCCTTCAATGTTCGGTTTGGGTAACGAAGTGGGTACGTTGAAATTCAGAGGCGAATTCTGGGGCGGAACCGGGGCCGGGTTCGGACTCGCATTCCGCGCTGCCAGGGGAGCAAACGCCTGGGCTGCCGTCATGGCCGAAGCCACAATGGGAGAATGTGTGGTGCGATTTGCGTCACCCGGCGCTTCTGAGTTCATAGCCGCTGGCAGGCTGTTGGTTGTGCCTCCTGCGCCTGACCCGGATGATCCTGTGCTTGATGTTCCCGTCACCTGCTGCAGCAGCGTATAGATCGAACTCACTTCGCCCAACTCACTGAACTGCGCCAGTTGCGTGACGAACTCGGTAGGATCGACCGGATTGGTCGGGTCTTGATTCTGCAATTGCGCAATCAGCAACTGCAGGAACATGGTATTCAGATCCTGCGGGCTCGAACCGTTGGTCTGGCTGGTGCCTGTGCCCGAACCGCTTCCCGGAATAATCGGATTTGTAGCCATAAGAACTCCTTATGCAAGAACACTCAATTTTCCGCTGCTGCCTGAAGGCGCGTACGTGCCTCGCGTCTCCGTGAATTCAGGCGGATTGACGTCTTCGGGCATCGTCCCGGTTGTGCCATCACTTCGCGACGCAAACGATCGCGATTGTGATCCGCCTCCTCCTGACGACATCTGGTTCGCCGAAGCGAATCCCTGATGGAAACTCACCTGGTTCAGCCGAAGGTCCTGCTGCTGCAGATTGCTGGCGATGCCTGGCAGTTCATTGGCGAGCAGCGAGCGCAGATCGCCTTTCTCGCTGCCGATCAGAACACCCACGTCGTTGGCGCGAACTGTCGTGCGTACCTCGACGCCGCCAAAGGCGGAAGTATTCAGCTCGACGCGCATCTCCGATTGCGCCGCTTTGTTCACCATCTGCGCCATCTGCACCGCGCCCGTGCGCACCGCCGGCGGGTCGCTGGGCACAGGCACGCTGGCTTGGCCAGTTGGTGAATTACGAGTGCTGTCAGGGCTTGATGGCGGCGACGGCGCAGCATTCTGCGAGTTTCCATCCTGGGGGGGCGCTACGGACGTCGCTGCGGCGGTCGCGATTGGCGCTGGTGCAGCACCAGGCGTGGAAGCCGTATTTGCATCGGTTAGAGGGCTCGGGCTCGGATTCCCGGTGTCGCCGTCGGCCTTGCCCGGCGCGGGCTTTGCGGGCGCAGCTTGTGACGACTGCGCCGACGCCGTCGCATCTGAAGTCTGTCCGGCAGAATTTATGGCCTTCACCGGATTCGAGTCGGCCGATGCATCGTTGTTTTGAGCTGTATTCGATGCGGAAGCACTTAGAATTCCCGGGAACTTTGTGCGAAGAGTTGGCGACGAAGCCTTTGAAATCGGGATATCGTTTGCGGGCTCATTGTCGGAAATCATGGGAGCAGGGTTGGAAGGGTTTTCAACCCACGGCGCACCCGCGAGGATGACCTCGGAAATTCGCACCGAGGCCAAAGTCGCCGAGGTGGGAGATGACGGAGCCCCGGCAATGTCCTTCCCCACGCATGAAGCCTGTGCAGCGGCGGGCTGCCCAGTTCCCGAGCGCGATGCCGGGGCATCCTGCTCACTGAAGATGTTGACGACCGTGGGCTGTGTTTCGGGTTTGGCTGATACGAGTGCGTCGGCATCCTGCGATGAGCTTGGAGTTTCATTGTCAGCGGCCGGAGGTGTTACATCCGCGTCGCCGATCTTGCGATTTTGCGGGGCCTCCCACGCAGCCTCCACGTCGGTGGAGACAGAAGCGTGACACGCCCCAATCTGAGCCAGTGAGTTTTGGGCCGAAAGAACGGCTCGGTCACTTAAATGGCTTTCGCCGAAGTTGGACTGCGCCGACGCCGGAGATGTTGGATTCGGCCTCAAAACGCTGGCTGAGGCAGTTAGAGAAGAAATCCATTCCGCGGAGGCCGTTGACAACCTCGCAGGGTTGGCCGGTGAATCGATGTGCCCGGATCCGTTGATCACAACCGCAGAGGCGATGCCTGCCTGCGCGTCAAGCTGCGCTGCCTGATCGTTGGCAATGACTGCAGGCCGGGTTTGGTCGAATGAATTGCTCGCAAGCGGAGTTCCTGCAGAGTTGGTCAGGCCAGAAACGGTCGCCGCGGAGTTCCGCGAAGAATCATTTTGCGAAGTAACCATCTTCGCCGCAGAGCCGTCCGACGCTGGAAACACTGCCTGCGAAAAGGATGTATCGACCGGAGACATTGTCCCAGAAGAAACCGGAGAAATCGTCCCAGAGGAAAATATGCCCGTGGGAGGGGAAGACTCGATCCCGCCCGTTCCGTTGTTGACGCCGTTTGCCCCGGCGGGCGCAACACTAATTTCTGATGTGGCCGTCGACTCCGCGGATTGCAGCTCCGATGTACTCACGACCTGTGGAGCGATCGCAGGCACGAACACACCTGTGACCAGCAAAATACCGGATGATATTGCGGGCGCATCCGGCAGGTTCGCATCGGACAACTGTTTCTTGCCTCCGGCTTTGCTTGGCGCCATCTGACCTTGCACCGGCATCAAAGAATTGAGTTGGGACCCGCCTCCTACAATGGTTTCCGTGGGAGTCCCCTTCAACACATCGCTCGTAAACAGTTGCAACGCATAAATCGCGGCAAACTGGCCGGTGCCGCTCGCCAACGGATTCGGCGAGCCGCCAAAACTTTGTCCGCCGGCGGCTGAAGATGAGGCGATCGTGATGGGCAGAGCGGAATTCACAATTATGTGAACCGACGCGCAGGTTCCGCTTTGATCCTTGCATCTTCCGAACCAACTCGCGATCCGTGGGTTTCAGGGCGGAAAGCTACTCTGAATTAAGGAAAATCCGCCCGTTGCCGATAATAAGAGCGAAGCGCTGCAATCCGATTTGTGGGCAAGAGCTGCCCACGGGGTGGGAAAGTCCTAACCACGCGGGTGTGTCTTCCCAAGAAGGAAGAGTTCATCGAGTTGGCGCTGCTCGCGCCGCCGTGCGTTCCGCTCGTATTCGCTCCGTTGCCGCTGGCGCAGGCTTTCGAAGGTCTCCCGTTCGCGCCGAGCCTCTTGAAAGAGCCTCCTCTGCTGATCCCGCAACTGTTGCAAGCGTTGCAACTCGCGCGTTGCCAAGATGCGTTGCTGGACGAGCCCCCCTTCGCACGCCCGATTGAACTGTAGCTCCGCCGCGGTCGTTCCGGTGTTCAGTTCCTGGAATTGCCGTGTGCGCAGGCTGCCGATCAGCTGCTCGATGTGCTCGATCAAGTGCCGCATTCGCGCGACTTGCTGGTTCGCGATCCGCAAACGCAATTCCTGCTGATGCTCTACACTGCGCCGGAAGTGCAGTACGGTTTCGAGGGGGAAACAAAAGGGCATAGGCGCTAGCTGGGTAAGGCGAGCAGTTGCGTGAGGGTATGGTCGAACGGACAAACGTCGGCTGGTTTTTGCATTAGGAACCGATGAAGTTCCGGGATCAGCGCCAAAGCCTTATCCAGTGTGGCGTCGCTCCCTTTCTGGTAGGCGCCAATGCGAATCAGGTCTTCCGATGCTGTGTACGCCGCAAGCAGGCGGCGCAGTTCGCTTGCTTTTTCGAGATGTCGAGGGCTGCATACCGAAGGCATCAAGCGGCTGACGCTGTCGAGGATGCTGATCGGAGGATAATGGCCACCTACCGCGAGTTTGCGATCAAGCATGATGTGGCCATCAAGCAGGGCGCGCGCGCCATCCACCAAAGGATCCTGTTCGTCGTCGCCTTCCATCAACACCGTATAGAAAGCCGTGATGCTGCCGCTCGAGAATCTACCGGCGCGCTCAATAAGCCGCGCCAGCATGCTGAAGCAGGATGGTGTATAGCCCTTCGCGGTTGGAGGTTCTCCCGCCGCCAATCCGATTTCGCGCTGCGCCATAGCCAGCCGCGTGAGCGAATCCACCACCAGCAGCACGTGTTTGCCCTGCGCACAGAAATATTCAGCGAAGGTGGTGGCAGCCAGCGCCGCGCGAATGCGCAGCAAAGGCGACTGATCGGAGGTCGAGACTACGACCACGCTGCGCTTGCGGCCTTCTTCACCGAGAGAATTCTCCAGAAACTCCCGCACCTCACGACCACGCTCTCCCACGAGCCCAAGCACCGTAAGGTCGGCTGCGGTGTTGCGCGCCATCATACCGATCAGCGTGCTCTTTCCTACACCGCTGCCACCAAAAATCCCCAGGCGTTGTCCGCGGCCGCAGGTCAGAAAGGCGTCAACGGCGCGAATCCCGCACCCAATCGGCTCGCGGATCGAAACGCGCTCAAGCGGCAAAGGAGCCGCTCTGTCAAGCGCGCGATAACCGCGCCCGGTGCACGGTCCCAAAGAATCAAGAGGCTGCCCGCTGCCATCGACCACGCGCCCGAGCATGGCTTCGCCGACGCGCAAGGTTGCAGGTTCTCCCCAGGCCACGACACGGTCGCCGCGCCGTACGCCGCGGGGCAATTCGAGCGGCATCACCAGTACGTTCGAACCCCGGAAGCCGATGACCTCGGCGGCAAGCATGCGCCCCTGAGCGTCACGGATGTGACAGATTTCTCCAACCGAGGAAAACGGACCCTCGGATTCGATTAGGGGCCCGATCACCTGGGTCACTCGTCCCTCCCAGCGCAGAGCCGAGCAGCTTTCCAGGCGCGCGAAGTACGGCGCAAGCGATGCTTCCGCGCTCATGGGTTCACTCCCGGACGCGCTGCCAACAGATCCATCAGCCCTTGTTCGATCTCCTTCAATTGCACCTCGAGACCAATGGTGGCCGTACCCATCGAGGTTTCAAGCGTGCACTGGTCCAGCGGCAGTGCGGGGTCTTCCACGATTTCGGGCAGATCGGCCGCTTCCAAGTGGGTTGCAAGATATCGCTGCCAATCCGCCGCATTCTGCGGATTCAGACGCAGAGTGACGCCAGTGGCTCCGTCGATTTTTTCCAGCGCCACGCGTGCGATGCCGGCCAGCAGCAGCGGATCCAGCTGCGCTTCGCGATGCAGGATTTTGCGGGTGATGCTCAAGGCCAGCTGCACGACTTCACCTTCGATCTTGGCGAAGTAGGCAGCTCGGTCGCGGGTAAACTGCGCGAGCGCCGCGGCAATGGCGGACCGCTCCCGTGCCAACTGAGCTTCAAATGCTGTCTGCGCGGCTGCCTGGCCTTCTTGTTTGCCCTGAAGACGCGCCTGAGCTTCCCGCGTCACCACCGCGGCAGCCTCGGTGGTGCCGAATCCGACAGCGTTTGTCAGAGGCGAGGAAACCGCATCATACTGAAAAGGGGCAATCGTCTCCCCAGATCCCACCCTGGCCCGTGCTGCGGCAGCGCAAGACTCAGGCGACATACTCATCGTCCCCTTCCGGCGTTAACGTCAGCTTCCCTTCCGCTTCGAGCTTCCGTGCGACGCCGACGGCTTCCAGTTGCGCCTTGTGAATCTCGCGTGACTTCACCGGACCGAGCACTTCCATATCTTCCTTCAGCATTTCGACGGCCCGCGACGACATGGACTTGAAAATGTAGTTCTTCAGTTCTTCGCTGGCCCCGCGCAGGGCTGTGGCCAGCATCTTCTTATCCATCTGGCCCAGCAACTCGCGAATGCCCGCCTCCGGCACGGTCAGCAGGTCTTCAAATGTGAACATCAGGTTGCGAATCGAGAGCGCCAGTTTGGGATCGTCGCGTTCAATCGTTTCGAGAATGGTTTTGGATGTCGCCGGATCCAGCCGGTTCATCAGGTCGGCAACTCCCCGCAGTCCGGCGTATCCCCGCCGGCTTTGCTCACCCAGAGCTTCCAGGCGCTTATGGAGAACCTGCGAGACGCGTTGCGCCATCTCCGGAGAAAACTGCCGCAGTTGGGCCAGTCTTTTGATGGCATCGGAGCGCAGTTGCTCGGGCAAGCGCATCAGCAGAGTCGAGGCCTGCTTCGATTCCAGATGCGCCAGAATCAGAGCGATCGTCTGCGGATGCTCCCCTTCGATGAATTTCGCCAGCTGTTGTGGATCCGCTTGGCGCAGAGAATCAAGTTGAGCGGAATTCATTTCTTGTGTGACTGAGACCTGACGCAACAACTCGCGCGCGCCCTCCTCGCCAAACGCCTTGATCAGCAATCGATTTGCGTATTGCGTTCCGCCCTGTGCCAGATAATCTCCGGCCATGACCAGACGCTCGAATTCTTCTAGCACTGCGAGCGAGGTATCCTGATCGACCGCGCGCAAGGCAGCGATTTCGCGCGTAATCCGTTGCACTTCTCCCGGGGGCAGATGCCGGTAAACGTGGCTGGCCGCTTCCTCCCCGAGCACGACCATCAGGATCGCGGCTTTGCGCGGTCCCGAGGCGCGAGGCGAAGTGGTGGCAACCGGCATTCTAGTGTCCCTCCTCTTGTACCCAGCCCTGAATCAGACGGCTGGCTGCTTCCGGCTCCGCTTTCACTTTATCCGCCAGCAGACGCTTCAGATTGGCGGCCCGCTTGCCTTCGCCTTCAGCGCCAGGACTCGCGCTCCCATCCAGAGCAACGCCCGCCGCCGCGCCCGCCAATGGAACTCGCGCGCGTCCGGGCAATTCGCGGAACGCATTCCGCGCCTGCCGCGTCACCGGGCGCAGCACCAGCCAATACACAACCAGGAACAAACCCGCCAGTCCCAGGTAGCGCAACGCCCAAGACCAGGGCTCGACCACGTGCCGCACCCGTTCGGCTTTCGACGGCTCGGGGACGGATTCTTCGGGTTGCTGCTGGAAGGAAAGATCCTCGACCGCGAGCACATCCCCGCGCCGTGTATCGACTCCGATGGCAGCACTCGCTAGCTGCTCAATCTGCTTCATCTCATCGTCAGTGCGCTTGCGCCGCGTGATGGTGCGTTTGCCTCCCTGTTCGGAGATCTCGACCGCATCGTCCACCAGCACGGCTGCGGCAATACGGCGCACGCGTCCGGCCGGTTCCACGCTGTGGTGCAGCAATTTGCTGACGGCATAAGTGGTCGCATCGGAACGCGAACTGGACTGCTCGGCCGTGGCCGCAGCAGCCGGAAGAGACGTCCCCGAGGGAACGTTGCTGGCCGTTCCGGGAACGCCCGCCGGCGCACCGCCGGTAGAATTCTCTTCGGAGTGCTCCTGGGTCAGAGTGACGGGAGTCTTGGGATCGTAGGTTTCTTGGGTATCTTCGCTCGTGCCCAGATCGTATTCGACATGCACGCTGGCGCGAACATGGTCCGCGCCGACGACTGGCTCCAGCGTCTGGACCAGCGTCTTGGCAAGCTCTGCGTCGAGCGCGTAGGCATGGCTATTCGAACCATCGCCCGTGTGCAGCAGAGGAGTATTGCTGTCCGCATCGACCACGGTGACGTTTTCCGGACGTAGCCGGTCGACTGCGCTCGCTACCAGTTGCGGGATTGCCTGCTGGGCTTCCTCCGACAGCCGTCCGCCACGGGTTTTGATGATGACGGCAGCTTTAGCTTCGTGCTGCTGCTCGGTGAACAACGACTCCTCGGGCAGGACCAGATGGACGCGCACGGCCTCAACGTCGCTCAGCGTGCCCAGTGTGCGTTCCAGCTCGCCTTCGAGCGCACGTTGATAGTTCACCTTTTCGGTAAAGTCCGAGCCGGCCCAGTTCGGCGTATCGAACAGCTCAAATCCCATCCGCGCGCTACGCGGCAGCCCCGCCGCCGCCGTTTCCAGGCGGCTGGCATCGAGTTTGTCCTCGGGAACCAGCAGGCTGCCGCCATCCGGAGAAACCTGATGGGGAATATTCTTTGCTGCCAGCCGGCTGGCCAGGTTCTGGGCTTCTTCGGGCCGAAGTCCCGAATAGAGCGTCACGTACTTAGGCTGGCCGAGTAGCACCACGAAGGCCCATAATGTAGCCCCCACCAGCACCGCGCCGCCCGCGAGCAACAGCCGTTGATGCAGCGTCAGGCCGCGGACCAATTGCGTCAGCCGCTCGACCAGATCGTTGCTCATGGATGTGTTCTCGGCCATGGTCAGAATGCTTCAGTTGCACCCGGCGAACTCAGAATTGCATGCGCGAGATCTCCTCGTAGGCGGACACAATCTTGTTACGGACCTGCATCATCAGCTGAAAGCTCAGGTCGGCACGCTCGACCGCGATCATCGCGCTGTGCACGTCGCTGCCGTTGCCTTCGAGCACGCCTGCGACTTTGTTCTCGGCCTGACCCTGCAGTTGCTCGATCTGGTCCATCGCGCTGTCGAGGACTTCATGAAAACCTGGCGCCGAGGAACTTGAGGACCCCAGCGAGCCCGCGTCGATTTCGGCGGGAAGAATGCGCAATGACGATATTGGATCCACGGCGCTCTCCAAACCACGATCCGGCTGCTTAACTCAAAATCTGCAATGACTGCTCGATCATGCTCTTGGCCGCCTGCACTGCCGCTGCGTTCAGCTGGTAGGCGCGCACGGCGCTGAGCAGGTCGGTCATTTCCATTACCGGATTCACGTTCGGATACGTCACATACCCCGAACTGTCGGCGTCAGGATGTCCAGGCTCATAGCGGCGCGGCAAAGGCGACGCATCGGCGACGACGCGATCGACTTGCACACCCTGCGCACCGGGCGAATGCATCGCGGCCAGCAGCATGGGAAAACGCGCCAGCGGTCGCGCGCGAAATACGACCAGTTGCCGGCGGTAGGGACCTCCCTGAGGAGTGCGCGTCGTTTCCGCATTCGCCATATTGGCCGAGACGACTTCGGCGCGCCACCGCTCGGCCGACAAAGCCGAGCCGCTTACTTCCAGCATGCCAAACAGGTTCATGACGACGATCCTTCTCCCGAATTGATGGCCAGAGAAATGGTATGAAACTGGTCTTTGACCAGCTGCACACCGAGATTGAACTTCATTTGGACTTCGGCCAACAGCAGACTTTCGCGCTCGAGGCTGACATTGTTTCCGTCAGGACGCTCTATCAGTCCCGGTACCGGGCGTGCAACCGGACTGAACCCGGCCGGAAAAGTTTCGCCCTCGCTGTTTTCGGCTGAGGACATCGCGGCCCGACGCAGCTCCGAGTGGAAATCGAGATCGCGGGTCTTGTATCCCGGAGTATCGAGGTTGGCCATGTTCATGGTGATGAGCTTGTAGCGCGCCACATCGACATCGAGAAACTGGCTTAGCACTTGTGTCATGGGCGTGTCGATCATGCTCGACATCATTCTTCCTCAATTCCCGAGTGCCTAATCATGGGCATAGCTGGTCGAACTGGGCAGGCCATAGCTGCGAACTTTATTGCGCACAGTGCGCAGGCTCACCCCCAGAAGCTCGGCCGCGCGAGAGCGATTTCCTCCTGTAGCTTCGAGGGTGATTTCGACCAGCTTGCGTTCCATCTCACCGAGCGAAAGTCCGGGACGCAGAGAACCCAGCAATGGCTTTAGCGAGGGCGCGAGAGAAACCGTTCCCTCCAATGCGGCCGGACCGATCTCGGGATCGGTGGTCAGCGCCGCCGCCCGACGAATGCAATTGGCAAGTTCACGCACATTCCCCGGCCACGAATGCGCCTCCAGGCCAGCCAGGAATTCCGGCGTAAGCCGCAGCGACGCACCCGAGCGCGCATACAAACGCAGAAAATGCTCGGCCAGTTCCCCGATGTCCTGGCGCCGCTCGCGCAGCGGAGGCAGCGAAAGCGGCACCACATTCAAGCGATAGTAAAGATCGGCCCGGAATGTCCCGTCGCGTACCATTTCCGCCAGCGAGCGGTTCGTCGTCGAAATGACGCGCAGATCGACCCGGATGCTACGCGTATCCCCCAGGCGATCAAATTCGCGTTCCTGCAGCGCGCGCAGCAGCTTCGGCTGCAAGCCGAGCGGTATCTCGCCTACTTCGTCGAGCAGAAGCGTGCCCCCGTGGGCCAGCTCCAGTTTGCCCGGCTTCGCGTTTACAGCGCCCGTGAATGCGCCCTTGGCATGTCCGAACAGCTCGCTTTCAAGCAAGGTGTCGGGAAAAGCCGCACAGTTGATCGCAATAAAGGGATGTTCGCGGCGCGGGCTCATGCGGTGAATCCAACGCGCCACCAGTTCTTTGCCCGTACCACTTTCGGCCTCGACCAAGATGTCGGCGTCGCTGGCCGCGGCCCGCCGGGCGCGATCCAGAGCTTCGAGCCACGCCGGAGAATGCCCGCACAGATGCTGGGTGGACTCCGTTTCGGTTTTTGCCTGCCCGAGAATCCGCTCCGCCGCCTGCTCCAACTGTTCGAAGGAAACCGGCTTGACCAGATAGTCGCAGGCTCCGTCCTTCATCGCCGCAACCGCCTCGGGCACACTGGCAAATGCCGTCAGCAGAATCACTCCGGTATGCGGAACCAGTTCCCGGGCAGCGCGCATCACGGCAAAGCCGTCTTCGCCGGGCATGCGGATATCGGTGACCACCAGAGGATGTTTGACGCGGCGGAATTTTGCAATGGCTTCGGCGGCGTAAGATGCGGTTTCGACCTGCCACCCGCGGCGCAGGAAACGCGCTTCCAGCGCCGAGCGCATGCCGGCATCGTCATCCACCACCAGAACACGGTTCATCGCGATGCTCCTTGCATGGATATTTGTTTGAGAGGAAAGTGCAGAATGAAAGCTGCGCCTTTTTCGGGACCGTTCTCGACCGTAATCGTTCCGCCATGCTGCTCGACGATCTTGCGGCATACGGCCAGACCCAGGCCCGGGCTGCTCGGCCGAGTGCTGAATCCCGCATCAAAAATTTTGCCCAAGCACTCGGGCGGAATTCCCGACCCGGTGTCGCTCACCGTGATCCCGACGCCATCTCTGCCGGGCTTACCCGTAAGCTGAACCGAGCCGCCCTCAGGCGTCGCGCGAATGGCATTGAGGGCTAAATTCAGCAGCACTTGCTCCAACCGATGCCGGTCGGCCGCCATTTCGATCCCAGCGAGAGTGTGCTTGCAACTGAGACGTATCTCGGCCTGCTGCGCCAGCGGAGCGAGAAACTCCTGCGCCCAATCGAGCAAGGACCCGAGGTTCACCGGACTGAGCTCGGACTCGGGAAGGCTGTGAAAGTGCAAAACGTTGTTGACGGTTGCAGCCAACGTGCGCAGTCCGGCCTGAATGTGCCCAATCCATCTTTCGCTCTCGGCATCAGTAACAGACTCTGCCAGCAGGCCGGCAAATAATTCCAGGCTGCCCAGTGGATTCCGAATCTCGTGGGCCAGCACCGCCGACATCTCCGCCAGAGCCTGCTCGCGGCGCAATTTCTGCTCGGTCTGTTCCAGGCGTTTGCGCTCGCTGATATCCTGCAGGATGAAGACCCACGATCCGTTCTCCCCGTCGGACCCGCCCAGCGCAGCATGCCGCGTCGCGAGCCAGCGGCCGTGCTCGTCGGGCAAGCTGGCTTCCAAATCACATTCCATATTCCGCGAGCGTTCCAGCAGTTCCCGCACAGCCCCAGCCAGATCTGCGAGATACAATGCCGGGCCGCTCGATTTCTTTGGTGATGGTCCAAGCAAGCGTGCGGCCTCCGGATTCAGGTGCGTGATGGCACCCGAATAGGAGGCCACAAGAACACCGCACGGCAGACTCTCCAGGATGCGGTCCAGCTGCGCACGCATCCTGCGATTCTCTTTCAGGCTCTGTTCCAGGCCGGTGCGGCTGGTTTCCAGTTCACGGCGCAAGCGTCCGACTTCCAATTGCAATTCATCATACGACTGCTCCAGAGCGGCCGCCGCATCGGAGAAGCTGCGAAATGCGTGCAGCAGAAATTGTTGATCATCTGTATTCTTGCGAAAGTTTGTGCTCCGGCTGCCGATATTCATCAAAGCAGCGTCGGGATCATTTGCGCTTTGAGCCGGAGACGGGACAAGAGTCTGAGGGCTGCACGGCGTCGTGGGCAAACAAGTCATGGTTACCCGGCAAGATTTGCACGGAGCCTGCCACTCCGGTTCAAAAGAAGCTGAGAATGCTCTCAGAAATCAATGGCGAGAAGCGAAGGTCTGTGCTTCAGGAAAGTACAGATGTTCGACCTCAACGGTGTTCCCGGCGCCGAGCAGAATCGATGCCCGCTCAATCACGTGCTGCAATTCGCGGACATTGCCTCTCCACGGATTGGCTTCGAGCTGGCGAACGGCTTCCGCGCTCAGCCGCGGTCCCGGTGTTTTCATCCCAGCCGTCATGCAGGCCAAGAAATGCTCGGCGAGAGGCACAATGTCCTCGCGCCTCCGCGCCAGCGACGGCAGCTCGATGGGAAATGTCGAAAGGCGATAGAACAGATCGAGACGAAAACGTCCCTGCTCTGCCTGACGAGCGATATCCATGTTGCTGGCTGCGATCACCCGCACATCAACCCGGCTCGCATCGCAGCTCCCCAAGCGCTGGATTTCCTTCTGTTCCAGAAAACGCAACAGCTTGGCCTGCATACCCAGCGGCAGCTCGCTGATTTCGTCGAGAAACAGACTTCCGCCGTGTGCGGCGGCAATGCGTCCCACTTGCGACTGCACGGCTCCGGTAAAGGCTCCGCGGGCGAATCCGAACAATTCTGATTCGAGCAATGCCTCTGGAATAGCGGCGCAATTCACTACGACCAGCGGCTTGGACGAACGTGGGCTCAGCTCATGCAGAGCGCGCGCGACCAACTCCTTGCCGGTTCCGGTCTCGCCAGTAATCAAGACCGTCGTCGTTCGTGGAGCGACGAGACGCACCATTCGGTAGACCTGCCGCATCGCCGGACTCGACCCGATGATTCCCGGCAACGGCTCGAAATCCCCGGAGCTCGCGCAAACTGGGGAAGCCATGCATGGCTCGCGATGTTGATTCCCGGAATCGCACTCCAAACTGTTTGTCGTTTCATCGTCGACATCGAGCAGCACGACCTGGACCCGGGGAAAGCGGCGATGGCTGATGGCCATGACTTCTTCCGCTTCGAGATCGGGCAGGCGCCGGTCAAGAAAAAGGACTTGCCAGTCGCCGTTTTCGAGCTTGGCGAGCGCATCGGCTCCTCCCGATGCCTGCTGGACGGGCCGGCAACGTCCATTCAGTCGATGCAGAACCTGCTCCCGTACACAGCTGTTGGCACTGGCAATCAAAGCCCCACCGCTGGAGGACAACACAGGTATGCTCACGATCGCGCTCATTGCCTCTCCTCCAGCACACCTTGATCCGCTTCGGCGCTGGGCGACGGAAGCCAAATCGTGCAGCTGTTCCCGTTCTCGCCGCACCGCTCGACTCTACCCCCGATTTGCTCGCACCAGGCTTCGACCACAAGCAAGCCGAGGTCAGCCGGGCAAAGTTCAACCGTTCGCTCGGATTCCGACTGGCTCCATTGGATCTGCACTTGAACCTCTTCCCCATGCGGCTGGCCAGCAATGCCAATTTCGCTTGCCGCTGCCGACAAACTCAATACCGAATCGATCAGGCGGAAGATCATTCCTGCCAGGGACTTGCGGTCGCCAGCTACGCGAATCGCGGGATCACAACGGATGCCGATTCGCACCCGCCGGGCTTCGGCTACCGGAAGTAGCTCCTCGCCCACTTGCAAAAGCAGTTCTTGCAATGGAAGCGCTGCGCGCGAGCAAATCTTGCTCTCCTGCATATCTATAACTTCCCGCATCGCCTCGACCAGCATTCCCATGCGATGGGTCAGTTCTACTCCTTCGCGAAGAGTGTGAACGTATTGTTCCGGCCGCCTGGGAATTGCCAGCGCCAATTCCATCGAGCACTGAAGACCTGTCAACGGCTGATTGATTGCGTGCAGCAAACGGGACAGGGATCTTCGCTGCGGTGCCCCAGCGGCATCGATCCGCGCCTTCGGCCCGAGTTGAGTGCTTGCAGCGCTCATGCGTGCACCTCGGCGGGCGCGCTCAATTCATAGCCCACGCCCCGCACGGTGTGGATCAGCTTGATGGGAAACCCGTCATCAATCTTCCGCCGTAAATAATTGATGTAAACATCCACCACGTTCGTGGAAGTATCAAACGTGAGATTCCACACATGTTCGAGGATCATCGAGCGAGTGATCCTGCGGCCGGTATTGCGCATCAGGTATTCGAGCAAGGCAAGTTCCTTGGTCGTCAGCTCGATTTTCCGCCCGGCGCGTTCGACCACCCGGCCGACACGATCGAGTTTCAGGTCGCCAACCTCGAGCACCGACTCAGACGGCAGATGGCTGCGCCGCACCAGCGCCCGGATTCGCGCCGACAGCTCGCTGAAAGAGAAGGGTTTGCCCAAATAATCGTCTGCCCCGGTATCGAGACACTCAACCCGGTCTTCGACGCGCGTGCGCTGCGTCAGCACCAGAACCGGCACACTAGGCTTCTTGAGCCGCAGATGCCGCAGCACGCTGACGCCGTCGATTTTGGGCAGGTTCAAATCAAGAATCACCAAATCAAAATCCTGTTCGGTGGCCGTCTGCCGTGCCTGCTCTCCTTCGTTCGCAACTGTCACGCTGTAGTTCTCAGCCTCCAGCCCCTGGCAAACGAAGCGGCCCAAGGCTTCATCATCTTCCGCAATAAGAATGCGCATATGTGTGAACCGTCCTTAATGCAACAGGCCCAGTCTAGTTAGAAATCGCTCAATTGCAGCCGGAATCACCGTCGCACAAAGGTCTGTAGTTCCGGGAATGGTGCTCGGTTTCGAATGCGGAAAAATTCCGGCGGCTACGCCAACTCTCCGCCGAACCTTTGCCGCTAATTCCGGAAGGGGGTGTTCGCCGGAGATAATTTTCCAAATAGTCAGTGGGAGCGATGCGTTGGAAGCGTGGAACAAATCGACTTTGCGTCTCCTGATTTTGCCAGGTGGAGTCGTTCTGGCTTGCGCTGCCGTGCTCGCACACTCCGACTGGGTCGCTTTGCCTGGCGCTTCGCTGAATTTCCTCTCCTATTGTGCGTTGACCGGAGGCATGCTGCTGGCCTGGCGCTTCCATTCCAGCCGCGTCTTCCTCGCGCTGCTGGTGGTTTGTTTGTTTCAGGAGGGACTGCCGCTGCTCGCACCGCCGCACAGCCGAGCTTGGTTCGGGTCGGCAGTCACAGTCTTGGGAGCCCTGGTTCCGTTGGATTTCCTGCTCATCGGACTCATGCGGGAACAGGGATTTAGTGTTTCTAGCCTGGCTCCTCCCCTTCTCGTCATGTTCGTGCAAAGTACGTTTGTGGCAGTGTTGGCGGCTGGAAATGAGACGAGCATCAGCACGCACCATCCAGGCCGGCTCTGGTTGCCAACGTATGTATTGATTGCATTCGCTGCCGCAAGTCTTTTACTGCTGGCCCGAGCGCTTCGCTCGCGAAAACCGTCCGACGGCGCGCTATTCTGGTCGCTGGCGGCGTGTTTTCTTTCTCTGTATTTTCATCCTGAAATGCGAGCTTCATTTGTTTATGCTCTGGCGGCGTTGAGTATCCTGGCGATTTCGGTTATCGAAACCTCGTATCTGTTCGCCTATCATGACGAACTCACCGGCCTACCCTCCCGTCGAGCTTTCAACGACTCTTTTCGGGCTCTCCAAGTTCCATACTCGGTAGCCGCTGTGGATATCGACCATTTCAAGAGCTTCAATGACACGTACGGACATGACGTCGGAGACGAGGTGTTGCGCCTGGTCGCCTCCAAGCTGGCGCGCATCACCGGCGGAGGCCGCGCCTATCGTTGCGGCGGCGAGGAGTTTACGATCCTTTTCTCGGGAAAACTTACATCCGAGGTTTTGCCCCATCTCGAGGAGTTGCGGCTTGCGATCGAGAATGCTCATTTCCGTAAGAGAGGGAGCGAAAGGCGGCAAACTCCACGCGGTCCAGATCGGCGTTCAGTTGGAAACAGAAACCGCACACGCAAGGCTGATGCCATTCGGCAGTTGGCAAGAGACCGCTCTCCACAGGCTGTTTCTGTGACTGTCAGCGTTGGTGTCGCAACCTGCTCGTCTGACGCCTCTGATCGCGAGCAGGTTTTACTGGCGGCCGACAAGGCGCTCTACCGCGCGAAAGCGAACGGCCGGAATCGCATCGAGATCGCTACGTCGCGCCGCTCGGCGCGGGCTAAAACCGCAGGAATCGCCTAAGGAAAGGTGAGGCCGCTCGACCAGAAATGCGTGCGAGCCGGGCGGCTAACCGTAGGACGGGAAGTAAACAACCCGGCATCGCACGTTGGCAAGCACCACAGGCCGTGCGGTCAGCCCGGGGTACCGGGAGTCAGGTGCTCCGGCGAATGTCTCCATCCGGATGCAAGCATCCCCCCTCACTGGCTCGCATTCTGCCGCAGAACAAACGCCACATTGCGGAAATCTATTTTTTGTTACGAATTCCGAACAAAAACATTGTGGGGAGACTGATGTCCAGCCGCGAAGCGGCCGAAAACGCAGCCCACGGCGCAAGCCCTGCGTCCTCCGTGGAAAGTGGTCCAGCCTCGAAAGGGCGAAAGAGAAGCCACGAGCGCGCCACGGCGCCAAAAAATAACAGCTACGACGCGAGTTCTTGCACGGGCCGGGACTCGGTCTTTCTCACTGACGTACGCTCTTTCGGCGCTAAGGAATTCAGATAGGTATCGACGCAGGCCGCGGCTTTGCGTCCTTCGGAGATAGCCCAGACGACCAGAGATTGACCGCGGCGCATATCCCCGGCAGCAAAAACCCCCGGCACTGACGACATATAGTTCGGATCGGTCGCAACATTGCCGCGATTGTCGAGTTTCACGCCGAGCTGCTCCACCATGCCATGGCGCACCGGTCCCAGGAATCCCATCGCGATCAAAACGAGATCGGCTTCAATGCTGAACTCCGTCCCGGCAACTGGCTCAAATTTCGGCGGCGGCCCAACCCTGACCGCATGAAGTCGTTTGACGTTGCCGTTTTCGTCGCCCGTGAATTTCGTTGTCGCCAGGCTCCAGTCCCGGACGCCGCCCTCTTCGTGCGCGGCTTCGGTCCGCAATTGCATCGGCCAAAGCGGCCACGGGGTCAGCGGCGAACGATCTTCCGGCGGCTTCGGCATAATCTCGAATTGATGGACTGACAACGGCTTTTGCCGATGGCATGTGCCCAGGCAGTCGGCTCCGGTGTCGCCTCCGCCGATGATCACCACGCGTTTGCAGGTCGCCAGAATCTCAACCGCCGGATCGACGACGTCGCCCAGGCAGCGCTTGTTCTGCTGTGGCAGGAATTCCATCGCAAAATGAATTCCCTTCAACTCGCGTCCGGGAACTTTCAAATCGCGCGGCTGTTCGGCCCCTCCAGCCAGCACGATGGCATCGAACTCGCGGCGCAGATCTTCAACCGGGACATTCTTCCCAACTTCAGCATTCGGAACAAATTTCACGCCTTCCGCCGCCATCTGCTCGATCCGCCGATCGATGATGTGCTTTTCGAGCTTGAACTGCGGAATGCCGTAGCGCAACAATCCGCCGATGCGATCGGCCTTCTCATAAACGACAACACCATGTCCCGCGCGGCACAACTGCTGCGCCGCGGCTAATCCGGCCGGACCCGAACCGACAATGGCCACGCTCTTGCCGGTGCGAATCTGCGAAGGCTCGGGATGAATCCAGCCTTCCAGGAATCCTCGCTCGACGATGTTCTTCTCGTTCTGCTTGATCGCAACCGGCGGCTGATTAATTCCCAATACGCATGATGCTTCACAAGGAGCAGGACAAATCCGCCCCGTAAATTCAGGAAAATTGTTGGTTGCGTGCAGTTGCCGCACCGCTTCCTGCCAGCGTCCGCGAAAGACAAGATCATTCCAGTCCGGAATCAGATTGTTCACCGGACATCCGGTCTGACAGAACGGCACGCCACAATCCATGCAACGCCCACCCTGCTTGCGCAAGCTCTCTTCGGGGAAATCCTGGTAGATCTCAAACCAGTCGTTGACCCGCTCTGCAACGGGACGTCGTGGAGCAAGTTCTCGGGAATACTCCAGGAAACCGGTGGTCTTACCCATTCACCACCGTCCCATGAACCAAAAATCTTTCTTCGGAAGCGTCGTGCGGCTCGATCGCTGCGGAATTTTGCGCAAACTGGTTCCGACTGTAAGCGGAGTGCTGCCGCTCGATTCCAAGCACACGTTTATATTCGTGCGGAAAAACTTTAATGAAGCGCGGAATCGCTTCCTGCCAGTTTTCAAGAATCCAGTGCGCGCGGCGGCTGTCGGTCAGCTCGGCATGG
>Ga0335072_10000894_pt1 | contig 52139 bp, 26 predicted proteins | sample Lox_Sample_21_FD_206725 | JGI IMG/M metagenome (GOLD analysis project Ga0335072, IMG submission 206725) | Soil microbial communities from Loxahatchee National Wildlife Refuge, Florida, United States - Lox_Sample_2.1 | ecosystem: Environmental > Terrestrial > Soil > Wetlands | place: USA...
GGCCATGAAGTTGACCGAAGCGCCGAGAGCGGCAATGGCACGGGAATAGCGGCCCGCGGATGAAGACGCCCGGATGGCGAAATCGGCAGACGCAGCGGACTTAAAATCCGCAGGAGCTTACCCTCCGTGGGGGTTCAAGTCCCCCTCCGGGCACCAGATAATAAGAGTTAAGTTGAAATTGCTTTCAATATTGAGAGGCAATTTTCGCCTGGTGGCAGCACTGACAGCGGTTGGCTTTCAGATGTGTGGGTTCTCTCGGATTCGAGGCGATCGCGCGTATGAACGAAGGCCGAGCGACCTGGGCATCGGCCAAACGCCCCAACTGTTTAATGATTGACAATTCCCTGTTTTCTTTACTACGTTGTGGGGACACGTCCGAAAAGGCTCTAAGCCATAAGAAGCAAACGACGTTGGTCCGCTGCTTCAGCGAGACCTGCGCCGCAGTGCCGCCATTTCCCCCCAGTGGCGATACGAATTTTGTTCGGCTGGTTCAGTATCCTTGCGGGACTTTGCCGACGCCCGGGCTCGTGCTCGCCGTGATGGGCGATTCGCGTCCGATCTCCTGATCTTCCCCCGCTGTATTCACGCAGTCTTGCCCGGCAACTTCGATTGCCCGGAGATGCAACGATGGCCGAGCGGTTGGCTGATCTCTCTCCCAGAATGCCCTGTGCAGGCGTGTGTTTTTCCTCCCGCAATTTCGAGAACCGCAACTCAGGCTCTCGCAATGAACGCACGCGATGGAGCCTCTTCCGCAAATGCCCAGTTGCGTTTGTGGCGGCCGGCATGCTGGCCAGTGCGATTGGCGCTCAGGGGCAGGTGACGCTGGCGCCGGAATGGAACCAGCTTTCGCCTCCGATCCAGCCGGCGGCCCGCTATGTTCATGCTCTGACCTACGACGCAGCGCACAGCCAGGTAGTTTTGTTTGGGGGCTTCACGCAGACCAGCCCCTACTATGTCAACGACACATGGCTGTGGAACGGAACGACGTGGACGCAGGCGAATCCCGCGACCAGTCCGGACCCGCGTGGCGCCCATGCCATGGTCTACGATGCAGGGCGTGGCCAGGTGGTCCTGTTCGGGGGATTCAACTTCAGCGTTGTCCGGTTTGGCGATACATGGTTATGGAACGGAAGCAACTGGACCCAGGCCAACCCTGCCAACAGCCCCTCTGCCCGCGATGGCGCGGTCATGGTCTACAACGCACCCGGGAATAATGTCCTGCTGTTCGGAGGCAGCACCCCATCGGGTGACGTCGCCGATACATGGAGTTGGGACGGAACGAACTGGACTCAGGTGTCCACCTCCAGCAGCCCTTCCCCTCGTGCCGACTACTCCATGGCCTACGACCCGGCGACGGGCAACGTAGTTTTGTTCGGTGGAAGCGGTTCTGGCGGAAGCTATCTCAACGATACGTGGATATGGAACGGGACGACCTGGGTCCTGCAGAACCCCGTCAACAGCCCTCCTGGGCGTTCCTCGCAGGGTATGGCCTACGACCCGGCCCTGGGCGAAGTCATCATGTGGGGCGGTGAAGGCAGCAGCGGCTTTCTCAGCGATACTTGGGCGTGGAACGGAACCAACTGGACGCAATTGAATTCTGCGACCAGCCCAGCCGGTCGCTATGCAACCAACACACTCACGTACGACGGAACGCTGAATCAGCTGCTCTTGTTTTCCGGTCAGAACTCGGGCCAGGCGTTCGACGACACGTGGGCATTCACAACTTCGCAGAACTTCGGCAGCGTCAACGTTTGTTCATCGGGCGCACCGGCACCATGCAGCAACAGTCTCACGCTGAGCTATAGCGTTGCGACCACGACGACTTTCGGTACGCCCCAGGTGGTCACGCAAGGCGCAACCGGCCTTGATTTCTCGGTGGGGAGCGGCGGTACCTGCGCCAACCAGACTGTTTCCGCGGGGACCACTTGCACGGTGAACGTCACTTTCACGCCGACGGCGCCGGGACTGCGCGAGGGAGCAGTCGAGCTCTTCAGCAGCGCGAACAGCACCACCCCTCTGGTGACCACACTGCTCTACGGCACTGGCGAGGCGCCGCTGGCTGCCTTCAGCCCGCTGACCTCGTACGTCCAAAGCACTGGCAGCCAGACCTTGTCGTCGCCAGAGGGCGTGGCGGTCGATGCGGCAGACGATCTCTATATCGCCAACACCGGCGACGGGAATGTGGTGAAGGTGTCAGCCAACAACACCGCGAGCACAGTGGGCTCTGGACTGAACTTTCCCGAGAGCGTGGCTGTGGATGGCGCCGGCGACGTTTTTATCGGCCAGTTCGGTCCCTCCGTGACGGAGGTTCCCGTCGGCTGCACCCAGCAGTCCTGCCAGATCAGCCTGGGCTCTCTTTCAGCCGCAACGGCGGTCGCGGTGGATCGCGCCGGCAACGTTTTCATCGGCGATCAGAACCTGCGCGAGGTGGTCGAGGTTTTGGCTGCCAACCCAGCAGCGCAAATTGTTATCTACAACCCTGGTGGAAGCACTTTCGAACCGGGAGGTTTGGCCCTCGATCCTCAGGATGATCTGTACATCGCCGACTACGGCAGTAAACAGGTCTGGGAGATCCGGGCGGGCGACTACGTACCCATCGCGATAGGCAGCGGTTGGATCCACCCCAGCGGCGTGACCCTGGATGCTGCAGGCGATCTCTATGTCGCGGACAGCGGGTTGAAGCAGGTAGTGGAGGTTCCCGCCGGCTGCGTCAGCAGCAGCTGCGAGGTCGTTGTGGCCACCGCGTCCCAGCCCTCTTTGGGAAGCAACTTCTCGCCTTCCGGCGTTGCGGTCGATTCCCAGGGCAACATCTCCATAGCCGACCTGGGCCTCAATCGGGTGGACACGGTCCTGCAGAGTCTTTACGGTTTGTCCTTTTCTGAATCCTCGGTGGGCAATGTCAGCGGCGACAGTCCGGAATCTGTCACGCTACAAAATATCGGCAACCAGGCACTCGACGCTTTGAATCCAGGGTTGGCCTTCACCAATCCTTCGTTCTACCAGGTTCCCGGGTCCGGCACACCGGCCGATTGCACCACAACCTTTTCGCTCGCCGCCGGCGCGACCTGCAATACCAGCATCGACTTCGACCCGCTGACGAGCGGTTTGGCAACCAGTTCCCCCTTTGAGGTGTTTGGGTCCGCCATATTCGAGGACAACTCCCTCAATAACACCGCTTCTTTTCAGTATTTCGAGCTCACGGGCCAGAGTCTGCCCTCCGGAACCGAGTACCTGCTGTCGGTGACAGCAGGAGGAGGGGGCAGCGGTTCGGTGCTGGACAATATGAGCGCCATCAGCTGCAACGAGTCGAGCGGCAGCGATAACGGGCAGTGCTCAGCCAATTATGCGAGCGGCGCCCCGGTGACGCTGACGGCAAGTCCGGCTGGGGGATCGACATTCGTCAGCTGGGGCGCTGGCGCCTGCGAAACTGCGGGAACGAACCCAACCTGTATCGTCACCATGAACTCGGCGCTGAATGTGAGCGCGAGTTTTGCTCCGGGGAATTTCGGGACGGCCAACGTATGTGTCGAAGGGGCAGGGCCGGCGCCATGCAGCAGTACCTTTCCGGTGACCTTCAACTTCGCATCGCCACCCAGCGTCACCTCAGCCCAGGTGCTCACCGATGGAGTCATCAGCACCGAGTTCCAGCCCAACAGCAGCGTCTGCGCGGGCAATACCTGCACGGTGAGCGTCACCTTCCGGCCGCAGGCAGCGGGAGTGCGCCGGGGCGCGGTGCAGCTGCTCAACGGCAGCACCGTCATCGCGACGCAACTCATCTTCGGAATAGGGAAAGCGCCGGAAACTGCCTTTGGTCCCACCGTGACCTTTACCCATCCGCTGACACCCACGTCGCAGATTTTCGATAGTAGCCAGGTCACTCAGCCGCCCAATCTGGCCACTCCCCTGACGACCGATGCGGAGGGGACTCTTTATCAGACGAACGGCACAACCGTGCAGAAGCTCTCACCGCCGTACTCCGGCTCTCCAACGACGGTGGCCACTGGCTTCTCCAATCCCGTCGCTGGAGCGATCGATGGAGCAGGCAATCTTTACATCGCGGATAGCGGCCTTAGCCTTTACGGCGAAGTCCTGAAGCTGGCACCGGGCTGCGCCGCGGTATCCTGCGCGAGTGTCCTCTATGCGCCGACAGTGCACCCGGACGTGGTGGGTGTGGCGGTGGACGGATCGGGCAATGTCTTCATCGCCGACAACCCCGCCGGAATCCTGGAGCTTCCTGTTGGTGGCGGATCCCCCATCACGCTGTACAACCCCGGAGGCGGTTCGGCTCCGCTGAGCGTAGCGGTGGATGGAGCCGGTGATGTCTTCGTCGCCGATTCAGGTCTCTCGAAGGTTGTAGAAATTCCGGCCGGCTGCACGACCGCCGGCTGCCAGATCAATATCGGCAGCGGATGGTCGAGTCCGGAAAGCGTGGCGGTGGATGCGGCAGGCGACGTGATCGTAGCCGACCTTACTCTAACGATCGACGGTCAGGCCAGTGCCGGCGGCGTGGTGGAGGTTCCCTCCGGTTGCACCACCAGCGCCTGCCAAATCCTTCTGTTGACGGCCGGAGCGTACGACCCGTACGCGGTTACGATCAGTGCCGAAGGACAGCTCTTCATCGCCACCGATGGCGGCTCTTATGAGATCGATCAGTCGCAGCCGCCCGCGGTGAATTTCGGCTCCGTGAATGTCGGCCTCAACACGGTGCAAACCTTCACCTTGCAGAACATCGGCAACGAACCCTTGAATTCCGAGGCTTCCCCGATTGTGAGTGTCTCCGGGACTTCCTTCTTTTCATATACGTCCAGCGGCGGTCCCATCCCCTATTGCACCGAGGCAGCCAGCTTCTCGATCGAGCCGGGTCAGAGCTGCCTGGTGGGCATCATCTTCGAGGCGACGGTCCCCGGTGCTCAGGTCGGCACAGCTACGATCAGCGACAACAACCTGAATGGCGCGCCGGCAACACAGACTGCCAACCTGAGCGGAACCGGCGTGGCACCCCTCTCCTATTCGCTCGCCATCACAGACATCGGCTCCGGCAGCGGAGAAGTGACTTCAAATGATGCCTTGATCTCCTGCAGCCTGTCCGGGGGTGTCCAGAGCGGCAATTGCTCCTATACCTATCCCACTCAAACCAACGTAACCCTGACAGCGATCCCCGTCGCGGGATCGGTCTTCGTGGGTTGGAGCAGTGGAGGGTGCACGGGAACTTCCCCCACATGCACCATCGCCGTCAACAGCGCCTACAACGTAACCGCCGCCTTCACCCAACAGAGCTTCGGCAGCGTCAGCGTGTGCGCTGGTGGAGTCGCATCCGGATGCAGCGGCACGAGTTTATCGGAAATATTCAACTTCACGACGAGCGCCACGTTCAGCACCATTCGGGTGGTCACCCAGGGCGCGACCGGCCTCGATTTTCAGCTGGCCAGCGGCGGCAGCTGCGCCGCAGGCACTTATCCGGCAAACAGTACCTGCACCGTGAATGTCGCTTTCACGCCGCTTGCGCCGGGACTGCGCCTGGGCGCGGTCCAGCTCCTTGACTCCAGCAACAATGTGCTGGCAACGCAGTTGATATCAGGCGTTGGCCAGGGACCGGCAACGGCCTTTACTTCCAGCACGCAGACCATATTGCCGGCGACCGGACTAAATCGACCGACCGCCGTGGCGCTGGATGCGGCGGGCGATCTTTTCATCTCGGATTATGCCAACAATCAGATCGTGAAACTCACGCCCGGTGGCGTACAAACCACGGTGCCCACCAACGGTCTCAGTAATCCTCGCGGTGTCGCAGTCGATGGAGCAGGCGACCTCTTCATCGCGGACGATAACAACAACCGCGTGGTCGAGATTCCGGCCGGTTGCACCACTTCCGCTTGCCAGGTCACGGTACCCACCAGCGGAATGGCGATCAACAATGGAACGTTGGCGGTCGATGGAGCCGGCGACATCTTCATCGCGGATACCGGACACGCCCGGGTGGTAGAAGTTACGCCGAGCGGCGTCCAAACCACGGTGCCCGCCACCGGACTATCCGGACCGTTTGGAGTGGCGGTGGATGCGGCGGGCGATGTCTTCATCGCGGATACCTATGGCAGTCAGGTAGTGGAAGTCACTCCCGCCGGTGTTCAGACGACGGTGCCGACCGTCGGAGTGAGCGCGCCGGAGGGCGTGTGGGTGGATGCAGCCGGCGATGTCTTCGTCGCGGATTCCATCCCCAACAGCCGCATCGTGGAGGTTCCGGCCGGAAGCGGCGCTCAATTCACGGTGTACACGGGAAGTTCGCCCGAGGGCGTGGTGACCGATGGGGTGGGCGATGTCTACATTGCGGACACATTCGCCGGCCACGTGGTTGAGATCAACCAGTCGCAGGCGCCGACCTTGACCTTTGACCCGGTCAATGTAAACACCCGAAGCAACGATATTGGTGTCACGATCCAAAACGTCGGGAACCAGACACTGACAGGCTCGGTGGCGTCTGCCTCGAACTCGAACTTTGCCGACGATCTGATCAACTCCACCTGCAGCGCCGGGATTTCGCTGGCGCCGGGCTCAACCTGCGTTCAAGGCATCTATGCCCAGCCGACGGTGTCCGGTCCGGTCAGCGGCACGGTTGCCGTTAACGACAATTCCCTGAATGGCAATCCCGCAACGCAGACAATCAATCTCAGCGGCTCGGGCATAGCGGCGGTCACCTACGCGCTCACGGCAACGGAAGCGGGGACGGGCAGCGGAACAGTGACATCGAATTCTTCTGCCCCGGCGATCAGCTGCGCGATCAGCAACGGGAGCGTCACGGGAACGTGTTCTGAGAGCGATCCGAGCGGAACCCTGGTTACGTTGACCGCATCTGCGGGAGCCGGTTCTACATTTGTCGGCTGGGGCGGGGCCTGCGCGAGCGCGGGAACGAACCCGCAGTGCACCGTGACCATGACGGCGACGACGAACGTGAGCGCGGCTTTCAGTCAGGAGAGTTTTGGCGGCGTCAATGTTTGCGTGGGAGGGGTCGCAACCGGATGCACCGGCAGCAGTCTCTCTGTGACGTTCAACATTCCCGCAAGCACCACAATTGGCGCAGTCCAAGTGGTCACGCAGGGCGCGACCGGCCTCGACTTCACGCTGGGCAGCGGCGGTACCTGTACTCCGGCCTTCGCCGCTCCCGGCCTCTGCACCGTGAACGTGAACTTCACTCCGCTCGCACCCGGATTGCGGATGGGCGCAGTGGAACTCTATAACACCTCCGGCAGCCTGATCGCCAGCACCCCCGTCTATGGCGTCGGCCAGGGACCCGAGATTGCATTTGGTCCGGCCGCGCAGATCACCGCGCCCGGCACTGGACTGACTCAACCGTACGGCCTCGCGGTCGATGCGGCAGGTGAGCTCTTCGTCGGTGAGCCCGGCGCCAACCTGGTGCTAAAGATTACGCCTGGTGGCAGTCAGACGACCGTAGGCAGCATCACCGGTCACCCCTACGGTCTGGCGGTGGATGGAGCCGGCGATCTCTTTATCGCCGAGCTCAACAATGATCGCGTGGTTGAGGTTACGCCCGGCGGCGTTCAGTCCACGGTGCCCGCCACCGGTCTGACGCAGCCCATCGCTGTCGCAGTGGATGGAGCGGGCGATCTCTTCATCTCCGATCGAAACAACAATCGGGTTGTGGAACTTCCGGCTGGCTGCACCAGCAGCGCCTGCCAAATCACGTTACCCACCGTGGGTCTGAATCAGCCTTACGGTTTAGCACTGGATGCAACAGGCGATGTCTTCATCGCGGATTTCAACAACAACCGGGTCGTGAAAGTTACGCCCGGTGGCGTCCAGACAACGGTGCCCACCACCGGTCTGACTAACCCGTACGGTGTGGCGGTGGATGCCGCGGGCGATGTCTTCATTGTCAGTTACAACAACGGACGGGTGATCGAGGTCACGCCTGGAGGAGTCCAGACCACAGTACCCGCCAGCGGCCTGAACGGCCCGTCCGGCGTGGCGCTGGATGGAGCGGGCGATCTCTTCATCTCGGACTACAACAACAACCGTGTGGTGGAAATCAATCAGCCGCAACCGCCATCGCACAACTTCTCCCTGACGAATATAGGCGCGACCAGCACCGATAGTCCCTATACGGTTTCTGTCCAGAATGTCGGCAACCAGCCGCTGTCAGTTTCAGCAGGGGTGACCGGGACCACGAGCTTTGTCGAGAATCCTGTGGGCTCTGCCTGCGGCACAACCACGCCGTCTGTGCTGGCTCCAGGTGCGTCCTGCAATGAAAGCTTCGCCTTCGCGCCGCAGAGCACGGGCATTCTGAACGATTCGGCGAGTTTCAGCGACAACACGATGAACCTTTCGTCTTCTGTTGTCCTGCAAACAGTCAATCTCAGCGGTATCGGCAGCCTGAACGGCGCAACGGGCACCGCCGTGCCCAATGTGGTCGGAATGACGGAAGCAGCAGCGGCGACGACCCTCACGGACGCGGGCCTGACCCTGGGATCGGTGGGCAGCCAATACAGCAGCAGCGAACCTGCCGGCAGCGTGATCGGCGAAAGTCCAGCCGCCGGGTCGCAGGTCAACCTCGGCTCTGCCGTCGCGCTCATGATTTCAACGGGCGAGGCGCCGCCGGCATCGGCGAACCCGCTTACGTTCGAGAACAACTACTTCGTGACCGGTGACTATGCCACGGGAGGCGTGACCTTGCGGACGGTTGCGTCGGTCGGCGGCATGGCCAGCGGTACAATCACCATCCCTGATCTCACCAGCTGTAACTGCAGCCAGGGAGTTCCCGACGGCGCCGATATCGTCGACGGTTTCCTCTACTGGACGACCGTGGAAAACACAGCCACCCCTTCGGGCAACACGGGAACATTCCTGGGTTATTCCATTACCGGGCAGCAGGTCGGCACCGATGTGCCCAATTACAACGATGGAACGAACCAGGGCACCCTGCGCGTTTACCGCGCCGACATCAACACCTACTTCCAGGTGCAGCCGAACTGGAACGGGGAGCGGCTTGGATCCGGTTCCTTCGCGGTGTCTCTGCCCGACATCAACGTGAGCGGTGGGAAGCTAACCATACCTGAAGGTGCAAGCCTGGTCGTCATCTATCGCGCCCTGGTCGCTCCAGGTTCCACCAGCGCTACCAGTCTGCCTCTCAAGTCGGTCGTCATCTACGACGGTTCAGCAGTCCCGTCTGCTTCCACAACTCAAACCATCCAGGGCTTCTACGACGCCGTGGGCGGAGCCGGCGGCACCGGCGAAGTGACAACTCTTTACGCAGCCAGCGGCTTGTGGAACAACGCCGCAAGCACTCCCACCCTCGGCTCCTCCAGCCAGTACAACGCGCCGCTCAGCGCGGGCAACGCCTATGCCGCGGTCATTCTCTCGACTCCTGTCAACAACAGCGACAATGACGGAATTCTCGACGCCTGGAAAGCAGGTCCCGCGGCGCCCGATTTCTTTGCCGGCCAGCCCGGATATTACGACGTAAAGACCCAGTCGTGGGTATCGTTGCCGGGCGCAAAGCACGGCCAGAAGGACCTCTTCGTCCAGCTCGACTACATGTGCGGCGCGGTGTTGGCGAATGGCCAGTGCGATCCCAGCCAGGAAAATCTGTTCCCGTCGCCGGACTCCAGTGGCAACAATCCGCTAACCATGGTCCAGCAGGCCTTCGCCCAGACCGGAATCACGCTTCACCTCGAAGTCGGCAACGCCGTCCCGGAGAACACCTGCACCGACAACACTTCCACCACGCCGGCGCAGCTCTGCGAGTTCCCCGGCGAGCCCGGAGTGATCGGCTGGAAAAACATCCTGGAGTTCTCCAAGCTGTGGCCGCGCAACTTTGCCTCCTGCGCAGCGGGTGGCGATTGCACCGCTCGCTTCCCGTACGGCCAGAAAGACAGCTATCACTACGTTCTTTTCGGCCATTCCCTTGCTATCCCGGCGTGGAACAGCCAGTTCGGCAGCCTGTCGGCAATTGCGGTCGCCAACGGCGTAACCACAATCACTACGGCCAATCGCGGCACTGGAATCAATGAATGTCCCAGCCGCATTACCATCTCCGGCGTGCTGAGTAATCCCACTCTCAACGGCGTCTACAACACATCTTCGTGCCCGGACACGCAGACCATCATCGTGTCCACTCCCGGTGTGCCCAACTGGAAATATAGCTACGCCACCAACACGCCGCCCGAGCCTGCCATTGGCCTCACTTCCGGAACTGTCACCAGCATCTCCGGCTACTCCGACCTGGGCGGCGCGGATTCAGCCGTGACTTTAGCGCTTTGGGAGACGGCTCCTAACCAGGACATGAGCAAACGGGCACAGGTGATTGCCGGCACTCTGTTCCACGAGATCGGACACACCCTGGGTCTGGCTCACGGCGGAATTTACTTCAACGGAGGAGCCCACAGTTACGTTCCGACCTTCGATGTCAATTGCAAGCCCAACTACCAGAGCTCGATGAACTATCTCTTCCAGCTCGGCGGCGTTGGACCGAATGCAGCCGTCGCCTATTCCAATCAAACGCTGGAAACGCTCTCCGGGGCTTCCCTGAATACAGTGACGAACCTGGTGGACATCAACAGCCTTGCTGCGAGCTATTCAACCTCCGACTGGTACGCCCCGGTAGCGCCGGCGAATTCAACCGAAAGCGCCGCCACACTGCATTGCGATGGCACGCCGCTGAACGGAGATACAGGTTATCTGGTGCAGGGTTCGGTCGCGCCCGTGACTCCGGCATGGTCGGCAGGCCAGAACATCACCTTCGATGGTGTCCCGACAGGATCCACGGGCCTGCTCGGTTATAACGACGTTGCCAATCTGGATCTGCGTCAGGTGGGAGCCACCGGTGGTGAGTTCGCGTCCCTCGCGGGCGTCATCTCATTTGGAAATGCCACAGCGCCACTGAACGTTACAGCGGGTGGAAACGTGACAATGGGCGCGGGCGGCAGCGTTGCGCTGGGCGCCGGCGGCAGTGTGACTCTGACCAGCGGCGGCAGCGCAACGGTCGGCAGTGGAGCGACGATCAGTGGCGGCGGCCAGGTCACCCTGGGCACCGGTGGCAGCGCAACTCTCAGCGCTACCGGAACCATCACGCCGGGCACCAACGGCGTGGTGACTCTGCCCAATGGCGGCAATATCAGTCTGAGTGCGACCGGCACCATCACTCTTCCCAGTGGCGGAAACATCACGCTGGGCGCAGGCGGCAACGTCACCCTCGGTGCAGGCGGCACCATCACACTTCCACTCGGTGGCGGTACAGTGCTGATTCCGCCGACGGGAGGCGTTTACACCGTCCCGGCCGGTGGCACCATCACGCTGGGTGCGGGCGGCAATGTCACCCTCGGAGCAGGCGGAAACATCACTCTCGGCGCGGGTGGCAACGTCACTCTCGGCGCGGGCGGCAACGTCACCCTGGGCGGCGGCGGTAATGTGACCCTGGGAGCAGGCGGCAATATCACCCTGGGAGCAGGCGGCAATGTCACGCTGGGAGCAGGCGGCAACATCACGCTGGGAGCAGGCGGCAACATCACCCTGGGAGCAGGCGGCAATGTCACCCTTGGCGCGGGCGGCAACGTCACCCTGGGCGCCGGCGGCAACGTCACGCTCGGTGCGGGCGGCAATGTCACCCTGGGCGCGGGCGGCAATGTTACCCTGGGCGCCGGCGGCAACGTCACCCTTGGAGCAGGTGGTTCTCTCACTCTCCCTGCCGGCGGCAACCTCACCCTGGGCGCAGGCGGCAACGTAACTCTTGGAGCGGGTGGCACCATCACCAGCAGCAATGGCACGGTGACCATCAGCGCCGGAGGAACCTATACGATTCCCAGCGGCGGCGGCAACGTGACGCTCGGCGCCGGCGGCAACATCACACTGGGCGGAGGCGGAACGGTGACCCTCGGCGCGGGTGGCAATGTCACCCTCGGCGCTGGCGGCAACATCACTTTGGGCGCGGGTGGCAACGTCACGCTCGGCGCCGGCGGCAACATCACGCTGGGTGCGGGCGGCAACATTACCCTCGGCGCCGGCGGCGCCACTTCAGTGGAGATGGACTACAACACAGCCAACTCAGTCGTCCGCCCACCCGTTTCGCCCACGTATACCGTTTCCGGAGCCAGCAGTGTCCAGGTCAGCTGGATGGCGCCGGCCTTCGGTGTCGTCCAGTCGTACACAATCTCCCGCAGCGTAAACAGCGGCCCACCCGTCGTGATCGGTACTGTCAGCGGGGTGAATGGCTTCCCGCCCCTGACCACTTTCACCGACACGTCAGCCCCCACTGGAACCCTGGTGTACACCATCGCGACCACCCTGGTTCCCGACTCCAACGGCCCCTCACGCCAGAGCGCGCCATCGCCCCCGGCTGTTCTCACCCTCAACCAGACGGTCGCCCTGGGCGCGTTGCAAAGCTCTTACGCCATTTCCAGTTCGCCTGTCACGATCACAGCGACTGCCGAGTCCAACAACGTCGCCAATGGCCTGATGGTCAACTTCAGTACGTCGGGATCCTGCACCGCAGGAGCCTCGTCGCTGACAAATGGCGTTTCCTCAACCACCCTTACCCTCACCGACACCGGAAGCTGTACTGTGACGGCGACGGTACCGGCAGGCAGCAACGCTGGCAATAATTACAATGCGGCTACTCCCGCGTCGGCGACATTCTCGATTGTCCTTCAGACCTCCGGCACCACGCCTCAGGTGATCAACTTCCTACAGTTGCCGAACCTGCAATACGGAAGAACCTTCATCCTCGCTGCGACGGATAACTCCGGTCTCCCGATCACTTACCAGGCATCCGGCCCCTGCACTTCGAGCGGCACAACCACCGGCATCGGGACGTGCACGATTACGGCTTCCGCGCCAGCCGGCCAAACGAACAATACAACCTACAGCGCCGTCTCGGTTCATCAATCGTTTACGATCTATCCCGCAGTTCTCACCGTCACCGCAGGCAATCTCACGAGTGGTTACGGCCAGATCCCGTCATTAGTCAGCGACTACACCATCATGGGATACGTCAACGGAGATTCCTCCTCGGTATTGAATGGAACTCTACCGGCGCTCTCCACCACCGCAACTTCGACGAGTGGCCCCGCCATCTATCCAATCAATGTATCGATCGGATCACTGGCCGCAGCCAACTATTCCTTTGTATTAGTGCCCGGCACGTTGACGATTAACCAGGCAACGCAGGCGATCAACTTCACTACCAATGCTCCGTCTTCGGCAAGCCTTGGCTCGAGCTTCAACGTAGCGGCGACGGCCTCCAGCGGCCTGCCGGTAGCCTTCACCAGCGCCGGCTCCTGCACCAATTCGGGCACGATGTACACCATGACCAGCAGCACGGGGACGTGCTCGGTAATCGCCAACCAGGCTGGCAATTCCAATTACGGGGCTGCTCCTCAGGTGATCGAAACCGTAACTGCAGGGGGCAGCATCACCGTTTCTCCGTCCAGCATTAATTTCGGATCGGTGGCTTTGGGCAGCATCACCATTAAGACCGTCACCGTGAGCAACACCGGGACCACCGCCTTTACCATCAGCACTCCGATCATTTCGATCCTGAAAGCCGGCAACGCCGACGAATATGTCATCGTCAGTCTCTGCCCGTCGTCGTTGGCTGGAGGAAAATCCTGCACGATTGCCGTCTCCTTCGTCGCGGGTGCCTACTACAACACACCGCAAACCGCGACCCTCAATGTGATGGACAATGCGCCGGGCAGTCCGCAGCAGGTCGCCCTCACCGCTACCGTCCTCCAGCCGCAGACAATTTCATTTACGACCAACCCGCCGGCGAGCGCCGCCTATAACAGCGGCTTCACGGTGGCGGCTACCGGTGGCGGCAGCGGCAACCCTGTCACCTTCACCAGTTCCGGATCGTGCAGCAACATTGGCGCCGCCTATACCATGACCAGAAGCACCAGCACGTGTCTGGTGATCGCCAATCAGGCAGGGAACTCGAACTACTCGGCAGCGATGCAGGTGACAAAGAGCGTCACCGCCACTGTGGCCCCGCAGACCATCACCTTCACCACCAGCCCTCCATCGACGGCGGGTTACAAAACCAGCTTCACGGTGGCAGCCACGGCCTCCAGCGGGCTCGCGGTCAGCTTCACGAGTTCCGGGTCATGCAGCAACAGCGGCGCAACCTACACCATGACCAGCAGCACAGGAACCTGCTCGGTGATCGCCAAACAGGTCGGCAACTCGAACTACTCGGCAGCGCCACAGGTGACAAAGAGCGTCACAGCTACTGTGGCCCCCCAGACAATCACCTTCACCATCAACGCTCCGGCGACGGCGGCTTACAAGACCAGCTTCACGGTGGCTGCGACCGCCTCCAGTGGGCTCGCGGTCAGCTACACGAGTTCCGGGTCATGCACGAATTCAAGCGCAACCTACACCATGAACAGTGGTACGGGAACCTGCTCGGTGATCGCCAGCCAGGCAGGTAACTCGAACTACTCGGCAGCGTCGCCGGTCACGCAGAAGGTCACCGCAACTTTTTCATCGGCGACTCTCAGTCCGGGCAGCATCAATTTCGGAGTTGTAGCTTCCGGCAAAAGCAGCTCGGCACAAACCGCGACCCTCACCAACACAGGAACAACGCCACTGATTATCAGCAATATCGGTTTCACGGGCACAAACCCGAGTAACTTCACTCAAACCAGTACGTGCCCGAGTTCGTCGAGTTCGCTCGCGGCAGGCAAGAGTTGCACGATCTCGGTAACCTTCAAGTCCAGCGGAAAAGCGGCTTCGGCCAACCTGGTTGTCACCGACAATACCCAAACCGGAACGCAGACGGTTACGATCTCAGGGAGCTAGAGTGAGACCGAGCCTGCGCCCGATGCACGGTACCAGTCGCTTTTTCTGAACAGTCGCTCCAGGGCCAATGGAGCATGCGATGAAGCTATTGGCCCAGACGGTGCCGGGTGTCGGTCGCCAGTGGATCTTCCTTCGATTGCCCGCGAATGCCAAGATAAGTTTTGTAAAAATCAGCAAACCCATCGCTCTTCATTCCCTCACGCACGCGGCCCTCGTAGTAATACACCGGAGGAAGGTATGCATAAGTCGGAACGTTGTCATCAAAGAGTTCGATCGCTTCGCCTCGCCGCTTGATGCATTGATCGAACTCTGAGTCGGCCTGAGTAAATGCTCCCGCTTCAAGATAAACCTGCCCTAAGTCGTAATGGCCAATCCAGGTGTCCAAAAGTCCGTTCGCGGCTCTGATCTGGGTGACGGCGTCATTCGTATCCTTCCGCTTCCGTGCGATCAGGCCCGTGACGATCTTGCCGTAAGCCTGCGATTCGCTTGACAGTGCAGACGAAAGGGTGGCGGCCAGCTTTTTTGCTTTGGCAGGATCTCCCGCATCGACATAGACTCGCGCTGCGAGGAGCTCAATCGAAGTAATCTGGCTGTTCGCCAACGCCTTACTGATGTCGGAGATCGCGGCCGCATGATTTCCCTGGATATCCTCGACGTTTGCCAGAGTCGCATACTTTCTTGCTGCATTGTCCGTCATTTTTGCGGCTACATCCGCAGCAGCCGCCTCACTCAGAATGCGCACTGCCTCGGCATACTTTCCTTCGTAGACGGAAAGATCACCAAGTCCGTCATTGGCGGTCGACGTGGCCACCGGACCAAACGTTGCAAGCTTATGGTAGGCTTCGGCAGCCTGGTCAGTCTGTCCCTGTCCCATCTTTGCTTCGGCAAGCACCAGGTAGCCCTGCGCGGCTGAAGGATTAATCGACAACGCGGTGCGCGCCTCTTTTTCGCTCGCTGCAAAATCTCCGGCAAAAGCGCTGATGAATGCCAGGTTCAGCCGCGGTCCCACCCCTTTGGGGACAATTTCAACTGCGCGCTGTGCCGCCTCCAGCGCCTTCGGGGCATTGCGCAGCTGCGTATAGCAAATGGAAAGGTTATTTTGGCCGACGCGATCGGCAGGGTAGTGCGTCACCAGCTGCGTGTATTCCTGAACACAATCCTGCCAGGCACCCGTGGTCCGATAGTACAACCCGCGGTCGCGATACCGCTCCCTGTCGGTCATGTTGTCCACGTGTTCCATCGCGAGCTTCATGTACTTCACTGCATCCTCGGGTCTGCCCAGATTCTCGTCCATGGCGGCCATGCCGGTATACGGCCATGTAAAACTCGGATCCATCGCCGAGGCCTTCTGAAAGGAATCGAATGCCTCCTGAAATTTGCCCGCGAACTGCTCATCGATCGCGATCGAGGTCTGGTGAACAGCCTCAAGCGACGCCGCCTTGAACCCTCCCGCGACCTCATCGAACTGCACTGAGGCGGGCGTGGAGTCGCCGAGAGCCTTGCGGATCGGCACCGCCAGTTTTGGAAGGCTGGCGAGAATCTGCTGTTTACTGGCGACGCTGATCTCCGACCTCGCCAGCACTTTGCCGCTCACCGCGTCCAGCGCGATCGCTGAAATATCGTACTCGTCGCCGCGGAGACTGATCTCGCCGGTGATGACCGAATGAACGTCCTCGTTGTCCGCAACCAGGCGCGCCGACTGCTCATCGAGTTTGTCAGTGGGGTGCGGGAGTTTCCCAGCCAGTTTGCGTGCATCCCCTCGACTGAAAACGTTGATGAAGCTTGCGCCTTCCAGAGCCTCACCGAGCATCGGTTCCAGCGTGTTGTCCAAAAGCGGGTCGCCGGTAAGATTGGTAAAGTCTGCGACCAGCACCGAGACCGGAACATGCGCCGCGGACTTCGCAGCCCGTTGCCGGCCTGCCATGAACCAGGCAATTCCGGCTGCAATCACGACAACCAGACCACCCGTCACCGCGAAACGTGTCCAGGGAAGCTCCCGCAGACGGTTGAGGCGCATCCGCGTTGAAGTCGCGGAAACTCTGCGTCCGCCCCCGCCCTGCCACGCCCGAAGATCCGCTTCCAGTTCTGCTGCGCTCTGGTAGCGATTAGCCGGATCCTTCTCCAGACATTTAGCGACGATATTGCTCAGCGCGCCCGGAATATTTTTGTCGATATCCACCAGCGGCGAGGCCAGCTGCTGCGTGCGCATCACCAGACTGGCAATCGCGCTCTCTGCATGAAACGGCGTAACCCCGGCCAGCAGCTCATAGAGGATCAGGCCGACCGTGAAAATATCCGAGCTGGCCCTGAGATCTTGTCCCTGCGCCTGCTCCGGAGACATATATTCCATCGTGCCCAACATCGCGCCGGTTCGCGTCATTCCGTCGCCGCTAATGGTGCGAGCCAGTCCGAAATCCATCACTACAACCCGGCCGTGCACGTCGCGCATAATGTTGCCCGGCTTCAGATCGCGATGAATGATTCCTTCGCGATGGGCAGCGGCCAGTCCCGCCGCTACCTGTTCCATAATGTCGACCGCTTCAGCGATCTCCAGCTTGCCCCGCGCCCTGAGGAGTTGATGAAGAGTCTGGCCTTCGACGTACTCCATCGTGATGAACCTGATTCCCGCAGCTTCGCCAAGATCGAAAATGCGGATGATATTTCGATCCGTGACCTGGCGCGCCAGGATCAGTTCCTGTTTAAAGCGCTGCAGGATTTCAGGATCATTGGATAAGCCGGGCCTTACAACTTTGAGCGCGACTTCTCGCTCCAGCTCCATGTCTCGCGCTTTGTAGACCGCCCCCATTCCGCCTTCGCCGAGAAGTTGAATGATTTCGTAACGGTTCGCGAAAAGGGACCCCTCCTGCAGAAGCGTGCTGTTTTGGGTTCCGCTGAGGACTGCTTCGGAAACTCCTGTCAAGCGCACCTGCGCTCCAGGAGCCAGAGTCATGCCCTCCGGGGCCGGCGTGCTGGTGCCGATGACAGTGGGAGCTTCAGAGGATTGCTGCGACGTCTCTGCGGAAGGCACTGGCGGTTTAGCCAGCGAATCCTTCGGGCCGGAAGGAGCGGGGGTGGCCACGGCGCTCCTCACGATTACTGTCGGAGCTTCCGGCTCGGATTTCTGCTCTTTTGGATCCTTCATGCCTGATCCGCCCACACAGCACCCCGGCTACACGGCGTCATGAAAAGGAGTTGCTTTCGATCCCTCCTCTGCAGGGAACGCTGCAAAACAGAGCTGTGAATCTTGAGTGGCAGTATATACGTCCAGATGGCGTTTTCGGCACGATCGATTTGCCTTCTGCAGATGTTGAGAAACTACACGTTCACTGGCGAGTGCAGCCCCGGGCAGGCGTTCGGCTCGCGCAGCTCAAGGTTCTATTCGGGATGCGCCCGAATCCGGGCCAGCTCATTCAGCGCATCGACATTATTCGGTTCGCACTGAAGCACGCCTTTCAGCTGTCGAGTTGCATCGTCCAGATTTCCGTTGGCGCGGTTCACCTTGGCAAATCTAAGCAGACTTGCCACGTCCGCCTGCGAACAGGAGGCAGGTCGCTCAGAAGGAGGCGCTGTTCGCTCGGCAGCGGGTGGTGTCGATTCAGGAGCCGGCGTTGACGCAGGCGGATTGGCTTCTTTCTGACTCAAATGCTTCTTCGGCGTCGCTGAGGGTGGCTTGTGAACGGAGGTCGTGGAGTTCGCTGCGGTGGTTGCGGGCGGAATGGGAGCCGGATTCGTCGGCGACGGGACCCCGGAATGGCTTGAAGCTGGAGTTCCAGAGGACGCCGGCTCTGCGGCCCCGGAGCTGGAGCCGGATGGAGATGCTGCCGGCGGGTGGGAAGGACTCCGCGAGACGATGACCCCAACGATCACAGCGATGACCAGCAGCGGCACTCCCGCCATCAGCCATACCCGCGGGGAACGCAGAAGAGAATCCCAGCGTGAAGTCAGGGCGACTTCGCTGAGCTGGGTGCTTCTGCCCAGATGTCTCGACGGCATCGGCTCACCGAAGGGTTGGGGAGTGATGGCTGGCTCAACCACCGGGGAGACCGTCTGGCTTGGAGTCTGCCCTGACGCAGGCTCTTCTTTCGTGATCACAGCGAGCGTCAGATGGGGCTCCGACTTCAAAACCTCGAGCTGGTCCTCGTCCATCCACAGATATTCATGCACGCCGAAACGGAGCGGGAAGGGCTTGAGTGGAATCCCGACATAGCCTGAAATCTGCTGATAGAGATCATGTGTCAGCAGAATCTGCGCTGGCCTCGACATGCGCAACAGTGATACAAGTTCACGCGGTGGATCAAAGTCAGCACCCGGCATGTTTGCTGCAGCGTGCTGCTGCGCGTCGATACCGATGGAAACCGCCACCGGCACCGATGGGTTACGCCGACGGAAACCCTGAGCCGCAAGCTCGATCTGCCGTGCAGCAGCGAGAGCATTGCCTATATGCGAGAACCCCGAGATATAAATCAGGTCACTCGACTTCAGGACCGTCGCTTTCCGCGACGCGGCCACATCCTCGATCAGCGCCAGCAACTCCGTCTGGTGAAGTTGATTCTCGCCTTGCGCAGCGCCGGCATCGCGGTGCGCCGACGCCCACAGGCGCACCAGCAGGTCGATCCTGAGAGAAAGATTATCGGCCCCCGAAGAGGTCGGCAACGCGCTGGAAATCGCTGAATCCATTGCAGTTGATGGCTGACGCAGGGGGCAGGAATAAGTGTTGCACGCCGACCAGGAGGATGCTAAAGTTACGCAGGATTATAGCACAGGGCACGGTTTCGAGACCCCCATCTCAGGACACCTGTCTGTTCCGAGGTAAAACTGATGTTCGATCGTGAGATCTGGCGGCGCTGCCGCCTTTTCATTCTGATCGGCTTTCTGTCCTGGGTCCCCGTGCCATCGCAGGCCAAAACGGCCGGACTGAATGCGATTGCGGTTTATCCTGGCAGCAACGGCCAGAACCAGGCGCAGATCGCCAACTTCATCCTCGACCAGAAGAACGAGCTTTACCTGTGCGCGGGCGCCGGGAACATCGATAAATCCGGCTATCGCAAACTCAACAAAGTCACTTTGGCCGTGGGCATGACCCTTGAGCGAAACGCACAGGGCGTTCTGATGCTCTCCGGCCCCAGTCAGCCCGCCGCGTGCGTCGTTCCTGGAAACCTGAAACTTGAGAAAGACCAGGCCCTGAGCCCTTCGCAGCTGGCCGACCAGGCCACCATCGAAGGTACGGTCCTGCCTGGATCCGATCCGCCCATCGCTCAGATGCCGCCCCTCAAGGCCGGCATCATGATCGTCTTTGTGGCGTCTCCCGATGTCGAACTGGCGAACTTTCTGAGAGCGCAACGCCAGAACGACATCGACGGATGGCAACGTTATCTCGCGGCGAACGCCGGCGGACAACATGCTCAGGGTGCAAGAAAAATGCTGTCGGACTTGTATCTCAAAGCCGGCAATGCCGATTTTCAGGCATACGTGAGCTCTAAGTCGACTTCGCAGGCGGATTATTCGAAACTCGCCGATGCACGCCACATGGCCGATCAGGCACATGAGCAGGTCGCCGATGATTCTGCAACTGCGGACCTGAGCAAGCGCGTTCACGCCGAAGTTCTGGAACTGAGCCGGCAGTCTGCTGCGAAGCTCGATCTCTACCGCACAGCTTTGAAGGGGCAGACCGCAGGCTACGTCAATCTGCTTGCCGCCGCGAAATTTGCGGATGGCGCTTACCTGGTGGACCCGTCGATCACAGAGGCAAGTTCTGCCGAGCAGCAGTCGAAACTCGAACAATCGCAGCTGGACAAAGCGTTGCGCCAAACCGAGCAGCAGATTGCGGCGGAGCGTCCCGATGACGCCGCGTTGACTATCTCTCCTTACCAGGCCTTCAAAGACGAAAATCCGAAGATATCGGCCGATCTCAAGTCCATTGTCTCTCTCTGGATCGCAAGAGCGAAGAAGTCCCAGTCCGGCAACGACTGGCAGGGCGCAGTCGACGATCTGCAGAAAGCACAGGCCATGGCGCCGTCGCCTGATACAGCATCGTTGCTTGCAGCGGTCCAGCAACAGGCTCATCTCGCCGCAAATCAGGCGGCAGTGCAGGCTGCTCTGCAGAAAAGCCAGGACGCGCAGGCCGCCGGTGATCCTGTCACGGCCTTCGAAGTCCTCTTCAATCTGCCGCCGGAACAGAAGAGTGCGGTGACGGATAAACTGCAGGCGCTTCAGGAGGACTACGTAAAGGCCGCTGAGCAGCAAGCCGCGGAACTGAAGAAGGCGTCGGAGCCCATTAACGGCCCGGCCGACGAACGTGGAATCGTCACCGCTTACGGGCTGACGGAGCGATGCTTCGAACTCACCGAGGACTCGGCGCTGAAGAATCAGCGAGATGTTCTGGCTGCTGATTTGACAGCCTTCTATCTGAGCCAGGGGAAGAAGTATGCCGAGAAGCCGGACGGGATTGGGCTCAACATAGCCTGGGCCTATCTCACCGAAGCACTCTACTACAGCTCGGCGGTCACTTCGGGAGACGTGCGGGACCAACGGGCTGGTATACAGGCGAAATACAAAGTGAAATCCAGATTGTCGATGCGGGTCGAATTTCGCGATCCTACCTCCCGGCGCGACGTCGTCGATTTTGCAAACCAGCTGACGGATGCCGTTGCAAACGGTCTTGAGTCTCTGGGACAACAGGTCTATGTTCTGAGCGCCTCCGGGGATCCCCTGGTTCCGCCGAATTTTCAGCTGCAGGGAGCTGTGACTCAGCACGATCTCAGGAAAGAAGTGACATCGGTCAGCAAGCAATCGAAGTTCAGGAATGGCTACCGCCCTGAGTCGAACCCAGAGTGGGTAAAGATGAACCAGGATATCGGTCAGGTGCGCGAAGACCTCGGACGAGCCAGGGCTCAGTTACAGGAAGCACAGAGCCACAATAAGAAAAAGGAGATGGAGGCGGCTCAGAAGCTTGTGTCCGATCAGGAACAGAAACTGAAGAACCTCAACGATAAGTTCTATATGGTTCAGCAGACAAACATGGTTCCAATCGAAGATCCATACACTTATATGGAATACGACATCCGCGCTAAACCGGTTGTCGAGATCAAGTTCAGGATTGCGGACAGTTCAGGCACCGATGTAGTTCCTGAAGTTGCTGTGATCAAGGAGAACTCGGACGAGTCGATTAAACGGGAGGGTGTGAACCAGACGGATACCCAGGGTGTCCAGCCCACCGGAATGGAAAAAACCGACGCCGATTTCTATCGCACGTCCGAATACAGTGCCCGCGATGCACTGGTGGCAAAAGCCAGAGACACAGTTCAGGGATTGCCTGCGATTCTGCTGCAGCATGCGGACCAAAAGGCGGCCGGCAACGATTTTGACGGAGCGGCTGAGCTCTATCTTCTGTACCTGAGCACAACGCCGAATGCGGATACCCCTGAACGCAAAAAAGCCAAAGAGTTCCTGATGAAGCAGTTTAATTTTGGCGATCTGGCGTTCCCAGCGCTGGCCCCGTGATCGCTCTTTGTTTTTGGCCTGTGGCCTGGTTGTGAGAGGACATGTGAGCGAATCGTCTCAGACAGCGACGCCTGCACGCATCGGAAAATACGACGTGATTGGTGTGCTCGGGCGCGGCGGCATGGGCGTTGTCTACCGGGCACGCGACGCGCGCATCGGCCGTGACGTCGCGATCAAGACGCTGACCGAGGGCTATTCCGGCAATCCCGACATGCTGAAGCGCTTCTACCAGGAAGCGGGACATACCGGAAATCTGCGGCATCCGAACATCGTCACCGTCTATGACTTCGGCGATGAAGACGGCCAGCCCTACATCGTGATGGAGTGCCTTGATGGTGAGCCACTGGACAAGGTCATCCGCGAGAGCCATCCCCTCCATCTGAGTCAAAAACTCGACATCATCGAGCAGGTGTGCGAAGCGCTTGCCTGTGCGCACACCCGGGGCATGATCCATCGCGACGTGAAGCCGGCCAATATCATTGTGCAACGCGATGGTCTCGTAAAACTGCTCGACTTCGGCATAGCGAGAGCCGACGAGCAACCTGCCGACGGCGCCATAACACACACGGGAACTCTGGTAGGCACACCCTCCTATATGTCTCCTGAACGCCTGCGCGGCGAGCCGTTCGATGGCCGCGCCGATATCTTTTCCACCGGCGTTGTCCTTTATCAGTTCCTCACCGGCAATCTGCCCTTCGGTGGCGACTATCCCGCAAACCTGCAGAAGATTCTGCACGAAGATCCTCCGCCCCTGAAAGACACCCTGTCTTCCTGCCCGCCTCAGATCGATCAGATCGTCGCGCGCGCGCTCGCCAAGGAACCCGCACAGCGATACCCGCATGCCGACGAAATGGCCGCTGAACTGAAGTCGGCAGGGAAGAGGCTGAAGGCGCAGCGACTGAACGATCTGCTCGTAGAAGCCAGGTCGGCGGTTCAGAGGGAGGAGTACTCCCAGGCAAAGATTCTGCTGCGCCAGATCCTGCGCATGGAGGCCGAACACTCAGGAGCCAAGAAGCTCATGGTTTCGGTCGATCAGCATCTCAGCCAGCAGAAGCTGAAACATCAGATCGACCAGCTGACAAAGATCGCCCGTGCAGCGGTCGAATCGCGCGACTGGGATCAGGCCCGCTCAGCTTGTGGGGAGCTGCTCAAACTCGACGCGCAGAACACAGAAGCCGTGGCGCTGATGGCGCAGGCTGATATCGGCCGGCAGACGCGCGAGCGCATCCAGCAGCTCCTGCGTGAAGCCGACACCGCGCGCCAGCATGGCAACTACGACTCTGCCATGCGCATCGCCGGAAAGGCCTGTGAGCTGGATCCTGCAGATTCGCGCGTCCAGGCCATTTGCAGAATTCTCGAGCAGGAGGCGGAGGAAGCGCGCCGCAAAGCGCAGCTGCGTAAGCTCCTCGAGAGCGCTCAGGATCTGATCACCGCAGGTCACCTGACGGACGCCTCCGGAGCGATTGCCGAAGCCGAAAAACTCTCCTCTTCCGATGCCGAGTTACTCCGCCTGAAAGACGAACTTGGCGAGCAGCTCCGCAGAGAGGAGCGAAAGCGTCTCATGACGGTGCTGCAGGACAAGGCCACACTGGCTGTGACTCTGGAGCAGCTGAGCACCGTCATGCGTGAAACAACCGGGGCGCTGGAGAAGTATCCCACCGAGCCGGTTCTCCTGCGACTGAAGCTGCAGCTCGAGCCCCGGCTGCGCGAACAGGTAGCCCGCAAGCTTGTGGCGGAGGTAAGCGAGGCGTGCTCGCAGCTGCCCCCTGCAGAAGCTATCGTGCGCGTTCGTGAAGCGCTGGTTCATCTGCCTGGCAATCACGACCTGCTTGCGCTGGAATCGGCTATCTCGCTCCGGCTGAATCGCGAGCAGCGGGAACAACTGCTGGCTGAACATCTCGCCAAAGCGCGCGCACTTCTTGAGGACAACCTCTATCTGGAAACGGTAAAGGTGCTCGAAACCTGCCAGAGCCAGGGCTTTTCATCACCAGAGATAGCTGAGCTTCTCGAAATGGCGCGATCCGCCGCCGCGGAGCGCGTATCCCAGGACCTGATTGAGCGCAGCTTCCTTGAAGCCAAACAGCTGCTCGAAAAAGAGAATTACGAGGAAGTGCTCAGGCTTCTGCTCCCGGTACTGCAGCGAGCGGATGAGCCCGCACTGCGCAGGTTGCTGGATGAGGCCATGCAAAAACAGCGGGCGATCGAGGAGCGCGTCGCACAGGTAGCAGCAGCGATCCAGGGTTATTGCGCAATGGAAATGTATGACGCGGCCATCGGCCTCATCAGCGCCGAATCCGTGGCCATACGGCAGGTGGAGCAGATCAGATCGGCGCTCCAGAACTGCCGTACACTCCTCGATAACGAAAGCGCGCGCCTGCAGTCCGTGGGGACCATTTACGCCACCCTGGCGGAACCGGAGTGTGTGCTCGCTTATCAGCGTCTGACTACCGGCGAGCAGGCTCCCGTCAGTTCGCCTGCGGTTGCGGATATCGAACAGCGGCTCGGTACGCGCGTCCGGCTGACCATCGATCGCCATGTGAACCAGTCGATCGACGGCGCCCGACAGGCTCTGCGCTCCGAGCAACCCGCTCTGGCCAACGACCTGCTGAACAAAACTGCTGAGTGGCAGACTACGGCCTCTCCCGAGGTTCAGGAGCAATGGAAGGCAGCGGAGGCGGAAATTGCCGCGGCGAGAAAGGTCGTGCGCTTCCGCAACGTCCTCCGTCGTTAGGCGGCAGCTCAGTGCAGAACGGTTCGCAAAAATGCGATGCCAGTCTTACCTGATTTACCTGCCTAAAAACTTCTCCAGTATCGCCAGCTCTTTGTCTGCCCGATCCATGTATTCGTCTGCTGCCGTCAGATCATTCTGGCTCTGAGCTGTGCTGGCTTCGTTGAGATCGTTATTCAGGCGGCTCAGCGCTGCCAGAATGTCACCGCGAAGATCGAGCCCCTGTGCCTGCTGCTGTGCGCGAATTGACTGGACACCGCCTTTCACAGCCTGAGCGCGAGCATCAAGATTCGCCAGCCGGTCGCGGCTCGTTCGAACCTCCGCTGGAGAAGGTCCTGCTGGGGCCGGCGGCTGAGCTGGCCCTGGCTCCTCCGATTGACTCGTGAGCGCCTCGGGCGCGCTAACACTGGTGTAGGACTTTTTCTCAGGAGGCGAAGCGCTGTGCACCCCTTTCGATTTAGAAAGGCTGTCCGAGGGTTTCGTTGCGGGATTGGTGTCCGCAGGCGGCGGTGGAACGCTCGGCTGCGCCGGGGAAGGTCCGTTTGCCGCCGCGTCTGTCGGTGAACCGTTCGCCTGGGTGGCGGAGGTGTCTTGTGCCTGAGCTGACTCAGGAGTTGGCGCCGTCGCCGGTTTTATTGTTGTTGCAGAAGCTGTCGCTTTTGGCGGTCCCGCATCGGCAATGGACTGTGCTCGCTGGCCTGCGTGCGTCGAAAACACATGAGGCAGCAGGAGCGCGGCTGCCGCAAGCGCGGCGAGAGCTGCCGCAGCCCCGGCCGCGACCCACAGGCCGCGATGGCTGCGCGTGTTGGTCTGCGCTCCGGAAATCACGACCGGCGGCGCAAATCCCTGAAGTGGTTGCGCAGGCTGAACCTGACCTGGCGCCGCAGATCCGGCACTCGCTTGCGGAGCAGGCCGATACAGATCCGCGGTGTCGGCAGCTTCCCGAGGGGCCCCTTGTGTCGACTTGAGCGCGTTACGGAACGCCTCGGCCGACTGGAAGCGCTTTTCCGGATCCTTCTCCATGGCGCATAGAATGATGCTGTTCAGCGCCGGCGAGAGCGACGGATTCAGTTCGATCGGCGGCTTCGGCTTTTCGTTCAGCTGCGCATTCAGGACCGTAAATGAAGTGTCCGCCTGAAATGGACGACAGCCGGTAAACATCTCATAAAGCGTTATGCCAAAGGAATAGATATCCGAGCGCGCATCAGCCGTGCCGCCGCGCACCTGTTCCGGCGACATGTAATACACCGAGCCAATGGTTGTGCCTGGGCGGGTCAACTGCAGATCGGTAGTGGACTTGGCGATTCCAAAATCCATGATCTTCGCCAGCCCATGCGACGTCACCATAATGTTGGATGGCTTGATGTCGCGATGAATCACGCCGCGGCTGTGCGCATAGCTGAGCGCGGATAACACCTGCATCCCGTACTCAACTACCTGGGCCTCAGGAACCCTCGACTGGGTCGCGACCTGATCCAGAGTTGACCCTTCAACGAACTCCATCACCATCACCAGCTGGTTTTCACACTGGAACGCGGTCCGCAGCTGTGCGATGTTCGGGTGTTCCAGCCCTGCGAGCGTGCGAATCTCCGCCATAAAGCGGTTTGCCAGTTCCGGATCCGAGGCGTAGTCCGGCAGAAGGATCTTCATCGCTTCCACGCGGTCGGAAATAACGTTGCGAACCCGGTACACGCGGCCCATGCCGCCTGTTCCGAGAATGTCGAGAATCTCGTAGTCACCGACGCGCTGGCCGGCTGCAAAGGCCATAGTCGAACCTCGACGAAGGAGTTTTACCGAAGGACGTGGGGAACCAGGATAAAGAGCACACAGAGTGTACTTTAATTAGTGTTCGGGTGTCGCCGGAAATTTCACGTGCCGGCCCAAAAAATCCTTCCAGCAAACGGGCGCAGATCGACGTGACCCTGCGCGGTCATCGCCATCGGCGTGCCATAATCGCAGCTGATCCCGACACTTGCAGGCCGGTCGCTGCTCCCACCTCTTCCACAACCTGTTGCGCACACGATGTTCCCGATTCCCGGAGGCAAGCAATGAAGTTGCTCGGCAAATTCAATCTCGTGCTCATCGTTGTATTTGGCGTAGGCATTTGCCTGGTCTCGTACTTCGCCCGTCAGTTTCTGATGAACGACGCTCGCCAGCAGGTGATGCGCCAGGCGGAGTTACTGTCAGCGAGTGCCAGCGCAACCAAAGATTACACCGATCAGCAGGTAAGCCCGGTCCTGGTGACAACTGCACAGCACAACACCGACTTTCTGCCTCAGACCATTCCGTTCTACGCCGTCAACACAACTTTTCGCCTCCTTCGCAGGACCTACACTGACTACGACCTCCGCGAGTCGGCGCTGAATCCGACCAACCTCGAGGATCGCGCGACGGACTGGGAAGCAGACCTCATCAACTATTTCCGCGACCATCCTTCCGAAACCAATCACTCGGGCGAGCGCAATACACCTACGGGGCCCGTTCTGTATGTCGCTAATCCTATCGTTGCCGCGCCTGGGTGTTTGCCCTGCCACAGCCAGGTGACGCTGGCGCCCCGATCCATGATCCACCATTACGGAGCCGATCATGGCTTTGGATGGAGACCCAACGAGATCATCGGAGCGCAAATCGTCTCTGTGCCCATGTCGGTGCCCATTGCGATTGCGAGGGAGGGGTTCAGAAACCTGCTCATCGGCCTGGGATCGGTCTTTCTGCTGACCATTCTCCTCATCGACCTGGCTATGTACTTCATCGTGATCCGCCCGCTTCGTCGCGTGTCAAAGAATGCCGACGTTGTCAGCAAAGGCGAAACCGATATGCCGTTGCTCGAAGTAACTGGCAAAGACGAAATCGCTGAGGTCACCGCTTCCTTCAATCGGATGCACACCAGCCTCGTGAAAGCCTTCGAGATGCTTAACGGCTGACTGGGTCTCCCTGGTGGCGCAATCGGGGCTCCGGCTGTCACTTGTTCCTGGACTGCAGAAATGCTGCACGGTCCGCGTCAGTACGGATTTGTTTGGCGGCTTCGCGAAAAATAAAGTCCTCGTCATCGGACTGCGCCGCAAGTTTCTTCACTACGATCCTTGCCACGGGCCCGATGTAGACTGCGAGTTTCCGGCTGATCTCCTCCAGAGGCAGGCTCTGAAGACCGCTCGAACCAGGACGCGGCTGAGGAGACGCGGTACTGGAACGCTGAATCGTAGCTGAAGGGCCGGGCAAAGGCACCGTCGCCAGCTGTTCCGACTGCACAGGTGCTGCGCCAATGGCGCTCAAAAAATCCTCCGCCGAAGCGAATCGCTGCGCAGGATCCTTGGCAAGCGCGACCATAACAGCGTCTGACACAGATATGGGAACGTGCGGCACGATCTGGTGCGGAGCAGTCGGAATCTTCTGCACGTGCCCCATCATGATCTCGTAAGCATTTTCGCCGGAGATGGGCAATCGCCCCGTCAGCAGTTCATACAGCGTCACCCCAACCGCGTAGAGATCCGATCGCGTTGTGGCTTTGCCTCCATTGATCTGCTCAGGAGACATGTAATTGATCGAGCCCAGAAGGTACCCTGGCTGCGTGAGCTGGGCCGATCGGTCGGTGATGGCGATGCCGAAGTCGAGCAGCTTCACAACACCCTCTCCAGTCACCATGATGTTCGTGGGCTTAATGTCCCGGTGGATCACGCCCCGAGCGTGCGCATAGACCAGCGCGTGCAGAATCTGAGCCGCGTAATCAAGCGCCTGCGGCAGAAGGATGGCGCGCCTTTCGCGAAGATCGCCAAGGGTCCTTCCCTCCACAAACTCCATGACCATTGCCAGCTCGTCGCCGTGGTAGAAGGCGTTATGCAGAGCCGCAATGTTGACGTGATTCAGCGAAGCCAGCGTCTGCACCTCACGCTTGAACCGTTCCACCATCTCCGCGGCGCCCGACTGTCCCGGATGCAGGATCTTCAGAGCTTCCCGCCGCTGAGAAATCAAATGCCGGACCTCGTACACGACACCGAGGCCGCCCTGACCCAGCCTCGCTACAACTTCGTAATCTCCGATCCTCTGACCCGGTTCAAGTGACATATTTGTGGCCGGGCTCCTGAACGGCACCCAGGCTGTAGGCATCATAGACCCACGGCGCCCGGCGACTCGACGGTCGTCGGGTGGAGCAAGGCTTATCCTGCCGTCCCTGCGGGCGGCATGAAATCGTTCAGCGAAATCCGGGGCTCGCGGACCTTATTTTCGAAAGACTGGTGGCTTTCTATACAGATGCCGCGTATATTCATCCAGGGTCATCGGGACGAATACCTCCACCAGGATCACGTTGTTGCCGTCGCTGATTGCCGCCAGCCCCTTGTCGCTGTAGACGTTCACGCGGGCGCTCTTGCCGTTGACGCTCGGCAGACGCGCTTCCGGCTTTCCCAACGCTCCTTCCCACGCGCTCACGGCGTCGGGATAACCGCCGCGCGGATGAGTGATGATCAGCAGAACGCGGTCGCCCTTAAGAAATATCGACGCTACGATGTCATCGTAAGTCAGCAGCTGCAGCCCCTCCAGCGAGCCATAAGTGGCTCCCTGAACCTCTCGACCTGGGGGTCCCAGCGCCTTGATGACATCCTGACTTGTTGCGACTCCGGGAGTCAGGCCCCGCCACGTATTTTTCAGCATCGATTGCTCCGTATCCTGCGCTGCCCCCGCCGTCACCAGAAGCCAGAGACTTATGGCAACGATCGCGCGCACGCTCTTATGCGCCATCGCCCATGAGTCTACGGCAAAAATCGTAACGTGCCGGCGATGCTGCTTTCAGTTTGTCCGGGTCGTACATATACAGCATCATGGACTCGGAAAGATCCTCTTTATCGTTCGTCTTCGCATAAGACGTGGGGGCTTTATCGGTACCGGTCTCAGTCAGCACCGTACCTGTTGCGTCCCAGCCGGCCGCATGGTGCCACTCCTTCATAAGGGGATTGTCATTGGAGTTTGCATAGCTCTTGCAGGTGCGCGGATCGAAATTGTTCAGCAAAGCGTGTGCAGTCTCATGCGCAACAGTTCCACGAAACTGCTTTGCCGGATCGGAGAAGTCCTGCGGAAACGACGCAGCGTCGCTTAACACGATCGTTCCACTATCGTCGAACCATTCGCCCATCGTATCGGTTTCCGCAACACACTTGCCGTTCGACGTGATCATCTTATCGGTTCTTCCGAACTGCTTCAGCGGAGCGTTACCGCACTTCCGCAGTGGCTGGTACTTATTCAGTACTTCAGCAATTCCTTTCTTCTCGTCCGCACTGAACGGCTTATTGTGAATCTGATTTTTGACGTCGTCGGAACATTTCTTGTACCTCTGCGACTTTGTAACGGCGTCTGCACCGTCGTCCGTCAGTAATGGCCCCCCGCCGCCACCTCCGCCTCCGCCGCCACCCACAGAAGATTCGTCGTCGGAAATTACGACTTCAGGCACGGTTATAACCGACTGGGACACACTCGCGACCATTCCAGCACCGGCGCCAGCCGCCCCACCTGCTCCGGGCGACGGTGAGCCGATCTCTCCAATAATGCAGTTAGGAGCACCCATGACAATCACGCCGCCGTGCACGGTCAGATCTCCCATCCGCGCGGCCGGCATAAAGTTGATGAAAACCCCCATGGATCCCTTGATGATCACGTCGGGTGGGCCGACGCACGTTGCCATCGTCGTCACGGTTGCGGCCGGGAGAAAGTCGATGAGTACCGTTGGCGCACCCGGAGGCAGGATCGGCCCTCCCACGTGCGGAACGATCCCCGTCACCATGGGACATACGTGCATGTCCGTCACTCTGGCAGCTGGTGGCACAATCGGCTCTCCTTACTCCCTGCCTTTCCTCACCACGTTCAACTTTGCTTGTTGCCTGCCGTCTCAGCAGTTTCCTGCGCAATCTGGACGAGGCTCATCCACCGCTCGAAGTCGTTCCGCACTACTGGCAGTTCAGGCCCGATCGTCGTCAGCGTCGCGATTCCCACCCACTCGGCGCAGCGAATGTACCTCTGTACCTGAATAACAATCCCCGGCGCCATCGGCGCATGTTTCAGGATCAGCAATGCGCCCTCCAATCCATCCGTAACTTCGAAAGGCGCGGGCCCCGCACATTTCACCTGCGTATACATCGCCTGGATCAACTTCATCTGCTTCTCTATGTAGGTTCCGAGTAACTCTTCGGCTTCAATCTGATCCTCACGCAGATGAATATTGCTGGGAAATACTCCCTGCATTTGCTTTTGGATTCCGAATCCGGGAAGCCAAACCCACTCAGCAGGGATTGCCGGAATGATCCATCGCCCAATACGAGCGGGCTCGCTCTGGCCCTCGATTTGTGCAGGATGGCTGCCCATATGACTCTGACTTTGCTGTATTCACTACGTACGTCGTTGATGGCCTCATTTCATTTCCGCTGCGAGTATGGCTTGTCGCCCGGAAAACCTGGATCCTTCGGGCGGTCGGGTCCCTTCGGTGCATCAGGATCCTGCACCGATCCCGGCGTGCCTGGAATTGGCGCTCCACCACTGTTGATCAGCACCATCGTTCCGGAGATCACTACGCCTTCCGGCCCAATCGAGATAAATCCTCCCGGACCCGACAGGCACACTCCCAGCCCGCCCTCTACAACAACATTCATGCCGGCATTCAGGTAAATCTCCATACCAGCCTTGACGTCGTAGTTCATCCCTGTCTGGTTGACCTGATTCAGCCCCACCTGCTGCGAATAGTTCAGCCCCACCTTTTCGTTCAGATTCAGGCCAACGTTGATGTTCGAGTTCTGCGAGATGCTCTCTTTGAGATTGCCCAATACCGTGTGATCGCGGTCTCCGTCGACCTGGGCAACCTGGTTGCCGAGAACATTAATGTGCGCATCACCGCCTATTTGCTGGATCTCCTTCTCCTTGACGCTGCGATGCGAACTGGCGCCAACCGCTTCAAGCTGATTCGAGCCGATTCTCGTATGTTCCTCGGCTCCAACCAGCGTGTGCCAGTTCCGCTCTACGTGTAAGTCGTAGTCGCGCTCCGCGTTCATAAAGATCTGTTCCTTACCCTTCAGGTCCTCAAACCGCAGTTCGTTGGCATTCGCCTCTCCGCCGTCTTTCGAACTCCTGGTGAGAATTCCGGAGAGTGTGTACTGACCGGCCGGATCGTACTTGGGCATATTCACGCCGTTGTAGACCGATCCAACCACAATGGGCTGATCCGGATCACCCTCAAGAAAATCGATCAGAACCTCATCGCCATGCCGAGGCCAGAAGTAGGTGCCCCACCCTTTTCCTGCCCAGGACTGAGCCACACGCAGCAGAGTGTTGTCCGGAGTGTCGGGCTTCCGCTGACGATCCCACCAGAACTGTACACATACCCGGCCATACTTATCCACGAACGAGTCCTCGCCCGACATGGTGACGACCTGGCCAGTGTGCATCCCGTGAACTACGGGCTTGGTTGTTCTTAGCGGCGAACGATAAAGAATCGATGCCGGTGTCGCTGTAAAACGATTGGCGTATGGAACAGGAGGAAGTTTCCTGCGCGTGCGATAGGGCGGTAACTGCTGCACGCTGTGCTCCACCTGCGTGATCAGATACTTGGTGTTCAGGTCGTCCTGCGGGTATTCGCTGATCGAAAAGGTAAAACCGGAAGCCATGGGAATCGCGTTCGATTTTCCGTCCACCACCACTGTCGTCGCATCGCTGGCATCACGCCGAACACCAAGAAACTGACTTGTCAGGTCGGCGATCTTCCCATCGGAATCGGCCTTCTTCAAATAGGCGGCGGCGCTGTCGGCGTAATCATATTGCTCGTTCCGATTGTCGCCGAGTGGCCCCTTGGTGGGCTCCTTCTTGTCGTCTCCTACACGCTTGTAGCGGATAAAGCTGTAGTCCCAGGTCGAGAACTCCCCGGTTACCAGGGTCGAGCTGGAGGTAAAGTCCTGAACCACAAAGTCGTAAAAGCCCTCCGAGTCTCCCGGCTCAGGCCCGTAGCGAAATTCATTTTGAATTTCGCAGTCCTCCAGCACGCTGGAATTGTCCTGCAGCGTGAACACATGCTCTTCATCACTGTGTCTGAAGTAGTAGAGAATCCCATGCTGTTCCATCAGCCGCGAGATGAAGTGAAAATCGGTCTCCCGGTACTGGGTGCAGTATTCCATCGGCGTGTAACTGCCCGAAGTGTCAATCTTCGGGCTGATACTGTACGGACTCAGCACCGCCTTGATAACATCGATCACCGTCTGGTTCTCAAATACGCGCGTATTCGTATTCAGTGTCAGAGTCCAGAGAATGGGCACAACAGCAGCCCGATAATTATTGAACTCCTCGTCCCCGCCGCACATCTCGAAGCTCGAAACGATCCCATTGACATATCGCTCGGTGCCGGCATCGTCGGCACGGATAGCTATCGTAACCGTCTTTCCCACAATATCCTTTGGGTCAATCGTCGTCTGCTTATCCGCCACCATATCCAGCCGGTAGCTGAATAGCTCCGAGATACCTTCGTGGCCCGACAACTCTTCGGGCAGCAGAACGTCCTTGCCCAGCGGGGTCGTGAGGCGGATAAGCCGATCATCCTGTCCAAAAGCAGGCATAGCGTTCGCCGCAACTTTCCCATCGTCCTGAACCGGCGCGGCCGTTGCCGTCCGGGGCTCGGCGATGAAGGTTCTTACTGCCTACCAGGCATACATAAAGCGTCCTTCGGATGAAACACCGATCTGCACCTTGTCCATAGGCTGTTCCTCTGCCATCCGGGAAAGCACGGCTCGCGACATCTCCGGCAGCATCGTGTTCGAAAGAATGTTGTCTACGTTGCGAGCGCCGCTTTCGACCTCGGTGCACCGTTTTGCTACCTCGTCCAGCACCTGCTCGTCGTAGCTCATCAGGATTTTATGATTCTCCAGGATCCGTTTTTTTATCTTGCCTAACTTCAGCCGGATAATCTGTTTCAGTGCTTCATCGCGAACCGGAAAATAGGGAACGACCATCATGCGCCCCAGAAACGCAGGTTTGAAAATCTTGTTCAGCTCCGGTTTAATGGCCAGCGCCAGCCCCTCGCTGTCGGGCATCGTCTCCGGATCAGCCGTCAGCTTCATCAGCGTGTCAGTCGCGGCGTTGCTGGTCAGAATGATGATCGTGTTCTTGAAGTCGATCGAGCGGCCCTCACCGTCTTCCAGATTCCCCTTGTCGAACACCTGATAGAACAGCTCCAGGACATCGGGGTGCGCCTTTTCGATCTCGTCCAGCAGCACGACCGAATACGGCCGCCGCCGAACCGCTTCGGTCAGCACCCCCCCCTCGCCGTACCCCACATATCCAGGCGGCGAACCCTTCAGTGTCGAAACCGTGTGCGCCTCCTGAAACTCCGACATGTTGATCGTGATCAGATTGCGCTCTCCTCCATAGAGAAGATCTGAAAGCGCCAGCGCCGTTTCCGTCTTTCCCACACCGCTTGGCCCAACCAGCATGAACACGCCGACCGGTTTCCCGGGATCGTCCATCCGTGCGCGCGAAGTTACGATACGCTGCGCGATGGCCGCCAGAGCATGGTCCTGACCGATCACGCGTTTGCGCAGATGCCCATCCAGCTCCAGCAGCGCGGCAATCTCGTCCTTGACCATCTTGCCCAGAGGGATGCCCGTCCAGGCGGAAATCACCTCGCCCACAATGCGCTCGTTCACGCAAACATGCAGCAGCGGATTCTCGCCCTGCACCGTTGCCAGCTCGCTTTCGAGCGCCTGCAATGCCGCAAGCGAAGGCGTCTCGCCCGTCTCTTCTCCATTCTCAGGAGCGGTCTTTTGTGCACCAGTTTCCAGCGCCTCGCGCATGGTGCGGATCCGCCGCACGAGATCGACTTCCTTTTCCCACTGCGCTTTAAGTTTTGCCACCGAAGCCTCGGCGGCACCAAGCTGCTCCTCGATCGCGCTCAGTCGTTCGGCGTGATTTTCTCCGACAGTGGATTCTCGTTCCAGAATCTGCTTCTGCACCTTCAGATCGTCGATGCGCCGCAGCGCATCCTCCAGCGCCGGAGGCGTCGTGTTCTGTCCCAGAGACAGCCGTGCGCATGCCGTATCCAGCACGCTCACCGCCTTGTCCGGCAGCTGCCGTCCGGCCAGATACCGGTGCGAAAGCCGCACGGTCGCCGTAACCGCTTCGTCCAGGATTCGCAGCCGATGATGCTTCTCCAGAGCCGCAACCATGCCGCGCAGCATCGTGTCGCACTGCGTCTCGCTGGGCTCCTCGACCTTCACCACCTGGAAGCGCCGCGCCAGCGCAGCATCCTTCTCGAAGTACTTTTTGTATTCGGACCACGTCGTCGCCGCGATCGTCCGCAGCTCGCCGCGCGCCAGAGCCGGCTTGAGCAGGTTCGCTGCGTCGTTTTGACCCGCCTGCCCCCCAGCTCCGATCATCGTGTGCGCCTCATCGATAAACAGCACAATTGGATGCGGCGACGCCTTCACCTCTCCGATCAGGCCCTTCAGTCGGTTTTCGAACTCCCCTTTTACGCCCGCCCCGGCCTGCAGCAGCGCCAGATCCAGGCTGTGCAGCTGCACATGCTTCAACGCCGGCGGCACATCGCCCGCGGCGAGTCGCAGGGCAAACCCTTCAACGACCGCCGTTTTTCCCACGCCCGCTTCGCCTGTCAGAATCGGATTGTTCTGGCGGCGGCGCATCAATATATCGATCACCTGGCGTATTTCCAGATCGCGTCCCAGGACCGGATCGATCCGCCCCGCTTTCGCATTCGCCGTCAGGTTCACCGTGTACTGATCAAGGTGCGGCGTCTTCCCTGAACCCGCCGGCCTCGCCTCCGCAGCCTCGCCCGGCCCCGCACCCGCCTCCATCGGCGCCGCTGTCTCGCGCGACTTCTCGGTGATCGCGAAGAAGTCCTTGCGCAGCGCCTCGGATGGAATGAGCTGCAGCTCCTTGCTGACATCGCGGATTACGCGTGAAAGGTCTTCGTTCGAGAGCAGAGCAAGGAGCGTGTAACCCGTGCGAATCTGCATCGTGTCGTATTCGATCGTTGCAATCGTCCACGCTTCCGTCAGCATTTCCACCAGCAGCGGACTGAACGCAGGGCTGCGCGCATTTCCGCTTTTCAGCCGGTCGAGGCTGCGCTGCAGTTCTGAGGTCAGACGCGATCGATCCACGCCGTACTGTTTCAGAATCAGCGCCAGGTCGTTATCCGAACTATCGATCGCCTTCAGCAGATAGTGCTCGATCTCGATATCGTAGTGCGTGCGCGAAACACACAGCCCGGCAGCGGCCTCCAGCGAGTTGCGGACTGCATCATTCAGCTTGCCGATCAGGGACTTCAGGTTCAGGCTCATGCAAACGGCTCCTGGAGTAACTAAGAATTGATCCCTACGACAACCGGTACGTCGCTTCATCCGGATCACGATCGATTGGCCGATTCCTGATCCAGCTCACCAGCCCCAGACGCGCGACCTCATCTCCGCCCAACTCCGTCGGAGGCGTCTCCTCCCGCTTCAGCACAAGCTGCACAACAAAATCGAATTCCCGATTTGTATACAGCCGCAGCCACGCATGCAATTCGACGCTGGCTGGCGCCCCAGGCAAAAATTCCTGGTAGCGGACAAAACTCATCGGACCGAGGCGAATCGTCACGGTCCCGTGCTGATCCCAGATCTCGTCTCCAACGATCGTTCCCATTCCAAGGCGCTCGCAGAACGCTCCGCTGTCGCGCAGGAAGCTGAGGTTATCTGGAGGCAGTCGATTCCAGCTTCCCGTAAACTGATCCACGCCCACCGGCACGTCGAAGTAGTCTTCCAGCAGTTGTCTCAGCCCCTGCGCGGTCGGGCGCCGCTGCGCCAGCAGGCTTGCGTAGTACAGGCATGCCTCATCGGCAATATCCATGCGATGTGTCAGGCCTTTGGTGCCAAGGCCGATCAGATGCAGCAGCTTCTCGCTTACCAGATCATCGGTCGCACCGGTCCGCTCGTAGGCAATATAGAACCGATACTTTTGCCAGCCACGGTAGAACAGCGAAATAATTCGATGGTTGAAAATATCGAAGAAGTCACCCGGCCCGTGGTCCTTTGCCCGCGCCCTCTCCAGCAGAAATTGGGTGTAAGGATCGGGCAACGCCCCGATCGCTGCACTCAGGCCCATAAAGTTCACGCGCAGTTCCGGCTGTCCTTCCTCACCGGCGCGATAATCCGCGATCTCACTCGGTGGAAACGAAAACGTCGGTACCGGCTTGAAGCGCACTACCTCCGACGAAGGAGTTACAAACAGTCCTACCGGATTCCGCTCCGGATGAAGCCGTTCCAGCAGCCGGACCGCCTGAAAGAACTGCACTGCGTACGGCTCCTCTTCCAGCAGAGAGCGGAGAGCCTGGTACTTCAAATCAGCGGTTTGTAGCCCGCTTTCGGTGGCCATACCCCAAGCATCTCCTTTCTCTGATTGGTTCGCGCTGCCAGCTGGCAGAAGCTGTTGATCGATGTGTAGCAGCCGAGAAATCGATCGAGCACATTGGCAAACAAGTAGGCGCCTCCTCCCACAAACTGGCGCTCATCCAGTTCGATCTCCACCCGTGTTCCGCGTGCAGGCAGGCTGCCATAAATCGAATCCATGATGGCGAAATGCGGCCTGGATGTCAGCTGTGCTATTCCCCCAATCTGGTTCTCCATGTAACTCGAATCTGTGAAGTTATGCAGGCGCAAAATTTCCTGGAGCGAAGAAACGCCCTCCTCGGTTATGGACAAATAGTTCAGCGATAGTTGCGACACGAGCCGCCATAACTGGCCCTTCGCATCCGGTGGGTGATACGTCGGCGTGGGCCGCCGCAGCGCCCGAATGCGGCTCAGCACCGGGTACTCTTCCGCCACAAAATCGCCTTCCTCGACCCCGTAGGGCAACCGCGAGGGTAAATCAAAATTCGATACCGAGCAGCGAGCCGTCAGCACCTCCGCATTCGGTTCGGTAAGTACACCGTCGACGTCCACCAGAGAGAGGTAAATGGACGACGGCTCCCGCTCACCCAGCGGACTCATCCTCCGCACAGCGTGCCAGTAAACATGCGCGCTGTTGCTCCGCGCCCGATAGCGGTAGGCGTAGAGCGGCTCCACCGGGATGTTGTCGCGGCGGGCCGTGTTCGATGCCGTGACTTCGTCGATGGAGAAAACCTCCGTTGTGTCCTGATGTCGCACATCGGGAATAACGCGGTATTCATGCCGCGCATGGCTGATGAGGATCGGCTCCGCCACCTGCGAGCGCAGATTGATCACCGGCGTGCAGCCCAGGCGGAAGGTGCGAGCGCTGACTCCGGTCTCAAGATCCTGATGTCGCTCCGGGCGCTCGAATTTCGAAACGCACAGCAGGATTTCCGCGTGCCCTGAACATCCCGCTTCGGCGATGGCCTCCAGACCAGTCAGTTCGAAGAACAGAAACTTCTCTGAAAATGTGAAGTACTCCTGCAGCAGGCGATAGCCGTCGAACGATCGTTTGGGAAATGGCAGCAGTGCCTCGTCCTCTTCGAATCCCATGGCCCGCAACTGCGATGGCGGAATACGAACAGCCTGGCTCCCGCGTCGCTCCGGATTGCGCACCAGCACCGACATGCAGTTGTGCGCCAGCAGCTCATACAGCGTGTGGACGACATTCGTCTCACCGGTCAGATGAAAGACCAGCCGGTTCATTCCCAGTTGCTGGAAGCTGACATCGCGGGCACACTCCAGGTGCATGCGCACTGCCCCGGCAGCTCCGGGCATCCGCACCGGATCGCTCAGTCGCTCCGGTTGACGCCACTCGCACTCGCTCACCGTCACCGGCCATATCTGTACCGGATAGGCCGTCCGGAACCGGCAGGGTTGCCCGTCGACAGTCAGCCGCGTCACCAGCGATGTACCTGCAGGCATCACCATCCCCGCCGTCTGTTTCCCCTGCTCCGGATCCGGCAGGCACTCCACCACCGACATAGAAGGTATGGGTCGCAGGTAATGCGGCGAAACAAGCCCCAGCAGCGCGGAGGTGATCTCCGGGAAATCGTCGTCGATGCGCAGATGAACCCGCGCCGCCATGAAGGCAAATCCTTCCAGCAGCCGCTCCACATGGGGATCATCGCAGCGATCCGGCTCAAGCAGCAGCCGGCTGGCCACACGCGGATACCGCTTGGCGAACTGTCCGCCCAGCTGACGAAGATAACCGAGTTCTCGTTCGTAGTACTCCAGCAGCTCTTCGCGCATCGTCTTACTTCACCTTGTATTCACCGCTGAAAAGTTCAAGCACGGTATCGAAGGCGACCTCCTCCGGAAACGGATCCATCTTCATCGTCGCCTCAATGTGAAAACGCAATCGCCGATCGACCTTGTCGGACTCTTCCAGAGTCACGCGCGCATCCATCAGGCGGGGCTCGTAATTGCGAAGACAAAGCTCCATAGCAACACGCAACTGGCGATGGTCGGACGCCGACGACAGCCCCAGTGAACTGATGTCCGGCAGCCCGTAGTCGACGATGGTGCCCCGCGCTCCCGGGTAATCCGCCACTTCCGGAATCGGGGACTGGCGCGTGTTCAACAGCCACTCCACATCGCGCTTCAGCGCTTCCTTGAAGAACCGAATCGACTGCGCTCGATTCTGCGGCCAGTCCTCCACCGCGACCAGCCGGTCCAGCACAGACTGCGTCACCAGTGCTTCTGTGGTCGAACGTGCCATCCGGTTACCCCTTCAGATCACCTGGAAAAATCCATCGCCGCAATCGGGTCGATGCGGCACAACCGCGCAAACAGCGCCTCCCTCTGGCCGTTATCACTTCCCGCATCCAGACAACGAAGCAGCAGCGCCAGGGGAGGCGAGATCGCTTCGGCTGACTCCCACTCTTCGAGCCTTCTCTCTTCAATCTCCCTGACCAACTCTTCCAGAACCGGATAGGCAATCTTCCCCTGTCCCGCATTCATGCAGAACTGGGCAATCTGCAAACGACGCTGGAATCGCGCGCGACCGCTCGGCTGCTGCGCGGCATCGCGCGTCAGAATCTGCAGCGCCTGCGGCAACTGACCGCGCCGAATGAAGTCTCGCGCCAGTTCCAGAACATCCGGAACCTCGGCTCCCGTGCCTTCCCCTTCGTGAGCCCGCGGCGAGGCTGGGAGTTCCGGTTCAAGAGCGGGCGCGCTCTCTACCGACGGCTCGGGTGGTTTCGGCAGAACGGTTTCCTGGAGCCACTTCTGAGTCTCCGCATTTGCCGCCGGAGTGTCATCGCACAGTGTCCAGGCCGGTATCTCGGGAACATCCTTCAGCAGGGACTGCACCGTCGCTACTACCGTGGAAGCAATGGCCGAGTTACTGCTCTCACTGGCCGCCTTCCAGATATATCGCTGCAAATCCAGCCACGCCCGCCCGCATGGTTCCCCCGCGGCGGCGATACCCGCCTTCAGCAACTCCTCCCAGTTTTCTTCCATCGCCAGCCGCTTCAGGTTCTGGCGCGTCTCACCCGATGGAGAAACCAGGAAATCGTACGAAGCCCAGCTTCCCTGTTCGCGCATTTCTCCCAGACGGATCGAAGTCTGCAACAGATATGCAACCGGACTCGAGCTTTTCTCTTTTTGCAGGAAACGCGCACAAACCTGAATCCGTCGGACTGCGTCCTCCCAGTCGGAAGGTTCTGCCGGCTCACCACCCCTGCGCGGCGCCTTCGCTGCCTGAGCGGGCACCTCCTCGGCAACCGCGGTTTCCTGCGCCTCCGGTTCCGGCTCAGGCTCGGGTTCGACTTCCTTCGCCGCAGGCTTGTCCGGCTCCAGCTTGAGCTTCTCATTCAGCAGCGAAGTAATAAGCTGCCCCACGTGCTCCAGAGACTCCTTCAGCTTGCCAAAGCCCGGAGTGTCATTTCCATACCGTTGCTCGCAGAAGACCTGCATGGCCTCAACGGTGTCCCCAGCCGACTTCAGCGAGTTTTCCAGGTCACGATAGAAAGCCTTGGGAGTTGATGCAAACGACTTATCGAAATCCTCGGCAGTTAGCTTTCCTTCCGCAATCGCTCGTTCGCGCGCCTCGCGCTTTGCGTCGCTCGAAGCAGCATCGGCTTCATAACCGATGGTCCGCGAAGCCTTGTAGTCGAGGAAACTGAGTTCGTCCAGGGTTATGCCGGAGTCGCGGAGGATGCCGCCCAGCCGGTTTGCGATCCACTCCACCGGAACCGCCCGCATGCCGGCGTCACCTTCGTCGATCTCCGGATAAACCGTTTCCCAGAACTGTTCCTGCAGACTAAACATCAGTTGCAAACAAGGCTGCAACTGACTGAGCCCCTCGCGCCGAACATGGGCTTCGGTTAACCAGGCCGCAAGCTGCAGATCTTTACTCTTCGTGGCCAGTGCCTCCCCGGCCAGTTTCATCACAAGAGCGTAGTCCGCCTTCTTAACAGGCCGTTCCCACCCGCGGCTGGGGAGTGTGTCGTCGTCTTCGGTCCGGGCTTCCTTAATCTGATCGTAGATGCGCTCATAGCGCAGGCTGACCCCTGAAGGATTGTCACCCGGAATCGGATTCAGCAGATCATCACGTAAGGGCACTTGCGGCCGTCTCCCCGGCACTATGAATAGTCAGCTCTCGCACTTCCAGAAGCGGGCTCTCTTCATCAGCCGTAAGCAGCGTTTTTTGCCCACTGGGAACCGGTCCATATTTCGGGTCCTCTTCCCAGACGGTTAGCCGTCCCAGACGAACCGCATCGTTACCATTGCGCCAGGAAAGCGGGGCCAGGACCGGCAGGAGAATTTCTCCCAGATCCTGCAGCCGAAACTCCGGCGTTGTGCGCACAATTGCCGGCAGCCACAGCAGATCGCGAAGCCGCTTTGGCGCCTCGGTCGTTATGGATTCAATGTACGCATATGGAATCCAGTTATAACTTCCCGCGATAAATGCTTCCAGATTCGCCCCGATCCGCGGATCCGCGTCAACTATCTCCGCGAAGTCGAGACCATTGAGTTTTCCGGACGCAGACGGATGCGCAGAAGACAGCGGTAACTCATCTTTGGCGAACATCGCCTGGCGGATCTGCTCGGCGTGTAGCGCAGAACGATAGAGCAGGGCTCCCGCCGCGGCTTCCTTACTGCTGTCGGAGAGAATGTCCAGCTGCTTGCCGGCGCGCTCGTATTCTCCGGCAAAACACAGCAATTCGAAGAGAAAAATGCGGCGCCTGGTGTCGAGCGGCTGTTTCTTCAGCTCGGCACCAAGCGCATTGATGGCCTCCCGTAACTGGCCGGCCCGGTACAGAGAAAGCGCATCCATAAGTGGACTTGCTATGCGGCCTTGTTTTCCTTCAGGTTGTAGGAGACCGGCCCGGTACTGGTCAGGTTCCCTTCTTCGTTCTGCGTCGAGTAGTCGATCTTGATGTCGTTATAAGTGAACGACACACTGATCGTCGGAACTTCGCTCGAAGCAGAAATCTGCAGGCTTGTAACGAACATTTCCTTGAAATCGACCTTCAGATAGGGTTTCCCTTCCGCACCGGACTTGACCGCGCTCATCGTAGCGGTTTTGATATGCTGCCCGGTCACGATCGACTTAAAGAACTTCGGTGTCGCCTTGTCAAAGTTTGTCGTGATGGTAAAGTCTGACAAATCTGCCTTGCCGGCCCCCGATCCGCCCGTGCCTGCAACCGAGGATACCTGCGATGCGCCCCAGCTCCAGCTCATAATCTGGATCTGATTTTTGAAATTGGCATCGGCAGATTCACCTTCCACACCATCGAGTTTCAGATAGTAGTCAACCGCCATCGTCGTCTCCTTTCTGGGCACTTCTCCTGCTGTCCGCTCCTCCGGCGACCGCGCTGGACGAGCGGGCTAAGATTGTTTCTATGCCCGAGCCGACTGGGGAAGTTCGGCTACCAGGCGCAGCGAAATCGACAGCTCATCGAGCTGAAAATGCGGTTTCAGAAACGCTACAGCGCGATACGCGCCGGGCTTGCCGGGTACTTCCGTGACTTCAATCGAGGCTTCACGAAGAGGCAGTTTCGCCTTCGCCGCCTGCGATGCGTTATCGTCAGCGCAAACGTAGCCGCTGATCCACTGATTCAGGAATTTCTGGCAGTCCTGCCGCGACATAAAGCTGCCGATCTTATCACGCATGATCGCCTTGAGATAGTGCGCGAAACGCGACATCGCCAGAATGTACGGCAACTGGGCGGAAAGTCGCGCGTTGGCGTTGGCCGCCTCTTTGTCGTAGACCCTTGGCTTGTTCACCGTCTGCACGCTGAAGAAAGCGGCATAGTCGGTTCCCTTGCAGTGAACCAGCGGGGCCAGTCCCTGATCCGCCAGTTCCTTTTCGCGCCGGTCCGTGATTGCCACTTCGGTCGGGCACTTCAGTGCAATATCGCCTTCGTCCGTCCGGAACGTGTGCGCCGGAAGCCCTTCCACAAGGCCTCCACCCTCCACTCCGCGGATCGCCGCGCACCACCCGTATTTTGCAAACGAGTTAGTGAGCCGCGCAGCCAGGGCGTAGGCCGCATTGCTCCAGAGATACTTTGAGTGATCGCTGCCGTCGACCGATTCCTCGTAATCGAACGCTTCCAGCGGCTTGGTATCCTTGCCGTAGGGCAGGCGGGTGAGGATGTGAGGAAGCGTCAGCGCCACATATCGCGAATCTTCCGACTGCCGGAACGACTTCCACTTCGCGTACTCCGTGGAATCGAAGATCTTGCCGATATCGCGAGGCGCACCTAACTGCGTATAGTTACCCAGATTCAGCAATTCCGAACTGGCTGCGCTCATGAAAGGTGCATGAGCGGCAGAAGCTACCTGAGATATCCGCTCGAGTAACTCGATATCTTCCGGCCCGCGGCCGAATTCGTAGTCTCCCACCAGAGCCGAAAACGGCGCTCCGCCGAAGACGCCGAACTCCTCTTCGTACACCTTCTTCCAGAGCGCGCTCTGATCGAATTCCGAAGCCCGCTGCAGGTCCTTCAGCATTTCTTTCTTCGATACGTTCAGAACCTTGATCTTCAGCATGTCGCTGGTTTCCGACTGGTCCAGCAAATACTTGATGCCGCGCCAGGTCGCCTCAAGCTTCTGGAACGTCGGGTGATGCATCACTTCATTGAGCTGGAGCGAAATCAGCCGATCGATCTGCGCGATGCGTGTCTGAATCGAAGCTTCCGCGTCGCGCGTCAGAGTCATCTGTCCTTCAAGCACCTGGGAAACGAATTCCTTCACCAGATCGCGGCCCCGCTCCATCGTCGCCGCGTCGCGGTTAAACCGCCCCTGGGACACAATCTGGTCGAGCAGCCCCTGCTCTGAAGTCTGCTCAACCGCAGCTGCCGCCGCGGCACTTGCAGCTTTCTGCGCACTCATTGCTCACCTCCCGACTTCCCAAGCTCGGCGCGAAGTTTCTCGCGTGTTTCCGTATTAGAGACAGCTTCGAACAGTGCCTCATCCAGCTTGTCGTTCCCCTGCAGGCTTCCCCGCAGGTCCGACAGCCGTGTGCGCAGATCCAGCAGCTCCTTCAGCGGCCCCACCTGCTGCGCGACCCGGTCGGGCGAGAAATCGTCCAGGCTCTCGAATTTCAGCTCCACAGGGATCTGACCGGCATCCTCGCTGAGCTTGTTCGCCACAGCATAGGTCAGACGCGGGGTCATTCCCTTCAACACGGTGTCAAAATTATCCGGAGTGATCTCGACGAACTTTCGATCTTTCAGGGCCGCCAGAGGCTGCTCGGGCTGCCCGCTCAGGTCTCCCAGAATGCCCATAACAAAAGGCAATTCCTTAAGCTCGATCGCATCACCGACCTCTACGTCATAGGTAATGTGGACCCGCGGCGAACGTACGCGGTCAAGCTTGTGCTGTGTGCTCTCTCGTGCCATCTCATCTCCTCCAGTCCCGCGCGACCAGCAAGCCAGACGTCGACACTTTCCCGGTCCCCTCCGGGATCATGCACTTCGCTGTCATCGATCGATCCTGCCGGCAGTGCCAATCGGATGCGGGGTTTTTGGCGCTCGTGCGAGGGGAGGACTGATTATTGCCTCTGCCTGTGGACCTGTCAAGCCAATCATCCAGTGAATCCAGCAGGCCTTCCGTTTCATCTTCGGTCGATTGTTGAGTGACTGCTCTGGTGTATACTCAACCCCCTGCGGGGAGCCTCCATGCGGCAATTACAGCCTGTTGTCTGGTCCAAGGGCGTCTTTTTGTCGCCCCAGCACCTTCAGGCACAGGACCGGTTTTTCGAAGACAATCTTCGCTTTGTCTCCGACGCGCTCACTTTCCGCAGCTGGGGCTTCTCTTCTCTTCAAATCGATACGGCGGGTCTGAGCGAAGGCCGCCTTACCGTTCTTTCCGGAACCGGCGCTTTCCCCGACGGGCTCCTGCTCGACATGCCCGACTCCGATGCCCCGCCCCCGGCCCGCACTCTGGACGAATGTTTCCACCCTGGCCAGGAGACCTGCTCCTTCTGGCTTGCCGTTCCCCAGGAACGTCCCGGCGGCACTAATGTCGCCCTCCAGCGAGGCAGCGTCAGCACCCGTTTTTATGCCGATCTCCAGATGATCCGCGATGAAAACAGCTCCGGCGTGGAGAAGCCGGTCTCGCTGGCCCGCAAGAACCTGCAGATCCTGGCTGAAGGCGAAAACCTGCAGGGTTCGATCGTGCTTCCTCTGTGCCGCGTTCAGCGTACCGAAGCCGGAAGCTATCGGCTCGATCCGCAGATCGTTCCACCCCTGCTCAACATCAAAGGCAACGATCTCATCACCGGAATCCTGCGCGGCCTGCTGGAGTCGCTCATCTCCCGCAGCAGCCAGCTGGCCGGCACCCGACGGCAGCGCACCGAGTCCCTGGCCGACTTCAGCGCCTCCGACATCGCAAACTTCTGGCTGCTCTACACGATCAACTCACATCTGCCCGTCATCCGGCATTTCATGGAATCCGACCGCGTCCATCCAGAGCCCCTGTTCCTGGAGATGCTCTCTCTGGCCGGATCCCTCACCACCTTCTCCACGCGAATCGAGCCCCGTGACCTGGCCCAGTATGACCACGAACAGCTCGGGTCGTGCTTCACCACCCTCGACCTCACCATCGCCGAGCTTCTCGAAACGGTGATTCCGAGCAACTTTGTCGCTCTGCCCCTCCGCAAGGTCCGCGATTCGATTTACGCAACCGCCATCGACAAGGACCGCTACTTCGAAAACTCGCGCCCCTATCTGGCAGTTGCTTCCGATCTGCGCGATGCCGATCTCATCAGCCGCACTCCGGCTCTGGTCAAGACGTGTTCAGCGACGCATATCGAGCAGCTCATTCGCCAGGCGCTTCCCGGACTGAAGATGACCCATCTTCCTCGTCCGCCACGGTCTATTCCCGTCAAGCTCCGCTATCAGTACTTCAGCCTCGATCCCAGCGGCCCTGTGTGGGAATCCATCCTGCGCGCGCGCAACTTCGCTGCCTACGTGCCGGGAGAAATTCCCAATCCGGAGATGGAGCTGATTTTCCTCTTCGCGAACCCTGACTGAGGGCCCCGCGCGCCTTACCGGTGGCGCAGCACGAAAAACAGCACCAGCAGAATCGCCAGCATCAGAAATACATTCACCAGCAGAATCAACGGGAGGTATTTCTGCAATCCGCCTGGCTGTGGCGCGGGAGCTGCAGCGGGAGGAGGAGGTGGTGCCTGCATCTGTGGAAATGCAAACGCCGGCGGCGCCGGCATCTGCGGGGGAGACGCGGCCCCACCTATCCCCATCTGCGGCATCGCCGGCTGGCCCGGCATTTGCGGCATCGGGGGTCGCGCCACGGGCTGTGCCGGATTAGGGGTCGGACCCGCAGCCGCAGCTATCCGGGCCTGACTCTCCCGCAAGGCCGATGCGGAGATGACCCTGGTATATTCGCCTGGTCCCGCGGCAGACGGAACAACGGGAGCTGCTCCCGGCGATGACGGTGGCCCCGATTGAATCGGCGGCAACGGAGAAGCGGGCGGCAGCGAGGATGCCGGCAGGGGCGTATTCGGTGCGGCCGGCTCCTTTTGCGAAAGGCTCTCCAGCAGCTGCGTGAACCCGCCCGCCGCTCCTGGACTCGACTGAGGCGGCGCCGTTTGCGGCAGATCGGCAGCTTTGGGGGTCACAGGACTCTGATTCAGCGCCTGGAATAACTGGGTAAAGCCTCCCTGCGCAGGCAGGGACTCCTCGAGCCGCACCGGAGCTGCCGGAAAAGCGGGCTCAATCCTGGACACAGGGGACCAGGCGCTTCCTCCGGGTTCAGGCGCCGGATCGCTCTTGGCAAAAAGCTGCGTCAGCGAGTCAGGATTACCGCTCGTCGGCCTTGTAGCGGGGGGCTGCGACGGGGGAGCGAAGGGTGCTGGCGATGACTCAATGCTCGAGCTGCCCCGCTGGTTTGGAGCCTGCACCGACTGAAACAACTTTGTGAACTCTCCGGGCCCGCCTGGTTGCGGCGCTGGCGCCAATGGTGCGGGTGAATTCGCGCTCGCGTCAGACTTCGCCGAAAGCTCACGGAAAGCCCGGGTAAAGCTTCCTAACGCTGGCCGGCTCGCTTCGGGCACTATTGGGTCCGGCGGTTCTGGCCTCGTCGAGCGCACCTCGATCGGCGCAGGCTTTTCGATCGGAACCTGCCTGAACACTCCAGCCAGGTCCTGCTTCGCCGCCTGGGGCTTCACCCGCTGTAGAATGCGTGTCACTTCTCCGGGCCCGCTGACCGGCCCAGGCGTTCCTCCCGCCTTCGCCTGAGAGGCCGCCGGCGTCTGCGCGGGCGCGACCCGACCTTCCGGTGTCGCATTCACGCGCAGGAGAGGTTCCTCACGCCTGCTGTCCGCCGTATCGTGGCTCACCGGGGCGGGCGCATCAACCTGGGGCGCATTCGACTGCCGCAACAAAGAAGCCAGCAGATCGTCTTCGCCGGCAGGGCGAGGCGCGATCGTCTCCCGCCCAAAAATTCCCGTAGCACTGTTGGGGTCGCGGCCTGGCGCGGCCCCCTGGTCGGGGCCTCGCTCTTCTTCATCCGGCTTTTTGAAATCGCCCATGGAGCAAAGCGCTTCTTTGCGCCATCAGGGTACATGGCCGCATAGCGCGCCATCAATCGAAAACACGTTACCTGTGCTCGAGCCTCATCCCACTTTGGTGGTGCCCCTGGCCCGTATACCCTTCCGGCGGTGCGCCGTTTGGTGCAATCCCCCTTTTACATGCAGCGAATACGGGGCCGTCACCCCAATGCTTGACAGCAAAGTACGCTCATCCTACGATGCACAAACACACGCGGGCAGCAGGATTTGGCCGGTAAAGCGCGCCGTTCGCTCGTGACCACTTTCTTTGCACAGAACTCCGCCACCCCGTTTTTCAAGATGGTTCGAACGCAATGAAATTTCTGTCACGCGTCGTCTGGTCGGAGGGAATGTACCTCAGCCCTCACCATTTCCAGACCCAGAGCCGCTACTTCGAAGATTCCATCGCGTTCCTCGCGAACAATCTCTGGCGTGAGCCGTGGGGTCTGCTGCGCCTCGAACTCGACGACAAAGCCATCCGCAACGGCCAGGCTGTTCTCCTCCACGCGTCCGGCATCTTTCCCGACGGCATGGCGTTCGAGTTGCCGAATTCCGATGCAGCTCCTCCTCCGCGCACCCTCACCGAAGTCTTTCCCGTCACCGACGCGGCTCTGCCCCTGTTTCTTACCATTCCCTCCCGCCGCGACAGCGGCTTTGACTGCGATCCGGGAACCACACCCGACGGTGCGCGGTGGTCGCAGCTGATGCGTGTGGTCCGCGACGAAACCAACGGCGTCGACGAGCGAGAGATCGGTCTCGGCCGCAAGAACCTCCGCATCATGACCGATGTCGAGCTGAATCCGGGCCTGCTTTCCATCCCCATAGCCCGGGTTCTCCGCGACGGTCGCGGCCATCTCATCTACGACGACAATTTCGTCCCCGCCTGCCTTCGAGTGAACGCCAGCGAAGCTCTGATGGTCATGCTCAGGCGCCTCCTCGAGGCGGTGGCCGAAAAGAGCACGACTGTTGCCCGCGGCGCGCACCGCCAGGGCCGCTTTGAAGCCGGCACCTCCGCGCTCGACGTCGCAAACTACTGGTTCCTGCACGCGCTCCACAGCGCGATGCCGCCCCTGCGCCATCTGGTTGACACACTGCACGCGCACCCTGAAGAAGTCTTCGTCGAGTTGTCGCGGCTCGCTGGCGCCCTGTGCACCTTTTCCATGGACTCGGATCCGCGTCAGCTCCCCACCTACAATCACCGCGATCCCGGACCCGCTTTCCGGGCCCTGGACCTGCACATCCGCCGTCATCTCGAAATCGTCGTCCCTTCCAACACCGTCACCCTGAGCTTCCACCCCCTCGAGCCCTACATCCAGGCCGCCGATGTCACGGATGAACGCTGCCTCCGCCGTTCTCGCTGGGTTCTGGGCATCCGTTCCTCGCTCGGCGAATCCGAGCTCCTCCGCCAGGTTCCCCGCCTCGTCAAGGTCTGCTCGTCCAAATTCGTCCCCGAGCTGGTCAAGCGCGCTTTGCCTGGTCTCGTGCTCACCCACATACCCGTTCCACCGGCCGCGCTCCATGCCGAAGCAGACATGCAATACTTTGCCATCGAGTTGTCGGGGCCCTGCTGGGAACACATACTCCAGACACGCAGCGTCGGGATCTATATTCCCGGCGAAATTGCGCATCCGGTTTTTGAACTCACCGTCATTGTGGAGCCATCCGCGTGAGCGACCTTCGGGTCAACAGCATTGCCTTCTGTTTTCAGGAAGTGCTTACAGCCATTCTGCGCGTCCGGTTTCAGCGCCAGCAGGTCCAGGATGCGGAGAGTTTCCGCACCCAGATGCGCCGCGCCCTCCAGTCCGCGATGCAGGATGCACGGGCCCTCGGCTACTCCAGCGAGATCGTGCAGATGGCCGTATTCGCCGGCGTTGCCTTCATGGATGAGAGCGTCCTCAACCTGCAGAGCCCCGTCTTCGCCGAGTGGGCCCGCCGTCCGCTCCAGGAGGAATTATTCGGCGGTCACCTCGCCGGCGAGGCCTTTTTCCAGAATCTCCGCGTCCTGCTCTCTAAAAATGATTCCTGGGAAGTCGCCGACGTCCTCGAACTCCACAGCCTGTGCCTCGAAATGGGCTACCGCGGCCGTTTCGCTCTGGGCGACTCCGGCGAGCTGCACCAGCTTCTGCGCGCCGCCCTCGAAAAAATCCAGCGCGTTCGCGGCGCACCGCGCCTAGTCCCTCTCGTCCAGTCCGCCCAGGTCCCACCGAAGAAGACCGGCGACGCTTGGACCCGCTCCCTCATCATCACAGCCGGCCTGCTCGCAGCTCTCACCGTCGGCAGCTATCTGGTTTTCGGCAGTCTTCTCGAATCCGGCGTTCACCGCATTCAGGACGCGCGAACAAGTACTGAATAGGAGCTGCCTGTGCTGCCGATTCTGACTTCGGTTCTCATCCTGATCTTCTCCATCCTGCTCGCATGGGCCGGTCCCCTTCTCGGACTCAGTGGTACCTCGCTGCTCGTCTTTCGTATCGTGGCCATCGCCCTCGGCCTGACCGCCGCCTTCGTCATCCTCGTGGTCTACCTGCGCGAGCGCCGGCGCGACGCGGCCGCCGGCAGTCTGCCGGGTGGCTCAGAACTCAACGAAATTCTCCGCGAAGCCGAACGGCGCATCGCCACTGCCCAGCGCACCGGACCCAAATCCCTCGCAACTCTCCCGCTCCTCTATATCCTCGGCGAAAGCAACTCCAGCAAGACCACCATCGCGCTCAAGTCCGGCCTTGATCCGGAGCTGATCGCCGGTCAGGTCTACCGCGACCAGGATGTCATCGCCACTCCCGTCGCCAACCTCTGGTACACACGCGCGGCCCTTCTCGTCGAAGCCGGCGAATCCGTGCGCAACACGCCACAGCTATGGAGCAAGCTCATCCGTCGCACGCGCCCAAAGGCTATCCGATCCGCTGTCGGTCAGGAGACGCCCGTCCGCGCGGCAGTCGTCTGCCTCAGCAGCGAGCTCTTCCTCGGCGCCACTGCCTCCGACGCATCGCTTGCCGCCGCGCGTTCGCTGAACCAGATGCTCCGCGAGCTCGCCCTCCAGCTCGGCACCGACATCCCCGTCTACGTTCTCCTCACCAAGCTCGACCGTATCCCCAGCTTCGCCGAGTTCGTCCGCAACCTGACCAGCGAGGAAGCTTCCGAACCCTTTGGCATGCCGTTCAGCCGCACCGAATCCTCCAGCGGCCTGTATGCCGAAAAGGCCATGGCCCAGGTTTCGTCCGTGCTCGATCAGCTGGTCTTCTCGCTCGGCGAGTTCCGCCTCCAGCTCCTCACGCGCGAAACCGAGCAGCGCAATATCGATCCCGTCTACGAGTTTCCGCGCGAGTTGCGCAAGCTCCGCAACAACCTTGCCGCCTGTCTGGTGGAGCTGGTGCGCCCCAGCCATCTCAACTTCAACCCTTACCTGCGCGGCCTCTACTTCACCGGCGTTCGTGCGCAGGTTGTCGAACAAATGGTTGCCGTCGCAGCCCACACGCCCCAGGCCCAGCCCGCCGACGCCGGCGCGACCCGAATGTTCTCCCTCGAGCAGATGCGCGCCGCGGCAGCACCCGCTGCACCGCAAATGGTCGCGCAGAAAATCGCACAGTGGTGCTTCCTGCTTCGACTTGTGCCCTCCGTGATTCTGCAGGATCGCAGCGCTCTGATCGCCACCAGCAACAGCAGCCGAACGCACATCCTGCGCCGCGTTACTTTTGCCCTCCTTTCCGTTCTCCTCCTCGTGTTCCTCGTTTGCCTCACCATCTCGTGGGTTAACAACAACCAGCTCGAGCAAGCCATCGTCACGGCGGCCAGAGGCATTTCGGCACAAGCGCCGCAGGCTGGCGCGCTCGCCTCCGAACAGGATCTCGCCGCGCTCGACCGCCTGCGCGCATCCCTGGTCCGGCTCGACGATTACAAGCGGAATGGCGTTCCGCTGTTCTATACCTTTGGCCTTTATCAGGGCGCCCGCCTCGTCGTCCCGGCCCGCGAAATCTACTTCACCGGACTCCGCCGCCTTCTCCTTACCCCGACCCAGGAGAATCTCGCGAAATTCCTCAGCGGTCTGCCGGCAGCCTCCAAATCGGGCGACGATTACTCCGCCGCCTACGATCCCCTCAAGGCCTATCTCATCAGCACCGCCAATCCCGACAAGAGCACTCCCGCCTTCCTT